>JAANMU010000784.1_pt1 | contig 34739 bp, 35 predicted proteins | sample 7279701 | NCBI WGS metagenome assembly JAANMU01 (sample SAMN14094539, study PRJNA606508) | bioreactor metagenome | isolation source: A lab-scale SPAN reactor treating ammonium-rich wastewater day 57 | place: Ireland: Galway | collected 2017-03-13
CTTTCGTTCTACTTCTGTGAGATGGACTTCATGTTTTTCGTTTGCCATCCGTCCATCTTATCCTCACCCTACAACTTAAGCAAGTTGAGGTACTAGAGAGCGCAGATTACGCTCTGTAGGTGACAAAACCGACTTTTCAGACACTTTCTGAGACCTTTAGAGTTTGGAAGGGAATAGATGCGATTACAAGATAAAGTTGCCATTGTCACCGGAGGCGCGAGCGGAATCGGCCTCGCCACCGCGAGACTCTTTGCGGAGGAAGGCGCGCGCGTCGTCACATTCGACATCAACGCCTCACGCGCGGACCTGGACCTGCCTCCGTCCGACAAGCCTTCCCTCCCCCCCACCCTCCGCGTGGACGTCGCCTCCGCGCAGGAAGTTGAATCCGCAATCAAGAAAGTAACCGATGCGTTCGGTCGCCTCGACATCCTCGTCAACGTCGCAGGTGGGAGCGGACGCAAATGGGGCGACGGTCCAACCGACTCTTGCACGCTCGAAGGCTGGGAGAAAACACTTGCCTTGAATCTCGATAGTGTCTTTTATTGTTGCAAATACGCGTTACAAGTCATGCTCGAACAAAAACATGGAGTCATCGTCAACGTTTCGTCCGTGCTGGGTATGGTCGGCGGCGACGATGACTTTGCCACGCACGCATACGCTACCAGCAAAGGCGCGGTCATCAGCCTGACGCGTTCGATTGCCTCGTATTACGCGCCGCGCGGCGTCCGCGCCAACGTGATTTGTCCCGGCTTGATCGCGACTCCCATGAGCCAGCGCGCCCAGGAAAGCGAACACATCCGTTCGAGACTTTCACAACTTCAACCGTTGACCGGTGATTTCGGTCCCTCAAACGATGTCGCTAATGCTGCGTTATATCTTGCCTCGGATGAATCATCATTCGTCACAGGCTCCGTCCTCACGGTTGATGGAGGATGGACTGTTAGATAATGTCATTGCGAGGAGGGCGCTCTTCCCGACGAAGCAATCTCCCCTTTGTTATTGGGGATTGCTTCGTGGCGCTGGGTTTCGATACGGACTTCGTCCTACTCAACCATCAGCGCCACTCGCAATGACATAATGGAATTTTATGATGTCAAATCTTTTCAATCGCTTTCATGAGATCGGCGTCATCCCTGTTCTTGAAATTGATTCGGCGGAATACGCCAAACCATTGGCAGAGGCGCTGTTTGCAGGAGGTTTGCCCGTCGCCGAAGTAACCCTCCGCACGGAGGCGGCGTTGGGATCAATTCGTGTCATCGCGCGGGAGGCGACGGGAGTCATCGTCGGGGCGGGGACGGTGATTGATCGGGAGCAGGCTGAGGCGGCGCGTGAGGCGGGCGCGCAATTCATCGTCTCGCCGGGGATGGTGGAGGAGGTCATCGTCTGGGCGCAGGAAAACTCCATCCCCATCCTGGCGGGCGCGGTTACTCCCTCTGAAATGATTCGCGGGATCAATCTGGGGTTGAACGTCCTGAAATTTTTTCCTGCTGAAACGATGGGAGGCACAAAGGCGATCAAGGCAATGTCAGACCCGTTCCCGCAGTTGCAATTCATTCCAACCGGCGGCATCCGCTTGGAGAACGTCGCGGAGTATTTGCAAAGCGAAAAGATTTTCGCGGTGGGCGGATCGTGGATGGCGAAGCGGCAAATGATCGCGGACGGCAGGTTCGAGGAGATCACGCGCCTGGCAAGACAAGCCAGCGACGTTGTAAAACAAATTCGCGGATGAAACATGGATGCAAAACTTCAATCTCTCTATACTGCAATTCTCGAAGGGGACCGGGACGCGGCGGAGGAACACGTTCGTTCGGCGATCGAGGCGGGGCTGAACCCATCGCAATTGCTCGATGAAGCGATGATCCCCGCCATGAGCGAAGTGGGACGTCTTTTCGAAGCGGGCGATTGTTACGTGCCGGAAATGCTGGTGGCGGCGCGCGCCATGCAAGGCGGACTGACTCTGCTGCGCCCGCTGCTGGTGAAGCAGGGAGTGAAGCCCGTCGGACGCGTAATACTGGGAACGGTCAAAGGCGATTTGCACGATATTGGGAAAAATCTCGTTGCGATCATGCTGGAAGGCGCGGGCTATGAAATCCACGATCTGGGGATTGACGTGCCTTCCGAAAAATTCGCGCAAGCCGTAAAGGAGATGCAGCCCGATGTGGTGGGACTTTCCGCCATGCTGACGACAACCATGCTGGAAATGAAAACGGTGATCGAGTCGCTGCAGGCGGCGGGCTTGCGCGACAAGGTAAAGGTGATCGTGGGCGGCGCGCCGTTGACCGAATCGTTCGCCAAGCAAATCGGCGCGGACGGTTTCGCGCCCGACGCAAACCGCGCGGTGGCGTTGGTGCAATCGTTGATATCGCAATAGAACCGTCCCGGAGGTTCGCGCGAAAAACGCAAGTCGCCGGGAAACACCTCGGGACATTGATTTGATTCATGGAGATCGTATGAAAGAACAACCCTTGCGCACGACCGTGATCGGAAGTTACCCGTTCCCCTCATGGCTGGAACTGGCAACCCAACAATTGGACAAATTCGGCACGAACGAGATCGCCGAGTTGCAGGAGGACGCGGTGATCGTCGCGATTCACGATCAGGTGGAGGCGGGATTGGACGTCATCACCGACGGCGAGCAATCGCGGCTGGATTTCAATTTGTCGTTCTATGGATATTTGCAGGGCATCCAGCCGAATGAACGTCCGCTGCGCGTGTTCGGTCCGCCCGCGCACGATCAGCGCGGCAAACACAACATCGTGGACGAGATCAGCGCGCCGCGCGGCTTGGGCGTGGTCGAAGAATATGAACGATTGAAACGACTCGCCCCTCCAGGCTTCACGCTCAAAGCCAGCGTGCCGGGACCGTACACGTTGAGCGGCAGGTTGAATCCCAATCAACGCCATCCCGACCGCTATGCTGTCACCGAAGCGTTGATTCCCATCGTGCGCGCCGAACTCGAAGCGCTGGTCAATGCGGGATGCGAAGAGATCACCGTGGATGAGCCGTCCATGAGTTGTTACGCCTACAAGGAGGACACCAAACGCTTCGTGGATATCTTCAATCGCACGGTCGAACCTGTCTTCGGTAGAACACATCTCTCCACGCACTTGTGCTTCGGCAATTACAAAGGCCGCGCGGTGGGTCCGCGCCGGTATGCGCCCATGTTCCCCGATTTTCTCGATATGAAAGTGGATGAGATTCATTTGGAAATGGCGAGTCGTGAATTTTCCGAAATTGAGATTGTCGAGGAGATTGCGAAGGTCAAGGATGTCGCCGTGGGCATCGTGGACGTGAAATCGTATTACATCGAAACGCCCGAAGACATTGCCGAGCGCGTACGCCGCTGCCTGAAATACGCTCCCCCTGAAAGGTTATCGTTCGCGCCCGATTGCGGATTGAGCCAGACCGCGCGCTGGGCGTCGCGGCTCAAGTTGCAGAACATGGTCAAGGGCGTGAAGATGGTGAGGAAGGAATTAGGAATTGATTGATGTCATTGCGAGTGGCGCTGATGGTTGAGTAGGACGAAGTCCGTATCGAAATCCAGCGCCACGAAGCAATCCCCTGTTATGAGAAGATTGCTTCGGCTGGTCTCGATACGCGGCGCGAGACGCCGCTACTCGACCAGCTCTCGCAATGACATGAGGTGTGTATGATCAAACCCATTTTACAAGGCGACACATTTCTCGAAGATGTCCAGCGCGCGAAGAATAATCCCGATCAACTGCATTTATGGTGGCTCGGTCAAAGCGGATACTTGATCCAATGGCAGGGACGTCATCTTTTACTCGACCCCTATCTCTCGGATTCGCTGACGAAAAAATATGCCGGCACGCACAAGCCTCACGTGCGGATGACCGAACGCCTCATCGCGCCCGAACGCCTGGATTTCGTGGACGCGGTCGCCTCCTCCCACAACCACACGGATCATCTCGACGGGGAGACCTTGATCCCGTTACTGAAAGCGAATCCAAACCTGACGGTGATCGTCTCGCGCGCCAACGTGGATTTCGCGGCGGAACGGTTGCAGATCATGCCTGAACGATTAACTCCCATTCGAACAGATGACGAACCCATCGAACTCGATCCTTTTACTTTCCACGCCATCCCTTCCGCGCATGAAACGCTCGAGCAGGACGAGAACGGCGATCATCGCTTCATCGGTCTTGTCATCCAAGTCGGCAAATGGACGATCTACCATAGCGGCGATTGCGTTCTTTATGATGGTTTGATCGAGCGACTCAAAAAATGGAGAATTGACCTTGCCCTGCTTCCCATCAACGGGCGCGATCCGGCGCGGGGCGTGGCGGGCAACTTCACGTCCGAGGAAGCCGCGCAATTGGGGAAGGAGATCAATGCGGGGCTGGTCGTTCCCTGTCACTATGAGATGTTCGAGTTCAATACCGTTTCGCCGGAAGGGTTTGTCAAAGCCGCCGAGAAAATCGGGCAGAACCACCGCCTGCTGAAATGCGGAGAGCGCCTGGATTTGTAGGAAGATCATCCCGGCATCAAGCCGCGCCTCATCCGGCAGAGCATCGAAGCCGGGTACGTCAATCGAATCCGCCCGGCGGGGCATAAATTTCGTTTACGAGTACAAGCTTCGCAAACGAACGCAGGCGGCAATATTGGCGCCTATATCTGGGGCGGCACGGCGTCGTATCCTCACTACATTTTCATCGCCATAGTCGAGACCAGCTGTCTGCTGCTCATCATCGGGTTCGCGTGGATGTGGCGCAACGTGGAAGCCTGACACGACGGCGTAAGGTAGCGGACGTTAGACGCCTTCGGCAGCGTCCGCTGCGCCCGTGGCGCAAGAGACGCTCTCTAGCGTCGGACTTGCGCTGTAGCCCGAAAAAATTAAAACTCAAAGGAGATAAACATGAAAACCTTGCAGAAATCTGGCGGCTTTGCGATCATGTTCGGAATCATCTTGACCTGGGCAAAGTCGCGGGACGCCAAAGAAAAGTGGATTTCGATCGGAAAGCAGGAAGAAGTGAATTGGATGAGCGCTTTGTACAGCCGCAGAAAAGGGCTTCTAAAGCAATTGATCCAGCAGATCAATCATCTCCTGATCCCCTCCCGCAGGCGGGACCCAGTCTACTTGCACGACTTCGACCTGTTGTTCTTCGAGACTCTCGGCGAATTTCTTCAAGCCGAGATTGATCACAACGATTGGCTTTTGCAAGAGTTCATTGATTTTGAATTCCATAAATCATCTCACTTCAACAACTCACAACAAAAGGACGCGGCTTTGGCGTTGCTGGGGAAGACCATCACACCTGCTTCCTTCAGCAACCTGACTTGCAGATTCGAATCCTGCGGGTCGCCATCTGTCCCACAAACAGAAGCAACGACCGTCAGATTCCCGCCGCGTTTTTTGACAGTCTGTTTGGCTTCGAGAATCGCATCCAGCAATTCGCCGACGGGATCCATCGAGGCGTTGTAGCCAAGGATAAAGTCGAGCAGCAGGATAGCGGTTTGCGGATCGCGCGATTCAGTCAGGATGCGCTGTTTGCGGAGCGTCCCGTCAATCATCGGGTGGGGCTTGCCGAGTGTGTATTCGTCCGAACCCATGTCCACGAGGGTGTGTTCCACGCTTTGATCGGAATCCCTAAGTTTGTTTTTCGCGTCGAGCGGCGCGTTGGAATGGACGACGATTCCCGCGTCCCGAAAAATCTGCTGGGATTGGTAACAGAACGTGCCGCCCGCAAATATTCCACGCAGAAATTTTTGTTCGGCATTCCATAAGGTTTTCTCGCGTGACATGCATTCCAGCTCTTCAGATGTAAAGTCTATTTTGTCGGAGGCAGTTTCACCGCCAGCCAATTTGATCGCAAACCGAACCGCTTCATCAATCGTGGACGCGCGCTGGAAATTTGTATTCGCTTTTTGCAAATCAGCGCGTGTGCCCAGGAAACATCCGATGACGGGCTTCGTGCAAGTTTTGAATCGCTCCGAGAGCCGCGCAAGCGTCTTTGCGCCAGGCGGCTTGGAAACAACGACAATAACCTTCGTAGCAGGATCAGCCTCCAGCGCGTCCAGAGCCGCAAAGGTTGTGAGTCCGCCGATATGGTCGGAGAGGTCGTGTCCGCCTGTGCCGATGGCGTGAGAGATGCCAAAGCCCGCGTTGTGAACCTGACTGGTGAATTCCTGAAGTCCCGTGCCAGCCGCGCCGATCGCGCCGATTTGACCTTTGCGGACAACGTTCGCGAATCCGATGCCGACGCCGCCGATCAGACTCGTGCCGCAGTCTGGTCCCATGACAAGGAGATTTTTCTGCGCCGCGAATTGTTTCAACGCAAGTTCATCCTCCATCGAAACATTGTCGCTGAATAAAAAGACATTCAACCCCGCTTCGAGCGCCTTGCGCGCCTCACGCGCCGCATATTCACCAGGGACAGAGATCACTACAAGATTCGCATTCGGCTTTTGCGCCAGCCCTTCCTCAAACGAATGAGGATTGGATGTGGTCGCAACCTGCACGCCGCCTTGAAGGTATTCATCCAGTTTTCCCAATACCTCACCGACGATATGCGGTGTATCCGCGATCACTGCAACGATCAAGTCATTCGGCTGAGCGGAGTCTATCTGCGCATCGCGGATGCCGATGTCGGCGAGAAGTCCCTTGTTGGTTTCGCTCCCCATCAAGACTGCGTTTTGTTGTACGCCAGGAACGTCCGAGATGCGTTTGCTGATCCCCATCAGAAACACGGAGTCGTAATATTGATTCTTACGGATGATAAAACCAGATGGCATGGGAAATCCTTTAAAACCTGGACACGGATTTTACGGATTCAGCGGATTTACACGGAATATTATTTGAAAAAATCCGTGAGATTCCGTGCAATCCGTTTCATCCGTGTACAAAAAAGCCGATTTACGCACTGTATTTTTTACCAAAGGCGATCAATGCCTTCTTGAAACATTCTGTTGGCGCACGCAGGAGACCCGCGCCGATCTTGGGGTAGCCAGGATCCTTGTGCGCGATCGCGGTGTCAATGATGGGTGTGATGTTGCTTTGCACCACTAGGCGGATGTCAATGCCGATGGGCGCGCCCGCAAAACCTAAGATGGGCATTCGATAAGTGGGATGAGCCGTGACCGTGATCTTCTTCATCTCACGCGAATAGTTCAATGCCTCTTCTGGCGTGCCGCCAACGAGACTGAGTATCCCTGGCGCGCCGCCGATGACGAATCCACCCCAGCCGACGGTTTCGGTGATGGCGGAGTCGCCCATGTCCAAGCCCGCGTCTTCGGCGGAGTAACCGGGCATGTAGAGACCGTCCACAACAGGCGCGGGGGCGGTGAACCACTCGTCGCCGAGTCCGCTGACGCGGATGCCGAACTCAACGCCGTTGCGGCACATGGCAGTGACTATGGTGCTGTATTCGATGTCACGGGCGGGGTCGGCAATCGCTTTGCCCGCCGCCATCGCCAGACCGAGGAAGATCAACTCGTGGTTGGTGATGTACTTGAGCGTACCGATCACCGTGCCTTTGTTTTCATATTCCGTTTGGGCAATGGCGACCGCCATTTGGTTGGCGAACAAACTCGAAGAGGCGGTATGACGGTTATGCAGTTCGTCGCCCATTTGCAGCGCTTTGGTGATGATGGGTTTCAAGTCCATGCCGCCGATGGTGTGCAATGCCTTTTTCAGGGTTGGCGCCCAAACATCGCGCCACATCCGCAGACCCTGTAATGCCTGCTCGCTGTAATCGCCGAATTGCTGGTTGCCTTCCACTTGTCGGCAGAAGGCGCGGTTGCCAAAGGCTTTGTTTTCCACGACCCAGACGGGCAGGGATGGGGAAATCGTCCCAGCCATGGGACCGACGGTTTGGTGATGGTGATTCGGTTCGAGATGAATCTCGCCTTTATCGAGCAGTTTCCGCGCTTCATCGGGAGTCTTTGCCCAGCCTTCGTAGATGACCATGCCGATGATCGAACCCTGCATTGCGCCGCACATGCGCGACCACTCAATGGGCGGACCCGCGTGCGTGATCATTTTGTCCTTCATGCCAGGGATGACGTCGCGCGCGGGGGCGATGTCCACGAGGACGGGCTCGCCGAGGGTCAGACGACGCGCGGCTTCTTCATTGGCTTTTTCGATTTTTTGTTTGATGTCCATATTATTCATCTCCATATGTGCGTTAGAGAACGCACATTACGCGTAGCGCGTAGAGGACGTTCTCTAACGTCCGCCTGTGTTGCGATGTGTGATAAGCAACCCCGTCAATAATCCAGTCACCAAATCCCAGCCAGTGGAGTGACCGATTTGAGTCAATTGCGAAACGGATGCGAAAATGCTTTCAAATGATTCGCCGCCGAGAATGCCATTGAGGATGTGATGCAGCGGCTCGATGGCATGTCCGCTGGCATGATCTTTCAGGAGGGTAAAACTGATTAGGGGAGTCCGTGAACGGTAGGTTTCGATTTGAAGTATGTAGTTTGTGAAATCAAGATCGGGATATGCGGCTTGGAGATGATGAACAGCAAAGGACATGCCGCCGAGGAAGTCATCGCCTGAGGGGGTTAGACCTGTGCCAAGCCCGATGAGTTTGTTCGCGATTTGAGGGAGGCGGGAAGGTTGATGATGGAGGCAGGCGCGGGCAATGTCTAAAACAAGAGGCTTGGAGAATTGGAGGATTGGGTCGGTGAACTCTGATTGGGTGGATGTGTTTTCGGAGAGAGACAGGACTTGCAGGATGAAGTTTCCGAATCCTTTGACTTGAGATAAGTCCAGATGGGAGAAAAAAGAATAAATGCGTTCGGGGAGTACAGAAATGTCCAGAACGCGCGTTGCGCGTGGTGCGCGCCATGACGAAGCATTGTTGATCATGAAGGTGAACTCGGGATCAACTGTCAGATGATGATTCTGCACATGAAACGGCGACCCAGCCACAAGTCCAGGAAGAGGCGAGGAGGTTTGGGCGCAGCGTCGGTGCATGAGCGCGTCGCCCGTTGTGATCCAGAAAAGTTCATCCGCCTCGGTCAAGAGATAGATCACTTTCGAGAAGACCGCGAGGACTTTCCCGCGCTGTCCATTGGTGAGGCAGTCGCGGGCGATCATTCCCATTTGAGTGAAAGCGGATGAAGGTTGCATATCGGGATGGACATCGGCGGAAAATCCCGCCGATGTCCGTTGAAAGTGATTTTACTTTGGGCTGCCGACCACGCCCTTGACGAACCAGTCCACAGAACTCATCTGGTCGTCGGTGAGGGTTTCGCCTTCCGCGATTTTGATATTGCCATCCTGATCCGTGATGGGACCCGCGAAGACCACGATCTTGCCTGCTTCGATATCGGCTTTGACTTGCATCACGAGGTCCTGAACTTCCTGCGGGACTTTCGGACCGAATGGCGCAATCGCCATACAGCCGTCGGCGATGCCACAGCGCAGGAAGATGGGTTGCCATGTGCCGTCGAGGACAGTGGAGGCGAGCCAGGTCAGTTTGCCGCCGAGGGTGAAGCCTGTGCCGCTGATCCAGTACTCGGGCGCGAATTGCTGGGCGGCGAGATTCTGATATCCGATGGAATACACGCCGCGCGACTCGGCGGTGGAGATGATCGTGGCGGGCGAGTCAACGTGCATGGTGATCACATCCACGCCCTGGTTGATGAGCGAGTTGGCGGTGTCGGCTTCCTTGGCGCGGTCGCCCCAGGCGTAGGTGTAAGCCACGATAGTCTGCACATCAGGGTTGACCGATTGCGCGCCGAGCGTGAAAGCGTTGATGAAGACGTTCGTCCAACCGAGCGGGAAGGCGGCGACGAATCCAAGTTTGTTGCTCGTGGTCATCTTGCCCGCCGCAACGCCCATCATGTACCAGCCATCGGGCGGGGTGCCGAAGAAGTTGGCGAAGTTCGCGCTCATCTCCCAACCGCCCGCGTGTTCGAAGATCACGTCGGGATATTTCTTCGAGAGTTCAAGCGCGGGATACTGATGATTGAACGCGGTGGCGAAGATCAGCGTTGCTCCCTCGCTGATCATATTCTCCATCGTGGAGGTCGCGCCCGCTTCGTCGGGGACGTTCTCGGCTTCGATGATCTCGACACATTCGATGTTGGCTTTGATCTCCATGACGGCTTCGTGCATGGCTTGATTGTAACCCGCGTCGGTGATGGGACCGCCGTACAGCGCGCCGATGATCAGGCACGGTCCCGCTTCAGTCGGGACCTCGGGGGCTGGTTCCGTTGCTGGAGGCTCGGTGGCGGCTGGAGGCTTTGTGGCGACTGGCGCAGGAGGCTCGGTCGCCGCCTGTCCGCACGCGCTGAGCAACAGCGCGGCAAGGACAAGAATGAAAAACAGTTTCTTGGTCATCTTCTACTCCTTTTGGAATTGAGATTGTTTATCCCGTCATTGCGAGGAGGGTGCTCTTCCCGACGAAGCAATCCCCGCATCGTGGAGGAGATTGCTTCGCTTCGCTCGCAATGACGGAAACGTTTATTCCGTTCCGTGATACACACGCCCGAGGCTGGCAGGAGCGGACTGTCTGCGGTTGCCGCCCCAGGCGATGAGGACGAGTACAGTCAAAACGTAAGGGATGGTATCCAGCAGGAACGACGAGATTTGCACGCCGCTGGATTGAAGCAAGAGTTGGAACGCGACCGCGCCGCTGAACAGCAACGCGCCGACGATGGCGCGCAAGGGATGCCAGCGCGAAAAGATAACCAGCGCGACCGCGATAAAGCCGCGACCTGCGGTCATGTATTCCGTCCACGTCATGGTGTAGGCGATGGAGATGTGCGCCGCGCCGAGTCCCGCGAGCAATCCGCCGAGGAAAAGCGCCTGGTAGCGGATCAGTCTCGGGTCCCGCCCCGAAGCGTACGCTGTATCCGCATTCTCGCCGACGGCGCGGAGTCCCAATCCCCAGCGGGTGCGGAAGAGAATCCACCAGACGAGGATCGAGATCGGAATCGAAAGATAGATGAGGATGTCGAAACTGAAGAGCGAGGTGTAAAGTTTCGGAAGGTTCTCGATTCCTGGAAGTGGGATTCTAGGCAGAGGGTTGATCTTCACACCGACGTAGGGCTTGCCGATGAGCGCGCTCAAGCCGAAGCCGAAGAACATGAGAGCGAGTCCGCTGGCGAGTTGATTCGCTTTGCGGTGGATGACTAGGTAGCCGAGGATCATGTTCGTCAAGCCGCCAACGATGACCGCGACCAAAACGCCGAGGAATGGATCCCCTGTGATAACCGTGACGGCAAATCCCGACGACGCGCTGATCAGCAGGACGCCTTCGAGACCGAGATTGACAATGCCAGAACGCTGACCGATCACTTCGCCGAGCGTGGTGTAAAGCAGCGACGTGCCCGAAAAGATCGCGCTCGATAAAACGCCGAGGATGGAGAGCAGGCTCATGCTTTTTTCCCTTCAAAGAATTTGGGACTGGCAAGCACAACGAAGAGGGCAAGCGCCAGCAGGATGTTGATCACCGCGTAGGGCAAGCCTTGAGTCAATTGCAAGAGGTTGCCGCCCGTGGTGATGACCGCGACCACGAAGGACATCAGGAAAATGCCGATGGGATCGCCGCCCGCCAGCCAGCAGATGAGGAAACCCATGAAGCCAAGTCCCATCGAGAAGTTCAGGATGAGCATTCCGTAAAAACCTGAGACCTGCGACATGCCCGCCAGTCCCGCGATCGCGCCGCCGATGCACATGATCGTAATGAGATAACCTTTGAGCGGAATCCCATTGCGGCGCGCGGCTTGCGCGTTGCCGCCGATGGCGCGCATTTCCAGTCCCCAGCGCGTGTATTTCATGATGAACCAGAATAAAGCCAGCAATATCAATGCAAAGACAAATCCGAGATGAACACGCGTGTCGAAGAACGCGGGCAGGCGCGCCGCAGGGACGAAGTTGTCCGTTTTGACGGTGTCCATCGGCGAATGCCAGAAACCGAAGATGAGGAAGCCGACGATCTTCGGCGCGATGGAATTCATCAACAGAGTGGTGATGGTTTCGTTGACCAAGCCAATGGATTTGAGATACCCAGGGATGAACGCCCACAGCGCGCCGCCGATCATGCCGAGCAGGGTCATCAACGGAAGGAGAATCCATGCGGGCTGATCCTTGAACATGAGCGCGCCCCAGGTGGCAAATGCCGCGCCGATGTAAAGTTGACCTTCGCCGCCGACGTTGATGAGTCCGACCCGCGCGGGTAGCGCCACCGCCAGCGCCGTGATCAACATGGGAATCATCGCGAGCAGGACTTCGGAAAATCCGTACGCACTGCCGAGCGTGGCGCTGAAAATATCCCGATACGATTGGATCGGGTCCCTGCCCAACACCAGCAAGATCAACCCAAAGAGCAAAAGCGCGAGCAGAATCATCAAGGCGTAATGAATAAGATTGTTTACCAGCGGGCTGGAGAAAGATACACGCGGAAAAGTTTTCGCTGTTTGCGCCATGGTTCACCTATGAGCCAGTCATCAAATGACCTACTTCGTAAATATCCGTTTCGGACGGTTTGAACTCGCCCACGATCCTGCCGCCATGTAACACGAGCAGGCGGTCGCTGAGCATAAACAACTCCTCCAAATCTTCGGAGATGAGCAGAACACCCGCGCCGCTCTCGCGCGCCTGGATCAACGCCTGCCGCGCGGCGATTGCGCTTTGCACATCCAGCCCGCGGGTTAGATACGAAGCGATGATCAGGCGCGGGTCGTGAGTCATTTCGCGCAGGATGACCATACGTTGCAAGTTTCCACCAGAGAGCGCTTTGGGTATCGTATAAAAATTGATGGGGAACTCCAATTTTTTTGCAGTCGCAGCAATGTCCGCTTTGACCGAACTCCAATCCATCGCGAAACCGCCGCGCCGCGCGTAACGCCAGGTCTGGGTCAATGCCATGTTTTCCAGCACGGTCATAAATGGGACGGACGCCATCGCCAGCGGATTCTCAGGGATGAAACTGACGCCGTTCTTTCTCATCGTTCGCACGGGATGATTGGTGAGGTCCCGCCCAAATAAATATTTCTCTCCCCTGATGCAGGTTTCCATGCCCAGCACGACATCGCATAATTCTTTCTGTCCATTGCCTGATACGCCTGCGACACCGACGATCTCGCCCGCACATATTCGCAGGTCAATGCTTTTGAGACTCGTCCCCGCGCCTTCGGCATGAGTCTCCACGCCGCGCAATTCGAGCACAGGCGTTGATGTTTCATCGCGTTTCGCTTCGGGGATCTTCAACCCCGAAAGTTCCTTCTCGAACATCAACGTCACCAGTTTCTCTTCGGTAGCGTCGGCGCGCGGAAACGATCCCGCCACGCGTCCGCCGCGCAAGACGGTGATGCGGTCGGCGCATTCCAACACTTCCTTCAACTTGTGCGTGATGAGGACGATAGCGTAGCCGTCTTTCCGCAAGTTATCCAAAACGCCGAACAAGGCTTCGACCTCATGCGGAGCCAGCACACGCGTCGGCTCATCCAAAATCAGCAGGCGCGCGTCGGAGAGCAATAACTTCAGGATTTCCACCTTCTGCTGTTCCCCGATGGACAGTTGTGAGACAAGCGCACGCGGATTGACCTGCAAGCCATAATGTTTCGAGACTTCGTTGATGCGTTGATCAATCTCCTGCGGATTCAACACTGCCTTCAAATCGGGCAGGAACAGCGCTATGTTCTCCGCCACGCTGAAGGCGGGAATCAAATTGAGGTCTTGGAAGACCATGCCGATGCGCGCGGCGCGCGCGTCACGCGGCGAGTGGATGCCGATCGGTTTTCCGTTCAACTGAATCTCGCCCGCGTCCGCGCGATAAAAGCCGAACAGGATTTTCATCAGCGTGCTTTTCCCCGCGCCGTTTTCCCCAAGCAGAGCGTGAATCTCGGAATTGAAAATGTCAAGGTCAACGCGATCGTTCGCCAGCACGCCAGGGAAGGATTTGGTGACGCCGCGCAAAGCGATCATAGGTGGCTGGTTTGGTGGATTGGGCATGGACATCCTTCAGATATGAATAGAGATAAAAATAGCAGAGGCTATTTTCCCAACTCACATGATATGAGGAAGTATGAAATTTTATAAGCGTAGAAAGCGGGGATTTTTAGGACGAGAGGTTTTCGTATCTAATACGCAAACCGACCTCAGTATTTTGTACTGAGGTTGTTCTTCTTTCTATTCCAAGTCTGTCTTGCACCGATTCGCGTAGATCGTTGTATTGCAAATCCAGATGTTGAGTTGTATACTATATCCAAAATCGCTAAATTGGAGATTTTTATGTCAACTTCCAAAACCATTGCTTCGACGGAAGTCCAAAACAATTTCGGATTGATTTTGAACGATGTGATTCAAAACAGCACGCGTTACATTATCAAGCGACACAACCTGCCTCAGGCGATCATTCTGAGCTTGGCGGATTTTGAACAACTTTTGTCGAATCAAAAAGAGCAAGGCAGAATGGCGCAGGTTGTGAGGGAATTAGCGCCTGCTTATAAAATTGGCGAAACGATCGAAGGTAAGTGAAAATGAAAAAGGACTTTTCCGCTGGCTTTGAATCCTTCACTCTGGATAAAGCGTTGGTTATTCACTCGGATTGTTTCGAGTGGATGAAACTTGTCCCCGAGTCATCCATCCATGCAGTTGTAACAGACCCGCCTTATGGCGTGAAGGAATACGAGCCTGAACAATTGGAAAAACGGACAAATGGAAATGGCGGGGTTTGGCGTATTCCCCCATCTTTCGACGGTCATGTACGCTCACCTTTGCCGCGCTTTACTGCATTGAATAATGGCGAACGGAAGCAAATGAAAGATTACTTTTCAGAATGGGCAAAATTGGTTTTGCGAATCATGCGCCCGGGCGGACATATTTTTGTCGCATCCAACGCCTTTTTATCACAAATCGTCTTTTCTTCCATCGCCGAGCAGGGATTTGAATTTCGCGGCGAAGTCATCCGTCTGGTCAGAACCATGCGCGGGGGCGATAGACCGAAAAATGCCGAAGACGAATTTCCCGATGTCTGCTCCATGCCGAGAAGTCGTTACGAGCCGTGGGGCGTCTTTCGCAAGCCGATGTTGAACGGCATGAAAGTCAGCGATTGCCTGCGAGAATTCCAAACGGGCGGACTGCGCCGCAAGCCTGACGGAAATCCCTTTGAAGATGTCATCGAAAGCGAGCGAACGCCGCAAAAGGAAAGGGAGATCGCCGACCATCCCAGCCTCAAGCCGCAGTCTTTTTTGCGGAAGATTGTTTATAGTTCATTGCCGTTGGGCGCAGGGATTGTGCTGGATCCGTTCATGGGTTCGGGTTCGACCATTGCCGCCGCGAACGCCGTCGGCTATTCCTCCATCGGCGTCGAGCGCGTAGATGAGTATTACCAAATGAGCAAACAGGCGATCAAGAAACTTTCGGCGATTGTCGTCAAAGACGCGCAACTGGAACTATCGTTCGCCTACGAAGTGCCGCGCACATGACTGAACCAAAAGTAATTTCTTCGCACACAATGTTCTCAAAAAACTTGATGGATTATGTGATAAGCGGCAAATCCTCGTAAACCCAATTGGCTTTCATCTTTTGAACGCCGCTTTGCGTCACACTGGCGGTTATCGTTCGGCGGCTTTTCGCGGAACGACCTGAAAACGCCCAATCCTTCTTCGTCAGTTTCGCCGCGTAGACGGCTTGAAACGAGAAAGGCTTGGGCGCGATGTTTTTCGACTTGTCGCTGGAAGTGTTGCTGTCGAACACAAAGACCATCAGCCACACGGATTCGGGGTTGTGTCCCTGCCAGCCCGACAAATGCCGCGAGCCTTTGATTTCGATTCCCTCCGCCGAGTGTTGAACCGCATTATTGGCAAAGACTCCAACGGGAATCAAATCGGGATGTCCGTTGTGATACTGGTTCTTCGCCAAAGTCGGGCAATACTTGGGAATGGTGACGTTCATGTACTCGCCGACCATACTGCTGAAATTCGCGGGCATGAGAAACGATTCCAGCCGCGGCATTTCCCTGCTGTTGAGTTGCTGGTTGATGAAGCCGAGAAAATCCAGGAAATCCTGCATGGCGCGTCGGATGTGTCGAGGCGACAAATCGTATGGCAAAGTGCAATCGGGATTGAATCCATGTTCCTTTAGCGGACGCGGAATGCAGGCATGTTGTTCATCAATGTTCATGGGCTCTCTCCTGTGTTTCGATTTTACCCCGACTCCATTCCCCATACGTGTCCTGAATCTGTTGAAAGGCAGGGGAATTAATTTACTCAATCAACCCATGCTCACGCGTATACCTCACCAGTTCCACGCGGCTGTGCAAACCCAGTTTCTCCGAAAGATTCGCGCGGTGACTCTCCGCCGTGCGGACGCTGATGCTTAACTCCTCTCCGATCTGGCGGTTGGTATAGCCCTGCACGAGCAGTTTGAGCACTTCGGTCTCGCGCGGCGTCAGCGCTTCGGCGGATATGGATGTTGTACCGACTGGAGCAACTTCATCTTTCAATAACACGCGAACCATCGAGGGAGCCACGTACAAGTCGCCGCGAAGGATGGTGTGAATGGCAGAAACCAACTCCGCCTCCGCGGCGCGCTGAGTCATAATCTCGCGAGAAATTCCGCTGGACGCAGAATAGGAGACCCTTCGAATGGCGACATATCCAGCAGATCAGCGTCACCCGAAACGATGCAATCCACCGCTGTGGCAAATGCGGCTTCGAGAAACTTGTCATCTTTGGGGTCGCGGCAGGCGGTCACTTTGCGCGTCGGCGTCACCAGTTCGCCGCGCAGGCGAATCAGGTTGACCAGCGCGGTGATGTCATCAGGTTCGATGTGGTATTTGGCGCGGAATTTTTCCCGTCCAAGCACATCAATGATCTCGACCATAATATCGGTTGTGTAAATAACGGTAAAGCGTCCGTCGCGCAGGGCGCGCAACACGTCGCCCGTGGTTCCCTGTTTGCGAATGAGAGCGCTGACAAAGACCCCCGTGTCAATTACAGCGCGCATGGGTTAGCCCCGTCTTGCCGCTTCGATATCGGCGGCGATCTCTTCTTCACCAAACTCAGCGTTCAACCTGGCGAGCCGATCCCAGACCTTATCGAACCGCGCCAACGCTTCGCTCTCCTCCATTTGCTGGTAGCGCAGGTAGTCCTCATAGGGAATCAACACCGCTTCGGGACGGGAACCGCGTGTGAGGATCAAGGGCGTGCGTTTGCGAACCACGCTCTCAAAGAAGGGACGGAATTTCCGCTGTAGCTCGGTAACACCGATTATTTTTTGCATATCAGGCTCCTTTCTACATACTCTGATATGTATTTTAGCACATACTTGCAGGAGCGAAGATTACGGTTTCCCCTGAAAGCCTACTCGATCAACCCATGCTCCCTTGCATACCTAACCAATTCCACCCTGCTGTGCAGACCCAATTTCTCCGACAAATTCGCGCGATGACTTTCCGCCGTGCGGACGCTGATGCACAACTCCTCGCCGATCTGGCGATTGGTATAGCCCTGCACAATCAGTTTGAGCACTTCGATCTCGCGCGGCGTCAGCGCTTCGGTGGATTTGGAGGTTGTAACGACTGGAGCGACTTCATCCTTCAAGAGCACGCGCACCATGGATGGGTCAACATACAAATCGCCGCGCAGGATGGTGTGAATGGCGGAGACCAATTCTGCCTCAGCGGCGCGTTTCAGAATGTAGCCCGACGCGCCCGATTTCAACGCCGCTCGGAGCAGCGCTTCGTCTTCGTGCAGGGTCAGGATCAAAATCCGCAGATCGGGGAATTGCGGCGCGATCTTTTTCGTAACTGCGATTCCATCCAGGTCGGGCATGCTCAGATCAAGCACGAGCACGTTCGGTTGGGATTTCTCGACCAGTTCAATCGTTTCGTATCCGCCTGTCGCTTCGCCGACTAATTCCATGCTCGGCTCGGAATGAATCAGCGCGCGCAATCCCGTGCGGACAATCGCGTGGTCGTCGGCGATCAGAACTCTAATCATTGCAAGGCACCTCGGCTTTTATTACCGTGCCTTTTCCAGGCGAACTCTCGATGGTGAACGTGCCGCCCAGCATCTCGACCCGTTCGCGCATCCCAAAGAGACCGAGTTGTTCCTCGGTCATTGTGGAAGCGGCGACAAACCCCACACCGTCATCTTCAACGATGGCGCTCACGTGTCCATTCGTCCGCGTGATCAACACGTCCACGCGCGTCGCCTGCGCGTGGAGCGCGACGTTCGTCAGCGCCTCCTGCACGATGCGAAACAGCGCGGTTTCGATTTCGATGGGCAAACGTTTGTCGCCCATGCCCACCGCTTCGAACTCGACCTTGATGTTGTTCTGTCTGCTGAACTCCTGGATGAATTGTCCAAGCGCCGTCACGAGTCCGAGATGATCGAGACTCGCAGGCCGCAGGTTGACCGCCAAACGATGCAGGTTTTCCTGAATCATATTTGCGGTTCGTTTCAATTCAGATGTGCGCGCCTGTATCGCGGCGGGGTCGTTTGCGTCGCGTTCCAACAGTCCGAGTTGAACCGTCAACCCCGCGAGCAGTTGTCCCGATTCGTCGTGCAATTTGCGCGAGAGTTGCAGCCGCTCATTCTCCTGCACCGTCATCAAGCGCTGCGACAGCGCGTGCAACTGGCGGTTCGTCGTCCGCACTTCATCGAACAGCCACGCGTTTTGGATCGCGACCGCCGCCAGGTTTGCAAAAGACTGAATCAGGATTCGCTTGTCTTCCGAAAAGAAATCTTTGCGTTTGCTGAGCATCTTGAGCGCGCCGATGGGCTGGCTGCTGAACGTCAACGGAAACGCCGCGTACGCCCGATAGGTCGCGTCCTTTCCATCCGAAATGTCGTCAATCGTTTCGATCAAAAAGTTTTGGGATCCCGACTCACGTTCCCATTTTTTCTTTTGGATTGCTACCGACTCGATGGGGATTCCATGCACAGCGGACGGACGCCTCTCCCCGCCCTCGCGGCTGGGCGCTTCGATCCAAGCCGCGTCCAAGCCGAGACGTATCACCGCCAAACGGCAGATCGTGTGATAAATGCTGGCGATCTCGAAGTTGTCCAAAAACGTCCCCGACGAATCGTTCAATGTGGACAGTTCCTCGGCGCGTTGCCGTAATCCCTCTTCAGCGTGGCGACGTTCCATCGTCGCCGCGGCAAGAATCAGCGCGGTCAACGAGACGACCGCGGTAAACGTCTGCAAAAGAACGAGACTGTCATTCATAGACTCGAGCGAGAACGGACCCAATCCCTGCACCGTCCCCCAGATGGCAATCCCCGAAACGACGAAAATCGCAATCGTCGCCCCGTGCTGTTCCAATCGCAACGCTGCCCAGATGATGAACGGGAAGACCATATAGATCAGGGCTTGATGAAAAATTCCGCCAGGCAAATTGCTTCCGAAGACGTACCACGTCACAGAGACCAGCAGGATGAGAAGGACGAATCCCTCCCGGTATTGTCGCCTGTTTGACCCCAAGGATGGCGGCTTTGCCCACACCAACAAGGCTGGCGCGATGACGAGCGCACCAAGCAAATCTCCTATCCACCATGTGAACCAGATCGCCCAAAGCGCAGATGACTCAGCGCGCCCAGCGAGCATTAGGGTGACAGTCCCAATCGTCGCGCTGACGGTTGTGCTGAACACAGAAACCGCCGCCAGCCCCACCGCATCGCGAATCCGATCCATCGCGTTGTGAAAACCAATGACGCGTTTCAACAGATACGCCCCCGCCAACGCCTCCAACGTATTGCCTATCGTGAGCCCCACAGCCACGGCAGGATCCGCGCCCGTGAGCAGCGATCCCAGCAGCACGCCCAGGCTGATCCCGGGCCAGACGTTGTATCCAAATATCAACAACGCGGCGAGCGCGATCCCCGTTGGGGGCCAGACCGGGGACGTGTTGAACTGCACGTACGCCATCTTCAATCCCACCCGCGCGGCGAGGTGGTAAATTACCGCCAACGCCAGGATTTTTAGCAAATAGATTGCCGCGGATTTGGAGACTTGGGATTTGTTCGATAAAACGGAGTTCATACAAGATCATTATATGACGAGTGCGTTGAGATCAAATCCGCAGGTTATCCTTTTATTGGAATGACAAATATCCCAGATTTTCAGTATGCGCGAAAGCGCGCCTGGCGCGGGTCTGCATGCCCAGTTTTTCAGCCAGTTGCGCGTTGGAGGGCTCGACCAGCACGCTTCCATCCGGGAACACAATGGTTGGGATACTGCGAAAGCCGTTGTTCACTTCCTCGAAAAAAGCCGTCGCGTCGGGGTCGTTGTCAATATCCACATAATGATAGGGAACACGCTGTTCGCCAAAGAATTGCTTGGAGCGTTTGCAGTCCGGGCACCAGCCCGTTCCGTACAGCGTGATCCGTTCAGGGGTCAGGCGGGATTCGGTCATAAAGTCAAATTCCTTTCAAGGATTGAAGATTGGCATACAGCCTGTCGTGGACAGGCTGTATGCTGAGAGAGGAGAAGAGAACCGGAAGTTAGAGCGCTGCATACACCAGCGCGATCACGACGCCAAAGATCATGTGACCCACCAACCCGCCCATGAAAGCCATGAGTCCGCCGTGGTTGGTCATCCACAAACCTGGCGCCTGCACCGCGCCGCTTTTGATGCCGACGTGCATCATCGGGATCATGCCCATGACCACGCCGACCGCGAGCCACTGCACTGCGCCGAAGATCAAACCAAACAACCAGGTTGCCGCGCTGACTCCTGCTGACCAGAGGAAAGCATAGATCAAGGCGAAGACGACGCCCATCATCAGGTGCATCATCCAGCCGAGCATTTGATTCGGTTTGCCAAACATCGAACCGAGCAGACTGACGATGTCCATCTTCGGCATTCCCATTTTGGGCGCCATGGCAAGGACCATCGAGAAGACGAGGCTGGCGACCACACCAGCAACGACTGCGCCGAGAACATTCATTTTGATTCTCCTTTTGATTTTGGTTTCATACCCACCTGATAGCAAAGCGTCCGATTTCTCTTACCTGTTTTCAAATTCGATCATCCACCTGGCGCAAAGCGCCCCGAAGGCTTCTCGCAGGTCAAGTCTGCTTGAGATCCGAACCTTCAGGACGGTATCAATCGGCGTTTGAATCAATAAGCCGTCAATCCTTTCGGATGACGACTTTGTTCATGTTGGTGTACTCACTCAACGGGAAAGGCGTTCCAACCCACCATCACGCCGTGCCGTGCAGGATGCTTTCCAGCATCTTGTATTCCTCCCGACAGCCCTCACACATATCCAGGTGATGTTACACCAGCGGCATCAACTGCGCGACATCCTCCCCCTGCGCCGCAAGCCATGTCCAGTATTTTCCCGCGTGCCTGCGACATCAATAGTTTTCGCTGTCGCAACAAGCCAAGAACACGCTGGTCAAACCAGGTTTTCATTTCACATTCATATTGCTCATCTGTGGGAGTTGAGCGCCGTATCTGCTATGTCTTAACAATCCATAAATTCATCTGAAAGGCAGAGCAGTTCTTTTTACTTGAATTTGTTACCCATCATCTTTGCCAAGAAAACCGCGCATGGCTTCCACGAATTTTTGCCAGGCGGCTTCATCTTCCCTCAACAGATGATTCTTACTTTCCAGTGCGACGAACTGCGCCCCCGGAATGAGGGATGCCAGCAGGCGGCCTTCTTCGAAGGGAACAGCTTCATCTCCATGTGAATGCGATACCAACGTCGGAACCGTAATCTGTTGTGCGAGATCGCGGACATCGATACGATGCATTTCGCTCTCCAAGCGCACTGCGTTTTTCGGAGAAACTGAAAGGCGCATCTGCTCCTCCAAGGCGCGTATTTGTTCTGGAGGTGCATCAGGAAACAACTGCATCGCAAAGACCTGCCGAAAGGCAGGATTGTCGCGTCCCCACCCGACCCGCATCAGGCTGATCATCAATTTCTCTTCTTCAATCTGCTCTTCGGTTAAGTCCCGCTTCAACCAGCCGCGTGCATAAGCGCCATGCACGATCAAGCGTGAGACCTTGTCAGGATGGCGGGCGGCATATGCGACGGCGACGGCACCCGCCTGCGACATCGCAAAGAGTGGAAACCGTCGAAGTCCGGCGGCCTCCACAACTGCTTCGAGATCGCGCACCCACGCTTCGAACGATACATCCTCGGCATTCCAATCCGATAATCCTGAGCCCCGTTCATCGTAGTAGATCAGCGTATGATTGCGGGTCAATTCTTCCAGCCAGTGTGCCCAAACAGGGGTCTCCCAATCATATTCGACATGACCCATGTAATTACCAACCTTGACCAACGGGGGACCGTTCCCAGCAATCGCAAAGGCGATGCGAGTCCCATCGAAGCTGGTGGTGAAAGAGACGCGATGTTCCAATTTCCGGCGTGGTGATCGATCGCCTGCCTGAGAGGTTGCGGACGCAGGGAGATCATTCGCGCCAACGAGTCCCAATGCCCTGGCTTTGATGATGGCTTGCGTCCGGCTCTTGACTCCCAGCTTGTTAAAAATCTGTCGGTTGTACCACTTGATCGTGTGCAGGCTCAGGAACAGTTCATCGGCGATCTGCTGATCCGATAAACCAGTTGCCAATCGCGTCAATATCTCCCGCTCGCGTTTGTTCATTGGAGTCAATAACGGCTCTTTGTCTTCCATAACAACCTTCTCAAAGGCCAAGCCTTATACCACAGTATCAATTTGGGACATCCTACCATACCTGATTGGCTTTTTCCATTCTCCTTTCCATTCTTTCGAGTGGAGACATACAGCCCTTTTTTGTCTATGCTTGGAGCGTATCGAAAATCTATTTTCTACAAAGAAAGGAAATCAAACCATGAATACCCAAGCTCCAACCCTCATCAATGGCGTGAATGTAGACCAACTCGTAGGCACGGTCAATGCCATCCAGCAGAATCCCGATCTCGCTCGTTTTCAATTCCGCGCTCATAATGAATGGCTGGAAGGAGGTCATTCCCGCACCTTTATCCAGGGATTTTATGGCGCCGGTCAGGAAGATGCCTCCCGTACAAAACCGTTCGTGCTGGAAGGAGATGAGCCGCCGGTATTACTCAGCGACAACGCCGCTCCAAACGCCGTCGAGGCTGTGCTTCATGCCCTGGCTTCCTGCCTCGCTGTTGGCTTTATCTACAATGCCGCCGCGCAGGGGATCGAGATCGAGAGCCTGACATTCGATATGGAAGGAGACCTGGACTTGCGCGCCTTCCTGGGGCTGTCTGAAAAAGTGCGTCCGGGTTATAAAGGCATCCGCCTGACCTATCAGGTGAAAAGCAATGCCCCCCGCGAGAAAATCGTGGAATTGTGCAACTACGTCCAGAAGACCTCGCCGGTGCTCGATATCATCCGCAACCCGGTTCCGGTGACGATCAGCCTCAAGGGATAAAACACAAAAAGGTGGGAGATAATCCCACCCGCTTTTTGCCATTTCGTCAACAGAACCAATGAATATGAGGAGAACCATCGTATGAACAGTCAAATGATCCAGGGATTGAACGTCAATATCGAGGAACTGCGTGCATCCATTCGCGAAGAATACTCGGCAGTGGCAAACGAACCGGAGCGTGGTTTCCATTTTCACACCGGTCGAAAACTTGCAGGCATTTTGGGGTATCGCGAGGAATGGCTTGACATGCTGCCATCCAGCGCCATCGAATCGATGGCTGGGACGGGCAATCCGTTCAGCCTGGGAGAACTCAAACCGGGCGAATACGTCCTGGATTGCGGAAGCGGCTCGGGCACCGATAGCCTGATCGCCGCCCAAATGGTTGGTCCAAGCGGACGCGTCATTGGCGTGGACATGACCCCGGAGATGCTTTCGAAAGCGAGACACAACGCGCTCGAAGCAGGAATGACCAATGTCGAATTCCGCGAGGGCTATCTTGAGGCGTTGCCTGTCCCTGATGCCTGGGCAGACGTAATCATCTCCAACGGCGTGCTGAACCTCGTTCCCGATAAAGAGGCGGCGTTGTTGGAAATGTATCGCGTCCTCAAACCGGGCGGTCGTATCCAAATCGCCGATATTGCCCTCCAGAAGCCAGTACCTGAGGATGCCAAAAGCGACGTTACCTTGTGGACAGGTTGTATTGCCGGCGGATTGCTCAAAATACAACTGGAGCAAAAGGTTGCAGCGGCCGGCTTCACAAATATCGAGGTGACCTGGGGTAAGGATGTTTTCAGTGGCGCGCCGCAACACTCCGATGCCGCCGAATTTGGCACGCTGGGAGTCACCATCCAAGCGAAAAAAACTGCTGATCATGCAGGGTGATCAACGGCATTGGCAGAATTGACTGGCGAAGTCACATAGAAAAAGGAGATTACACATGACCGCTGCTTATATCCTCATACAAATGAATGCAACAGACCCGAGGAAAGTTATGGCGAGTATTCGTGCCGCTACAGGAGTGAAGCAAGCTCACCTTCTGATGGGACCCATAGATTGCATTGCATATGTTGAAACGAATTCTCTGGAGTCACTTGGTGATACTGTTGTCGCTCTGCGCAGTGTGAATGGTGTGGTGAGTACCGATACGCGCATCGTTGTGACCTGATCCATCCTAGCGCCGGAGGGCACCCCCCCCCACCAGCAGTAGGACGCGGACTTTGGAAATTGAGACAGATATCCTTTCTGCATCTGCTCAACCTGAAAACCACCTCCCAGGAGTAAAGCGGGAATATCGCATGTCAGGTACAAGCCCTGAAATAGCCAGTGGAAAATTAGCTCCAATCGCATTTGCCAGCGTTGGACGGCAGGGTCTGGCGACAGTCCAAGTTAGTAGATGAGCTTGCCATTTGGCTCATGGCGCGCACAAGCTCACGAATGGCGTCCTCAATACCGGGAATCGTGCATGGTAAGGTGAGTCATTAAATCAAAACGCCGCCATCCACAACAGAATGAATGGCGGCGCTTTTTGCCGTGCTCTTCAAAAGGACATCGCTTTACACCGTGCCATGCAAGATACTCTGTAACACCTTGTATTCCTCCCGACAGTCCTCACACATATCCAGGTGTTGTTGGACCAGCGGCATCAACTGCGCGACATCCTCCCCCTGCGCCGCGAGTTCGGTAAATTGATCGAGCAGGGCGAAAACTTCGTCGCAGGTCAGTTCCTTTTCCCGCGTATCGGACAACATCGCCATCATCTTATGAATTTTTTCGGATCCGTTCCCGGAAATCCTGCGGGAGGATGATTGTGGTTTGTTGGACCCGAAAATCTTCTGAAAAAATCGTTTAAATCTCATTGAAAAATTCCTTCCGAAACTTGGATAGTATTGCCTGTCCGATCTCTTACCTGCCAGCCCCCTCGAAAACGGACAAAATTTCCTGCGGCGTCAAGCCTTCCTTCTCCAATCGTTTCTTCAGCCGCAGACGCGCATCGTGCAGCATCTTGTACAGCGCATTCCGATTCGTCCCCAACCGCCGCGCCGCTTCCTCCAACGGGAAGCCCTCCATGATCGCCGTCAACGCCTTGCGCTGTTTATCGGTCAGTTCTTCCCTGATAATTTGTTTGACCCGACCCATCATTTCAGCCTGAGCCACCTGCTCTTCGGGACTCGCCCCTTCGTCTGGCATCTCGCGGTACAAAGCATCCATGTCATCGTCTACATCCATTTCGGGCAATGGGACTTCCCGCCAGCGCACGCGGCGCAACTCGGTCAACGCGGCGCGCACGGCGATCTTGTGCGCCCAGGTGGTGAATTGACTGCGCCCTTCAAACGTGTCAAGGTATTCCAACACGCGCATCAAGGTTTCCTGCACAACTTCTTCCGTGAGCGCTTCCGACTCCGGACTGTTTGGATCCAGCCTCCCTGCAATGGCGTACGGCAATCCCCGCAAAATGATGGCGCGCAAATCCTCCAATGCCTGCGCCTGCCTGTCCCCGCCCGCGCGTAAATCTGCAACCCATTCTTCGTTGGTTCTCTTGTCCATATTTGGATTATAAAGCAGGGTAAGCGTTTCGAGGCGAATTTTATCTATCAGTTTAGGAGTGCGACATGATCCCCTCTCTCACGACCGCCCAGATGATCGAAGTGGACCGCGCCATGATCGAAGACTATCGCATCGAATTGATCCAGATGATGGAAAACGCGGGGCGCGCGTTCGCGGAGTTGGCGCGCCGTCAGATGCGCGGAACGATAAAAGGTTCCAGCGTGGTCGCGCTTTGTGGAAGCGGGAACAATGGCGGGGGCGGGATGACCGCCGCGCGTCGTCTGCATAACTGGGGCGCGAATGTCACTGTCGTCTTATCGAAACCTGTGGATGAAATTCGCGGAGTCCCCGCTCATCAATTGGACATTCTGAAACGGATCAAGATTCCCATCGTAGACTCCGCCTCGCCTCTCCCTACTCCCAGCCTGATCCTCGACGCGATCATCGGCTACAGCCTGAGCGGACCTCCGCGCGGCGCCGCGGCAGATCTCATCCGCTGGGCGAACGAACAAAGCGCTCCGATCCTCGCGCTGGATACGCCCTCAGGTTTGGATGTGACCAGCGGAACCGCGCGCGACCCCACCATCCGCGCATCCGCCACGTTGACGCTGGCTTTGCCAAAACAAGGATTGCTGAATACCGAAGCGAAAAAATACGTCGGCGAGTTATACCTTGCCGACATCGGCGTACCGCCCGAACTCTATGCAAACATGGGTATTGTCGTCCCGCCTTTGTTTGCAGAGAGCGACATTATTGAGGTGAAATCGGAAAGGTAAGAGAATCGAACAGGTTGTTCTCTGTACGGTGGACAAACAGGAGACAAAATGAACACACCCATACACGTCAACGATAATGAGTTCGAGAACACCGTATTGAAATCGTCCACGCCTGTGGTCGTGGATTTCTGGGCGCCGTGGTGTACCCCCTGCAAGATGGTCGCGCCCGTTCTGGAAAAATTAGCCGCAGAATATGGAGACAAGTTGACCATCGCCAAGGTCAACACGGATGAAAATCCGCAATGGGCGGTGCGCTATGGCGTGCAGGGAATTCCAACCCTGCTCTTTATCAAGGATGGCTTGGTCAAAGATACCATTGTCGGGGCAGCCCCCGCTCTCGTCATCAAAGCGAGGGTGGAGGGGTTGCTAAAAGTGACAGCGGGAGCCTGACCGTGAACAAGGATGCGGTGGAGGATATTCTGTCTTAAACAGGGTAAGGGAACGCGGGCGATTCGCCTCTAATCGGGTAAAGGAGCGTCCATGTTTAGAAATTGGATGATATCGATTCTCGCGGCTGGGTGGACGCTCTGCGTCTCCGCCTGCGCGCCGACTTTTCCAGCAACCGACTACGTTTCAAACTCCCCCCAGCCTGATCCTGTTACCCAAACACCTTCTCTCCCTTCGAGCGACGCTGCCCCAACCCTGCTCCCCGAAGAACAACCTCCTGTCCGCGCACAAAGCAAATTCATCACCGATTTCAGCAAGCATTCCGTGCCATATAGAGAAATCCTATCGGGAGGTCCGCCCAAGGATGGAATCCCCGCGATTGACGAACCCAGGTTCATCTCCGTGGATGAAGCGAATGAATGGCTGAGAGATCGCGAGCCTGTCGTCTTCGTGCAGGTCGGCGACGAGGCGCGCGCCTATCCGATCCAAATCCTGATGTGGCATGAGATCGTCAACGACACGGTTGGAGGCGAGCCGTTGCTCGTGACGTTCTGTCCCTTGTGCAACACCGCCATCGCCTTCAAGCGCACATTTAATGAACAGGTTCTCGACTTTGGCACAACAGGCAGACTGCGCTACAGCAACCTGATCATGTACGACCGCCAAACCGAGACCTGGTGGCAGCAAGCCACAGGAGACGCCATTGCAGGCGAACACACGGGCGCGCAACTGGAGTTCTATCCCGCCTCCATGATTTCCTGGGCAGACTTCAAAGAGTTGTATCCCGATGGCGAGGTGTTGTCTCGTGATACGGGACACCCGCGCAACTATGGCAGGAATCCGTATTACGGATACGACGACATCAATCAAACGCCCTTCCTATACGACGGCTCGACGCCCGATCAACTCCCTCCAATGGCGCGCGTGCTGACCATTAATATGAATGGCGAAGCGGTTGCCTATCCGTATGATGTATTGGGTGAGTTGAATGTCGTCAATGATGTTATTGGCGGAAATGCTGTCGTGGTCTTTTGGACGGAAGGCACTGCTTCCGCGTTGGATACCAGCAACATCCCTGAAGGACGCGAAGTCGGCTCGGCAGCGGCGTACTCGCGATCCCTGGACAATCAGGTTCTTGATTTCGAATTCGAGAATGGAAAGATCCTCGATATACAGACAGGCAGTGAATGGAATATTTTAGGCGTTGCCATTGCAGGCGAATTGACAGGGAAACAACTTGCGCCTGTCGTCTCCATCAACCACTTCTGGTTCTCGTGGGCGGCGTTCAAACCCCAGACGAGAATTTACCAGCCGTAACAAGAACGTCCCGAAGGTTTTCCGTCACCGAACCTTCGGGACGTTTTCAAGAATTACATTTTCTGCCATTCGAGGAATTGCAGGGCGGCAAACACATCCACAAAAGCGGCGACGATGCCGACTGCCCATTTGCATTCCACGATAAATGGCACGGGTTCGTGAAAAGCACATCTGCAGAAGGAATACACTAACAATAGCGAGGGCTTCAAGTTTTTTGCAGCCTTGAAAACCAGATTGACGAGTTTCAGGGCATTTTTAATGGTTTAACCGATCATAATAACTTTGTCTTCCAACGCGCTGAAACTTCATCAACCCGACGCTGCACTTCGTCACGCGCCTCCCAGCGTTCCATCCCCTGCGATAACAATTCATCGTAGTTCGTCTCAACGTGACGGATGTGGGCAATGACCGCCATCAAAATGGATTTTTCATCCAGTGTTTTGGCTGCCGCAGAACGCCCGACGCGACCGCTATATTTCCGACAGGCGTGCTCGGCAATGACCTGCTCGCGTCCCGCGGGACAGTTGGGGAATAGTTCGCGCACGCGGGCAGCAAAACGCGTCACGTATTCCTGATCCAGTTCGGCGCGGCGCTCGGCTTCGCGTTCGCGGCGTCGGGCGCGGACGTCCTCGTCCGCGAGACATTCCTGCTCGGCGCGTTGGAGCGCGGCTTCCTCCACCAGAAGTCCCTGACGTTCATAACGCTTGCGGGCGCGGCTCCATTTCAACACGACGGCTTTTAGCGTCGAGTATTTACCCGCGCGCCGCGTCAATGCCGCGTCGCCTGCGGGGAGGAAGACGAGATGATCCATATCCGCGCAGGAGAGGCAGAGCGCGCCTTTCCCTTCGACCAGTGTGATCCAGGCGTGATGTCCCAGTCCTTCGCCGCACTCGTCGCAGATGGAGTCCTGGTGCGAGATGAAGACTTTTAAGTCCATGGAAGGAACCTCCGGTACCGCAAGATTTATCTTGCGAGCGAAATGAATTTCGCGTTACAGGATTTCCAGCAAGCCTTTGCCGAATTTGGTTAGGCGGATTTCGGCAAGATATTTTGACTTATAACCGTCGCGAGTTTTTTCTTTGTGCCCGTATTCCAGGATACCAAAATGACTTAGGGGATATATCACCATGCGCGCAATGGCAGAGCGCAGGGTACTCTGCGCAAAAGTTTGGTCCTGGCTTGGCCAGGTGAAGCGAGTCTCATTGATCAATTTGTCGGCGAAGGGTTCATAGGAAATTGATTTGCCAACGGGCAATTCCAGCAGGCGTTTCAGGCTGATCTTTGCGAAATCTTTCGGCAACCCGCGGTCCAAGCCTGAGAAAGGAAAGGCAATCCGCCAGTCTGTCTGATACCACCAGAGAGCAAGCATAAAGCCAAGCTGGATCGAGGCGGGAGCGTTCAAAAATTCATAGCCTTCCTCGGTCAATTTCCAAACGCGGGCTTGCCCTCCCATTACAAAGCCGCCCATGCTGGCAAGCGTATGAAGGTAGTATAACGGGTACACATCATCTTCACTGCGTATTTTATAAACCTTATCCCCGATCTTCTCTTCAAGCGCAGGCGGGTTGACGAATTGGGCGCAAATCTCGCGCACGGCTTTGAGCGGCAGGTTGCCTGTGGATTGCGTGCCGACCACGCGGTTTTTATTCAGATAGGATAAAAACGTCGCCATGTCCCGCCGCAAAGCCAACGACTCAACCAGGGCAAGTTGTTTTTTATCCAATCCCTGCGCCCAGTTGAACAGTTTCTTTTCGAGCTTGTTATCCGTTTGCGGGGGCTCGTAAAAATCCTGGTCGTCCATCCTTGGGCGGCGGGGATGGCGCAAGCCTTCGTTCACATAATCCAGGTTGAATCGCTCGGGGTCGAATTTGACGCCAACCCATTCCAGCATTTCTTCATGTTCGGGATGTCCCGGGTCGGAGATGGCTTTCAGAAAATCTTCATAGCCCCACACGCCGCCCACATCTTCGGGCGGGCAGGCGCGCTTGCCAGCAACGCAAACTGGATACCGAACGCCTTTTTCCGCGGGCAGGATGTTCTCGACAACCAAATCATGCAGCCAACTATCGCCGAAGTCATATTCGTATCGAAATCTAAACCCTTCTCTGCTGACGAATTGATTTAGTCTGAAACGGGTTTCATCTTTTGTTCCCATATCTCCAAAGTCATCATCAAAAAGTTCGCCATAGAACTCATCGTTGATGATGAAATGATGCAGGTGGCTGTTCGTCCAGCCCATGACGATTTGCAGGATGGTGTGGAGTTGGTGTAACGAGATGGAGTCTGGAACCAGAATTCTGCGCCATATCGGCGGCTTGGAATCGTTCAAGGTCACTTTGATTTGGTAGATGGAGTTGGGAGCAGGCATTGGATTCTCCTTTGGATTGCAATCTGCGCTAGAGAGCGCAGGCTACGCAAAAATATTTTTGCGCAGGAGACGTTCTCCCCTGGCACTTGCACGCCAGGGCAAGTGTAACGTCGGTAAATGCGCAAGAGAGCGCATTTCTACGCATTACAGGTCGAAGATTGAAATACTGTCCTTCACGTTCAGGAAGACGAGCCGCGTCTTTGCCTGGACCCCGAGCTGGCTCTCGATTGCCCGAGCATAGCGCGCCACCTGGACATCGTACCCCGCGCGGCGGATGGTTGCACGCGCTTCGTCGTCGGAACGTACTTCGTCGGTTTTGAAGTCAATAATAGTCCAATCGTCGTTGGAACGGTAGAGCAGGTCCATGATGCCGCGCCCGTCGGGAGAATAGTATGGGACTTCATGATGACGTGCTTCGCGAGCGGAGTCGAGTTCCAAGAAGAGGGGGTGAGCGCGCAGTCTCTCCAACAGGCGGCGGGATTCGTGAATGGCGGCGCGGATTTCGGCTTCGTCGGTGAGTCCCGATTCGAGGGCGAAGGGATAGAGGAACGCGTCGAAGGAATCGTCGGGGAAATGCCAGCGGCGCAGGGCTTCGTGGACGAGGCGTCCCACCAGCCAGGATGGGGCACGGGGACGTTTCGTTTTGGAGACGATTCGCCAGACGCGCTGGGGTGGGTCGCTCTCACGGGCGCGGGTTTTGTCGTCGGTGGGAGGAGGAGTCAGGGCGAGGGGTTCGAGGAGGTCAGCCCTCACCCCCAGCCCCTCTCCCGCGGGGAGAGGGGAGTCTGCCCTCACTCCCAACCCCTCTCCCGCGGGGAGAGGGGAGTCCGTAGAAACAGAATCAGGCTCGGGGGAGTCTGAAGCGTCGGCTTGGGAGGAGAGGTAAAGCGCGGCGTAGATTCCGTTTGAAAGAAGAGGATGCTCGGGCGTGAGGTCATCTAAAAAAGAAAAATGGGAAAGCCAGCCATTGAGAGAGAGACCGTCTTTCTTTTGTTTGACGTGACCGCTGATGAGGAGTTTCTCTTTGGCGCGGGTGGCGGCGACGTAGAGCAGGCGGCGGTCTTCGGCGTCGTCGAGGTCGGATTCGTGACGGGCGGCGAGCTGCCATGCAGTGGGGTGAAAATCATCATCGCGTAAATCGAGCAGTAGTGAATCGGCGAGTTGAATTTTGCTGGAATTGCCGCGATGTTCGTAAGAGGCGTCGGCGATGACGGTGAGGGGGAATTCGAGCCCTTTGGCTTTGTGGACGGTCATCAGTTGGACAGCGCCTGAGGAGGCAGAGTCGGCGGGGGCTTCGCCTTCGCGGAAACTTACATCGCGCAGGGTTTGGATGTAGGCGAGGAAGTCTGCCAGGCTGACCAGACGCGAGCGGTGCGCGTCGGCGAGGAGTTTGTCCACGTTGCGGACGAGGCGCGCGCCGTTGGGGATAGAACTCAGGATAGCGCGGTAGTTTGTGAGGTCAAGGAGGCGTTTGAGGATGTTCGCGGCGGAGGTGCGACCTGAGAGGGCATGAAGTTCTTCGAGGATGGATAAAGGATGAAGGATGAAAGATGAAGGATGAATGGCTGGTGCGTGTTGCGTGGTTCGTCCACTCCGCTCCGCTTCGGGATGATATGTTCCGTTGTCCGCTTGCGCGTGTGTACTTGTGTACCTGTTTACCTGTTCTCTGAGGCTTTCAAGAAGTTTGACAGGTGAAGTTGAATTATCGGGATAGCGCAGTTTGTAGATTTCCGAATCGGGGATGGCGAAGGCGGGGGAGCGGAGGAAGCCGACGAGGGCGAGGTCGTCCGAGGGGTCGGCGATTGCGGCGAGGGCGTTGAGCAGGTCGCGGATTTCGGGGCGGTCGTAGAAGCCGCGTCCCGCCACGGTGATGAAGGGGATGCCCGCGGCTTCGAGCGCGGATTCGTAAACGGGAAAGGCGGTGGAGGAACGGAAGAGGAGCGCCATGTCGCCCCAGTCGAAGCCTTCGGTTTCATGAAGTTCGCGCAGGCGTTTGGCGAGGGCTTGCGCGGCGGACTGGCGTCCTTTGTCGGCGGTTTCTCCCAGACCCAGATGAAACTCGATGAACGGAGGCTGGATGTTTTCGCGTTCGGGCTTTTGACGGTAGGCGTGCAGAGGCGCGAAGGGGACGAGGTAGGGGCGGGTGGGGTCATCGGTGATACCGAGGATTGGAGAAAGGAGAGAATTGAGGGAATCGAGGAGAGAATTGTGGGCGCGGAAGGTGAGGTCGAGGTCAATCAGTTCGCCGCCTGAATCACGTATATCCGATTGCACCTGGCGGAAGACGGTGACGTCGGCTTGGCGGAAGCGATAGATGGATTGTTTGGAGTCGCCTACTATGAAAAGGGTTGTTTTGGAGTCCAAAGTCTCCTGACTTTGGGCGTTCGAAAGTCTGGAGACTTTCGAGTCCGTGCCGAAGCCCGTCAACGCGTAAACAATCTGTCTCTGGCGGTCGTTGGTGTCCTGGAATTCGTCCACGAGGACGGCGCGGAGTTCGGACTGCCATTGGGCGCACACTTCGGGATGCTCGGTCAGTAATCGTGCGGTGAGTCCTTCCAAGTCGTCGAAATCGAGGCGGTCTGCTTTGAGGCGGTTGTATTCGAGCAGGGTTTGGTCGAAGAGGCGATAAACGGCTGGGAGGTGCGCGGCAACCTGCTCGTCGAGGGAGAAGCGGGATTTTTCGGCGAGAAATTTGAGATGTTCGTCGTAGAGGTCGCGCAGGGTTTTCATCGCCTCGCGTATGATTTCGATGTCGTCCCAGTTAGCTTTTTGTCCCTGCATGGAGATGGACTTGCGGAGGGCGGCGAAGGAGGCGAGAACTTCATCCCATTTCTGTTCAGCGCGGGCAGACTGGACTTTGTCCCACGCGGCGAGGACGGATTGACGCGCGAGTTCGAGTTTGTCTTCGGGGGATGACGAATGAACGGAAGCGAGGGTGGCGAGAGAGGATGTCCAGGACTGAGAATCGAGGTGAGTTGCGAGGTAGGAGGAAAGAGCAAGTTCAAAACCTGTACACGGATTTGACGGATTACGCGGATTCTCACGGATATTTTTCTTATTTTCTCCGTGTAATTCCGTGAAATCCGTGCCATCCGTGTACAAGAAATTAACATCCAGCCTGCGGCTCATCAATGCTTTGAGAATCTGTCGTAGTTCATTTTCTTTGAAAACGCCGAACAGCGCGGCGGTTTGTTCATCAGTGGTTGCCCAGGCGAGAGCGGACTCAACGGCTTCGGCTTGGATGGCGGAGGCGAGTCCTTCTTCGAGGACTTCGAATTGGGGATCGAGTCCTGCTTCGACGGGATGAGCGCGGAGGAGTTCGGCACAGAGGCTATGAATTGTTCCAATACGGGCGGAGTCAATTTCAGAAGGATGAAGGATGAAAGATGAAGGATGAATGTCTGTTGATATTTGAGAAAGCGCATTGCGAATCCGCGAGCGCATTTCACGCGCGGCTTTTTCAGTGAAGGTGATGGCGAGAATGGAGCGGATGGGGTAGCCTTGTTCGAGCAAATGCAAATAGCGCCCCACCAGCGAGAGGGTCTTTCCCGACCCCGCGCCAGCGGTCACCGCGATGGCACGCGCCGAATCGGTGACGGCTTTTTCCTGGTTGCCTTTGAAGTGGAATTGTTCGAGTACAGTCATCAGTTATCAGTGAACAGTAATCAGTTGGACATTCGGTTCTTGCAGAGTGATTTATCCGGGCATGTTTCGGCGGACTGAAGTCCTGCCTCACCTGTGCCTGCGGCACTGGCGCAGGCAGTTCGTGGAAGTCCGCTGCCCTAAAGGGTGCTTTCGCGAAAGCGGACTCGGTCTTCTAGCCCGAAGGGCTTCCATGTTCTGAGCAGGCGGCTTCAGCCCCGCTCATCCAAAGTCATCAATGGCGTTTGCGATTTTGGATTTTAACTATTCTTTCGTCTTTCATCTTTCTGGCTCTCCCGTAATTAACGGGAAAAGCAGAAAGGATGTGCTACCATCGGAGTAGAAAGGTGACCTCCGATGAACAACAACGAATTACTCAACCGA
>JAANMU010000786.1_pt1 | contig 34617 bp, 34 predicted proteins | sample 7279701 | NCBI WGS metagenome assembly JAANMU01 (sample SAMN14094539, study PRJNA606508) | bioreactor metagenome | isolation source: A lab-scale SPAN reactor treating ammonium-rich wastewater day 57 | place: Ireland: Galway | collected 2017-03-13
GCCAGCGCGGCACTGGCGCGCTACACCTATCTGTTGGAAAAGGCCCCCAGCACACTGGCGGGTCTGGACGCCGTGAAGGAGCGGGTCACGCGCATCAAGACGCGGCGCGACGAACTCCACGCCGAGGCGCAAACGGCGTATGCCGTGGCCAAGGACACCCGGACGCTGCTGGCCATTGACCAGGCGCAGCGGGCCGTGGGCAAGTTCCTGGCGGAGTTTCCGGGAGACGCCGAGGCTGCGGGCTTTGAGAAGCTCTCGCGCGAGCTTTCGGACTGGCGCGCCGCCATCCGCGTGACCCGCCCGCCGGAGGAAGCGGCCAAGGCCAACCTGTATGCAGAGAGCTTCCTGCGTGCAGCCAAGGATCATGAGAAAAACGGCCACGTGCTGCTGGCCCTGGCCTTTCTTGAGAACATCACGCGGGACTACCAGGACACCTCCAGTTTCAAGGAAGCGACGGAGATATACACGCGTCTCACACGCGATCTTCAGGACCCCGCCAAACGCGATGCAGCCATTGACCGCGAACTTTCGGAGATTGACAAGGCCTGTGACGCCGGGGACTGGTCCGGCGCCATGGAACGCTGCCAAGCCCTGTTCAAACGCTTCCCGGACACGCCGCGCAACCGCGACATCATGAAGCGCGTCCGCCGCATTGAAGAGCGCTTCGATTGATGCTTGAAAGGCCAAGGCAGCAGCCCAAGGGCGCGTGGATAAGCCCGGGGCGAGTAACTTCCAGCGTCAAGCCGGCAATCGCCACCATTGACCGGTTGACGAACGGAGTCGCGCTGCTACTCTTCGCGTCGCCGGCACTGGCCGGCAAGCTGCACTGAAGTGGGCCGTTAGCTCAGTTGGCTAGAGCGCTACCTTGACACGGTAGAGGTCATAGGTTCGAGTCCTATACGGCCTACCATCTTCCAACCAGCCTCCCGAGACGTAAGGGAAGGCCGCCAGCAGCCTCCCAATAGGGTGCTTGGCGCGGATTCAGCCCCTGAGGGCGGCCACAACGAGTTCCGCGGCGCGGCGGCCCGTCTCTGCTGCGCCGTTGAGGAAGCCCTGGAAGTCTTCGCTGCAATGCTCGCCGCAGAAATAGAGGTCGTTCACGGGCTCAAATTCGTGGCCCGAAAGCGTGCTCCACTGGCCGACGGTGTAGGCGGAGTAGGCGCAGCGAGCCAGGGGGTGAGCGGGCCAATGCATGCGGTGCTGGTTCTGGTTGGCCGCCTGGGTTAATCCCGCAAAGGCCAGTTCCAGGCCGGGAAGGAGACGCTTGAGCGCCTCCTGGACGGAGCCTTCCCCGGCGCGCATGGCAGCGCTTCCGCCAGAGTAGAGAGTGATGCCCGCGCCGGCGCCCGCCTGGAGCCTGGCGTTGTCCCAGGCCAGCTGGAAGGATTGGTCGCTGTACACGCTGCCGGAGTAGCCCTGCTGGCGCCAGGGCCGTGATGTTGTTCCCAGCATGACCTTGGTGCACATGCCATAGCCAAGTTCACGGATGGCCCGCCACTTCAGCGCCGGCAATTCGAGCCTGATTTCTACATCGCGCAGCAGTGTAAACGGCAAGGCGAGCACGACCACATCGGCTGTTGCTTCGCCCTTGTCGAAGTCGAGGCCATAGGCGCTGCCTTGACGGCTCAGGCGCGTGAGGCGGCGCTCGAATTCAATCTGGCCGTCCAGGCGTTGAGCCAGGCCAAGGGCTACCTGCTGGTTGCCGCCGACCACTTTGAAGCGCTCGTCGCTTTCACCGAAGACCTTGAATCCCTCCGCCACGTCGGTGCCGATCATTGAGATCAGGTTGAGCGAAGTCTGCACGCCTTCGTCGAGCCCGAATTCGGTCACGAAGGCCGCCACCAGCAACTTGCGCAGCCAGCCTGCGCAACCGATGGCATCGAGGTAAGCGCTCAGGCTCAGGGCGTCCAGTTGCGCCAGTCCCTCGGGGGTCTCCATGGCGGCCAGGTCCGACTCCAGACGCGGCACGAACGCCTTGAAGGCTTCGATGACCTCGGCTTCGCTGTAATGCCGGCCGTCAAGGAAATAGGCCTCGTTGATGACGGCGCTGTCCTGGCTCATGTCGAGGAGGGAGAGCCCAAGCTCCCTGCACAGCGCCAGCATGTCTGCGTGTCCGGTGTCGATGAACTCGCCGCCAAGCTCCACGGTCTGGCCTGCGTTGAGCAGGCCGGTTTTGCTGAAGCAGCGCCCTCCGGCGCGTTCCGAGGCTTCATAGAGCGTGGCCCTTACACCGGCCCTCTTGAGTTGATACGCGCAATTGAGGCCGGCAAGTCCGGCGCCGACGATGGCTACGCGCGGGGCGCCGGGTTTTTGGGGTGCATCCAGCGGCGTCATGGCGCATCCGGCGAGAAGGGCGCCAGATCCCAGGATGGCCGCGCTTAGAAATCCGCGCCGTGTCAGGTGAGCTGCTTCTTGAGGGCGCGGAGAAGCCTGATCGACACTGTTCAGCCTCTCGAGGCGGGCCTGGCGCAGGCTTTGCTTGATGCGGCTGAAGAGGGGGCTGTGGGACATGGCGGCTCCGGCAGTTATGCGCGCGACATTAGCAAGAGGTTCTTTCACGTTGAACGGCTTTACCAGCGCGCTGCCGGTAGGCGCCGGTACTGTCTGTTGCCGCGCTATTGATTGGCGGTAAAGTCTTGCCAGAGGAGGAAGTCATGCAGCCATTTCGGAACGAGCCGATCACGATGACGTGGAGCGAAGAGCGCAAGCGCTCAATGCACGCGGGTTTTGTCAAAGTGCGTGAGCGCGCCAAGGAAGTGCGCCCTCTGCGCGTCAACGGCGAGGTGGACAAGGACGGTCAGACCATTGAGCGCTTCAACCCCAGCAACACGAAAGAGCTGCTAGGTCGTTGCGTGGCGGCCAGCGCTGACATTGCCAAGCGTGCGGTGGAAGGTGCCCATCAGACCTACCTGAACTATTGGCGCAAAACCGACGCCATGATGCGGGCGCGCATTGTGCTGCGCGCGGCAGCCCTGCTGCGGAAATATCGTGATGAGTTCAACGCCTACCTTGTGCTGGAGGCGGGCAAGAGCTGGACCGAGGCCGACGGCGATACGGCTGAGGCCATTGACTTCTGCGAGTTCTATGCGCGGGAGGCTATGCGCCTTAAGGCCGAAAAGCAGCCTTTGACCGAGGTTCCCGGAGAAGAGAACCACCTTTACTACATACCGCTGGGCGTGGTGACGGTCATTCCTCCCTGGAATTTCCCGCTGGCGATCATGGCGGGCATGACGGTGGCGGCATTGGTCACGGGAAACACCGTCTGTCTCAAGCCGGCGAGCAACACACCCTTGGTTGCGGCGCGCTTCATGGAAGTGCTGGAAGAGGCCGGCCTGCCTCCGGGAGTCGTGAACTTCGTGCCCGGTGCAGGCAGCGAGGTCGGAAACGCCCTGGTGGATCACCCCCTCACCCGCGCTGTGGCTTTTACAGGCAGCAAGGGCGTGGGTTTGGGCATTCAGGAAAAGTGCGGCAAGGTGGCTCCCGGCCAGATCTGGCTGAAGCGGGCGATTCTCGAAATGGGCGGCAAGGACGCGATCTTGGTCGATGAGCACAGCGACTATGACGCGGCACTTGTGGGCGTGCTTTCCTCGGCCTTTGGCTTCCAGGGGCAGAAGTGCAGCGCCTGCTCGCGAGCGATCTTCGTGGGCAGGGCCTATGACGCTATCGTTCCGCGCCTGGTGGAACGCGCCCGGCAGATCAAGGTCGGGCCTGTGGAGGACCTCGACAATTACATGGGGCCCGTGATCGACGCCAAGGCGAAGAACACGATCATGAACTACATCGAGATCGGCAAGAAGGAAGGCAAGCTTTTGGCGGGGGGCGCGGCGGGCAGCGCCGAAGGCCACTTCATCCAGCCGACGATCTTTGGCGAGGTCAAGCCGGACGCACGCATCCATTGCGAAGAGATTTTCGGTCCGGTTCTCGCCTGCCTGCGCGTGGGCAGCTTCCAAGAAGGCCTGGATATCGTCAACAGCAGTGAGTACGGCCTGACCGGGGCGGTCTATTCGAAGAACCGCGAGCACCTGGAGCTGGCGCGACGCGACTTCCATGCCGGCAATCTGTACTTCAACCGCAAGTGCACGGGTGCGCTGGTGGGGGCCCATCCCTTTGGCGGGTTCAACATGTCCGGCACAGACAGCAAGGCCGGCGGGCGTGACTACCTGCTGCTGTTCACGCAGGCCAAGGTGGTCAGCGAGAAGCTGGATTACTAGCAGGCCGGGCCAGATTCACGTTGGCCCGACCGCGTTGAATAAGTGGCCGGATGCCACTCTTTCAACGACCTGCTGGGAAGTGGCCTTGGTGCGGGAGTCATGCCGGGCGGTGATCGGGCCGGCGTTCAGGCGCGCTCAGAACGCACGAGTTTGTCGGCGAGCACCCAGTCCACGCTTCCATCTGAGAAGAATTCGCGCTTCCAGATGGGTACGTCCTTTTTGATGCGTTCGACCACCAGGCGGCTGGCGTCATAGGCTGCGGGGCGATGGTGGCTGCCGACCACCACCGCCAGGGACGCATCGCCGATCTTGTGCAGGCCGACGCGGTGCACGATCAGCAGTTGCGCCAGGTTGAACTGGTCCGCGACTTCCCGGGCGATACGCTGAAGCTCCTTGAGTGCCATCTGGGCATATGCCTCGTAGAAGATGCACTCTACGGCGCGCCCCTGATGGTGGTTGCGCACGGTGCCAAGGAATACCAGGTAGGCCCCGTTGTCGGGCGCCTGCAACTCGCGCAGCAGGGCGTTGACATCAAGGGGCTGGTCGGTCAGTCGGGCTTCGACCATGGATTATTGCCCTTCGCTGGCAATGTGCAGAGCGACGACCTTGCGCAGGTCGACGATGAACTCATCCTGCCCGCCCTCGCTGGGCACGATCAAGGTCAATACGTGCTCGCCTTTGCCGCTCACAAAGCGGGCATAGGCGTCCCGCGCGGCCTCGGCTGACTGGGCCGCCATGGCCTCCACCGCAAGACCCGCGCCGCCGTCAAAGAGAAACCTGAGTGACTTGGATGCCATCGATACCTCGTCATGAAAGCACTTCCTGAACCGCCCGGCCTGCCGCTATTTCTTGTCCTCTTTGTCCTTCATGGCCTCGCCTGCCAGCTTGATGCCCTGTTTGGCAAACCAGCCGGCACCCTTGCCGGTGAGTTTGGCGACTCCCCAGAGTGCCGTTGCCGCAGTCTTGGCGGCCTGGACTTTCTCGCCGAGGGATGGCCCGCGGGCCGGTGTCTGTTCACGCCCTCCGGAGACCACCTCCGCGTCCACCACCGCGGGCTTTTCCGGCAATGCAGCTCGCGGCATGAACTCCGGCGGCGGCCCCACCACCTCACGCGCGGCATCGCCCAGCCTGCGCACGCGCCGCGCTTCGGCCCAGCCATAGTAGATGCCCATGGCCGCCATAAACAGGACGGCGAGCTGATAAATCATGAACATGGAAACTGGGCTGGCTGCGGGATCGTTCTCGGCGCCCGCCAGCTTCAGAATCCAGCTGCGCAGCGCCAACAGGCCGACGGAGATGCCCGCGGCAATGAGCCACAGTCCGTGGCTGACACGCACGGCCCGGAGCGTTCCCTCCACAAAGCCGCGCCGGTTGGCAAAGAAGCCGCGCACGGCGCGGGCGCCGTCGGCGGGCCACAGCGGCATCAGGTTGCCAAGGGCCACAATGAAGTTGAGCAGCGAAAGGGCCGCCAGGAAGCCCTTCCAGGTGGCAATGGACGCCTGACTGAAAAGCGGATCCTGGCCGCGTGCCGCCAGCACCAGGACGGCAAAGGGCAGCAGCAGCACGCCGATGATGAAGTTCATGGCCGGGCCGGCCAGGGCAATGAGCGTTTCGTCAATGGGCCGCGCGTTGCGCGCCTCAAAGAAGGTCAGGCCAACGAACGAAAGCATGATCATGGTTGGCCGGTGTCCGCGCAGCCGCGCCATGGTGGCGTGGCCGACCTCGTGCAGAAAGATACAGAACAGCAGGACACACAGAAGCACCAGGTGCGCGACGGCGGCCCAGGTGCCGATGCGCGAGCGCGCAGCGTCCTCGAGACTGAAGATGAAGAGCAGACCAATGAGCACTACGACGTACCAGTCGAGGCGCAACTGAACGCCGAACCAAGTTCCGAGGTAGATCGTGGGCCGTGCGGTCATCGCCGGCGATGATACGAAGTTCCGCGCATCAAGCTTCAGGGTGCCGGGAACGAAACACGGCGGAGAACACTACTTGCCTTCGGGTTTGCTGCTGCCCAAGCCCATGCGCTGCTTGAGCTCGGCCTGGCGGGCCTGGCGGCGCTTTTCCTGGCGGGCTTCCGCCCCGGTCAGTTCGCGGCCTTCGCTGTCGACGGTCAAATCTTTGGACATCGCTCTCTCACCAAGCTTGCGTTCCGAGATGTCCACGCTCATGTGAGGCTTGTTGAGGTCGACCTGGCCGGGATAGGGATTAACCCAGCTCTTGTCAGGGTATATGCCGGGCACGCTGGAGGGTGAGCGCTGGCCCTCCGGCGGAGGAGCCTGCACGCGGGCAATCCCCGGTCCTGACATGCCGCAACCAACGCCGTAAAGCGCCAGGAAAAGGCAAAGCAATGCCAGAATGATTCGCATCAAACGCCCAGTGGGGGCAAGCGGGGAGCTTCAAGCTTATCCACACAGAGGGGCCGGGTCAACGTTCCAAGAGCAGGGGCCGCAGCAAGGCGGCCCCGCATTCGGCAAGCAGATTAGCCCATCAGGTCTTCTCGCACCTTCTCGAGCTGGCGTTTGAGCCGGAACACAATGCGGTGGTGAATCTGGCACACCCGGCTCTCGCTCAAGTCAAGCACGAGGCCAATTTCCTTCATGGTGAGCTCTTCGAGGTAATAGAGCACCACGACCAGCTTCTCTTTACGTGAGAGGCCGCGGGTGGCCAGCTCGATCAGCTCCTTCTTCTCGAGCGCGCTCATGGGAGAGGCAGTCTTGAAGTCTTCGATGCTGTCGATCTGGCGGACCTCCTTGCCTTCGCTGTCGCCTTCATTGGCTGAACGGTCAAGGCTCACAATGCTCGCGCTGTTGATCTCACGGAGCCAGCGATCGTATTCGTCGAGCGAAATGCCCAGCTTGTCGGCCATCTCCTGCTCTGTAGGAACTCGTCCCAGAGCCGTCTCGAGGTCTTTGAAGGCGCGCTCAAGCTGATGGCTGTGGGTACGCACGAGGCGAGGAGCGAAATCCTGTTCGCGCAGGTCGTCAAGGATGGCGCCGGAGATGCGCTGCTTGCAGTAGGCTTCGAACTTAACGCCGCGATCGGGGTCGAAGCCGTCAATGGCATCCATGAGGCCAAACACGCCCGCCTGGATCAGTTCGTCGAGGTCGACGTGGCTGGGGAGTTTGGTGTGCATGCGTTCGGCCACGACGCGGACCAGGGGCAGATAGCACTCGATGATGGAGTTGCGCAGGCGGTCTCCGCCCGTGGCTTTGTACTCGCGCCAGAGCTTCTCGACGTCGGCTTCCGTCAGTTGGCTGAGTTTTGTTGGCACGACATAGGCCTTTGGCAAAAGGGCCGAAGCGCGCGAGAAGTTGGACCGGGGAAGGGTGGGGGCTGGTGCAAGGGTGGGCATGGCGTAACTCCGGGAGGTAGTTCGTAATTTACGATTTGTAAATTACGACATGTAACCCGGTACGTCAAACCGCCCATCAGTTTTTTTTCGAGTTCTTTGGTCTGAGCCAGCCTTTGCCTCACCCCTCCTTTCGATGTCTCTTCCTGCGTCGCTTCTGAAATCACGTCATGGCGCTCATAATAACATAAAAACAATAAAGACAAGCAAAAAAAGGCTGAATCCGCGCCGCCATTGCCCTGCGCAAGGGTCCCCTACATCATCGGGCCATGGTTTACCTGCGCTCCCTCATGCTCTGGGGACTCATCATCGTCGTGGAAGTTGCCCACGGCATTCTGCGCGCCTTGTTCGTGGCGCCGCGCCTGGGAGACCTGACATCCCGGCAGGTCGCCATTCCGATTGCCTGCTTGATCAACTTCGGCTTGACCTGGCTGTTCGTGACGCGGCTGAGACTATCGCCGCGCGAGGCTGTGGCCGTAGGGCTGCTGTGGGTTCTATTGACGGCAGCGTTTGAGGTGGGGCTGGGGCTTGCGCTGGGACTGCCGGCAGAGCGTATCGGGCAGGATTATGACCCAAGGCGTGGGGGCTTCATGCTGTTTGGGTTGACAGCCTTGGCGCTGACTCCCTGGCTTGCGCTGAAAATGCGGGGCCGCGCAGAGACGTCCGGTGCACCGGCGCGCCCGTGATTGCAGGGGCACATCAAATGGCGTCGCTTCCGTGCTCCCCGGTGCGGATGCGGATGACATCATCGAGCCTCAGCACGAGGACCTTGCCCACTCCCACCGCGTCGTCGCCCGCCGCTTTCATCACGGCGTCAATGGTGGGCTGCAGGAAGTTGTCGTTGACGGCGATCTCGAGCTTGATTTTACGGAACATCTCGATGTCCACGGGTTCGTCGGCGACGGTGGCCTGGGCGCGCTGGTGGCCTGTGCCCTGCACTTCTGTAATGGTGAAGCGGAAGACCTCGGCCTCGGCCAGGGCTTCCTTGACCGCCTCCAGCTTCTCCGGCGCGATGATAACTTGCACGAGTTTCATGGTTCACCCGATGAAGTCCAGGCGTTCGATGTTTGACAGCGGCAGCAGGCCCCTGCTGCTGTTGAAGCTGCGCAGGCCGACGCCGGCCACGACCCCAGGTACAATAGCCCGGAAGAGCGACGTCTTTCCCGATCGCACTCGGGGGGACTGAGCGAAGTCTGTCAGGAGATAGAACAGGGGCACGAGCCCCGACGTCGTGCGTCCGCCCGCAAGGGTCACCAGCGCAGGCAGTGCCGCGCCCGGCTCGCCGAACTCAACCGTGCGAATGTCGGCAAAGGGTACAAACTCAACGTCGTGGAGTTTGACGAGTTCCAGGGTCGCCCCGGTCAGGGAGTCGACGTCGGTGAATTCCTCACAGGAGACGGGCTCGCGCTGCGGCGTGCCCTCAGGCTGGCGCAGTTGCGCGTTGCAGCGCGCGGGCCGGTAGCGGTCCTGCTCGTGCATGCGGCGGGTGTATTCGTCGAGATCGCGGGCCATCAGGGAAAGCGCGTTGCGTCGTTCGACGGGCAGGGACTGCTGCCAGCGCGTCACTGCGTCTGCGCTGTCCTGCCCCAGGCCTTCCTGGGTAATAAGGCTGATCAACTCAGGGCTGATCATCCGCGCGAAGGTGAGCTGAGCGAGGCGCTGCCAGCGGGACTCCTTCAACTGGCCCATCTGCGCCACTTCGCGCAGCACTTTGTATTCGTCGGCATTGAACGTGAAAGCGCGCCGCCTCATGGCCGCCACATACTCTGCCGACACGCTGTCATCTTCCGGCAGGAGTTCGTGGGCACGCTGAATGAAGGCATAGCCCTGCTCGTGCCGGCCCTGCAGAAAGGCGACGCGGGCGGCGAGAAGCTGGGCCACACCCGAGTCCGGATCCTGGGCCCTTAGACTTTCAAGCAGCGAAGCAGCTTCGGGCAGCCGCCCCGCATCCAGCGCCAGGGACGCAAGATTAAGGCGCGCGTTGAAGTGCTCCGGATCCTGGGCGAGAATCTGCTTGTAGAGGCGCAACGCGCCCTCGTTGTCACCGGCGCGGTGCTTCTCAAGGGCGCTTTGGAGGAGGTCGTCGGTGTCCATTTCAGCTGTAGCGAATCTTGTGGTAGAGGCGGGTCAGGAGGCCGTCGGTCAGCATCAGTCCGCCGAAGGTCACCTGGGAAAAGAAGGGAAAGGCCTCGCCCCAAACCAGCAGCAGAATGAATGAGGCCAGTCCCGCCGTGTTGGCCAGGACCGAGCAGAGGTAGAACTGGCGGGCGAACTTCAAGGCCACCATGGCGCCAAACATGGCACCCAGGCCCAGCCCTGCCAGGCCCAGTCCCTCGCTTTGAGTGCCGAGGTACGTGGCGCCGCCCGCCGCCAGGCCGCCCACGACGATGCCTGCGAGCATGGCGTTGGAGTAGATGCTGGCCAGCAGCAGGCGAGGAGCGAGGATCATGCCGATGACTGCTCCGATAAGCCCCAGGCCCGCGACGAACATGACATCGAGCCCAATCACGAAGCCGCTGACGGCCCCGACCAAACCCAGGGCCAACGCCCCTGCAATGCGAACCATGAAAGCCGCCACGACCAGACCGAGTCCGCCAATGACCAGGGCCACGGCCGTTGCCGAGTTGCGCCAGCGCTCCCAGTCGGGGCCGGCCTTCTGCTGAAGCCAGTCACGGAAGGCTTCAAGTGTCAGGGGCATGTCAGCGAGTTTGTCGAGGCGGGTCTGCTCCTCGTCGTCGTGGTGCTCGCTGCCCTCCAGCAGATGGCGGGTGCGGTCAGCCAGTTCGCGACGCTTGGCCCGCAGCTCGCGCAACTTCTTCTGGTATCGCTCGCGCTGCTCAAACGTGCTGATGCCTTTCTCGGCCAGATCTGTGTCTTCCTGGGAAAGTTCACCTTTCTCCTGTGCAAAGTGGAGGGCCTGGCGCATACGCTCGCCATCCACCTGGTTCACCAGGTAGGAAAGCGACATGCAGAGGAGGATCGTCAACAGGGCCCAGATCACCGGCAGGTGCGTGAGCTTGGCTTCGGGTGACAGGATGCGGGTATCCGTCGATCGGTCGTGACTTGGCCCGCTGTCGCCCGAGTCCGCTTCCTCCCCTTCGCCGGGGTCCGATGATTCCCGAGCCGCGCGCTCCTGCTCGGCCCGCAACTCGGCTGCCATGCGCTCTCGCAGCTCCTCGGCCTGCCGGAGGTGCTGCCGTGCCTGTTCGCGCTCTTCGTCGGTCATGGTGGGGGTGGCCCGGGCGGTGACGCGCTAGCGGTTGCCGAGACGGCGCTCGATGAAATACAGCACGATGGGGCGGGCGCACTCGTAAACATAGCCGTAGGACTTTTCCAGGTTGTCCAGCAGCGTGATCGCGGGCGCGTGGTCGGCTTTGCCTTCCTTCTCCACGGTCTTGTCCAGGGCTTCGCGCGAGCTGTGCTTCTCGAGGTCGCGCTTGATGTTGTTCCAGTTGATGCGGTCGCGTTTTTCCTTGTACAGGGAGCGGTGGATCACCTTGAACACGTCGCTGTACACCTCATAGAAGTCAATACGCGCCACGCCCGAGTCTCCGGCCTTGATGTGCCCCGTACCGCCCGTCAGCGCGTTAGTCAGGCGCGATACCATCTTGAACCGGAAAAAGTCGCGTTCGCTGTCCTCTACGTCCATCAGCGATTCCAGGCGGCGCATCAGCTTGTCGTCCGGCTCCTGATCGCGGCCCGTTACTTCATTGCGCAGCTTCTCCTTGCGATTGTAGGCCGTGACGTGTTTGAGATACTCGCGGATGCGCGCCTCGATCTCGTTGTTGTCAACGTTGATGATGCTGTTCTCGATCTCCGACGAGATGATTTCGTCGTAGCGCATGCGCAGCACGGTAGTGAAGCCGCGGAAGTCGTGGTAGCTGTCGTCGCGCTGCCGCGCCAGGAAGTCGTAGTTGACAGGGCCCTGCTCCACCACCTGATCCAGCAGTTTGAACACGGAAAAGGGTGTGATGCAGTCGCTGTCGTCATCCTCGCACAGGTCGGCGAAGAGGTTCTGCAGGATGCGCGTGGGGATGCCGTCCATGCCCTCATCGGGATACTCGTTGCGCAGGCGCTTTCGGACTTCGCGCGTGAGCTGCTGGCGCTCCTTGCCGCTGAGGTTGGGCGGGTACTCGCCGGCGTAGAGCAGCGTTTTCGAAAGCGGCGTGAGCTTGCTCAGCACCTGGCGGGTTTCCTCCGGCACGTCGGTGGAGTGGGGCAGGTCGCTCTTTTGAACCCGGCTCATCACGGCCCAAAGCGCGGCCATTTCCGTGGTGTGGGGGGCGATCTTGTGGTAGCGGCGCGCCATGCGCAGGCCGCGGTTGTAGATTTTCTCTTCGTCCTGGTAGTTGAGCAGGTAAGGCACGTCAATCTTGCGGATGCGCGAACGCAGGGCTTTGCTGAGCGGGTCGGCTCGGATGGCCGAATACTCGGCGAGGTTCGTCGTCCCGATGATCATGACGTCGATGTCGCAACTGACCTCGCTGAAGTCCATCTTGTGTTCTTCTACGGCGCTGAGCAGGTGCTGCAGATAGCCCACGGGCTTCTTGAAGATGTCCGAGTAATGCACCAGGCCGCGGTTGCCACGCACATACTTGCCGTGAAAGCGCACGAGGCTCACGCTGCTGATCAGGTTGGCGATGTACTTGAAGTTCTCGTCGATGGTCACCGGCGTGCTGGCGGTTTCGACGTTGCCCTCCGGCGGAATCTTGGCAATGCCCGTGCCGCCGCTTTCGGAGAAGACCATGCGCTGCACCAGCACATGGTCCATGACCTTGAGCCAGTCACCCTTATAACGGCGCATCAGAAAGTCGTAGATCTGCTTGCTGTTGAAGTCGAGCTCGCCCTCGATGATCTTGTGGGGAATCGCGCGCCTTGCGCTGATACCGGCGCGCTCGAAGAGCTGCGAGAGCAGGTCGCGGCGCACGGCCCGGGGGATCAGGAACAGCGGGTGCTCGTGCATCTGGGAAGGCAGCACGGCTACAGGATTCTTGATGCCCGCGTAGTCGCCGCCCGCGGCCGCCTGGCCAAAACCCAGCCCGGGCGCGCCTTCACTGTGGAAGTCCTTGCCAAAGCGCCAGGCAAACGAATAGACCGCACCTTCGTCGGTGGCGGTATAGCCCTCCAGGCCGCGCGCCATGAGGTCCAGAATGCTGGTTTTGGCCGTGCCGACGGGGCCGTGCAGGATGAAGATGCGCTCCTTGCCGCCCTCTCGGGCGCCCGAGCGGATGAACTTGACCAGCCGCTCGATGGTGCGTTCAAGGCCGTAGATGGCGCTCTTGCCGCCATTGAACGGATCATCGAAAAGGCGGTAGCGCCGGACCTCCTCGCCGCTGTCCTCGAAGCCCTCATGACCGTAATGCATGATCATGTCGTAGACGAGCTGATAGGCGGTTCGGGTGTGGCGGTAGGGGTCCTTGGCTACCTGGGCGAGGTATTCTGTGAAGCTGCCCTGCCAGGCCGCCCCGGTGTAGCGCTCAAGGTTCTCGCGCACGACGAAGTCGGTGATGTCCTTTTCACTGAGTTGCGGCTTGCTGGCGGACATGTTGGCTCTCGCGCCCCGTTGGCCGCGACAGTCTAGCAAGTGTTGAGCGCAAGGGCCTAGCGGCCTGACGAAAGGTTGCTCAGTCGCCGAATTCTTCGCGGGGCAGGAGGCGTTCAGCCGTGGCCTCCAGCAGGCGATCGATCTCGTCGCTCTGGGCCATGGCCATGACTTCCGCGGCGAGGCTTTCGGCTTCGGCGGCTGAAACCCGCGAGAGAATCGTGCGCAGCTCGGGCAGGCTTTGCGGCCCCACGGAGAAATCCCGCAGGCCAAAGCCCAGCAGCAGAATGGCAAAGCGGCCCTCGCTGGCCATCTCTCCGCAGACGCTGACCGGCAGCTTGTGCTGGTTGGCCGCGGCAATGACCCCGCGGATGAGGCGCAGCACCGAGGGGTGCGTGTGCCGGAACAGGTTGGCTACATGCTGGTTGTTGCGGTCCACTGCCAGGGTGTACTGCACAAGGTCGTTGGTGCCGATGGAGAAGAACGCGGCATCCTTAACGAAGCTGTCAATGGCAATTGCGGCGGAAGGGACTTCGACCATCATGCCCACGGGCACGTCACGGCTGAAGTCGATTCCTTCACGGGCGAGGTCGGCCTTGACGCCCTCGATGAGGGCGATGGCGGAGCGGAACTCCTCGATGCTGCTGATCATGGGCAGCATCATGCGTGTGGGGCCCAGCTTGCCCGCGCGCAGGATGGCGCGCACTTGCGTCGTGAAGAGCTTGGGCTCGCGCAGTGACAGGCGGATGCTGCGGCACCCCAGGAAGGGGTTGTCCTCGCGCTCCAGCCCGACTTCGGCGGCGAACTTGTCTGCGCCGAAATCCATGGTGCGCAGCGTCAGAAGTTTGCCGCCGAGCAGCTTGTGGGCGCGGGCGTAAGTCTCGTAGTGCTGTTCTTCCGTGGGGTGGGCGCCGTACTTGGCGTAGATGAACTCGGTACGGAACAGGCCCACGCCTTCCGCCCCCATGTTCAGGCTGTACTCCACCTCTTCGTCGAATTCGATGTTGGCGTAGAGCGTGACGCGCTGACCGTCCTTGGTGGCGCGTTCGGCCTTCGAGGCGGCGTCGGCGAGCTTGCGGCCGCGGTCCACGAAGCCCTTGACCCTCTCGGCGTACTTTTCACGGGTGTCATCGTCCGGATTGACGATCACACGGCCCGACTTGCCGTCCAGCACGACGATATCGCCGCCGGAGATGTCCTGGCTGAGCGTGCCCAGACCGACTACGGCAGGAATGCCCAGCGCGTTGGCCAAAATCGCGGTGTGGCTTGTGGCGCCGCCGGAGTCTGTGGCAAAGCCCACGACCATGGCTTTGTCCAGCGTCGCGGTCTGTGACGGCGTGAGGTCGTGGGCGACAATGATGACCTTGCGGTCCAGCTTGCTGAGGTTCTCGGCCTTCTGGCCCAGCAGGTTGCGCAGCAGGCGCTTTTGAATGTCGTAGAAGTCGTTGACGCGCTGCGAGAAATAGGCGTCCTGGATCTCCTGGAAGGCCTTTATGACCTTGCGGAACACGCGTGAAACGGCGTATTCGGCGGTGTAGCGCTTGCTTTCGATCTTCTCGCGGATTTCTCCCAGCAGCTTGGGGTCGTTCAGGATCATCAGGTGCGAGCCGAAGATGCTGGCGACCTCATCCTTCACGACGGAGTGAATACCTTCCTTGATGCCGGCGACCTCGGCCACGGCCTTCTTGCGCGCGGCCTCAAAGCGCCTCGTTTCGGCCTCCACCTCGTCCTTGCGGATGAAGCGCTTTGGAATGCGGAAGGACTCAGAATCCAGTACCAGCGCGGGCGCAATGGCCACGCCGGGTGAAACAGGAATGCCAATCTTGATTTCCATGGGCCCGGGCCGGCTAGTCTTCGGAGAGGTAGAACTTGTTCAGGAACAGTTCAACCAGCGCTTTGGCCGCAGCCTCGGCATCGGCGCCCTCGGTTTCCACGGTCAGGCGGGTGCCTTTCTCCGCGGCGAGCATGATGACGTCAATGATGCTCTTGGCGTTGCAGCGCTGATCTCCCTTGATCAGGTACACCTCGGAACTGAAGCGCCCGGCCGTCTCAATGACCTTCATGGCCGGCCGCTGGTGGAGGCCGTACTTGTTCAGCAATTCGACTTCGGCGCGAACCGGCATGGGCATTCCCGACTCAGCAAGGCCAAACTTTTAGCGAGAACATTGTAGAAATGCACGCGTCCTGCGGTCAGGCGCGATTTTTTCGGAATTCCCGGTAGGTCTCCAGCAGCACCTCAGCCAGCCGCGCCGAGTCATGCCGCACGAAATTGTCGGCGCTGGCCAGGTCCGCGGCGATGATGCGTACCTGACCCGGCAGCTTGGACAGTTCTGCCATGTCTGCGGTTACGGGTACGCTGCCCTCAGCGCGGTAGGCGGCCAGCAGCTTGTCCGGGATGGTCGAGGTGCTGACGAGCACGAAGTCCAGCAGTTCGGGCGAAGCGTGGTCCATGATGGCGCGGACATGCCTGGAGGCCGGAAAGCCGCTGGTTTCGCCCCGCTGGGTCATGACATTGCAGACGTAGCCCACCACGGCCGGCGTGGCCAGCAGCGCTTCGCGCACTTCACTGATGAGAAGGTTCGGGATCACGCTGGTGTAAAGGGAGCCGGGGCCCAGTACCACGAGGTCGGCCTGCATGATGGCGTCGACCACCTCCGGCGCGGCCTTGACGTCAGCGGGGCGCAGGTGCAGGCGCACCACGGGTTTGTCCACGCGCCCCACCAGCGACTCGCCCGTGGTCTTGGTTCCGTCGCTGTGCTCCGCCACGAGGCTGACCTTGACGCCCGTGGCAGGCAGCACGCGCCCGCGCACGGAGAGCACGCGGTTGGCTTCCTTGACCGCGCTGACAAAGTCGCCCGTGACCTGTGTGAGGGCCGCGAGGAAGATGTTGCCAAAGGCATGGCCCTTGAGGTCGCCTTCCTCAAAGCGGTGCTGGAACAGGCGCTCCAGCACGCTTCCGGAGTCGCTCAGCGCCGCGAGGCAGTTGCGGACGTCTCCCGGCGGGAGCATGCCGAACTCCTGGCGCAGGCGCCCCGAAGAGCCGCCGTCGTCGGCCACCGTCACGATGGCGGTCAGCTTGTCGGTGTGTTCCTTCAGGCCGCGCAACAGGCAAGACGCACCGGTGCCCCCGCCGATGGCTACCACGGTGGGAGAACGCCGGAACAGTCTGGGGAACAGGGCCATGCCTCGGGGCTATTCGTTGACCGCGTCCTCGTAGGTCTCGTCCTTGGGCAGGCGCTGGGTCTGGCGCTTGACGTCGCGGCCGAGCTTCTTGCGCTTTTCGGTGCCCTTGTGGCCGCGGATCTTCTCCTTGAGTTTCTTGAGCTGGCGCTCCGACTTGTCCAGGCAGAGGTCGATGGCGGCGTGGATGTCTTCGGTGTTGGTCACCGAGGCAACAAAGTGGCCGTGGCGCGCCGCGGCGATCTCGATTTCGCACCGGTTGGAATCGCCCTGCTTGTCCAGCGTGACATGGATGCTGTTGATACGGTCGAAGAAGCGTTCGAGACGCTCCACCTTGTCCTCGGCGTATTCCTTGATGGCATCCGTGATCTTCGCGTGCTTGGCAACGATGGTCAGTTTCACTGGCAACCCCCGATTATTGGCCCTTCTCGAGCCGGTCAGCGTTGTAACTGTCAATTTCCTTGATGGCACGAATCAGCGCAACGGTCTTCTTCACGTCGTACTCGATACGTCTCCAGATGAACTTCGGCCCGTCCCAGATCACATAGCAGGCCCGCGTGTCGCCGTCGCGCGGCTGGCCGACGCTGCCCACGTTGAGCACGAATTTCTTGCCTTTCTCGACGGTGAACTCGTAGCCGAGGTCGCGGTCGCTGCGATAGCTGAAATCCTCGCCCATCACGCAGGGAATGTGGGTGTGGCCGACGATGCAGACGGAATCAATGGCGCTGAAGATCTGCTTCATCTTCTCCACGGCTTCAGGGTAACCGCTCTGGGCGTTGTCGCAGTCACCCCGCAGGATGTATTCGGTCGTAGGCTCTCGCGGGCTGCCGTGTACAAAGAGGCAACCGTCCTCGCGATGGGTTAGTTTGAGCGCCTTGAGAAAGCTCATGCGCTTCTTGTTCTTCAGGCCAAAGAAGCCCGGCTCCATCAGCTTCTTGGTCCAGCGGATTGCCGTCAGGGCGCGATAGTTGAAGCCCACGGGCTCAAACACCACGGCTTCGTCGTGGTTGCCCATCAGGTTCACCTGGAAGTTCATGGCCGCGTCGACAATCTCGACGGGCTGCGGGCCGTAGCCCACAAGGTCGCCCAAGGAATAGATTTCCGTGATGCCGTGGGACTTGATGTCCTTCTCCACGGCTTCCCAGGCGGCCAAGTTGGCGTGTATGTCAGAGACCAGTGCCTTCACGCTCAGAACTTTCGGTCACGCCAAGAGTTGGGATGCCTGCCGGTGTGGAGCAATGGTGTGAGCCTAACCGCCAACCTAAGTGTGTCAAGGACGGCAGTTTATAGCGGCCACTTCAGGGCTTCCGGGGGATAGACGACTCGAACCAGCGTCAAACCCTCCGCGGGCATGTTGGCCCCCGCTTTGCGCCTGTCCCGGCTTGCCAGAACTTGGAGCACCCAAGCCGGCTCTTGCCGCCCTAAACCCACTTGGGCCAAGGTGCCGGCAATGCCGCGAACCATGCCGCGCAGAAAGCCGTCGGCGCTGGCCTCAATCTGTACGAGTCGCCCTACGCGGCGGACTTCCAGGGCCATAAGGTTGCGTACAGAGCCCCTGGGCCGGGGCTTGCGCCATGGCGGCGGGGCGCTGTGACCGGAAGCAAGGGCGGCGGGACCAAAGCGGTCAGCGGTGATGTCCAATCCGTCGTCATCCCCCGCTTCGTCGCTGCTGGACTCAAAGCAGGCGAAGTCGTGGCGGCCCATCAAAAGTCGGGCGGCATGGGCCATGGCTGAGACGTCCAGGGGTCTTGGCATGTGGCAGGCGCGGTCTGCCAGCAGGGGGCTTGGCGCGCGGCCCAGGACGAAGCTGTAGCGGTAGAGTTTGGAAAGGGCATCAAAGCGCGCATGGAAGCGGGGGTCCACCTCCTGCGCGCGGCGGACCTTGCAATCCTGAGGCAGACGGGCATTCAGCGCCATCATGATGCTCGCCGGGTCCAGTCTGGAGTCGAGGTCAACGTGGGCTGCCATGGCCAGTGCGTGGACGCCGCGATCCGTGCGGCCTGAGCTGTGCATCGTTGCCTCGTGGCCGACGAGGTCGCGCACTGCTTCTTCCAGCGTGCTCTGCACCGTGCGGGCCGCGCCCTGGCGCTGCCAGCCAAAGAAGCTGCCGCCATGGAACTCAATCGTGAGTAAGATGCGCCTCATGGCCCTGAGATACGTGATTCTGGCCCATAGCGTCAATGGCGGCGTGCACTTTGACCTTTTGCTGGAGGTCCAGGGCCAGGAGCGCCTTCGCGCCTGCCAACTTGCGCAGCGCCTCGCCGCCGCCGGCGAAAGCTGCCCCTGGCGCGAACTGGAACCCCACCGACGGCTCTACCTGAGCTTCGAGGGCGAAGTCAGCGGGGATCGGGGCCAGGTCCGGCGTGTCGAGCAGGGCAGTTACTCGCAGGACGGAGCGCGGCTTTCCCTGCGGCCCGATGAAGCAGAGGCCTATGAGCTGGAACTGTCTGAGGGCCAGGCGAGACGGCTTTAGAAGCTACTTCTTCACGATCCGGCGCGAGTCAGAGGTGCCCTTCTTGCGGGCGTCATAACGCGCCTGGGCTTCGGCGTTGAGCTGGCGGTCCTGGTCCGTCTCAAGTTCAACGGGTGGGATCGGAGTCGGCTGGCTGTCACCGTCCAGGGCGACAAAGCTGAAGAAGGCCTTGCACACGTTCTTGCGGTCGCCGGTGAGGGGATTTTCGGCCCAGGCATCGACGTATATCTCCATGCTGGTGCGTGCCGTGAAATGCACGCGCGCCGTGAGATCGAGCAAAAAACCGTGCTTCACCGGCGCCACAAAATCCACTTTGTCGATGCTGACCGTAACGCAGTTGCGCCGCGAATGGCGCATGGCCGCCATTGCCGCGCATTTGTCCATGAGCGAAAGCAAGCGGCCGCCAAACAGGCTGCCATGAATGTTGAGGTCCTCGGGCTGAACAATCCAGGTGATGTGGCTCTGGCTCTCAGAGGCTTTTTTCGGCGCGATGGGCATGGGTACAGCTTATAGCCACGGAGGCCGCGGAGAAACACGGAGAAGCTCAAGTCCGAGCGTTCAGGAAAGAGTCAATTTCGTGTTGATCCCGTTCTGAAACAGCTACTGGGTAACTCCGAATGCCCCGCAAGGAACTGCATTCCATGACAAAGTCGCGGAACCCAGGCAGACCGGAGCCTGGCTCCCGCCCGAATTTGATCGCCAAGGCCGTGTCGCGCAATTTGGGCAGGCTCCGCAGTTTCTGGATTGCATCCCAACTCAGCTTTTCGCATCCATTGAGCAGGACCGTTTCCAGTTCAGGCATCTTCTCAATCATCGTGATAGCGATGTCCTCAACGTTCTCACAGTATTGAAGCGACAACCACACTAGCGAGCCAAGCGAGCGAAGTGCAGCCAGGCCAGAGCCCTTCAAATTGCGCGTAAACTCCAGCGACAGCAGTTCGAGATCATGAAGCCGGGCGAGGTGCTGAACGCCTTCGTCCGTCATTTTGGTGTCTTCAATTTCGAGCTCACGCAGCGAAGAGACTGCGGCGACAAATGCGGTTCCCTTGTCGTCTACATCGTGGGCCCTGATTAGTCGAAGCTTCGACAACGATCGCAATTGTCGCAGTCCCTTTAGTGCGTCGTTTGTCAACGTTTGCGAGCCGCCTACTTCAAACCATCTCAATTCAAGGCCTACAAGCGAACGAATAGCAGCAATCTCACTGAAAGCGCGGGCGTCCTGAAACACCGCATGCCCGATTTCAAGGTGCAACAGATTTGGAATCGCCGCAACCTCACGTGCTAACGATGAACTCACGACGAGTTCTCGATCATTACGAAGCCGCTCAAGCAGAAGTTGATCGCTCTGGTTCATTGACAAAGAGTATAGCTGTCAAAAAACAGATTGCCGCGACATCGACTACTTCAAAAAGGCGCTGCCTAGGTGCGAGTGCGGCGCTAGCCGCGCCGGCGGCCCTGGAAGCGCCAGGCCATGAGGATGCTGGCCGCGATGGCCGCGTTGCAGCTCTCCACTTTGTCCGTCTGCGGCAGGCCGATCTGGATGACGTCGCGCTCGTTCCAGAATGGCTGCACGCCTTCCGTCTCGCCGCCGATGATAAACGCCGTCTTGGGCGGGAAATCAATCTCAAACGCGGGCTTTCCGCCGCGCGCGGCTACGTAGGGCCATACGCCGTGGGCGTTCAGTTGCTGCATCACGTCTTCGGGCGTGAGGTCGGCGAACACCGGCACGTGGAAAACGCCTCCCATGCTCGCGCGCACGGCCTTGTTGTTCCAGGCATCGACGCAGCCCTTGAGCAGCAAAAGCCCGCCGCAATCGAACGCGGCCGCGTGGCGGCAAATCGCGCCAAGATTGCCCGGCTCTCTTATGTTGTCGAGCACCAGCAGCGTGAGATCATGGCGCTCAAGCAACGTGGCCAGCTCGTATTGCGGAATCGCGAACACCGCGAGCACACCCTGGCTGTTGACGGTGTCGGCGCACTCGGCGAACTCGGCCTCTCCGGCGCTGACGCACTCGATGTTCTCCTTGGTGCAGCGTTCAACCAGCGCCAGAACCTTTTCGCGCGGGCCTTCCTGTTTCTCGCTCACCACCACAAAGCGCGGCATGACCTGAGTCTTGAGGGCCTCGTCGAGCAGGTAGGGCCCCTCGGCAATGTAAAGCGACTGCTCCTCACGGCCCTTGCGCTGGGCCAGGGAGCGAAGCAACTTGAGGCGCGCTTTGGAGATCGTTTCCACGGGGCGAAGGGTTTAGCAAGAACCGGCCATCGTGTAAAACGTCCCCATGAAGACTCCCGTCATTCTCATCTCCGGCTTTCTCGGTGCGGGCAAAACCACCCTGCTGCTTCGGCTCCTTCAAGCCGCGCGTGAGGCGGGCATGAAGCCGGCGGTGCTGATGAACGAAGCAGGCGCCATATCCGTGGACGGTCCCGTGGCGCAAAGCGGCGGCGCCATTGAAGTTCTGAATGTTCTGGGAGGCTGCATCTGCTGTACGCTTAAGGGTGACTTGCACGCCGCGCTTCAGGAAATTGCGCGAGACCTCAAGCCCGAACTGCTCTTCATCGAGACCACGGGCATCGCTGACCCGGTTGAGGTGCTCGACACCTGCACGGCCCTGGATCTCATCGACCGGCTTGATGCCCGCGGCCTGATCTCCGTGCTGGATGTCGAGCATGGTCTGGATGCCCTGCGCATAAACGACCTCGCGCGCCGTCAGCTTGAGCTGGCGCAGATCGTTGTACTCAACAAGATGGACCTGGCCGATCCTGCCTGGTTTCCCAAGTTGCAGGCGCGTGTGCGCGAGGTGGCGCCCGGTGCGCGGCAGGTCAACACGGTGCAGTGCGACCTGGATGGGGCGGCTACATTGAAAGAGCTGCTGGCGTTGCCCGCGCCGCAAACGGGTGACGCCGCCGTCGATGAGCTGCTGAGCGACGCCCACGGCCATCATCACCATGAACACGGATTCCTGGCCCTGAGTTTTCGTGTGGGCGAAGCCCAAAGCCGGGAGGCGTTGCTGGCTGCGTTGCGGGCCCTGCCGGGTAACGTGGTTCGCGCCAAGGGCTTCGTTCGGGTAAAAGGTGATGCTCGGCTCTTCATTTGCCAATGGGCGGGTGGGCACGCTCAGGCCCATGTGTTTCCGCTGGAAGGTTTCAACCCCGCGACCACCATCGTCGTCATCGGGCGCGAGCTAAACCGCGCGGACATCGAGCTTGCGCTGAAGAGTTTGTCGCCTGCTGGGCTTTAGCGCATGAGGCATCGGCATCCTGCCGATGGCCGGCGGCTACGCCGCCAGCGCGGACGCGTGCAGAACGCCCGACATCGGCGAGACGCCGATGCAACGTTCGACTCATTTCTTGACGGGGAACTCGTCCGTGGCGGTTTTGTCCACGTGTTCGGGCGTCATTTCCGGCTCGGCCGTCAGGATGATTTCCAGGGCGCGCTTGATGTCTTCCACCTGCTCGAGAAGCTTTTCGGGCTGCACCACGAGGCCACGCAGGGCATCGCCGCTGCCGCTCATGCGCTTGGTCATCATGGCCATGTGGGCGCAGAGAACGGTTTCCAGCGCGTTGAGCCATGCGATGACCCAGGCACGGAACGCCTGCTGGTCGTATTCCTGCAGCTTGCCGCGGGGGTTCACGATGTGGTCCAGCCGCACCATCTTGAGGGTCTCGATGGTTTCCTCGGCAATGAGCCCGCGCAGTTTGAGGATGCGCTCGCGCACTTCCTGGTCGTCGAACTCGGGGATGTTGAGACGGTCGCTCATCGCGACTATTCCTCCTCGGCGTCGTCCGAGTCTTCGCTGCCCGCGTTGAAGTGGCCTTCTTCGCAGGAGATGATGAAGTGCTCCAGCCGCCCCTTGAGGCGGTTCCACTGCTGCCTGAGTTTGGCGGCTTCCGCTTCGTCGATGCGGCCGTCGTTGGTCAGGCTCTTTTCCGCGTACTGAAGCATGTCCGCGAAGTCATTCAGCGAGCTGACAGTCTCGCTTACAAAACTGATGCGGTCAGAGCCCTTGGCCAGCGGATTGGGTGTGTAGTACCCGCGCGCCATCTGGCAGATGAAGTGGACCAGTTCGAGGTCCTGGCTGAGTTCAAAGATGGCCAGCAGCTTGTCCAGGGGATTGCGCGCGCCGGATGCGGCCGGGTTCTGCTTGGTGCGGGCCGGCTGTGTCCACTTGTAGACCAGGCTGAGCGAGATATCGAGGGCGCGCGCTACGCGCTTGGGCCCGGCCCGATCAATGGCCTGCTTCAGCACGCGATGGGTCTCCTTCATCGCGCGCTCCATGTCGCTCTGGGCCTGGAGCTGGACCTGGGACAGGTCCGCCATCAGGTCGGGCTTGGCGGGCGATTGCGTTGGCTTTTCGCGGGGCGCAGACTTGCCCATGACTTGCTCCATCAAAAGCAGCGGTAGGTGGGCTGGCTGCGCCCGGGCTCCGGGGAACTGATCCGTATGAGAATCCGAGCTTCAATCATACGATGCCGCCCCTCAAGACTAAAGGAGCCGCAGTTGAACTATCCAAGAACCCTGCAGTGGCGCGGCGACGCGGCCGGCGGCAAGCTCGTCATCATCGACCAGACTCGCCTGCCAGGAGATCTGGTCTACCTCGATCTGGAGCGGCTGGAGCAGGTCATTGATGCGATCCAGCGCCTGGCCGTTCGCGGCGCGCCGGCCATCGGCGTTGCCGGCGCTTATGGTTGCGTGCTGGCTCTGCGCGAGGGTCGGGGGGAGGCCGGGCTCGAATTGCTCGCTCAGGCTCGCCCGACAGCCGTCAACCTGCGCTGGGCTGTGGAGCGCGTATGGAAGGAAGCCAAGTCCGATGCCAGCCGCGCTCTGGAGGCCGCCAAGCGCATCAATGCAGAGGACGTCGCGGCTTGCGAGGCCATTGGCCGCCATGGCGCGCAACTGATCAGACCCGGCATGGGCGTTCACACCCATTGCAACGCAGGCGCTCTGGCCACCAGCGGTATGGGCACAGCGCTGGCTCCGATGTACGTGGCGCACGGCAATGGCGTGAAGTTTCGCGTTTTCGCGGACGAAACGCGGCCGCTGCTGCAAGGAGCGCGGCTGACGGCCTGGGAACTGGCCCAGGCGGGCATTGATGTCACGGTCATTGGCGATGACATGGCTGCCATCGTGTTGCGTGAGAAGAAAACGCAACTGGTAATCACCGGGGCCGACCGCATCGCCCGCAATGGAGACACGGCAAACAAGGTGGGCACATATGCCTTGGCGCTGGCGGCCAGGGCGCACGGCGCGCCGTTCTACATCGCCGCGCCCAAGAGCACCTTTGACACTGCGGCCAGAAACGGCGCCGATGTTCCCATCGAGGAACGCAAGGAGAGCGAGTTGCGCGAATGGCAAGGAGCGTTGCTGACGCCCCATGGGGCCAGAGTTTTCAATCCGGCCTTTGATGTGACCCCGGCTGAGCTGATATCCGGCTACATCACGGAAGACGGAATCTTGAGCGCGGCAGAGATTTCGGGCTGGCTGGGCTGACGCTTGGGCACCGACGCGATTTCGTTCGCCTCCTTGACGTTTGGCCGATAGGGGCTAGCTTTGCGCCACCCCGGAGGGCAGTCCTCCTGCAGTTGAAGAGTCGGGGCGTAGCGCAGCCTGGGTAGCGCGCTTGCTTGGGGTGCAAGAGGTCGCGAGTTCAAATCTCGCCGCCCCGACCAAACAAGACACACCGCGAAAGCGGTGTGTTTTGTTTGGTCGGTTCCAAGGCTGAACATTCCTGTGGAGTGTTCAGTTGCGGCAGCGGGTCTCACTGGGTCAGGATGGAAGCTCGAGTGCAGCACCGCGAAAGCGGTGTGTTTTGTTTGGTCGGTCTCAGGTTGTATCGATTTCGTGACACATGTTGGTGTGTCCGGTTGTTCGTTCAATGACGATGTGATGACATGATCTGGCGAGCGAGGGCCATCCATGCGATCTCTGGAGATGTTGCTACTCGTTGCCGCGCTGGGTGCGCTGAGCGTGCCAGCGGCGGCAGGTGATGTCGTGCCTTCAGCGGATGTCAAGGGTGACCTTGCCAAGCTTGAGAGCTACCGCACTCTGGCGGAAAAGCAGGACGAGCGCATTCCGCTCATGCGGCAGCTGGCGGCATCTGGAGGCAGCGATGTCTGTGCGCGGTTCATCACGCTGTTGACCGACGAGTTCGAACATATCCGCGAAGAGGCCCAGGAACTCCTGGTCGAGCTCAAGTGGCCTGGGACCGACGAGTTGCTTCTGAAGCAGGGGGTGGGCAGCAAGGAGGCCGAGATCTGCCGCCGCTGCATCGAGGTGCTGGGGCGGCGCAAGTGCGAAGCCGCCGTCACGGCCCTGATGAGCATCCTCAAGGGCCAGCGCGAGAACGTCGTTCGTGTGGCCGCAGCGCGCGCCCTGGAACGCATTGGCAGCGAGAAGGCGCGGCGCGCGCTCATCGACGGGCTCAGCGCTCGAGGTGCGGCAGGGGGAGCCTCGGCGGCAGCTTTGGGGCGTCTGGGGGTCCGGGAGGCGGGTTCCAAAATTGAGAGATTGCTGGCTGACAAGGACGGGCTGTGCACGGCCGGCGCGGCCGACGGGTTGGCGGCTCTGGGCCCGGACGATTACGTGGTTTCGCTGTGCCGCGTCGCGGACCACAAGGACTTTCGGGCCCGCATCGCCGTGGCCCAGGCACTGGGCAAGCTCACCACGGCAGAACTGGCTGCCCAGGCGCAAGGCGCGCTGGAGGACCTGCTCAAGGATGGCGATTGGCGTGTGCGCCGGCGCACTATCGAGGCCTTGGTGGACCTGTGGCAACCCCTGAGCGTGAACCTGTTACTGGTGCGGCTGTCCCAGGAAAAGAGCGGCCTGCGTTATGACCTCGTCCATGCGCTGGAGGACCTGACGGGCGAGCGCAAGGGTTACGCGGCAGAAGCCTGGACGTTCTACTGGCAGCAGGTGGGGGCCAGGCGCGGGCTGGCGGAGCGCAAGGCCCGGCCGGCTGGCGGCTGGTTGCGTTCTCCTACGGCCGCGCTGGTTCAGGAAGCGGGAGAGGGGAACACCACTGTGCTGTTTGAGGTGCCGGTATTGAACCAGGACTGTGTTTTCGTCGTGGAAACTACGGGCCTCATGAGCAGCCCCGTTGCGGGAGACACGCGCACGCGCTTTGAGATTGCCCGTGAGGAAATGCGCCGCACGATCAAGGGCCTGAGCAAAGACGCCAACTTTCAAGTATTGACCTATCGTTACGTGTCCAACATTCCTCCGTTTCGGCAGCGCCAGGCCGCCTTTGAAAAGGGACTGGCACCCGCAACATCCGAGAACGTGACCCTGGCTGACCAATGGCTTGTCAAGCGCGACATCTTTGGCCTGTGCGCGTGGTACGAGAACATTGCTTCGGCGCTGGATGACCCACGGGTGCGCGCGGTTTACTTCGTCAACTCTGGCGTGCTTCAGCGAGGCGTGAGCACCCGGTGGGACAAGACCCGCGAGCTGTATATGGACGTGACGCGCTTTCATCCCGTCACCTTCGTCAACATCGGCCTCGACATGGGCTATCAACACACGCTCGACATGCAGGCATTTGTGGAATCGCTGGGCGGGAGGTTCCAACTCGCGAAGTGGGGCAAGTAGCGTCCAGGGCCTGAAAGCCGGCGCGGGCACTGCGGAATAATTACCACAAGGGGTGCCTATGCGCTGTTCGCTCGCTTTGCTCGGCTGTGCAGTAGCCTGCCTGCTCGCCTTGCTGCAGAACCCTGTGGGCGCTGACGAGCCGGCCGTTCCCGCCGTCAACCATCTCGTGGATGCCGCACTGCAGAAGGTGTGGGAGGCCGAGAGTGTCAGGCCCGCAGAGCTCTCCAGCGATGCGGAGTTCCTGCGGCGCGTCTATCTGGACACTACGGGCGCACCTCCCACGCGCGCAGAGGCCAAGGCTTTCCTCGGTGATACGGACCCGGCCAAGCGCGAGAAGCTGATTGACGCATTGGTGGCAGACCCACGCTTTGGCCGCTATCTGGCAGACTACTGGACGGCGGCCATCAGGGGACGAGGCGCGGGCCAGCTCAATGGCAGTGATCTATTCGCTGCCTGGTTCGCAGCGCGCGTCAATGCGGGTGCGGGCTTTCATGAAATTTGGAGCGAGATTGTCACGGCCAAGGGGAACCTCGCCGATGCCCCGGCGATCTCCGTTTTTTTCAACGACAACGAGCCACGCGACCTGCGTGACGTTTCGGGGCATTTGTCGAAGGTTTTGACTGGCGTTCAGATCCAGTGTGCGCAGTGCCACAAGCACCCCTATGAGAACATCGAAGTCGCGGACTTCAACGGAATGACCTCGTTCTTTATCGGCGCCGTGGCGCGCGTGAACAACGACATTCGTCCCGCACGAGTCACGCTGACGGAGAGCGACGAGAACGTGCGCAGGATCAAGGAAGCTCTCCGCAAACGTGACAGCCTGCCTAAAGACCAGCAGGCGCTGGTCGATCTCTATGCACAGTTCATCAAGCCCAGAACGCTCGACGGTAAATGGGCGGAAAGCCAGGACCCAAGGCGCTGGCGCGGCGAACTGGCGCGGTGGCTTGTGGGAGCAGGCAATCGCCAGACGCCGCGCTACATTGTCAACCGCACTTTTGCGCTTGCCTTTGGCCGAGGCCTTCACGAGCCTGTGGACGACTTCAACAGCTACACTTCTCCCAGCCACGCCGAACTGCTCGAAACTTTGACAGATTGGTTCGTGGCCCAGGGGTGGGATGTTCGACGCCTGTACGCTGGGCTGCTCAAATCCAGGGCTTGGCAACTTTCCAGCGTCGTGGCCGACAAAAAGGCTCAGCCTCGGCACTTTGCAAGCTACCCGGTGCGGCATCTGGGTCCTGAGCAGTTCATCGCGGCGATTGTTGCCCTGGCTGATGCAGAGGACCTCGCTCAGGCCGTGGATGCCGCCAAGCGCAAAGTGTTCGAGGACGCGCGCAAGGCCGCGGCAGAGCACGCCAAGCAGAAAGAACAAGGCAAGCTGCCCGACAGCGAGCGGCGCATTTCCTACGATCTGGAGACCCTGGCCAAGTACGAGAAGTGGGTCGAGGCAATGCCCGATGACTGGTTGCTCAGGCGCACAGCGGCTGCGCGCTACGCGAGGCTGGCCAGCGACGATGAAATGGCCGAAAGCGAGTCATTCACGTCCAGCATCGACCAGGCCCTGGCCGTGATGAACGGAGAGTTCACCAACCGAATTTCAAGGGTCTCAGAGAAGTCGCTGCTTGGGCGCATTTTCAAGGAGCATCGGGCCGCGGACGACCGCATCAAAGAGCTGTATCTTGCCCTGCTCTTCCGCGAACCGCAGGCGGCAGAGCTTCAGCGCGCCCTGGAGTTCGTGAACTCCGGGGGTCCGACACAACGCAACTTCGAAGATCTGATGTTCGCACTGCTGATGACGACAGAGTTCGCGACTAATCACTGACCGCCGCCGAGCGGGCGCTGTCACCTCGCTTCATTCGCGTCAGATCATCCACTCTGCGCAGCAGCATGGGAATGCGCCACGGCCCTGCCATGCTCGCGACGGCCTGAGCGGCAGCGGTCGGGTCCATCCCCACGCTTGTGACGTAGAGCGGCCTCGGACTTGGGCCTCTGCGCCCTTTGCGCTGGCCCCGGCGAACCTCTACGGCCTGCGTCCCCTTGAAGGGTGTCTTGGCGGCGCCGACGACGGCGCATGTGTGGCCGCGCCTTGCGAGCATGTTGTGCAGGTGTGCGCCGAGGCCTGGCTGTGCTCCCAGCCAGACGTAGCCATCGACGATCACGACTTCAGGCTTCACGGCCTCAATCAAAGGCAGGACGCAGGGCAATTCGCGCCTGAAGAACTCCCCGGGAACGTAGGGCGCCACTCGATCAGCACGTTGAATGCCTTCCAGCAGGGCTTCATCGGATGTCCAGTCTGCAAAGGCCACCAGCGCGGCTTGCGCGACCTCGCCGAAGTAGTGAACGTCGACGGCTGCAATCATTTGGAGAGTGTAACCTGCAGTGCTTCACCCTGCCGCCCCAGTGGGGGTCATGACCCAGGAGCTTGGCCCCCGTTCATCTGCCGGTGGCCTTCTTCGCCGGTTTGTCGGTCTTAGGTCTGGTGCCGACGGTGTCCTTGGCGGGCGGTGTGGGCAGCGCTTCGGCGCCGGACTGGTCCGCTCCCTGGTCCCAGGGTTTACGCTCCTTGGGGCCGGGGCGCGGGTTGCCGTCATAGTCGTCCATGAATTCTGGGGAGGTCTCGGAGGCTTTGCCGTCGGCTTTTTCTTCGGGCTTACGCTTGCCTGTGGCTGGCTTGCCCCTGGACTCCGTGTCGGGGGGCGCAAGATTCTTGCCCTTGCCGATGCAGGGGCTGTCCTTCTTGAGATGCCAGGTGTCGTCGAGGCCGGGGTCGCCTTCGGAGGCTTCACTCTCACCGCTGAGCTTGACCCAGCCCGCGAGATCCAGGCCGTAGGCGCCGGTGGGCTCCCACCAGAAGAGGGCCTTGCCGCCGACTTTGTGGTAGTGGTTATTGCTGAAGGTGAGGCTGCCCTCGTGCGAGTCTTTGCCCATCATGACGGCGGGGCGCTTCGAATCCGGACCCATGACAATGATGTTGTTGCAAATCTCGGCGTCCTTGCACTTGACCAGCCCCGCTTCGCCGCCCTTGTTGTTGCCTGAGATGCGAATGCCGCCGCGCATGGTCTGGCCCGCATTGACGATCGTGTTGTTGTAGACGCGGGGCCGCAGTGCGCTTTCGAGGTCAATGCCGCTGCCCTTGATGTCCACGATGATGTTGTTGCGGGCAATGCAGTCGCGGCACGAGTAATACTCCGGGTTTGCCTTGGTGTCGTAAAACTGCAGGCCGCTGCTCTGCGCCATGGAGATGCCGGCCTGGTTGCAGCGCATGATGAGGCAGCGCTCGATGATGGATCCGATGCTTCCGCCCTTGGGGTAGACGCCGCAGGTCGCGATGTCGTGGATGTAGCAGTCCTGGACCAGCATTTCGTCGCCGTTGACGTTGTCGATGCCCTCGGCGTTGGAGTTGTCTCGGCGGCCCGAATTGAATATCTCGCAGCGGCGAATCGTGATCTTGTCGGCGCCGGCGATCTTGACGCAGTCGCGGCCCGAGTCGTGCAAGCGGCAGTCCTCGACCAGACCGCCCACGACTCCCAGTTCGAACTTCAACACATAGTAGAAGCCGCCCTCCAGGTCGATGCCGCGCAGGGTCCCGCCGCTGGCAGTGAACCAGAGGCAGTTGCCGATGCGCTCGTTGTCATTGGGGGCCTTGATGCTGACTCTTTCGCCCTCGTACGCGGCGATGGTGATCTTCGCCTTGTCAACCGTCTGGCCGCCGCCGTACGTGCCTTCGCGCAGGAAAATCGTGTCGCCTTCGGCGCATTTTTCGAGCGCTTTATTGAGCGTCAGCAGCGGCGCGGCTTTGGTGCCGGGTGCGCCGTCGTTGCCGGTGGGGGAGACGAAAAATTCAGCGGCATTGAGCGCGCCACAAAGCGCGCACAGCAGGGCGAATGTTTTCATGATCGCAGTTTAGCAAGGTGTGCCGTCACGGGCTGGAAGTCCGCGTGGCGGTTTGCATAGTGCCGACATGCCAAAGCTCGAAAGCAAGAAGGTCGATATTCCTCAAGACCGGATTCCCAATCGTGTAACCGTGGCGCGCAAGACTTCGCCCGAGTGGGGTGATAACGTTGCCGCTTTCACCGCGCTTGTCGAGAAGCACCGGGCCACGGAAGCCCGGCTGCTGCTCGGTGGTGGGCAAAAGGCCTACGACAAGAAGATCGAGGCCGGACTACTGCCACCGCGCCAGCGCGTGCAGAAGCTGGTGGACCCCGGATCGCCTTTCCTGGAATATGGGCTGTATGGCGGCTTGGGCATGTACGACGAGTGGGGCATTCCCTCCGCCAACGTAATTACCGGTGTGGGCAAGATTCATGGGCGCGACTTCATGATCGTCGCCAACGATTCGACGATCAAGGCGGGCGCTTTTTGTCCCATGACCGGCAAGAAAGTGCTGCGCGCCCAGCGCGTGGCCATGGAGAACCGGTTGCCGCTGGTTTATCTCGTCGACTCCGCCGGTGTGTTTTTGCCCCTGCAGGACGAAGTCTTCCCGGACAAAGACGATTTCGGCAAGGTCTTTGACTACACAGCGCGCATCACGGCTTCGGGCATTCCGCAGATTGCCGCGGTCATGGGACTTTGCGTCGCGGGGGGCGCATACTTACCTGTGCTGTGCGACCATGTGCTCATGACGGAGGGCAGCGGCATGTATCTGGCGGCTGCCGCGCTCGCCAAGGCTGCCAAAACCACGGCGCGCGAATGGACGAACGATGAAATCGGCGGGGCGCGCGTCCATGCCGAGTTGAGCGGCACAGCGGACTACGTGTGCAAGACCGATGAGGAGTGCATTGCCAAGATCCGCGACATCGTCAGCCGCATGGGTACGCGCAAGCGCGGCCACTTTGACCGTGTGGAGGCCAAGGCGCCGGCGTACGACCCCGAGGAAATCCTGGGGATCATTCCCAAGAACGCGTATGCAGGCTACGAGATGCGCGATGTTCTGGCGCGCCTGGTCGACGATTCGGTGCTCAACGAATACAAGCCGGACTGGGGCAAGTCGCTGGTGTGCGGCTATGCCCGCCTGGGCGGTTACTCGGTCGGCATTGTAGCCAACCAGAAGGAGACCATCCGCCACAAGGACAAGCCATGGGAAACTGGCGGTGTGATCTACGGCGACGCAGCAGAGAAGGCGGCGCGCTTCATCATGGATTGCAACCAGTTGCGCATTCCCCTGGTGTTTTTCCATGACGTGAACGGCTTTATCGTGGGCCCGGAAGCCGAGCATAGCGGCATCATCCGCAAGGGGGCCATGATGGTAAACGCCATGAGCAACTCGGTAGTGCCGAAGTTTACCGTCATCATCGGGGGCAGCTTTGGCGCGGGGCACTACGCAATGTGCGGTCGTGCCTACCGGCCGCGCTATATCGCGGCCTGGCCCACGGCGAGATACGCCGTGATGGGCGGTGAAAGCGCTTCGAGCGTGCTGCTGCAGCTCCAGATGGCAAAAATGAAGACACAGGGCAAGGAAGTGAGCGACGAAGACGCCAAGCGGCTCCTCGACGACATCAAGAAGCGATACACCGATGCCATGGCGCCCGCCTACGGCGCGGCCAGGCTCTGGCTGGACGCCATCATCACGCCGCAGGAAACGCGGCAGCGGCTGATCCAGGCCATCGAGATGAGCGAGAACGTGGACGAGATAGGTGAATATCGCACCGGCGTGCTGCAAACTTGATTGCCGCTGCCTTCTTGCCGTGGAGCGTGATCGCAGCATCGCTCCCTCAGTCGAGTGAGAGATGTGGGCAGCGGCTCGTGGTCGAAGGGCATTGGCCCATCGCTGATTCACGTCTCCGGTTCCGCGGTCTGGCCCGGTAGAACTCGACAATTTCGAGGCCCGGCGTGGATTTCCCGCTTGCCGCCCATGGTGCCGGGTTGCAACCTTGCCCGGCCGCGACAGAGACCCGGACATGACGAGACTGGCATTGGCCCTCATGCTGCTGTGCGCCCTGCCCCTGTGCGTGCAGGCCAATCCACGCGCCATCTCTGATGGCTACAACGAGATTCTGGCCATCGTGGATGGCGAACCCATCACTTACCAGGACATCCTGGGGGGCCGCAACGATCTCTCGGCTGAGGTGCGCACCCAGCGCGAAGTACGGCGCATTCCGCCCTCGGTGACTGACAAGGAGATTGAGCGCGGAATCGTCTATGGGCAGCTGGACACCTTCATCGTGAACCGGCTGCTGTTGTCCGAGGCGCGCAAAGTCAACTTCGAGAGCAATATCAAGGACTCCGATGTGCGCACGGTGATCCAGAATGAACGGCGCCTACTGGGCATTGCCGATGGCGACGAAGTGCGTTGGGCCAATTACCTGCAGGAGAAGTTCAGCCTGACGCCGTCTGAGTATCGTGAGCGCCGGCGTCGCGACCTGATCCAGAATCAGATGGTGTACGTGATGGCGGGCGGCCAGGGATCCCTGCCGACGGAGTTTCCCCTGAGTGTTTACTTCCCGCTCAATGTGTCGCCCCGCGACATCCGAGCCGCGTTTGACGCGGACCGCGAGAAGTACAAGGTTGCGCGCAAGGTGGACTACCGCTTGCTCAAGTTGAGCTTTCTGGCGAACACCAGCCTGGGTGATCGCAGAAAACTGGGTGCTGCCTTTGGGGAATGCCAGGCGCGGGCCAAGCGCGGGGAAAGCCTGGAAAGTGCCTCCAGCGGCCTGAAGCTGCTGGTGGAGCAAATGGGATTGCCGGGTCTGAAGCTGGAGGTCAGCGAGCGCAAACGGGCCGAAACCGACAAGGACCTTGATCCCACGGTGTATCAGCTCGTGTTGAGCCTCCCCAAGGCGGGAGGAGTGTCAGAGTTCGCCAGCTTGCGCGACACGGACGAAAAGGGCACGAGTTTTGAGGGATATCTCTTCATTCAGCTGTTCAGCAAAGAAGAGGGCGACGCGCGGCAGTTCAGCGACCCGAAGGTGCAGGCCGAAATCCGGGAGGCCGTTTACAACCGGCGCCTGCAGGAGAATATCGGCCGCGTTCAGCAGGCCCTGCTCAAGCGCGCCGTGATCATTCCGGAGCGGTTGATTGCCCGCTAACCTCTGGCGTGTTGGCGGTACGGTAGTTAAGTAGGCGACAGAAATCGCGCGGGGCGCCTATGGGAGCACCACCAAAACTGTTCAAGGTTGGCGAGATCATGCGCCACACCAAGCTCTCGCGTCAGACCATACACAACTACACGATGCTGGGCTTGATCAAGCCCTCCGAACGGACGGACTCCGGCCACCGGCTCTACGGCGAAGAAGTGTTCGATCGCATCAAGCGCATTGAAATGCTCAAACGCCACCACACGCTCGACGAAGTGCGGCAGATGCTGCTGGCAGAAGATGAAGCCAAAGCCAAAAGCGAGCCGATGCCTCCCGCCGCTAACTGAGCCATTTCCTTGCGGCTTCCAGCACCCGCGTAACCTCAATGCCTCGCATGCAGCGATGGTCGATGGGGCATGCCTTGAGCTGGCAGGGCTGGCGGTAGGGCGCGCAGTCCACTTCCAAGCGGATGATCTCGCCTCGTTCGACTTCCGGCAGGGCGGAGTAGCGCGGGTCGTTGGGACCCATGAGCGTCAGCACCGGCCGGCCAAGGGCCACGGCCATGTGGCGCGGGCCTGTGTCATTCGATATCACGAGTGCTGCCCGCTCGTAGACAGCCTTGAGTACGCCCAGATTGAGCCCCCGGGTGGTGGTCAGGGGGGTTCGCGCGGCGGCCTGCAGGGCCTTGACAGTATCTTCCTCGCCTGGCCCATAACTGATGAGCGGCGCGGCGCCCTGGCCGGCCAGGGCATCAGCTACGAGCGCAAACCGCTCCGGGGGCCAGAGCTTGCTGGGACCAAAGGCGGCCCCAGGGGCCAGGACTACCAGAGGGCCGAGGGTGAGCTTTTGTTCGGTGAGGAACGCCGCGGCCCGTGAACGCTCTTCGGCCGTCACGGGCAGCGACGGCGCCAGCGGCGCCTTGGGCAGACCGATGACGTCAAGCAGCTCCATGAAATAGAGGCCCGTGTACTTGGGGACGAAGCGGCCCTGGGCGTCATGCTCCCGCGGGCGACCGGCATGCAGCAGCCAGCTGCGGCCCTCCTTGAAGTACCCGATGCGCTTCTTCACGCCGGCGCGCATCATCTGCCACGCGCTGCCAAAGCTGTTGGGCAGGATAATGCCGAGGTCGAAGGAACGTGCGCGGATTTCCTTCACAAAACGGCGCCCGCCGCCAAATCCCCGGTGGGCTTTGGCGCGATCATAGGCAATCAGCTCACGAAACCAGCTGTTTCCCTGCAGCAAAGCCGCGCCGGCGGGCAGGCAGA
>JAANMU010000790.1_pt1 | contig 34468 bp, 30 predicted proteins | sample 7279701 | NCBI WGS metagenome assembly JAANMU01 (sample SAMN14094539, study PRJNA606508) | bioreactor metagenome | isolation source: A lab-scale SPAN reactor treating ammonium-rich wastewater day 57 | place: Ireland: Galway | collected 2017-03-13
GCTGGCCGAAGAGACCGGTGAGGCCCCCTTCGGCGACGACGGCGTGCTTACCTTCGAGGGCGTGGCCTTCTCGGGATCGAACGTCGTCAACCTCAGCGATCTCACCCTCACCACCGGGACCGTCACGATCGACAGCTCGAAGGCGCCCAAGGTGGTCGGCGGCACGATCAGCTTCGAGGGTTCGCCCTTGAACGACGCCGGCGAGATGAAGCTCGTCGTCGCCGCGCCGCTCACGGTGCCGCCCGTCGACACCGTCGCCAAGGTCGGCGGCGGGGTGTTCGGCATGGAAATTACCTTGAAAAAGAAATAGCCCCGGGGCCTTGTTTCACTCTCCGCGATCCTCAATATTTAATCGCGCCAGTATTTTGCCGAAGATGGGCAAATAACCTCAGATTTACTAAACGGCGGATCAAGCCCGGGCCCGCTTCTCCTCGTCTTCCCACGCCGCCTCCTCCAGCTCCTCGACGTGGTACTTCTTCCGCTCCAGCCACGCCAACAGGCTGTAGGCGCAGGGCACCACGAAGAGGGTGAGCAGGGTCGAGATGAAGACGCCGCCGATGATGACCGTCGCCATCGGGACGCGGGTCTCCGAACCGGCGCCCAGTCCTAAGGCCGGAGGCACGGCCGCGGCCAGGGTCGCGAAGGAGGTCATCAGGACCGGCCGCAGGCGCTGCGGGCAGGCCGAGAGCAGGGCCGCCGTCTTGTCCAGGCCGGCCTCGCGGCGCTGGTTGGTGAAGTCGACCAGCAGGATCGAGTTCTTCTTGACGATGCCCATCAGCAAGATCACGCCGATGAAGCTGTAAATATTCAGCGATTGGTTCGTCAGGTAGAGGGCCAGCCAGGCGCCGGAGACGCTGAAGGGCAGGGCCAACAAGACCGTGAAGGGATGGATGAAGCTGTTGTACTGGCTGCCGAGCACCATGTAGGCCACGATGATGCCCAGGACCAAAACGAAGAGGAGGCTCTGGAAGGACTCCTTGAAGGTCTCGGCCGAGCCGCTCAACACCGTGCGGTAGCCGGCGGGCAGGGCCTCTTTGGCGAGCTTGTCGACCTCTTTGAGCGCCTCGTCCTGCGATTTGCCCGGGCCGACGTTGGCGAAGATGCCGATGGCGCGCTCGCGGTCCTTGCGGGTGATGCTCTTCAGGGTCTCGCGCTGCTTGATCGTCACCACGTCGCTCAGCTTGACCAGCTCGCCGCGCTGGTTGCGCACGTAAAGCCGGTCGATGTCCTTCGAGCTCTGCCGCGCGTCCTCTTCCAGGCGCACCCGGATGTCGTTGCGGTGGCCCGCTTCGGTGAACTTGCCCGTCTTGGCGCCGCCGATCATCGCATTGATGACACGCCCGATGTCCTCCACGCTGACCTGCCGCGCCTGGGCGGCGTCGCGGTTGGGCGTGATCTGGATCTCGGGCTGGCCGAATTGGTAATCGGTGTCGACGTCGACGAAGTAGGGGTTGCCCTTCATCTTCTTCATCAGGTCTTCCGAGACCTGGGTGAGTTTTTCCCAATCGGGACCGCGCACGGTGAACTCGACCGGAAATCCGCGCTGGGCGGTGAAGCCGCGGGTGGAGAGGTCTTGGATGACCACCTTCAGGTCGGGGAGGGTGTTCAGCTCCTCGCGGACCCGGGACATCAAGTCGGATTGCTTCAGCGGGCGCCCCAGCTTCGGGTCGATGGGCCGCTCCTTGGGGTCCTTGAGGGTGACGAAGACGATGCCGGTGTTGACCTCGCCGCCGCCGAAGCCGCCGACCGCGGCGAAATAACGCACCACCTCGGGGTGCTTGGAGATCATCGCCTCGGCCTGTTTCATCATGCCGTCGGTGTAGGCCAGCGAGGAGCCCAGCGGGGTCTGCAGGCGGATCAAGAACATGCTCTGGTCTTGGGCGGGGACGAACTCCTTCTTGACCTTCGGCAGCACCAGGAAGGAGGCGGCGAAGAGGGCGACCGACACCAAGATCACCGACCAGCGCCAGTTCAGGCCGAATCTCAGGACCCTCTCGTAGACGCGGATCAGGCCGCCGAAGACGCCGTCGACCGCGCGGCCGAAGCGGTTTTGGTCGCCGTGCTTGACCTTCATGTAGGAGAGCCGCATCGGGGTCAGCGTCAGGGCCTCGATCAGCGAGAGTCCGACCGCGACTGCCATGGTGACGCCGAACTGGAAGAAGAACTTCCCGATGATCCCCTTCATGAAGATGACCGGGATGAAGATCGCGATGATTGCGAGCGTCGCCGCCACCGCCGCGCCGGTGATCTCGCGCGCGCCGTCCTTGGCCGCCTGCATCGGAGTCTTGCCCATCTCCTGGTGGCGGACGATGTTCTCCAAAATCATGATCGCGTCGTCGACCACGATGCCGATCGCCAGGATCAGGCCGAGCATCGTGAAGTTGTTGATCGTGAAGCCCGCGAAATAGAGGAAAGTGAAGCTGCCGACGATCGAGACGGGGATCGCCAGCAGGATGTTGAAGGTCGAGGTGAAGGAGGCCAGAAAGAGCAGGCAGACGATCGCCGTCAGGATGGCCGCCAGGACCAGCTCGTGCTGCAGGTCGTTGACGGTCTGCTTGATGAAGCGCGTCGAGTCGAAGTTCACCGCCAGCTTGAGGCCCTCGGGGAGGGTGGGGCGGATCTCGTCCATTTTCTTTTTCACCGCGTCGGCGACGGCCACGGCGTTGGAGCCGCGCTGCTTCTTGATCCCCAGGCCGACGGCGGTCAGGCCGTTGGTGCGGCTGATCCGGCGGATGTCGTCCAGGCCGGCCTCGACCCGGGCGACGTCGCGCATGTAGATCGGCTTGTAGATGGGCTGGCCGCCGCGGGTGCGGATGACGATGTTGCCGAACTCCTCGGGAGTGAAGACCTCGCCCATCGAGCGCAGGTTGTATTCCTTCTCCTGGGTCTCGATGCGGCCGGCCGGGATCTCGCGGTGCTCGCTCTGGACGGCGTCGATCACGTCCTGGACGGTCAGCTCCCAGGCGTCCAGTTTCTTGGGGTCGATCCAGATGCGCAGGTTGGGCTCGACGAAGCCGCTCAGCAGGACCTCGCCGACGCCGCTCACCGTCTGCATCTTGTCCTTGAGCTGGTCGCGGGCGTATTCCATCAGGAAACGCAGCGGCTTATCCCCCGAAAGCGAGATCCACATGATGGGCTGGTCTTCCGGGTTGGTCTTGGTCACGATCGGCGGGTCGATGTCGGTGGGCAGTCGGTTCTGCGCCTGGGCGATCTTGGTCTGCACCTCCTGCAGGGCGACGTCGATGTCGCGGTTCAATTCGAACTCGATCGTGATGTTGGCTTCCTCCTGCCGGGAGGAGGAGGTGATGTTGCGGATGCCCTGGATCGAGAGCACGGCGTCCTCGATGATGTCGACGACGTCCGACTCCATGATCTCCGGCGCGGCCCCCTCGTAGGTGACGGAGATGTTGACGACGGGGAAGTCCACGTCGGGCATCTCGCTGATGCCCATACGCGACAAGCTGATCGCGCCGAACAGGATGAGACCGACCATCAGCATCCAGGCGAAGACGGGGTTTTTGATGGAGATGTCGGCTAAATTCATGGCATCGCTCCCGCGGTGACCTGGAGGGCCAGCCAATCCAGCCAGGTCTGCACCTCGGCCGTGTTGCGCTGGCGGAGGGCGTCCAGCCAGGTCTGCTGAGACTGCAGCAGGTCGAGGGTGTTGATCAGGCTGTCGGTGAAATCTTTGGCCTGCAGGTTATAGCTGATCCGGGCCTTTTCGGACGCGCTCTGGAATTTTTGAAATTGGTTCCGCGAGGAGACGTAGCCGTCGTAGGACTTCCGAACCTCGGTGCCGGCGCTGCGGCGCGTGAGCTCTTCCTGAAGCTGGGCCTGCTTGGCCAGGGTCTTGGCCTCGCGGATCTGGCCCACCGTCTCCCAGTTGAACACCGGGATCCCAACGTTGAAAGTCGCGTCCCATTTGATGTCGCGCTGGAAACCGGCGCGGTACGGGTAATAGTTGGCGGTCACGTCGGCCTGGGGTAGCAGGTCGCCTTGCCGAATCTTCACCTCGCCTCGGGCCAGTTGCACGGCGTCGCGGGCGGCTTGGACGTCGGGTCGGGCCTCGACCATGGCGGCGTATTCCGCAAGGAGCTTGAGGTCGCGCACGGGCGGGGAGCCGTAGTCGATCTGCGGCTGGGGGGTCAGGCCGGTCAGGAAAGCCAGGGTGTCGTAGGCGATTTGGCGCTCGCCCCGCTTGCGCTCGAGCTCGGCTTCGTTGAGCGCGATGTCGGTCTCCAGCAGGGCGGCCTCGCTGTCTCGGGACTTGCCCAGGCGCACCCGCTCTTTCAGCTCCCCGATGCTGCGCCGCTCCACCTGGATGATCTTTTGGAAGATCTCGATGTCGCGCTCGATCTTCACGATGGTCAGGAAGACGATCGCGACGTCCTGGAAGAGCAGCCGCTCGGCGTTGCGCTTAAGCAGGCGCTTCTGAGACTCGTTCACCTTCGCCAGCTTGAGGGCGCGGAATTCCTTGAAGCCCTTGAAAATGGGCTGCTTCAGCGTCACCGCCACCGAGGGCCGGCTGAATTGAGTGAAGGTGCTGCCGACCTGTCCCGCGCCGTCGCTCTGCGAGGAGGAGTCCTGGAGGATTTCCTGGACGTTGATCGACAGCTTGGGCAGCACCGAGCCGAGGGCCTGGGTGTAGAGCGTCTGGGCGCGGGCGATCTCTTGGTCGCTGATCGCGACCTGCTCGCTGCGGGCCAAGGCGAGTTCATAGCACTCCATCATTCCCATCTTCTTCTCGGCGGCGTCCGAGGGAGGGGCCGCCGACAGGCCGAGGGCGACGAGCGTCAAAATTAAGAGGCGCTTCACGACCGCACCCCCTTCGTGAAGATGTCGACGAAGCTCTCGAGCATTGCGTCTTCGGGCAGGGGGAAGTGATCCTTCGCCTTAAAGACGAGGGTGATGAGGATATAATGATGGATCATAGCGATGAAGGCCCGGGCCAGGATCGCGGGGTCGAGCCCCCGCGCCTCCTTCACGCGGATCTTTTGATGGAAAAACTCCTGTAGGAATTCCAAGAGCGGCAGCCTCTGCTTGAAGAAGAGCTGGCCCAGGTGGTGGCTCTCGAGGGCCGCGAACAGCATGACACGGAGGAACCAAAGGTTTTCCCGGTGCTTGTGCACGATGATCTTGGAAATCTCCAACAGGCCCTCGGCGATGGGAAGATCGAGGGTCTTGCGCAGCTCCCGGCCGACCTGGGCGTCGAAGTCCTCCAGTTTGACTTGGAGGAGGGCGGTATAGAGGTCTTCCTTGGTCTTGAAGTGCCGGAATAGCAGGGCCTCGTTCACTCCCGACTCGAGGGCGATGGCTCGGGTGGTGGTGCCGACGAAGCCGCGCTCGGAGAAAAGCCGGCCGGCGGCCTCGAGGATGCGGGCCTCCCGTTCGGAAAAGGATAGACGCTGGGTCTTGGCGACAGACATAAAAGTAAGTGTTTACTTACTTATACCCATCCTTGACTTGGGTCAAACCCTATTTCCGTTGTATCGGGAGGGAGCTGCATCTATTTTCCGATGTTTTTTCAAGACCTGCTGTGACGCCTCGGCCCCGCCGGCGTCGCAATCTGCAGCAGCGAGGCAGGTTTCAGGATTCGCATGAACCGGAAGCAAAGCCCGAGTCAAGACCCGGATCTCGAGGCCCTGCGCCGCTGTCGGCAAGGGGATCGGCGGGCCTTTGCCGAAATCGTCGACCGCCACAAGCAGGGGGTGTTTCGCTTGGTCTACCGCTGGCTGGGACAAAAGGAACGGGCCGAAGAGCTGGCCCAGGAGGTGTTCCTCAAGGCCTACCGCGAGCTTGAACGGTTCCGGGGTGACGCCAAGTTTTCGACCTGGATTTACCAGATCGCCCTCAATGCCTGCCGCGACGACTGGCGCAGCCGGCGGCGGCGTCCCGAGGCCCGCATCGAGCCCGACTTCCTCAACGCGCAGCCCGCCCCCGAGGCCTCCGCCGAGTCGGGCCTGATCGCCGAGTCCGAGGCCGAGACCCTGCGCCGCGCCCTGGACGGCCTCCCTCAGATCTACCGCGAGGCCCTGCTGCTGCGCTACTTCGGCGACCTGAGTTACGAGGAGATGGCTGAGCGAAGCGGGGAAGGGATCAGCAACCTCAAGATGCGCGTGGCCCGGGGCCTCGCGCAGCTGAGGAAACGATTGGAGAGACAGCCATGACGGCGGAAGAAGCGAAAAAGCAATTGCGCGGGCTCCTTGGACCCGAATTCTCCGAAGAGGAAATCGCGGCGCTTCTTCGGGAAGAACCCGGGCTGGGCGAGGGCCTCGAGGGTTTCGCCGCGCGCTGGCGATCGCTACGCCGCGAGGTCCCCTCGCTGCCGGCCGACTTCACTGTGCGGGTGATGGACCGCCTCGAGGCGCCGGGCCTTTGGGAGCGGTTTCGCGCGCGTTGGCTCTCGGTCCCCAGGCTCGCCGCGGCCGGCGCCCTTGCGGCGGGTTTGGCCGGGGTCCTGTATCTGGGGTATTTTCGCGAGCCCGTCCTGGGGCCGCCCCTGAGCGTGCGCGAGGCCGCGGGCCCCGAGGGCCAAAAGGTCTACTTCGTGCGCTTCGCCCTGCGCCAGCCCGGCGCCAAGCAGGTCGCCGTCGCGGGCGACTTCAATCAGTGGAACCCGGCGGCCTTGGCCCCTGTCGCGGAGGGCGAAGGCCTCTTCACGGTCGAGGTCCCGCTGACGGAGGGTACTTATAGTTACGCCTTCGTCGTCGACGGCAAGCGCTGGGTCGCTGACCCCTCGGCCGACCGCTGGGTGGATGACGGCTTCGGACAACGCAATTCGGTGATCAACTTGTAAGATGAAGAAGACCCTCGCCATTGGACTGCTTCTCCTCGGCCTCGCGGCCGCGGCGCCCCTGCGCGCCCAGGGCGATTCCGAGATCGCCCGCCAAGCCGCGGCGTTCGGCGCCCCAAGCCCGGCCCTGAGCGCCTTTTTGACTAAAAGCGCGGCTGCGGGCGTCTCCCGAGATTTCACCCTGGAGGTGCTGAAAGAGGCCCAGGCGCTCGAGGCGCGCGGCATTCCCTCCGAGCCCTACCTGCTCAAGGCTAACGAGGGCCTCGCGAAGGGGGTCCCGCCGGCGAAGCTGGCCCCCGCGCTGCGTCAGACCCGGCAGCGCGGCGAGAGCGCCGCGGCCCTCGTCGACCGCGTGGTCCCGGGCCGGGCGGCGGACCTGCGCTCGCCGGCGCGGCGGGCGGCGATCCTGCAGGTGCAATCCGCGATGCTGAACGGAAAATCCGCCGCGGATTTAGAGAAGGGCCTCAAGTCCAAGGCCAAGGACGGCAAGCTCACATGGGAAGAAATAGGCTCCGGCGCCCGTTCGCTGCAGCCCCGCCGTCACGGCGTGGTGTCGGCGAAGTCGACTCCCAAACGCGACGCCCTCGTTTCGCCGCAGATTCCGGCGGTGGAGGTGGATAAGGACAAGGGGCCGAAGGAAAAGGGCCCCGCGGAACTGCGCGGCCCGGCGCCCCACAAGGGGCTGAAGCCGGGAACCACCCAGAATCCCAAAGGCCGGCCGGAGTGGCATGCGCCCGAACGGCGGGGTCCCCAGGGCAAAGCGGGGAAAGGCCCCTCGCCATCCCAGAGCTTTTCCGGTAAGTCGAATCCCGGCAAGGGAAAGAATAAATAATTGTGACCCGTCGATACCAGGGGCGTCCCAAGCGGGCATAAGGAGAAAGCCATGAAATCTTTCTGCAAAGTTTTGACCTTCCTCGCGGCCTTCAGCCTGGCCCTGCCCGGCGCCCGGGCCGTCGACATCAACCTGGTCAACATCGACTTGGGCTCGCCCGAGGCGCGCCGCGCCGAGCAGCTCTACGGCAACGCCTACGGCTTTGCGCCCCAACAGGTGACGCCGGCCTTGCTGGCGCCCGCCGAAGAGGTGCCCGCGATTATGCAGATCGCGCAGGCGGCGGGGACCTTGCCTCTCTCTGTCTGGATGATGCGCAAGATGGGCATGAGCTATTCGAACATCCTGCAGAGCTTCTCGGTAGCCCCGCTGGTGGCGATGGGAAGTCCGGTGACGGATCCCTATTATATTCAAACGACACGCACTCATTTTTTGCAGAATATCCTGCAAGTCAACCCGATCCTTTTCCCTAAGATCCCTCTGGTCGGCCCCGACTTCACCCGCTTCCTGATCTACCCGGTGCACAAAGAACACGGCTACTGGATGCCCCCGGGCATCGCCAAGAAATACGGCCTCTGGATCCCGCCGGGCCAGGCCAAGAAGATGGGCCTGTGGGGCGGGCCCGGCAAGGGCAAGGGCGGCTATTGGGTGGACGACGACGACGGCGCCAAGGGCAAGAAGGGGAAGTGGGACAACGACGATGACGGCGGCTGGAAAAAATCCGGCAAGGGTAAGGAACACGGCCATGGCAAGGGCGGCGGCGGTTGGAAGGCCGCCAAGGGCAATGGCAAGGGTGGCCGCAAATAATCCGGAACCCGATGGATTCCCTGCCGATAATAGGGCGGGTGGAAGAAGGGCGGGCCATTCCTTAAGCTGGGCTTAAGGATTCGTTGACAAGCCTTCGATTTTCAAGTCATTCTTCCTCTAAACGAGGAATCCCTATGACGACGCTCTCATCCTTGATTCTGGCCAATGCCCTCCGCGAGGTATGGGTTTCCGGCCAAACCCCGGACCCTTCCTCGGCCTCCGCGTGCGGAGTGGAAGGTGTCGTCGGATCGACCGGCCTCGTCTCATTGCCCGATTTGCTTTCCCAGGGTTTCGTCGATCCTGCCTCCGCGCTGTTGCGGAGGGCGGAGTTTTTTGCGGGTCGCTCCCCGGCCGGCGTCACTAAAGAGCTTTCCGGGCCCGCCGAGGGCGCCGAGGCCGTCCCTCTGCAAAACTGCTCTAATGTCACGGTTTCGGTCGGATCCATCTCTTTCGGCGACCAGCGGATCAATACTTCCAATACCCGTTATTTCACCATCAACAACCCCAACTGCTGCGCGGTCAACTACACCATTTCCGGCGGCGCTTACGGATTTACCCTCAGCAGCTCCGGCGGGACCATCCCCGCCAACGGCTCGGTCTCCGTCTCCGTGACCTTCACGCCGACCAACGAGCAGTACTACAGCGGATCGATCAGCGTCAGCCCCGGCGGGGCGGGCGTCAACTTCAGCGGTCGCGGCATCCGCTGACCTTAGGGTTAATTTCCTTGAGTCGAAAATCGGCGCTGTGTAATCTTCCGGGATGTCGCATCGCGATCTTCACCTGGATTTCAACGAGGCCTTCGCGCCGCAACAGCCGGCGGGCATCTCCGAGCCCGAGCTCGAGGCCGCCACCCCCAACTTCATCCAAGTCCACCGGGCCCTGCAGGCCATGCACGAGATCGGGCAGGTCCAGTTCCTACATCTGCCCTATCTGGACGAGGTCCTGGACAACGTCGAGCGTCGCGCCGAGGAGCTGCGCGGCTCTTTCGACAACATGGTGGTCCTGGGGATCGGCGGCTCCGGCCTCGGCGCCAAGGCCGTCGAAGAGGCGATCTTCGGGCCGATCTTCGCCGGCGGGGTTCCCTTGCCGGTCAAGCGCCTCTACGTCTTGGACACCCTCGACCCCGATTATTTAAGCCGCCTCTTCGACGGCCTGGATCTCGAGCGCAGCATCTTCAACGTGGTCAGCAAGTCGGGCAACACCGTCGAGACCATGGCCCAGTTCATGTACCTCTACGATCTGCTCAAGAAGCGGCTCGGCCCCGAGCGCTTCCGCCGCCATTTGATCATGACCACCGACCCGCAGAAGGGGGCGCTGCGGCAGATCGCCCGCGAGGAGAACTTCGAGTGTTTCGACATCCTGCCGGGCGTGGGCGGGCGTTTTTCGGTGCTGTCGCCAGTGGGCCTGTTGCCCGCGGCCTTCCTGGGCGTCTCGATCCGCGAACTGGCCGAGGGTGCGATTCGGATGATCAAGCGTTGCAAGGGGGAGGACATTTGGACCAATCCCGCCGCGATGTTGGCGATGGTCACCACCCTCCTGGCCGAACGGCGCGGGCGCAAGAATCTGGTCGTGTTCAATTATTCCGAGCGGCTCAACCGCTGCGCCGAGTGGTTCCGACAGCTCTGGGCCGAAAGTCTCGGCAAGCGCTACGACCTCGAGGGCAAGGAGGTCTGGGCCGGCATCACGCCCATCCAGGCCAGCGGGCCGCGCGACCAGCACTCTCAGATGCAGCTCTACGCCGAGGGGCCGCGCGACAAGATGGTCATGCTCTGGTCGCAGGAAAAATTCGACGCCGATCTCAAGATTCCCAAGCTCTATCCCGAGATCGAAAGCCTGAGTTACTTGGGCGGCAAGACCTTCGCCGAGGTGCTCCACGCCGAAATGGTCGCCACCGAACAGTCGCTCAAGGAATCGGGGGTGCCCAGCTTCAAGCTGATGTGCTACGACGCCGATGCCTATACGCTGGGACAGCTCTTCTACCTCTTCGAGATCGCGACGGTCCACGTGGGCGGCCTGCTGGGCGTGAATCCCTACGATCAGCCCGGCGTCGAGCTCGGCAAGAAATACATTTACGGCAAGTTGGGCCGCACGGGCTCGGAGGAGTTCGGCGCGACCCTGGCGCGCAAGCTCAAGGACAAGCGCTACGTCGTTTAGACCTCAACCCCTCCACACGCTGCGGCGCCGCTTCAAGGCGTCGGTGACCAGGTTTTGGATGGTTTGGCGCACCCGTTCGCTCAGGCGGTGGATCTCCAGCTCGTCGTCCAGCACTTCCTTGCCGTAGACGCTCAAGTCGATCGGCTTGCCGAAGTAGATAGACCATTTCGAGGGCAGGGGGATGAAGCCCAAGGGGCCCAGCAGCGGCAGCGTGGGGGTGAAGGGCACATAGGGAATGCCGAGGGGCTTGGCCAGCAGCGAGGACTTGAAGAGCAGGGGATGGATCTCCTCGGCCCCGATCACCGCGACGGGGATGATCGGGCTGTCGGTGCGGATCGCCAGCTTGATAAAGCCGCCGCGGCCGAAGCGCTGCAGGTGGTAGCGCTGCGAGAAGTATTTTCCCAGGCCCTTGACGCCCTCGGGGAAGACCGCGACCAGGTGGTCGGTGTTGAGCAGTCGCTCGGCGTTCTCCTGAGAGGCGCGGACCCCGCCGATCCGGTACATGAAGGTGCCGACGAAGGGCAGGTAGTAGACGAAATCCTCCACCAAAAATCGCACGTCGCGTCCGGCGGGATGGTCGTTGGTGACGGCCAGACGGATCATGCTTCCGTCCCAAGGCAGGGTACCGGAATGGTTGCCGACCAGCAGGGCGCGGCCGGCGCTGGGGAGATTCTCGAGGCCGTGGGTCTCGACCCGCCAGTACTTGTAATACATGAAATCGAAGAAGGGTTTGAGCGTCTGCTCGAAGGCGGGGTCGCGTCCGAAGGCGTCGTACTCCTCCTCGAGCGCTTGTTTTTCCTGGGAAAACGGCAGGTGTCGCGCGACGAAGTCCAGTCCGGGGATAAGGCCCTTCAAGGCGCCGAAGACCCCGCGGCCCGGCTCGGCCTTCTCGGCTTCCACCGTGGATTTCAATTTCTCGACGATCTCCTGCATGGCGGGCTCGACGCTGGATTGGAGGTTCTTGAGCTCCTTGTAGATCTTCTCCTGCGTGCCGTTTTTGCGGCTCTTCTTCGAGCTCAGCTCGCGCTCCATGACCTTGAGGTGCCGTCCCAGCTCCTTCTCGAGGGAGGCGAGGCGCTTGGCCATGTCGCGGACGAGCTTCTCCAGCCGGCGCTCTTCGGCGGAGCCCTCCGCGCGGCCCTGGGGGAGATAAAAGAGATTGTTCCGGGCGTCGGACGCGGATTTCATAGCGGAGCGGCCTCCTCCTCAAGTCGGATCTCGCGGAGCCGCTCGGCCCCGACGAATTCCAGCAGGGTTTCCTTGCAGGTGTAGCGCGGCGTCCAGCCGGCCGCCTCGGCGCGGTCGGTCGCCACCACGCAGCTGTATTTCAAAAAGTCGAGATGCGTCGCCGGCGCCGGAGAGATGTCGAGGAACCATAATAGCTGGACCAGCGACTTGAGCCCGACCAGGCTCAAGGGCAGCGGCACCTTGCCCATCAGCTTGATCGCCTTCGAGAGCGGCAGTATCCCCTTGCTGGCCAGGTTGAAGATGCCGGGACAATCCCGCAGCGTCGCCATCTGGAAGGCGCGCAGCAGGTCGTCTTCGTGCAGGAACTGCACCAGCGGGTCGAAGCCCAGGACCGTGGGGACGAACCAGCGCGAGAGGTAGCGCGTCTTATAGCTTTGGATCTTGGGGCCCAGGATCGTCGCCGGGCGCAGGATCGTGACGACGCTCTGGGGATATTTTTTGGCGAAGTTCAAAAACTGCCGCTCGGCGTCGATCTTGTCGGCGAAGAACTTGGATTTGAGGAAGCCCCGCGGCGACTGGTTTTCGGTGATGTAGGCGGGGTTGTCGGGGAAGGCCCCGTAGACGTCGGCGGTGGAGGCCAGGATCAGCTTGCGCACCTTGGCCTCGGCCGCCGCGTTGCAGACGTACATGCTGCCCACCGAGAGCAGCTCGTGGGCCCAGGCCATGTTGCGCGGCGGCGTGATCGGGAGGGCGGTGTGGATCAGGGTTTCCACCTTCTCCTCGGCGAGGATCTCGTAGAGCTTCACGTCCGCCAGGGTTTCGGTCAGGTCGATGCGGTAGAACTTGGTCTTTTTCAGGATCTCGGTGGGCTTCTTGTGGTCAAGAAAGACGACGCGCGGGAACTCCGGGCTGTTTTCCAGCCAGCGCAGGATGGAAAGGCCCTTGTAGCCGCTGCCGGTGAGGGCGACGGTGGGGTAGGCCTTCCTCGCGGCGGATTTGTTTTTGCCGGCCTTGCTCTTGCCCATGTCGGATCTTCTTCGAGAACGCGCGGGCGCGTTCGGCATTTCGCCCAATGCGAAGATAGCACGGAAGAATCCGGAAATGAAAAGCAATTTGCCGAAATGGAGCGAGATGAAAAGGCTAGACGCGGATCGCGTTGGAAGGAATGTTTTGCGTGAAGGCCTCGGCGACCTTGTAGCTGTTGGCGTAGCCGAGCACCTTGGGGACGTAGTCCTGGGTCTCGCGGAAGGGCGGGATGCCGCCGTGCTTCATGACGTTGCCGGGGCCGGCGTTGTAGGCGGCCACGGCATGATCGACGCGGCCGAACTTATCGAGCATCTGGCGAAGGTACTTGGCGCCGCCGTCGATGTTTTGCGCGGCGTCGAAGGCGTTGCCGACGCCCAAGCTGGCCGCCGTGGCGGGCATCAACTGCATCAGGCCCATCGCGCCGCAGTGGCTGACCGCGCGGGGATTGCCGCGCGACTCTTGCCAGATGACGCCTGCGATCAGCTCGGGCGGGAGGGCGTAGCGCTCGGCGGCGGCGCGGATGTGCGGCTCGTACTCGCGGGCCTTCGCCATCATGCGGTCGTTGGCCGAGCCGGTGCTGGGGACGTTGATCGGCGCGTTGGCGACCGGCAGCGTGGGGTCGGGGGCGCCGGCGGCCTCGCTGGGGCGCACGCCGTAGGGCGTCTCGCCGGGCTTTTTCGCCAAATCCTTGGTGACGGGCTCTTTGTTGCCGGTTTCTTTGGTGTTTTTCGAAAGCTCGGGGGGAAGGGGGTCCTTGGAGGCCTTGGGGGCCGAGGGCGAGGAGGCCGTGTCCAGGCTCTTGGAGAAATTCCGCGCCTCGTCGTACATCTTGCGGTACTCGACGTACTTGTTCTTGATAAAGGGGCGCGATTTGCTTGTGCTGATCGAAGTAGTCATAATCCCAAGAATTTATTATCCATTTCCTGCGCCCCCGGTCAAGGGGGCCTTCGCTCACGATCCTTCGAAAACTTTATCGTCGGGGGAGGGGGCAGGAATTGCGTCCCAAGTCGCTATTTTTTCACGGGAAAGGACCCCTTCGCCTGACGCGGCGCGAAACGGGGCTCGGGGCTTGAAGGCGAGGGGGGAAGGGGCTAGCATGAAAAAATGAATGCTTGCCCCCGGTCTCCGAGGGCATTAACATAAGCTCATGATCTTTCTAAGAAATTATTACGTCAACACCACGGTCAAGACCGACGTGCTGTTGATCACCCACGACGTGAAGCGCGCGGTGCGCGAATCCGGGGTGCCCAGCGGCCTGGTGACGGTCCTGATCCCGGGGGCGACGGCGGGGGTGGCGATCTTGGAGAACGACCCCAAGATCCACGAAGAATTGAAAAAATGGGTCGAGACCCAGATCCCCGCGGAGACCGGCCCGCGGCCCAACCGGCGCTCCGGAACGGGGCGCAACGACGCCCACCTGAGGGCGGCGCTGATCGGCCTCAGCCTTTCGATTCCCCTCCAGGACGGCAAGCTGATGCTGGGGGCCTGGCAGGAGGTCGTGCTTTTTGATTTCGACGACAATAAGGTAGCGCGTCGGGAGATCACCATTCAGGTCATGGGAGAAGGGGCCGCGAAATAAGCGGGGGCCATAAGAATCCATGGGCGAGCACCGTCACATCCGCAGTCTGCGAAACCTCCTCGGGGGGTTCAAGAAATCCGACTTCAGCTCCTTGAACCGATTCCTTCACTCGGCCTTCTTCGGGTGGATCGTCTTCGGAGTCCTGGTTTTCGCCATCTCCCTGGTGCTGTCCTTCCACGTCGATTACCTGCCGCCCAACATGAAGGTCGGGCGCGTCGCTCCCAAGGACATCAAATCCGATCAGAACTACGAGATCGTCGACGAACGCGCCACCGAGATCAACCGCCAGGAGGCGATGAAGAGCGTGCCTCCGGTCTTCGACTTCGACGAGAACGTCCTGGCCGAGGTCGACCAAAACGTCCACGAGGCCTTCCAAAAGTCCCGCGAGGCCATCCAGCGCCTGGCCGACGCCGAAGAGATCCAGGACGTTCTGCTCGCGACGCTGGGGCTCCAGCCCACCGACGACCAGGTGAAGGCCCTGATGCAGGACGAGTTTTCGGTCGACACCGAGTTCACGCTGCGCAACCTGCTGCGGCAGTCGATGTCGCAGATGATCGTGGCCGGCAACAAAGAGCTCGCCAACGCGGGCGAGGGCGGCGTCACCCTGCGGTACGTCCAGAAGCAGAAGAACGCCAGCGAGGACGAGGCCGAGCTCAAGGACCTCACCGGGATCAAGACGCTCGACGGCGTCCAAACCGCCCTCCTCGAGCGCGCCAAACAGTCGCCCAAGGAGAAGGACAAGGCGGTGCAGTCCTCTCAGCTCTACGAGATCGCCAGCCGCCTGGTGCGGCCCAACCTGAGCTACGACCCCGTCGAGACCGAGTTGCGGCGCGCCCGCGCCGTCGGCAACGTCCGCAACGTCATCATCAAGGTGCAGGCCGGTGAATCCATCGTCCGCAGCGGCGACCGTTACGAGCCGCACCATTTGGTCATCCTCGAGGGCATCCGCAGGGTCAAGACCGAGACCAGCTTCGCGACCAAGTTCCTCGGCACCGCGCTCTTCGTCTCGATCCTGCTGCTGATCACCTACGTCTTCTCGAAGCGCTTCATCCGAAAGTTCAACCCGACCCGCGCCGACCTCTACTTCCTGGGCGGCGTGCTCATCCTGCTGCTGCTCAGCGTGCGGATCGCGGCCGCGCTGTCCTCGGCCTTCCGCGACCTGCTGCCCTTCGACGTCTCGGTGCAGGCGCTGTACTACGCCATTCCCGTGGCCGCCGGCGCCATGCTGACGCGCTACATCCTCAATTCCGAAATTTCGCTGGTCTTCGCGATCGTGGCCAGCGCCCTGACCGGGATGTTCCTCGAGGGAGACCTCGACCTGTCGATCTACTACCTGATCTCCAGCATCGTCGCCGCCTCGGCCATCGCCCACGTTGAGCGGCGCAGCGCGATCCTTCGGGCGGGGGTGATGGTCGGCGCCGTCAACGCCGCGGTGGTGCTCGCCATCAAGCTGGTCACCGTGGTCAGCGTCGCGAACGTCCTCAATCTGCCCAACATCTTCATGAACATGGGGCTGGCTTTCCTGGGCGGGCTGCTCGCCGCGATCTTCGTCATGGTGCTCGCGCCGGTGGCCGAGTTGCTCTTCGATTACGTCACCGACATCAAGTTGCTCGAACTGGGCAATCTCAATCATCCGCTGCTCAAGGAGATGATCGTCAAGGCGCCGGGAACCTACCACCATTCGCAGCTGGTCGCCGTGCTGGCCGAGGCCGCCGCCGCGGAGATCGGCGCCAACCCGCTGCTGGCGCGGGTCGGGAGTTACTTCCACGACGTCGGCAAGATGCGCAAGCCCAGCTACTTCATCGAGAACCAACAGGGCGGCGAAAACCGCCACGACAAGCTCGCCCCCTCGATGTCGGCCCTGATCATCGCTTCGCACGTGAAGGACGGGCTCGAGTTGGCCCGCGAATACAAGCTGCCGACGCGGATCGCCGACTTCATCCCGCAGCACCAAGGCACCAAGCTCATCACTTATTTCTACAACAAGGCCCAGGAGCAGGCGCAGCTGGCGGGCGGCAGCGTCGACGAGAAGGACTACCGTTACCCGGGCCCGCGGCCCCAAACCCGCGAGGCGGGGATCATCCTGCTGGCCGACGGCGTCGAGGCCGCGGTGCGTTCCATCCCGGAAAAGACGCCCGCCAAGATCCAGGCGATGGTTCAGAAGATCATCAATAAAAATTTCACCGAGGCCCAGCTCGACGAGTGCGACATGACGCTGAAAGACCTGCACATGATCGCCGAGAGCTTCGTCCGCGTCCTGGTCGGCATCTACCACCAGCGCATCGAGTACCCGGACGTCGAGGAGAAGAAGGCCACCGTCACCCCGATCAAGGACCTGCGGACCCGAGAGAGCGAGGCGAATGTCCGTTAGGATCTTCGCGCGCGCCGGGACCTCCGTGAGGCTGCGGGCCCTGTGCCGCTGCCTCGAGGTCCTGATGCGGAAAGAGGGCTTGGCGGCCGCCGAGTTGGAGATCAGCCTGGTGGGCGAGCGGCGCATCCGGACCCTCAACCGCAAGCACCGCCGCAAGGACACTGTCACCGACGTGTTGTCCTTCCCGATCGACGCCAGGGCGCCGAAAGGCGGCCGGCCCTGGTGCCTGGGCGAAATCGTCATCGCGACTCCGGTAGCCGCGCGTCAGGCGCGCCGGGCCCGGCGGACCTTGACGCAGCAGACGCTGCGCCTGGCGGTCCACGGATGGGTGCACTTGCAGGGGTACGACCACGAGCGCGGCCCCCGCGCCGCCCGGCGCTTCGAGACCCTAGAGGCGCGCTACCTCGAATATCTCAAGCGGAAAGGCCTGATGCCATGGGATGGCTCCTTGCGGCTTTAAGCGGCGTGATCGCCGCCTTCACCTACCCGACGGTCTTCGCCGGGCGCATGATGCCCGAGCTGGGTTGGATGGCCTTCTTCGGCTGGGTGCCACTGTTCTTGGCGATTCGCTCCGCGCGGCCGAGGGCGGCCTTCGCCAGGAGTTTCTTCGCCGGGCTCTTCCACTACGGCATCGCCATGTACTGGCTTTACACGGCGATGAACTCCTTCGGCGGGCTTTCGCCGGTGCTTTCGGTATTGGCCTTGCTGCTTTTGGTCGCCGTTCTTTCCGCCTATTTCGGGATTATTTTTTGGATCAGCCAATGGCTCTGTCGCAAAAACGCCTGGGCCATGCTCTGGGTGCGTCCCTTCGTCTGGGTAGGGATCGAATACCTGCGCGGCCATGTGCCGGCGGGCGGCTTTCCCTGGAGCCAAATCGGGTACTCCCAGGGGGGGTTCCTCCACTTCATCCAGTCGGCGGATCTCTTCGGCGTCTACGGCGTCACCTGGCTTTTGGTCTTCTGCAACGAGGCCCTGGCCGAGATCGTCGTGCGCTGGCGGCGGGGCGAGCGGCCCCGGGCCCTGAAGACGGCGGCGATCGCCGCGGCCCTCGTCCTGGCCAACTTGGCCTACGGCCGCTATCGCCTGGACGGAGATACGGCGGTGCCGACACGCACGCTCCAAGTCGGCGTGGTGCAGGGCAATATCCCGCAGGAGGAAAAATGGCAGCGCTCCGCGGCGGCGCGGATCCTCGAGACCTTCCAGGGGGGGGCCCTGGCCTTGGAGCAGCGGGGCGCCGCGCTCATCCTCTGGCCCGAGGCCTCGATGCCCTACGAGCTTGCCTACGACGCGCCCGAGGTCGCCTACGACCTTGGTACCCAGCGCGCCGACATCCTCTTCGGCACGATCTCGCGATCGGCTCAGAGCCCGGAGCCGCGGCGGGACCGGCCCTATCACAACACCGCGATCCTAGCCGACGCGGCGGGGCGCATCCTGGGGCACTACCACAAGCGGCACCTCGTGCCCTTCGGCGAATACGTGCCTTGGAAGGATTACCTGTTCTTCGCGCGCAAGATGACCGCGCAGGTCGGGGAGATGATGCCCGGCTCCGACTATTACCCCTTGAAATACCAAGACAGCCTGCTGGGTGTCCTGATCTGCTACGAGGACATTTTTCCGGAGATCTCCCGGATCATGGCGGAGAAGGGCGCGAACGTCCTGATCAACATCACCAACGACGCCTGGTACGGGCGCTCCAGCGCGGCCTACCAGCACCAGGTCTTCAGCCAGTTCCGCGCGGTGGAGACGCGGCGCGCGCTGATCCGCGCGACCAACACGGGCCTGACCTCGCAGATCGACCGCCAGGGGAGGGTGCTGTGGCAGGGCGGTCTTTTCACCCGCGAGGACTTCGTCGCGAGCCTGCCGTTTTACGAGGATCTTTCGCCTTACGTGAGGGCGGGGGACTGGTTGCCGCGGGGCTCCTTGGCTCTGCTGCTCGGCTTGGGGGTCTACTCATGCCTCCGGAAGCCTGCCCGGTCTTCCTCAAAAAGGGAGTCCCTTTAGGGACATCCCACCTGAGTGACCCCGACGATGCTGGATTTCGTCTCAAAATCGGAAGACACCTCTTCGCCCATTTCAATCCCGTTGGAGTTTTTGGCGTCGGCCTCGATCCTGATTTCATACCTCTGAGTGCGATCGAGCATTTTTTTGGGGTCGAATAGAAAGGTCTTCTTGTCCGGACAGGCGGTGACGGTTCCCTCGACCTCTTCTTCATTAAAATTATTGATACCCGCGGCCACGGTTTTTTTGAGGAGGGATATCTTGTTTTTGACGATACTCGTGGCCATCGGTTGGCTGAAGACAATATGCAAGGTGGTTTGACGCAGGACGCCCTCGCTGCCATCCGGAGGGTTGATGCTCACGATCCGAGGCGGGGCATCCAGCCCATCCTCGACAGGGGGTTTGATGCTGAAGTTGCTGGTGAAGGCTTGAAGTATCGGGGTCTGATTGGCGTCTTTCGCCTCGCCGCCGACGGAGATCCGAAAACTCCCGCGAGTTATAGGATCGATAATCGGAAATTCAAAGACCCTATTGTTGTCGGAAACCACGGAGGCCGCGACGGGCACGACGCTGAAATTTCCCGAGCCGGCGAAGCCGAAGTTTGTGCGGGCGAGTTGGAAGGCCTGATTCACCGATGCGGGGTCCATGGGGGCGTTAAATTCCACCCTGATGGTGGGAAGGGACGCCGTCAGGATTTGACCGTCCGAGGGGTTTGAAGAGATGACGGCGGCCGGCTCGTTGTCGGGAAGGGAGCCGGGGGCGGGCTCTAAGGGGCTCGCGGGAGCAGGCCCTGGGGCGCTCCCGGGGTTAGCCGCTGGGTTGTTGCCGGCGTTGTTACCGGGATCGACGTTGTGTTCGGCAGCTCCGTTGTCCCCGGCGATCGGGGCGTCGGCGGGGGCGGAGGGGCCGATTTCGGCGCCGCCGCTGCATTGAGCGAGGGCGAGCAGGCATAGAACCGCTGAAAACACTTGAATTTTTCTTGAAAATGGCATGAACCTTCCCCGATTTTTTTGGAGTGCTGTTAGGTTAAGTATATTTGTTATCGTAATGGTCGCACAATGAGTTTCCGGGTCGAGACGATTTTCCTGGAGGCAACAAGGAAGTCCTATGTCGAAAGAATTGAAAAACCGCATCGCCGCTTTCCAAGAAAAACTCGCCGCCGTCCGGAGGCGGCTTTGACCTCGACCAAAAGCTGAAACGCATCGACGAGCTTGAGACCGAATCCACCCAACCGGGATTTTGGGACGACTCCGTCCGGGCCAAGGCATTGAGTCAGGAGCTCGACGGGCTTAAGGCGACGGCCGCCTTTTTTAAAGACAATGCAACTAAGGTGGAGGAGGCCGCCCTGATGCTCGACCTGGCCGAAGAGGCCGGCGACGAGGCCGCTTGGGCCGAGGCCGAACAGAAGGCGAAGGAGGCCGAGGCCGCGCTGGAAGAGGCCGAATTCCGCGTCATGCTCTCCAAGGAAGAAGACCGGCTCTCCGCCATCCTCACCATCAACTCCGGCGCCGGCGGCACCGAGTCCTGCGATTGGGCGGCGATGCTGACGCGCATGTACCTGCGCTATTGCGAGAAGCAGGGCTGGCGCACCCAGCTGATCGACTCCACCGAGGGCGAGGGCGCCGGCTACAAGAGCGTGACGGTCACCGTCGAGGGAGCTTACGCCTACGGCTTCCTCAAGGCCGAGAACGGCGTGCACCGCCTGGTGCGTATCTCGCCCTTCGACGCCAACAAACGGCGCCACACCTCCTTCGCCTCCGTCTTCGTCTACCCGCAGGTCAGCGACGATATCGAGATCGAGCTCAACCCTTCCGATCTGCGCATCGACACTTTCCGGGCGGGCGGCAGCGGCGGGCAGAACGTCCAGAAGAACGACACCGCGGTGCGCATCACGCACCTCCCGACCAATACCGTCGTCCAATGCCAGAGCGAGCGCAGCCAGCTGCAGAACAAGACCCTGGCGATGAAGGTGCTGCGCTCGCGTCTCTACGAACAGGAAATGGAGAAGCGCCGCGCGGCGCGCGAGGCGGTGGAGGCGACGAAAAAGAAGATCGAATGGGGCTCCCAGATCCGCTCCTACGTCCTGCATCCCTATAAGATGGTGAAAGACCACCGCACCGAGGTCGAGGTCGGCGACGCCGAGCGCGTCTTGGACGGCGATCTCGAGCCCTTCATCCGCGGCTACCTCTTGAGCGAAGCCTAGAATTTCCCGCAACTTTCCGGTCCCCGGGTCTGGCCCGTATCACGCCCCGACTCGAGCGGCACCCCGTCGAGCGGCGGAGAAATCGCGAGACCGAGGCAAAATCCGATTTTGTCCCGATGATCGACATCGATTTTTTAAGAGCGTGAACGACCGCTTAATTCTTGACGGCCCCCCGCACTTAATCTGCACTTGACCCGTCTTGGCCTTTGCAACATAGTCCGCCCCCATGACGGATCGGCTGAAAAAACCCTTAAAAATCCTATTTCTTTGTCTGATGGGACTGGCGTCGGCGCCGGCCTTCGCGCAGGGCTCGTCGGTGGGCGTGGCCGCCTTTTCGGTCAACGGCCCGAAGGACCAGCAATACCTCTCGGGCGCGGCGCAAGACGCCGTGGTCGGGGCCTTGATCAAGAAGGGCGTCGCGGCGCGGCCGGTCGCGCAGGCCCTGGATCCGGACAAGCTCAAGGACGTCTCGCAAGGGAAGGGCCAGGACGCCCTCTTGGTCGCGGGCCGCATCAATATCGTCGGGCAGACCTACCGCGTGCTGCTGAAGTGGGTGGACGCCGGGGGGCAGGTCGCGCAAGATTACTTGGAAGTGCCGGACGTCAACCAGCTTTTGCCGCGGCTCGAGGCCTTCGCCGCCTCGCGTCTGCGGGCGCCGAGCGCCGTGAGCGCAGCGCCCCCGGCCTCCGCCCCGAAGTCCGTCTCCGCGCCCCCTGCAAAGGCGGAGCGCCCGCCCAAGGTCTTCCTCCCCGAGCCCGCCCCGGTCCCGGCCGCTCCGGCCCCGAAGGTCGAGGAGGCGAAGCGCGAGGAAAGAACCGCCAAGCGAGACAAGGTAGAGCCGAGGCCGAGCCCCAAGGCCGCTCCGGCCGAGGCCCAGAGCGACTACGCGTCGGTCTCGCAGCGCCTGCCCTACGAGGTCCGCGCCCTGGCCTACGGCGACGCCGACGGCGACGGGAACCCCGAGGTCCTGTTGACCGGACAGAGCGATCTTTACGTCTACCGCTTGAACGGCTCCGACCTGCAGGAGGTCGCGCGCTATGCCGGCAAGAAACTGGACCATTTCGTGAAGGTCGACCTCATGCCGGACCCGGCCGGCGGCAATCCCTGGATCGTCCTGACCAACCTGCGCGGCTCCCTGGCGGCCAGCAAGATCCTGCGCCTGCAGGGCGGCAGCTTGAACTCGGTGATCGAGGACATTCCCTATCAGCTCCGCGTGGTTCGACAGGGAGGGGTCGCGCGATTGCTTGGACAGCCCTATCGCGGGGATTCGGGGCGTTATCCGACCTATGAATTGAAGATCGTCGGAAACAAAATCGAGCCCGGCGAAAAATTGTCGATCCCGACCGAGATCGGCCTGTATAATTTCGACTTCCTGCCCGGCGGGAGCGGCGACGGTTTTGCGCTGGCGGGGCTCACGCCCTCCGGCAAGCTCAAGCTCTTCAAGGAAGAGGGCGGGAAGTACAAGGGCGCCTGGAGCAGCCGCGAGAGCTACGGCGGCTCGGCTAACGACGTCCCGGTCGAGGTGAAGGACGCCTTCAACGAGGTCGTGGCCGACTACTACGTCGTGCCGGTGCGGTTGCAGGCCCTGGACGGGGCCGCGGTGCCGGAGCTGGTGGTGGCCAAGAACGACGCCCTGCTCAAAGACATCATCGGGCGCAAGCCGGTGATCGCGGACGGTCGCATGATCAAGCTGAAGTGGGACCCCCTGGGCCTGCAGGAGGCCTGGTCCAGCAAAAAGGTTGACGGAAGCATATTGGATTATTTAGTGACCTCCGGCCCCGGCGTCCGCAAGTTGATGGTGGCGGTGCGGATGCGGGACCAAGGTTTCTTTGAGGGGATCGGGCGTAAAGATTCGGTCCTGCTTGTTTATGATTTGAATTGAATGACGGCGGTGTAGCTCAGCTGGTTAGAGCAGACGGTTCATATCCGTCGTGTCCGGGGTTCGAGTCCCTGCACCGCCACTTTGGAGACGTCGCCCTTCTAGGATTCTGGAAGGGCGATTTTTTTTGTCATTTGACGAAACTTCCTATTCTGTTATTCACGATACACTAGATCGAAGCACTCCTTACCGGCACTCCATAAAATATCGTCCTTCTGAAGGGGTACCTACCATGCGTCAATCCATTGGGTTTGCCTTGTTTTATTTTCTGATATCCGGCCAGGCCTGGGCGGCGGCCTCCCTGCCGCCCGACCTCAAGATCACGATTCCCGAACCTCCGGCCGAGGTGGAATTCGGGGGAGAGGTCACCTACCAGCTCCTCGTCGAGAATATCGGAGAGACCTCCAGCAATAACGTATCGGTCGCCATGGGGATGTCCGCCGAGGGGAGTGTTGTTTCCGCCGAATCCACCGTGGGGACCTGCGACGCGTTCGTGTTTGCCGAAGGAACAAAGCTTACCTGCGAGTTAGGCATCGTGGCCCCACTGGTCCCAATCACGGTGACGCTGGTTGTGAAGGCCCCCGAGGTCGTCAGCACCTTGCAATTAAACGCTTCGGTGTCGGCTCAAGGGGAAAATATCTCCACGAACGGGGACAATGCGGCTACTGCAAGCACCCAAGTCGTCGCCCCTCCGGACACCCCCGTCGCCGACGGCGGAGGCGATGACGGCGGCAATGCCGGAGCCCAGGACGACGGTGTCGAGGCGGCCGGTGAGCAGGGTGGTTGTTCGCTCCAACCCGGCGAAGCGGCCGCGCGATCCGGCGTTTTCGGCCTGATCTTGGGGGCATTGACCTTCGGCTTTATCCGCCTTCGAGCGCGGCCGACGCGCTGAGCTTATTCCCTTGACGAAAGGGGACCTCCTCCTCCAGTGAAGGCGGCAGCCTATGGAGCTCCCCAAGATCGCCATCGTCGGCGTGCCCAACGTGGGCAAGTCGACCCTGTTCAACCGCCTGATCGGCCGCAAGCAGGCCATCGTCGACGACATCCCCGGCGTCACCCGCGACCGGCAGTACGGCGTCACGGATTGGGAGGGCCGCTACCTCACGGTCGTCGACACCGGCGGCTTCGTCCCCGAGGCGGCCCAGAACAGCCTGGAGAAGAACGTCAAAGAACAGGCCCTGCTTGCCCTCGAGGAGGCCGACCTGGTTTGCTTCGTCGTCAACGGCCGCCAGGGCCTCACGCCTGCCGAGGAGTCGCTGGCCCGCATCCTGCGCAAGCAGACCAAGCCCGTCATCCTGGCGGTGAACAAGATCGACTCCGTCGACCAAGAGCGCCTCGTCGCCGAGTTCTACAAGCTGGGCTTCCCCGACACCGTCGCCGTCTCGGCCGAGACCTCCCGAGGGATCAGCGACCTGCTCGACAAGGTCCTTCAGATCTTGCCCATCCCCGCCGGCAACGAAGAGACGAAGAGCGACCTCAAGCTCGCCATCCTGGGCCGTCCCAATGTGGGCAAGTCGACCTTGCTCAACGCGTTGCTCGGCGAGGAGCGGGCGGTGGTCCACCACGAGGCCGGCACCACCCGCGACCCGCTCAACATCCGCCTGCAGCGCGGCGCCCGCCTCCTCGAGATCGTCGACACCGCCGGGATCCGGCGCAAGGCCCAGACCGAGGGCAAGCTGGAGAAGGTCTCGGTGATGAAGGCGCTGAAGACGGCCGAGAAGTCCAACCTGATCCTCTGCGTCGTCGACGCCAAGGAGGGCGTGACGGCGCAGGACGCGAAGGTGCTGGGCTACGCGGAGGAGCGGGGCAGGGGGGTGATCCTCGTGCTCAACAAGTGGGACCTGGTCCCCGCCGGCACCAAGATCAAGGATTACAAGAAGGCGGTGTTCCAGAAGTACAAGCGCCTCGACTACGTCCCGGTGATCGCGGTCTCCGCCAAGCACCGCCGCGGCATGAAGCCGCTCTTCGACTTGATCGACAAGGTGGCAGATAACTTCCAGCGCCGCGTCGGGACGGGGGCGCTCAATCGGGTCTTCCAGAAGGCGCTCGACCGGCAGCCCGTGCCGACCCAGTCCGGGCAGAACGTCCAAATCTACTACGCCACCCAATCCGGCTACTCGCCTCCGACCTTCGTCCTGTTCTGCAACCGCCCCAAACTTGTGAAAGAATCCTATTTGCGCTACCTTGAGCGGGTCTTTCGCGAGAACTTCGACTTCGAAGGGGCCCCGATCCGATGGCTATTGCGCAAAAAATGATCGGCCTGCCGCGGCTGGCGCGGCATACCTACCGCGTGGTCCGCCTGGCGGTGCACGAGTTCCGCGTCGACGATGGCTTCAACCTCTCCGCGGGCCTGGCCTTTTTCACCATCCTCTGCGCGACGCCGCTCATCCTCATCGTCATCTCGGTCTTGGGCCACGTGATCGGCCAGTCCGAGGCCCTGTTCCAGCAGATCAGCGCCTGGGTCGAGTCAACCATCCCCTCGGTGGGACCGGACTTTTTGGCCTTTCTCCGCGGCCTGGTCGACAAGAAGGTGACCAGCGGCTGGATCGGGATCGCCTTCCTCTTCTTCGTCGCGTCCTTCCTCTTCACCAACATGGAGCACATCCTCGACAAGGTGCTGAAGAGCGGGAAGAAGCGCAACTTCTGGCACAGCCGCGCGCTGTCGATCGGCCTGATCTTCTTCTCCGCGCTGCTCTTCTTCGTCCCGGCCCAGGTGAATTTATTGACGGGGCTTCTGCCGCAGGAATACGGCCTGGGCCCGGCGCTCGAGTGGTTCCGCGGCAATCTGGCGTATTTTTTCGCCCACGTGGTCGCCTTCTTCCTGCTGCTGCGCGTGGTGCCCAACCGCGACATGCACACCAAAGAGCTGCTCGCCGGCGCCCTGTTGTTCGGCGCCTTGACCTTGCTCGCGCGCTTGATGTTCCGCTGGTATATGGGCTGGGCCCTGGAGAGGTACAACTTCGTCTATGGCTCGATGACCATCCTGGTGGTCATTGTGCTATGGATCTACTACTGGAGCCTGATCTTCGTATTTTGCGCCGAGGTAGTGAGCGCCTTGCAGCAGCTTTACCCCCGAGAAGCTCCTTCCGAATGAGCCAGTAGACCCGCTTCTTCACCAAAAACTCGACGTGGCCGACGTCCTGGATCTCGACGTTCTTGACCCCCCCGTTCGGCGTTTTCAGCACCGCGCTGGGATAGGGGCAGACCGTGTCGCCCTTCGAGAAGATCGAGACGATCTTCACCCCCTCGGGCCAGGGCGTGCGGTTGAGGCGGCGGATGAAGGGCGACATCGGCGTCATCTGCCGGATGCTCTCGGTGAGGAAGGCCAGCGGCGTCAGCAGCCCGAGCATGGCCCATGGGTTGCCGTTGTGCGGGGTGCCCATCGTGATGAGCGTCTTCACCCGGCGATGTCCGTGGAAGTCCTTCAGGTAGCAGCGCCCGATCAGACCGCCCTTGCTGTGGCCGATGACCACCAGCTTCTCCCGGATGTCGTGACGCTTGTAGAGTCCCTCGACCTTCTTGGCGACCAGCTGGGCGAGTTCGGGGATGGGCTTGGTATTGAAGGTGTCGAAGATGCCGCCCAGGTTGAGGCTGAAGACGCTGAAACCGTCGCGGCGCAGCCGCCGCTCCAGCACCTGGAAAACGCGACGGGTGCCGCCGTAGCCCTGCAGCAGCAGGACGGGGCGCTTGATCGCGCTGAAGTCGGTGAGGCGCTCGATCTTGTTGCCCTCGAAGGCGAGGCGGAAGTACTGCACCGTGCTGCCGGTCTGGCGGCGTACTTTGCGGATGTAGCGTTGTAGCGTCTTAATATCCATTTTGCTCTTCGTTAATCCCGGCTCCAGTTCACCCGCGCCATCTTTTCGCCGCGGGACCAGCGGTAGTCGACTTCCCCGCTGAAGGCGCGGTGCAGGCTTTTGCCGATGCGCTGGGCAAGCTTCTCGTGCGTGGTGGTGACCTCGATCTCGCGGCCGCGGCTGGAGATCGCGATGATGCGCTCCAGCGGGTTCATGCCCATCGCCCGCTGTTCCTCGTTCTTTACCAGGTTGAGGATCTCCTCGCGGTGTCCTTTGAGGAACTCGCCGCTGAGCCGGACAGTGCCGGAGGCAAAGCGGTCCTGGATCTTCTGGCAAGCGGGGCAGACGACCTCATGCCGCTTGCCGTCGGCCTTGAGCGCCTTGAGCTTGGGCTCGTCGAAAAACCAATGCTTGTTGTGGAAGATGGCGTGGCACTTTTTACAATAAGAATGGTCCTTCGGCTGGGCCTTGTTCCAGTAGGCGTCGTGGTGGTCTTGACCGTTGCGTTCCTGGACCCGGATCCGACCTTTTCCCTTCATAACGACCTCGATTCTTATTGATTTTAAAGAACAATTTCATAATGGAATGGATCTTGTAAAGCCCTGCCACTCTTACAATTTTAGACGACGGACGCGGTGAGTCAAGGTAGACTTGCAGGCCATGAAGAAATCTTATCGCCAACTCGATCACACGGGGGATCTGGGCGTGGAGGTCTGGGGCGGTTCCTGGGAGGATCTCTTCGAAAAGGCCTCGCTGGCCCTGGTCGAGTTTTTGGCCGATCCCGATCGCATCCTGCAAGAGGGCCGGGCGGCCTGGAGGCTCGAGGGGGAGACTCGCGAGGCCCTCTTGGTTCGGCACCTCGAGGAGATCCTCTACCGGATGGATGCCCAGGGGATGGTCTTTTCCAAGTTCCGCATCGCCTTTCCCGAGCCGGGGGTCCTGGCCTGCGAGGCCTGGGGCGAGCCCCTCGATCGGCGGCGGCACCATTTCAAGACCGAGCTGAAGGCCGTGACCTATCACGGTCTCAAGCTTTGGGAGGAGGGCGGGCGCTGTCTCGCCCGGGTTATCTTCGACGTATGAGCGACTACGAACGCATCACCGACTACGAGTACCGCCTGCCGCGCCGCGGGGCGATGCGCTGCGACGGCATCGTCTTCGCCTCCGCCGCGATGATGCGGGGCATGGCGGGCGACCCCTGCCTCGAGCAGGTGCGCAACGTGGCGACGCTCCCGGGCATCGTCGGAAATTCCTTCGCGATGCCCGACATCCACTGGGGTTACGGCTTTCCCATCGGCGGCGTCGCCGCCTTCGACGCGGAGGAGGGCGTGGTCTCGCCGGGCGGCGTCGGCTACGACATCAATTGCGGCGTGCGGCTGCTCAAGACCAGCATCCCGCGCGAGGCGATCGCAGGGCGGGTGCGGGAGGCGACGCAGGCCCTCTTCGCCGCGATTCCGACCGGCGTGGGCTCGCACCACGAGGGCCACGGTTTTCAAAAGCGGGAGTACGGCGAGATCCTCGCCCAAGGCGCGCGCTGGGCGGTGGGGCGAGGCTTCGGCGCCGCCGAGGACCTCGACTACATCGAGGAGGGCGGGAGGCTTCCCCAGGCCGATCCCGCCCTGGTCAGCGAGCGCGCCAAAGAGCGGGGTCAGGGACAGCTGGGCACCTTGGGCTCCGGGAATCACTTCGTCGAGCTGGGTTTCGTCGATGAGGTCTACGACGCGGGGACCGCCGAGGCCTTGGGCCTCGAACGGGATCATTTGACCGTCATCGTCCACACCGGCTCGCGGGGCCTGGGCCATCAAGTCTGCAGCGACCACCTCGAGACGATGCTGCGCGCCGCGAAGAAGTACGGCATCCAGCTTCCGGACCCGCAGCTCTGCTGCGCGCCGATCCGCTCGGAGGAAGGGCAAGCCTATCTGGGCGCGATGGCCGCGGCGGCCAACTTCGCCTTCGCCAACCGCCAGCTGGTGACCCACTACGTGCGTCAGGCCCTGGAGGGCGTCTTGCGCCGGTCCTGGGAAGAGCTGGGCATCCGCGTCGTTTACGACGTCTGCCACAACATCGCCAAATTCGAGGAGCACCTCGTGGGAGGCGTCTCCCGCCGCGTTCTGGTCCACCGCAAGGGCGCGACGCGGGCCTTTCCGCCGCGTCACCCGCTGGTGCCCGCGGCCTACCGGGAGGTCGGCCAGCCGGTCCTCATCCCCGGCGACATGGGGCGTTATTCCTACGTCCTGGTCGGTACGCCGAAGGCCCTCGAGCTTACCTTCGGGTCCACCTGCCACGGCGCCGGCCGCCTGATGAGCCGAAACCAGGCCAAGAAGAGCATCCGCGGCCGCAACGTCGAGCGGGAGCTGCAGGAGCAGGGCGTCACGGTTCTGGGCGCCTCCCGAGCCACTATCTATGAGGAAGTTCCCTGGGCCTATAAAGACGTCGCCGACGTCGTCGCCGCGGTGGAGGGGGCGGGGCTGAGCCGAAAAATCGCTCGCCTGAAACCTTTGGGCGTGATCAAGGGTTAGTGTATTAAAAAGCATACACTATGTTTGAATTAGCCATCGTCTTTGTCTGCCTGCTGCTCAACGCGATACTCTCCGCGTCCGAAATAGCCTTCGTCTCGATCAACAAGAAGGTGCTGCGTCAGCTCAGCAAGACCTTTCCGGGAAAGACCCAGCGCCTGCTGCGACTTCGCGAGCAGCCCGAGCGCACCCTCTCGGTGATCCAACTGGGCATCACGCTGGTCGGCTTGGTCGCGGGCGCGGTGGGCGGGGCGGGTGTCGAAGAGAGCTTGAGTCCCTGGCTGCGGGAACGCTTCGGCCTGGGCTCGACCGCGGCCGAGCTGGTCAGCATCACCCTACTGGTGCTGCCATTGACCGCCTTGACCGTGATCTTCGGCGAGCTGGTGCCGAAGGCCTTGGCCATGCAGCGCCCCTTCGAGATCGCGGCCTTCGCCTCGCGAGGTCTCGCCCTCTTGGACCGGGTCTTCCACCCGGTGATCTCCTTCTTCGAGTGGGCTACCAAGTCCGTGGTTGGAGCCTTGGGCATCCTGCTGGGAAAGCGCCGCGAGGCCAGGGTCGAACCCGCGCACGCCGCCAGCGAGGAGCAGATCGCCCGTCACCACGAGCAGTACATTCTTAATTTGGTCAACATCGAGGCAAAAAGCATTCAAGACATTTACACCCCCTGGGAGGAAGTGATCTCGGTCGACCGTCCCGATCCGATCGAGACCGTCCTCGATGTGGCCGTGGAATCGGGCCATACGCGGCTGCCGGTCACCTTGGGGCGGCGCGTGATCGGGCTGATCAACACCAAGGAGTTGATGGCCTTCGCCTCCCAAGGCGCCGCGGATTGGGTCCTGTTGCTTCGGTCCGTGCTGCGGGTACAGGCTCAGGACTCCCTGATCCGGGTCCTGAAGATGATGCAGGAGAAGCGCAGCCACCTGGCGGTTCTGGTGGACGCCGAGGGGCTGCCCCGGGGCATTGTCACCCTTGAAGACATCCTGGAAGAGGTAGTGGGGGACATCTACGACGAAGACGACGACCGGTCCGTGGAGCGGCTACTGGCCCAGAAAGGCTCCTTGCGCCGTCGGGGCCCCGGAAAACCTCCTTGGGATTAATCCGCAACCCTTTCCCTTTTCGCCCGATATTTAGAAAAACTTAAACGTTCCGAAAGCGCGAGCCTGTGGATAAAACGCTATTCCTTTCAAGGGCTTCTTAACACTTGACGGATGGCCGGTCCTCTGTTACTCGCTGAATTAATGACCTGGTAAGGCCCCTCAGCACCTCCGAGGCGGCCGCCAAAAGACAAACAAGATTCAAAAGGACAATTGAATCCAACCATAACCCCTTAGCTGTGCCGAAGCTTATCCGGAGATCCCTACCTAAGCAGTCCTCGGGAACCGAGGGAGGAGTAGAGGCGGCAGCAACCACCGGGAGTCGAGAATGCCTCAATCCTAGGCATCGGGGTCCCGAGAAATGGTGAGGTCAGAATGCTGAAGTTTCTCTCCTCCGCGGTCGCCGCCTTGGTCCTGACGGCAAGCACGGCCGCCTTCGCCAACATCCCCAGCTACGAGCAAGACGGCGGCATGGTCGATTTCGACATGGACTCCGCCCCCAGTTTCTTCCTGGAAGACGCCAACGACATGCTGCCCGATCTCGAGGCCAAGATCCCCGAGATGATGCCTTGCGCCGGGGTCATCACCAGCGACTTCGGCTGGCGTCGTGTCTCGCGGCGCCGCGGCCGCATGCACTTGGGAGTCGACATCGCCGCGCCCTACGGTTCTCCCGTTCTGGCCCCCGCCGACGGCCGCGTCGCCTTCGTGGGCCGCAAGGGCGGCTACGGGCTCACCGTCATCCTCGATCACGGCGGCAACCTGACCACGCTCTTCGCGCACAACTCCGAGATCTTCGTCTCCGAGGGCGACAGCGTCCGCAAGGGCCAAGAGATCTCCAAGATCGGCATGACCGGCCACAGCACCGGACCCCACGTGCACTACGAGGTGAGGATCGACGGCAATCCCGTCAATCCCAGCAAGTTTCTCTAAAGCGTAGAGCCATAGGCATTAAAAAAGCCCTCCGCATGGAGGGCTTTTTTTTTAATGCATTCGAAGGCTCGGGAGGGCGAGGGCTATTCCTCGGAACCTTCCGCCTCTTCGTCTTCGAGGTCGTCGTCTTCCTCGATCAGGACGGTGTCGTAGTTGCCTTCCTCATCGGGGAGCGACTTGAGGTATTTTTCGTAGTCGGCGGGCTTGAGCACGCCGCGCGATTGGAAGGCGTCGAGGGTGCGGAGGTCGAAGAGCTTTTCGTCGTTTTTCTTGGCGGCCATAAGGTTTCCTAAATTAAGGGATAAGTGGGGGCTTGTTTAAACCGCCCCCTCTGCCTTTGTCAAGAAAGCCTCCGCCGATGCATTTTCAGGGTGAAAAATGAGCGAGTCTGTCTCACAATAAGCGACGGGAGATCATGTTTTGACGGCTTTGTGGGAAAAAATCCTCGCTCCTTGGAAACAACGGCGGCAGGCGACCCTTTGGTACCATCCGCGCTACGACGCGCCGACCCTCGCGCGCCTGGCCCAGGCCCTCGGGATGATCGCCCTGCGGGGCAAGCGGGTCTTGGCCCAGCTGGCCGACGACGGCCTGGTCAGGCCGGGCGATCTCAAGCCCTTTCCCCTCATTCCTATCGCCGACCTCGAACTCTTTCACAGCGCGGCCTACTTGGAGCGCGTGGGACGCAAATCCACGCTGTCCCGCATCTTCGGCATCCCCGAGCACGAGGTGAAGGTCGACGAAATCCTCGGCGCGGTGCGTTGGGCGGTGAGCGGCACCGTCGCGGCGACACGCTCGGTCCTGTCCGGGGAGGCCCCGCTGGCGGTCAACCTGGGCGGCGGTTTTCACCACGCCGAGCCGAACATGGGCTCGGGTTTCTGCGTCTTCAACGACGTCGGCGTGGCTATCGCCAAGGCGCGGGAGGAGGGCTTCGACAAGAACGTCGTCATCGTCGACCTGGATTTTCACCAGGGCAACGGGAACATCGTCGGTTTCCTCGAGGACCCGACCGTCTTTAATTACTCCCTGCACGGCGCCATCTGGACGCACGCCGAGGGATCGGGAAATTTCAACCTTAACTTCGAACGGCGCATCGGGGACGAGGAATATTTGGATATTTTGGGGAAATCCCTGCCCGCCTTCCTCGACAAGGCCCGGCCCGGCTTGGTTTATTTCATCGCCGGCCACGACGTTCTGGACACCGATCCCCTGGGGCATTTCGGCTTGACGCTGGACGGCGTGGAGCGGCGGGACCGCCGAATCATGGAACTCATGGCGGAGCGCAAGCTCCCTCTGGTCGTGACGCTGGGCGGAGGCTACTCCGCGGCGGCCTGCCAGGCCGCCCTGCAATTGACGGCCGCCGCGCTTGGGCAGCGCCGCGAGCTGCGCTGCGCGGAGGGGATCGAAAACTCCCATCAGCTGCGCAAGGTCTTGGCCGGCATCGATCCCTGGGACCCGGAATTCAGGCCGCAAGAGGGCTTTCTGCTGAACGACGCCGACCTGTGGGGAGATCTGGATCCGGCCTCCGCGTCCGCTGGGCTCTTGAAGGACTCCTCCGCCTACGAGGTGGAGCGCGAGATGGAGACGAGCGGCGTCCTCGAAAAATTTCGCGACATGGGCTTCGAGGACCTGAGGGTCTCGGTGGACCCGCGCGGCGAGAAGATCCTCATCGAAGCGCGCCCCGCGGGACAGCGCACTTCGCCCTTGCAGACGATGTCCGAGATCGCCTGGCGCGGCGATACCACCTCGATCATTCCGGAATGAATTTACGGCGCGGCCCTCCGCAGCCTCAGCTCGCCAGCTTGCCCGCGCGCCGGCGGGGCGCCGCCTTGCGCAGCCGTTTGGGCTCGCGCGCGATGTGCAGGCCCTCTTTCAAAAGGCGGTATTTTTCCTGCAGCACGTTTTCCTCGTAGTCGGGGGAATTGAAATAGGCCTTGAGCCGGTCGCTGACCGCGTGGATCTGGTCGCCGGGCACCCAGGAGATCACTTCGCCGTCCCGCAGCTGGAGGCGCTTCTTCTCGACGCAGAAACTGGCGGCCGCGAGCTCCTTCTTCTTCAGGATCTCGCGCAGGGCGCGGAAGCGGCCCTCCACCTTGGGGTCCAGGAAATGGAAGAGGGCGGAGGCGCCCAATCCGATATGGTAATGCGAGGGGTGCAGGGCCAGGCCGTCCATGCCGAGACGCAGGGCCATCTGGACGAAGACCTCCTGGACCTCCATGCCCAGCCCCAAGCCCGGGTGCTCCTGGCCGGGGAGGATCTTTTTCTTGTCGGAAAAACTGCCCATGGGGTGTTGCAAGAGCAGCCATTCGATGGAGATCAGGTCGAGCTTCCCGCCGCCGGAAATCTCCTTGGGCTTGGGCAGGGCCAGCTTGCGCAGCACGACCTCGCCCAAGAGGTAGGTCTTGGGGACGGGATCGGCCTCCCATCGCCCCTCGACGCGGATGATCTGGTGCATGGGCTCCGCGGCGTTGACGCTGATCTTCAAGTCGCAATAGCCGAGCTTCCGGATCTTGGGCAGGATGCCGTAGCGCTCGAGGGCCAATTCGATGCCGTAGGCCGAATAGAAATCCAAGATCTTGCGCTGCGAGCCCAAGGGGTTGGAATCGAAGAGGTCCTCGGCGCTGAAGCTGAATTCGTTGCCGACCGCCGCCTCTTTCTGAAGTTCCAGGGCGTTGAGGCTTTTGGAAATATGCCCGAAGCTCTTGTGAAAATTAGTGTCTTCCTTGAGATCCACCTTTTCGGTCGCACCCAGGGTGTAGCTCAGTAGGTTGGCGCTGCATTGGCAGGCCTTCATGCTGAAGCCGCCCGCCAGGGTCACCACCAGGGGCACGTGGTTTTCCCGCGCCCAATCGACCACGAGACGGTCCCGCTCGAACACGCCGGGCACCGTCATCTCGAAGCCACCCAGCGGGTCGTCGCTCAGCACGTCGTGGCCGGCGACGTAGAACATCAACCTGGGCTGGAAGGTCTTGAGCACCTTGGGGAAGGTCTCGCGCAATTTTTTGAGGTATTCCCGGTCGGTGGTCTCCTCCGGCAGCGTGATCTCGGTCTTTTTCTTGCGGACCTGCGACCACTGGGGCCCGTTGATGGAGTACACCAGCACGCTGGGGTCCTTGGCGAAGGCGGCGGTGTTGCCGTTGCCGAAATGGAAGTCCAGGTCGACGATGGCGATGGGCTCTTGATAGCCCTGCTTGCGCAGCTTGGCGATCGCCACCGCGATGTCGTTGTAGGCGCAGAAGCCCGAGCCCTTGTCCGGCTCGGCGTGGTGGAAGCCGCCTCCCAGGTTGATCGCCACCTTTTTGCCGCCCTGCAG
>JAANMU010000794.1_pt1 | contig 34350 bp, 31 predicted proteins | sample 7279701 | NCBI WGS metagenome assembly JAANMU01 (sample SAMN14094539, study PRJNA606508) | bioreactor metagenome | isolation source: A lab-scale SPAN reactor treating ammonium-rich wastewater day 57 | place: Ireland: Galway | collected 2017-03-13
TAGAACTTATATGTCCCGATCGCGGAAACGAGAATGTTCAAGACGAGCGCGACGGGTCTCATCACGAGTGCGGCGAACCCGAACAACGCCATCACGGCGAGATACCCCGACGCGCCCGCGTGTCCCACCGAGGCGTATAGGACAGCCGTTAGGAAAAATAATATGGCAATGATGATGTCTGTTGCGGTGAACATCGAATTCCTTTGTCGAGACCCTAATGGTTTTAAAACCGTTAGGGTCTGCTATTCAATAAAATCGCCTCTCGCAATGAGAGGCGGCTTGAATGAACAGTTCCTCTCTCATCTCTCGGACTATTGTCCGCCGAAATTGGCACCGTAATTAGTCTTTTGTCTCATAGACTTATAGTCTTATGGTCTTTTGACTGATAGACCAGCGACTATCAGACTATTAGACTATTCGACTATCAGACTATTTGACTATCAGACTAACACCGGTTGCCGAGGCTTCATCGGGTCGGTCCCTCAGCCTCTCTGGATGAGCAAATCCGTAAATTGTTCGGCGAGTTATATCACGATGGGGACTTCGTGTCAAATAAAAATCGGTTTGACATCCGCCTGTTTTTGATTTAGACTTTCGGATAAGGAAAAACTTAATCGAAATGAAAAAAGTCGTGCCGCTCTCCTCTTTCGAAAAGATCAAACTCCTCGCCGATCCCCGCCGCATGGACATCCTGCGCCTGCTCATGGCGTCCCCCGCCACGCTCACGCATCTCGCGCGGACCTTGAAGCAGTCTCCCGCGTGGATTCGTCATCACATCCTGACGCTCGAATCTGCAAATCTCGTCGAAGTGAGCGAAATCCGCAGAACGGGCAAAGTGACCGAGAAGTTCTATCGCGCCAAAGCCGACGCGTTGATATTGCGGGAAGTCATCCTTCCAAAGACGAAAAAGCCAGCCGTGATCTTTTCGGGGAGCCATGACATCGCGCTCGAAGGGATCGCGGAACACCTCGAAAAGCACGTTACATTGCTAAGTTTGCCCGTCGGTTCGCTGGATGGACTTGTCAACCTCCGCCAGGGACTTTGCCAGGTTTCGGGTTCTCACCTCCTGGATGAATCAGGCGAATACAACACACCTTTCATCCGTCATCTCTTCCCCGACCGCGAAGTGGAGATTATCACACTGGCATATCGCACACAGGGATTGATGGTAGCAGAGGGAAACCCAAAGGGAATAAAAAGGATTTCGGACGCGATCAATCCCAAGGTCCGATTTGTGAACCGCAATGCAGGATCGGGGACGCGTCTATGGTTCGACTCCGAAATCCGCCGACTCAAAATCCCAACCGACAAAATCAACGGTTACGACAGGGAAGTGACGACTCATACCGAAGCCGCGCGGTTGATCGAAACGGGCAAAGCGGACGCAGCGCTCGGTCTACAAGCCGCCGCGCGCCAGCACGGACTCGATTTCATCCCGCTGTTCGAGGAACGTTACGATCTCGTCCTGCCGCGGGAGAATGAGAAGACTCTTTTACCCCTGCTTGATCACCTGCAAACCGCCGATTTTCGCGCCACACTCAACTCGCTGACGGGATACAACACGTCCCACAGCGGTGAGCAAATTTCAATGTAGGACAAATTGCCAATTTGTCCTACGAGGAGACCCCATGAAACGATTTCTCCCAATCCTCCCAATTCTCTTCATTCTCGTACTTCTCTTCTCCGCCTGCGCACCCTCCGCGCCAGCCGCGCCCTCCAACCCGAACCTCATCCTCGCGACGACCACCTCCACGCAGGACTCGGGTCTGCTCGATGTGCTGATTCCGCTATTCGAAACGGAATCAGGCTATACCGTCCAGACTGTGGCGGTGGGGTCGGGTCAGGCGATGAAGATGGGGGAGGAGGGCAATGCCGATGTCCTGCTCGTCCACGCGCCAGCCTCGGAAGTCGCGTTTATGAATGACGGTTACGGCAAGGATCGCGCCCTCGTCATGCACAATGACTTCGTCGTTGTCGGTCCCGCGTCCGACCCGGCGGGCATTAAGGGCATGGCAGTGACTGACGCGTTGAAAGCAATCAGCACGGGGGGCGCTGAGTTCGTATCACGCGGCGACGACTCGGGTACGCATAAAGCCGAACTCGCCCTGTGGAAAAAAGCCGAGTTCGACCCGGAAGCCGCCGCGCCGGCATGGTACCTTGAGTCGGGTCAGGGCATGGGCGCCACGTTGACGATTGCCTCTGAAAAGGGCGCGTACACGCTGACCGACCGCGCTACATATCTCGCCCTGAAAAACAACCTGCAATTGGAAATTCTCGTCGAAGGCGATACGGCGTTGTTGAATGTGTATCACGTCATCACGGTCAACCCCGAAAAATGGGACAGGGTCAATTACGAAGGCGCGCTCGCTTTTCTGAACTTCATGATCGCGCCGTCCACGCAGGAGGTCATCGGTCAATTCGGCATGGAGAAATACGGTCAACCGTTGTTCTACCCCGATGCCGATAAGACCGATGCGGAGTTGGGGTTGTAGCGAGGCATGTAAACAGGTACACACGTAGACACGTAGACACGTAGGCAGGTAAACAGGTAGACACGTAAACAAGTCATGTTTTCACCTGTGTACGTGTATACCTGTATACCTGTATACCTGTGTACTTATGTACTTCCCTCCCCATGAATGAAATCTTCCAAATCACCACTCTCTCTTTACAAGTCTCCGCCATTGCCACAGGCATCAGCCTGCTCATCGGTCTGCCGTTTGGCACGTGGCTGGCGTTAGGCAATTTTCGCGGGCGTTCGTTCATCCTGAGCATCATCAACACGGGCATGGCATTGCCGCCAGTGGTGGTCGGTCTCGTGGTGGCGATGATGCTTTGGCGGAGCGGTCCGCTGGGTGAGTTGCGGCTCATTTACACGCCGATTGCCATCATCATCGCGCAGACGGTCATCGCCGCGCCCGTTGTGACGGGTCTGACCGCCGCCGCGCTCGCCGCGCTGGATCCGCGCCTGGGGCAACAACTCCTCGGTCTCGGCGCTTCACGCTTACAAATGGTCTGGTACCTGTGGCGGGAGGCGAGGCTCCCGCTTTTAGCCGCACTCATGGCGGGATTCGGTTCCGTCATCTCGGAGGTCGGCGCTTCGATGATGGTGGGAGGGAACATCAAGGGTCAAACGCGCGTGTTGACGACTGCCATCGTCCTTGAAACCAGCAAAGGCGAGTTTGGAACCGCGCTGGCTTTGAGCGCATTGCTGCTGGTCATCACATACCTCATCAACCTCGCGCTGACGTGGATTCAACAGAAGGGGCGGAAGCGATGATCCAGATTCGCGATTTACTTGTCAAACGCGGCGGACGCAATACATTGGAAATCAACTCGCTCGATATTCAACGCGGCGAGACGCTGGCGGTCGTCGGTCCGAACGGCGCGGGGAAGAGTACGCTGCTGCTGGCGCTGGCGCACCTGCTCGGACCCGAGCGAGGCGAAATACGCTTTGACGGCAAATCTGTGAAGCAGTGGAACGATATTGAGTATCGCCGCAAGATCTCGTTCGTGTTCCAATCTCCGTTGCTAATGGACATGACCGTCGAGCAGAATGTGGCGCTGGGCTTGAAGTTTCGCGGCGCGTCGAAAGAGGAAACTCGTCGGCGGGTGGGTAGGTGGATTCAGGCTTTGGGGATAGAGTCCCTCTCGAAGCGCAGAGCCAGCCAGTTATCGGGGGGAGAGGCGCAGAGAGTCAGTCTGGCGCGGGCGTTCGTGCTGGAACCTGAACTGCTCCTGCTCGATGAACCGTTCGCGGCGCTCGATCCGCCGACGCGCGCAAAACTGCTGGAGGATCTGTCCGCTATTTTGAAGCAGGATCATAAAACGGCGGTCTTCGTCACGCATAATCTGAACGAGGCGGCGAAGTTGAGTCATCGCATCGCGGTGGTGATTGGGGGCGTTTTGCGGCAGGTGGGGACGGCGAGGCAGATCAAATCACACCCGGCGGATGAAACCGTGAGGGCGTTTTTGAGCGAGTTGTCAATGATATAATCCCTGAAAACTTTTGGAACCCAGAAGTTCGTGCGCCCGAAAGGGTATGCTTCTGAAACTTCCACCAGCAAGCTGGTGGATTCCACAGGAGGCTGGATGTTGAAGATCGAGATCGTTTATTGCGCGGTCTGACATTACCTGGGCCGGGCCGTGAGCCTGGCGGAGGAATTGCTCAAGAATTATGAGCATCTGATCGAAACGCTGACGCTCGTGCCGTCGGACGGCGGGCGTTTTGAGGTTGCCGTCAATGGGCAGTTGTTGTATTCGAAATTGCAGACGCATCGCCACGCCGAGCCGGGGGAGGTGCTGGGGCTGGTGAGGGAGTTGGCTGGAGAATAAGTAGAATGCGTTCTCTAACGCATTTACCGACGTTGGAGAACGTCTCCTACGCAAAAATGGAGACGGGTTTCATGGCTAAAAAAGGACGCGTATTTTCGGGAGCAAGACCGACGGGCAGACAGCATTTGGGGAATTATCTGGGCGCGATCCAGAATTACGTCGCGCTGCAGGACGACTACGATTGTATCTATTGCATCGTGGATGTCCACGCGCTGACGACGGTCGAGACGACGCAGGATCTTCGGCAGAACACGGTTGAGATGGTGCTCGACTGGCTGGCGGCGGGGATTCGCCCGGAAGAATCCATCGTGTTCGTGCAATCGCACGTCCCCGAAGTTATGGAACTGCATACCTATCTTTCGATGGTCACGCAATTCGGCAAATTGACCGACCTGCCCACCTTCAAAGAGAAGGTCGCGCAACAGCCCGATAACGTCAATTACGGTTTACTGGGCTACCCCGTGCTGATGACGGCGGACATCGTTCTGTACAAGGCAGATGTGGTCCCCGTCGGCATTGACCAGGCTCCGCACCTGGAATTTGCGCGCGAGATCGTGCGCTCGTTCAATTATCGTTACAACACGAAGGTTCTGATCGAGCCGCAGGTCAAGCACACCGAAGTGCTAAAAGTGCTGGGCATGGACGGCAAAGCCAAAATGAGCAAGAGCCTGAACAATCACATCGAACTCGCCTCCACGCCCGAAGAGACCACCGCCCGCGTGCGGGAAATGGTCACCGACCCGGCGCGCATCCGCCGCACCGACCCCGGCAACCCGGATGTGTGCAACGTGTTCTCGATGCACAAGATCTTCTCCTCCGAAGAGGAGATAGAGATGGTCAACGTCGAATGCCGCCGCGCGGGGATCGGATGCGTGGACTGCAAGATGCTCTTCGCCAAAAACCTGAACCAGCATCTCGAACCCTTCCGCGCCAAACGCGCCGAACTCGCCTCCAAACCGGACTACGTGACCGACGTGCTGACCGACGGAGCGGAACGCGCCCGCGTCATCGCCCGGCAGACGATGGCAGAGGTGCGCGAGGCGATGGCGCTTCCGTAAAGTAAGCAAGCACACAAGTAGACAGGCGCACACGTTCTGACTTGTCTACTTGTGTACCTGTATACGTATCCCCATGCGCGCATTGATCCAGCGAGTTTCAAAAGCCAGTGTCATCGTAAATGGACAGACCATTTCCTCCATCGGAAACGGTCTGTCCATTTTGTTGGGAGTCGGTCATGGCGATGGGGAGGAGCAGGCAAGGTTTCTCGCGGAAAAGATCTCCAACCTGCGCATCTTCGAGGATGAACAGGGAAAGACGAATCTCTCCGTACTGGACGTGAAGGGCGAGGCAATTGTCGTTTCGCAGTTCACGTTGTACGCCGACACGCGCAAGGGACGGCGTCCCTCGTTTACCGATGCCGCGTTACCCGAAGTCGCCGAACCGCTGGTGGATCGTTTTGCCGAACTCCTGCGCGGATATGGCGTCCCAACGCAAACCGGTCAATTCGGCGCGCACATGGAAGTGGAGATCCATAACGACGGTCCCGTGACGATCTGGCTGGAGAAATGAACAGCATGTCATTGCGAGGCGGCGTTTTTGCCGAAGCAATCTCCTGAACCATGAAGGGATCGCAGTGACATAAAACTTTATGAACATCCAGCCCAATGCTCTTCAAAAATTACTCCACCGATTCTTGATGAGTTCTTTTCTATCACCGTTGTTCGCGCGGATTTTGCATCGCGCAGACGGTTTTGTTTTACGCTTGAACGGCGGACGGTTCACGCTCACCAGTGCTATTGCCGGACTACCGACCATTTTGCTGACGACCAACGGCGCCAAAAGCGGACTCCCGCGCACCCTGCCCATTGCCTGTATCCCGAATGGGGAAAAATATGCGCTTATTGGCACGAATTTCGGACAGCCCAATTTTCCTGCGTGGTATTACAACCTGAAAGCAAATGCGGAATGTGTCGTTCGTGTGGGGAACAGGGTCAGGAACTTTGTCGCCAGAGAAGTCCATGGCGACGAATACGACCGCTATTGGAAAATGGCAGTGGCTATCTATGCAGGCTATACGGCGTATGAGGAAAGGATCGCGCGCAGAATCCCCATCATGTTGCTGGAGCCGAAGAATTGATGTCATTGCGAGGAGGAGCCGCGAAGCGGCGACGACGAAGCAATCTCCTCGCTAAAAGCCATCTCATTGTTTGAAACGGGAGATTGCTTCGCAACGTGCACTCGCAATGACGTGATCAAAGCGTAAACGCCGGGTTCCACAACGCCGCGTCCACTTGCACCGCCAGCGCGCCGGCGGAGAGCATCGCCTCGGCGTTTCCTTTTGTCCACACGCCGCCCGCGCCGATGACCGGAATCCCCAATTTGGCGGCGTTCCTTACCATGTCCAACGCTTGCGGAAAGAGCGCTGGACCATACAGCCTCCCTGACACAACCGACTTTTGACCTGCGACCTGCGACCCTCTCGGCGCAGCGAGGCTGATCGCATTCGCCCCCTCCTGAATCAACCGAGGACCCAAACTCAACACTTGCTCGGCGTACAGGGAAAAGATGAGCGGCAATTCGCCCAGGCACATTTCGAGCGTGAGAAGCAGAATGTCGTCCGCGAGAAGCGGAGCGAAACCAAGTTCGACCGCCATCACGTTTTCGATCTCCTCCAGCATCCGCACCATGTTTTGCGTCTCTTCGGGACGATCTGCCATGAGGTGGACGATAATCGGCAAATCCACCCGCGCCCACTTTGCGGAATACTTTTTCAGCCCGGCGCTCAATCCCGGATTCGGCAGGCCGGTATGGAGCAGGAATCCGCCGGGGTATTCGACCAAAGCCGGTTGGGAAGTCGGCAGGCGCGGGCGCAGGGAGAACGGATTCGTCACGAACGCGCCCAGTGTACCGAGACCTCCGTGTTCTCCGCCCCCTTCACTTTGTTTCGGAGGTGCTTCGCGAAGACCTCGGAGATCTGGCGCGAATCCCAACGATCCCGCCGCGTTCATCAATGGTTTGCTAAAATACAAGTCGCGTTTCATAAATCATCCAAACCTGACGGGTCTTCGCGATAGTTCGATTGGTCATGGCATTTGTCCACGCTGGTATTCTTGAGGAATGCGGCACTGTGAGACCTGTCAGGTTTTTTTAGGAGTTGATATGCAACCCTTGAACGGAATTCGTGTGCTCGATCTCAGCCGCGTGCTGGCTGGTCCCTATTGTACGATGGTTCTCGGCGATCTTGGAGCCGAGGTCATCAAGGTCGAGTCGCCCGATGGCGACGAGACGCGCGGCTGGGGTCCGCCGTTTGCCGAGGATGAAAGCGCGTACTACTTATGCGTCAATCGAAACAAGCGCGGCATCGTGGCGGATTTCAAAACGGAGCCGGGACGCGAGATCGTTCGCGGACTCATTCGTCGAAGCGACGTGCTGGTCGAGAACTTTCGCCCCGGCTCCCTCGCCCGCTTCTCCCTTGACTTTGAGTCTGCCTCCGCCCTCAATCCGACTCTCATCTATTGCTCGATCACCGGCTTCGGGCAGACCGGACCCCTGCGCGACAAACCCGGCTACGACTTCATGATCCAGGCGATGGGCGGATTGATGAGCATCACCGGCGAACCGGATGGCGAGCCGATGAAGGTCGGCGTCGCGGTGGCGGACTTGTTCGCGGGACAGAACGCGGTCATTGCCATCCTCGCCGCTCTTCAAGCGAGACGACACACCGGCAAAGGACAACACCTTGACATTTCCCTGTTCGACTCGCAAGTGGGGATGCTCGCGAATGCGGCAAGCAACTTCTTGATTTCGGGCGACCCACCCAGGCGATACGGCAACGCGCACGCGAACATCGTCCCGTATCAGAGTTTCCAAGCCAGCGACGGTTGGTTCGTGATCGCGGTGGGAAATGACAAACAGTTTGCGAAAATGTGCGAGGTAATTGATAACCAGGAATTGGTAAACGATGTGCGCTTTGCCGCGAACTCCGCCCGTGTGCAAAACAGGGATGCGTTGATTGCCATCCTCGAACCTGTGTTCGCGAGGAAGACCGTGAACGAATGGCTTTCCCTGATCGGCGACGACTTCCCCTGCGGACCGATCAACAACCTCGAACAGGTCTTCTCCATGCCGCAGGTGGAGGCAAGAGAGATGTTGATCCACGCGGAACACCCGGAGATTGGAGGCTTGAGGCTGGTTGGTTCACCGTTGAAGTTCAGCGATACGCCGGTGGAATACAACCTCCCGCCGCCGAGGCTGGGGGAGCATACCCAGGAAGTGTCGAGGGAATTGTTGGGCGGCTAGACTTTTCGAGCGCGATACATTGTCAACAGCCTTTGATAGTTTCATAAGGAAAAAAGAATCCCCTCTCCCATTGGGAGAGGGGCAGGGGTGAGGGCTACGCCGTCTCTATCAATCCCATCGCGGCAAGCATGTCTTCGTTGTTGTCGAACTTGAAGGCTTCGAGTCCGCGTTTTTGGGCTTCGGCAAGTTCCACGGCTTCCAGCCTCTTGATGTCCTCTTTCGTCACAATGGGTTTGCCGAGGCTCTTCAATTTCTCAGCGACCGCCTCCAGGTTCGGCTCGGTCGGCTGTTTGGTCTGAAGATACTGCCAGACCGCCTTCGACGCATTCGTGCCATCCTTGCGGGCGTACCCCACCAAGCCTGAACTGGCTTTGCGCGACCAGCCCCCGACGAACACATCCTCGAACGGCGATTCGTAGGAGTCGCCGTCAATCGGGAATTTCGGGTTTGGATTCTTTACGAACTCGTTCCATTCGACCGGCAGACCGAAGGTCTCGTCCACTTTGTCTCCGATGGCGAAGACCACCGTTTCAACATCCAGCCGACGCTTGTTCCCGGTTCCCCGGGCTTTGGTGTCCCCGTCCTTTTCGACGAGAAGATTGTCCTCGATCTCGACCTGGGTGAGGTTGCCGTCCGCGTCGCCGAGCATTTGAACGGGAGAGGCGAGGAAGATGAAATGGAAGCGCGTATCGGAGACTCGGGGCAGGGCTTTCGGGAGGGCTTCCAATATCGTGGCGCGCGCAGTTGTCGGGTCCTGATTGACCGCCTGCATGATCGGGGCAACGCGCTCGATCTCGGCGTCCAGCGCGGCTTGATCGAGATTGTCAATCACGTATTCCATTTCCTTCTTGTCGAACTTGACCTCCGCCGGTCCGCGGCGCACGATGGCGACCACGTCGTCCACTTTCTGTTCGCGGATGAGGAAATGAGCAATATCGAGCATCACGTTCCCTGCGCCGATCACCGCGCACCGCCTCCCAAAACGGAACGGTTTTTCACTGTAGGGAGGAAGTTGGTTGTAATGATACACAACGTCCTTGGCGTGATACACCCCTGTCAGGTCCTCCCCGGGCAAGCCCAGCCACTTGGTCCCCTGCGCGCCAGCCGTGACGAGGATTGCCTGAAAGCCGAGTTCGCGCAAGTCGTCGAGGGTCAGGTCGCCCTGTGTGCCGATGGTCACGTTCCCGAAGTAATCCAGGTTGGGCAGTTCAAGCACCTGCCTGAATTGCTTCCGCAAGCCGCTCTTCATCGTGTGCTTGGTGGGATAGATGCCATATTCCGCCAGCCCCCCCGCTTTGATGTCACGGTTGAACAACGCGACGCGCGCGCCATGGTTCGCAAGTTCGCGCGCGCCGAATAATCCTGCGGGTCCTGCGCCGACGACGGCGACGTAAAATTGATGGGTCACAGTGCCTCCTTGAAATTTGACGAATTGTTTTGGATAAAAACTGTCAGATTATAGTCTCAAAGCGAGACCTCCTCAAGCGGAAATGGTTACATGGCGGTTGGTGGAATATATCGGTTCGCGTCGCCTCCGGGGTGGGTCATGTTCCAATTGTAGGAAAAACAGGATCACATTTCAAGTGAAAAATGTCACAACTTGGGGCTTTACCCCCGGGCAGCCTGGTTTGCCCCGCCGCTTCCTCCGGCGCGGGATGAAAAACCGTTACGCATTATTCGCCCGCTCCCTCAACGGAAAATCGTTCCATCCAAAACCGATACTCTATGTTAAGATTGACGCACTGTCATAGGAGGTCCGCATGTCGCAGCCTGAACCAAATCAAAATGAGCCCAGCAAATTGAAAAAACTCCTGAACGCTGGAGACTCGGACGAATCGCCCATCTCGCGCCTGCAAAGAACGGCGGGGAAGAATGCCCCGGCGAAAACGACGCCCGCCGCGCAGACGACTCAACCAAAACAAGGCGGTTCGGTTTCCACGCCCAAGCCTGCCTCCAGACCCCGGGCCGTATCCAAGCCCGGCGCGGGAGGATTCAAATTCCTGCCCGCGTTTTGGACCGTCGCAAGCGTCCTATCCATGACCGTCAACATCGTTTTGCTGATCGTCCTGGCGCTCGTCGTGCAAAACTTCAAAACGGTCGGCGTGACCCTGACCGCCCTGCCGGATCACCTGCTCGGCGGCTTGTATCATAACTTCGTCAAAATGGACAACGCCTCCATCAAAACGCAAATCCCCGTGAATGCGAATATTCCGTTGAACATCACGGTCCCCGTCAAGGCGACCACCCAGATCACGCTTGCCGAAGCGGCTGTCATCCGAAACGCGCAGGTGATCATCAACACGGGGAGTCTGGATATCAACGCCAGCGCGACCGTTACATTGCCCGCCAATACGCCCCTCACCGTCAACCTCGATTTCCCCTTGCAGGTTACAGACACCATCCCCGTCAGTTTGCCGGTTGACGTAAACATTCCGCTCAACCAGACCGAACTGCACGAACCCTTCGTCGGCTTGCGGCAGGTCGTGGAGCCGTTTTATTGCATGCTCAATGACTGTCCATAAGACAGACATCGGGCGCCCAAACATTCAATCGGAGATCGAACATTTATGAAGAAACCTTATACTGTCGAGACGCTTTCAAATGGCTTGAAGGTATTCCTGAAGGAGATCCACACCACGCCGATCGTCTCCTCCTGGCTTTGGTACCGGGTCGGCTCGCGCGATGAAACGCAAGGTCGCACTGGCATATCGCATTGGGTCGAACACATGCAATTCAAAGGCACACCGCAATTCCCCGCCAACGTTCTCGATAAAGCCATCTCGCGCGAAGGCGGCGTGTGGAACGCCATGACCTACCTCGACTGGACGGCGTATTACGAAACCATGCCCGCCGACAGGATTGACCTCGCCCTGCGCCTCGAAGCGGACCGCATGGTCAACAGCCAGTTCGACGAAAAAGAGGTCGCCTCCGAGCGGACGGTCATCATCTCCGAGCGCGAGGGCAACGAAAACGATCCCCTCTTCCAACTCGGCGAGGCGGTGCAGCACGCGGCGTTTCGTATTCACCCATACCATCACGAGGTCATCGGCGACGTGGCGGACCTCCACGCCATGACCCGCGACGACCTTTACAACCATTACCGCGCGTATTACACGCCGAACAACGCGGTCATGGCGGTGGCGGGGGATTTCGATACGAAATCCATGCTTGCGCGCATCCGCGGGCTATTCGAGCCGATCCCGGCTGGACAGGAACCGACGCGGCTTGCCCGCCCGGAGACGGAACAAAGAGGAGAGATACGCCTCTCGGTGGAGGGACCCGGTTCGACCTCCTACGTTCAGGTCTGCTACCGTTTCCCAGCCGCTTCCCACCCGGACTTTTTCCCGCTCACCGTGCTGGACAGCCTGCTTGCCGGACCCAGCAACCTCAACATGTTCAGCGGAGGCATCTCGAACAAGACCTCGCGCCTCTACCGCGCGCTCGTGGACAGGGAGTATGCGGTCGGCGTCTATGGCGGCGCGCAGGCGACCATTGATCCCTTCCTTTACTCGATCGTTTTGACCGTTCATCCCAAACGAAAGCCCGAGGAAGCCCTCGCCGCATTGGACAGGGAGATCGAACGAGTCAGGCGGGAGAAGGTCGCCAAATCGGAAATTACCCGCGCCATCAAGCAGGCGCGCGCCCTGTTCGCCTACGGAAGCGAGAACATCACCAACCAGGCGTTCTGGATGGGATATTCGGAAATGTTCGCGGAGTACGGCTGGTTCGAGAACTATCTCGATAAATTATCGTCTGTTTCGGTGAAGGACGTTCAACGCGTGGCGAACGAATATTTTCGACCGCGGAGCCGCGTGGTCGGGACGTATGTGCCGGCGGATGAGAGGAAGGCTTAACCATGAAAGCGGTCAAATCCACCCTGCCCGGCCCCGATACCATTCATCGCGTAATCCTGCCGAACGGCATCACGATCCTGACGCGTTCGAATTTCAACAGCCCGTCGGTCGCCATGAGCGGATATTTCGACGCGGGCGCGTTGTTCGATCCCGACGAAAAACTCGGGCTCGCCGATTTCGTCACCTCCGCGTTGATGCGCGGGACGAAAAAGCATAACTTCGACGAGATCTATAATATCCTCGAATCCGTTGGGGCAAGCCTGGGGTTCAGCACCGGCGTGCATCGGTCGGGTTTCAACGGCCGTTCCCTCGCGGAGGACCTCCCTTTCCTGCTCAGCCTGTTATCCGAAGCGTTGATGCAGCCGACGTTTCCCAAAACCGAGGTGGAGAAACTGCGCGCTCAAATTCTCACCGGGCTGGCGATCAACGCGGAGGATACCGCCGAGATGGCTTCGCAGGCTTTCGACAAGATCCTATACAGGGATCACCCTTACAGCCGCCCCGATGAAGGAACGCCGGAGACCGTCAAACGGATCACGCGCGACGACCTTGTGAAATTCCACCGCACGCATTACGGTCCGCGCGGGATGGTGATCGCCATCGTCGGCGCGGTGGAGGCGGAGAAAGCCGTCAGACAGGTGGAACGCGCGTTGGGTGGGTGGCAGGTAAAGGGTCAGAAAGAGCCGCCTCCGATCCCCGACGTGAAACCGCTCAGGAAGACGATCACGAAACATCATCGCATCGCGGGCAAGTCCCAGTCCGATATTGTGATCGGCACGAACGGCCCGAAAAGAAGGGACCCGGAGTATATGTCCGCCGTGTTGGGGAATAACGTTCTGGGGCAGTTTGGGATGATGGGGCGGATCGGGGATTCAGTTCGTGAAAGGGCTGGGCTGGCGTACTATGCTTATTCGAGCCTGAACGCCGGGATCGGTCCCGGCTCGTGGGAGGTGAGCGCGGGCGTGAACACGGGTAACGTTCGCAAGGCGACCGACCTGATCGTGGAGGAATTGAGGAGGTTCGTGGATGAAGGCGTGACGGAGGACGAACTTGCCGACAGCAAGGCGAACTTCATCGGGCGTCTGCCTCTTTCTTTGGAATCGAATAGAGGCGTGGCGGGGGCGCTGTTGAACATCGAGCGTCACGACCTTGGTCTGGATTATTATCTCCGTTATGCCGATCTGGTGAACCAAGTCACGCGCGGGGATGTTTTGGATACCGCACGCAGGTTCATTGATCCCGAACGGTTGGCGATTGCGGTGGCGGGACCGTGAGGAGTAGCCAGTGAGCAGTGAGCAGTGTTGCGGGCGATGATGAAATTGGCGACAGGCGTTGACTTGATCGAAATTAGCCGAATCGAGGAGGTGATCGCGCGTCACGGTAGGCATTACCTCGAGCGCATCTATACGACTGCCGAATTGGAACAATGCGGCAAACGCGCTGAGTCGCTGGCGGGACGGTTCGCCGCGAAGGAAGCGGTTGCCAAGGCGCTGGGAAGCGGCATCGGGGAGGTGACCTGGAAGGAGATCGAAATTTTGGGGGACGACCAAAACGCGCCGGTGTTGAGACTACATGGTTCTGCCGAGCGGAAGGCAAAAGAATTGGGCTTGACCGCCTGGTCCGTGAGCATCAGCCACAGCCAAAGTCATTCGGTTGCATTGGCTGTAGCGATCGGTTGAAATGACAAAAGCGCATTTCAAGTGAGTCGAAATAAAACGTTCGAAGGTTTGCTCGAAGAAATATCGGTCGCTTGCGTCAACCTTCGGGACGGTTAATTCTGAAACGAACCACGCCCAAATGAAAACTTCCCGGAGCGCCAGTTCTCCGGGAAGTTTTGCAAAGGACAGGATACGCGCGGCGAATCCATCCGCGCTTGTGACTCATGTCCAATTTGCCGGGTCAGTTATTATCCTCCACGCCGATCCAAATGTGACCGGGCAATACCGGTCGGTAAGGACGAACCGTGATTTTCTGCCCTTCCAGCCTGGCATCCTTCAACATGCTGGGATGAACCAGGCAAAGGTCGGGTATCCGTCCATATTTCTTGCGGTAATACTCCATCGCCTTCTGTATCTTGATATCCAGCGAGATCTGTGAATTGTCGAACCATAACATTCCGGTGTGCATGACAACCTCCGTTTCATTCGTTCAAAGCGGGAATCCAAAAACGAAGCCATTGATTGCCTTCGCGCAGGGCGAATTCAGAACCGCGCTCCAATTTGCCGAGTTCCGCTCCCTCTGCATCCAGTCTGAGGATGTGATCGGCGTTTCGAATGGTCCCGAAGATGCGTGTGCGAAAGGCTTCGAGCCAGGATTCCATGTTGCCAAGAAACCGGGTACTCAAAGTAATGATGGGCCATACGCGTCGGGAGGGTCCGCGCAGGAGAAGCCAGCGCAGGTTCTGCACCGTATCCATTTCCATGTTGGTGATCGCTTCGAGATCGTCCAGCAAAAGCAATACGGACTGTTTGCTGGACTTGTTCCCATGCGCCCAGGACGCCAGCGATAGGATGAAATCCTCCGCCGACTTGTGATGGATGGAGAAAACGCCGACGTTGTTGGGTATTTCCTCGAACCCGTTCCATTCTTCGGGATGGTTGGTCAATGCGCCGAATTGAAGTTTTTCCGGCTGATGCATTTTCCCAGCCGCGCGCGCGATGGTTTTCAGGAATGCCGTCTTGCCGGTTCCAGGATCGCCCAGGATCAGCAGGGGACCAGGAAGCGGATCATGCAGGTTCAGCAGGACGGGAAGTTCATCCGACGCAACGCCCAGAAACAAGGCTTCTTCCGGCATGGGACCGAAGTCAGCCAGCACCTGGCTAAGGGCAGGCTGGGCAGGTATCGGCTGCGCGGGATGTTCCGCCCCCAATTCCGTTTTGAGTTCGGCGTACGCGTCCAGCATCAGATCGAATCGTTCAAGGTCGTCATTCATGGGAACCTCTATTTAGAGCCTGTCCGAATAGTCAATCTCTTTCATGGAATCAGGGAACATGCTCCCGAACTGCGCCAGCAAGTTTCACATGGCGCCTCGGCGACACACGCTGATTCCAGTATTGACCGGATGGTTTTTAGAACATCCGTTCTAAATATACAACGTTATGAGGCGTATGTCAAGAGGCGTGGGATATTGCATTTTCGTAACAACGACGATCGCGCTTCCACACTTGGTTGACCCCAATGCGATTCTTAGGTTCCTGATCTTGAGCCATCAATCGAAATGATGAAACAGACCATATCCTTGCGAAAACGCGGATTCCAAATTTGTACACTCAACTTGATTTTCATCTGTATTTGTGCTAATAATGGAAGAAAAAATGCGAGGGCTTCTCTATGCACAGGGAACGTGTTTCCGAAAATGTCTATTGGTTTCAAAGCGAGGTCTATGCCCAGGTGACGGCGGGCGTGGTGGCGGGTCCGCAGTGGGCGGTGGTGATTGATACCCTGGCTCTGCCGGAAGAAACGCTGACCATCCGTGAATTCATCGAGCATGAGTTGAACGTGCCGGTCCGGTACGTGATCAACACGCATTATCACGCCGATCATTCGTGGGGGAACTGTTTCTTCCCCGGCGCGACAGTGGTTGCGCACGCGCGTTGCCGCGATCTGCTGGAGGAACGCGGCATCCCTTCGTTTGAATCGGCAAAGAAGCAAAATCCCGCCTTGCGGCAGGTGCGGGTCATCCTCCCCCAGATGACGTTCATTGACGGGGACATGACCCTTCGTGTAGGCAAGAAGAACCTGATCCTTTCCCCAACCTTTGGGCATAGTCACGATGGCATTTCGGTATTGGTCGAGGAGGATCGTATTTTGTTTGCAGGCGACGCATTCATGCCCGTGCCGCATATCGTGGATGGAGACGTGGACGATAATATCGCCTCCATTAAGCACATCGCCAAACTGGGGCTCGAGAACATCGTGCAGGGTCACGGCGACATCATCCTGCGCGGCGAAATTGATGCGGCGGTAAAGGAAAACGTCAATTATCTGAACGCGATCAAAAAAGCCGTAAAGTCGGTTGCGCGCAAGAAGAATGCGTTTGAATTGCTGGAAGAAATAAAGATCGAGAGTTGTGGCAAAAGCAGGGTATATCTTGGCGGACTCGCGGAAGCTTTGCATCAAAGCAATTTGCGTGCATTGCTCCATAATATCCAGAGTGCGAAGCAATCCTGAACGATTTTATTACTCCGTATGCCTCCCGCCGATGATGCCACTGTTTGCAAGTTCTTCCAATTCCCCCTCGGAGAGGATCTCGCCCAGAACGGCATTCGTGTGCTCGCCCAGTTTTGGCGCGGGTCGTTTTGGTCCGTGCGCAAAGACGAACGGGGTGTTCAGTCCGACGGGCTGACCGTCTTCTTCATGCACAAACCCGCGTGCCCTCACTTGCGGATGCGAAAGCATTTCTTCGAATGAGAGGACCGGTTCCACACAACCGTCGCTGTTGGAGAAGGCTTCCAGCCATGCGTCAAGTGTCCTTCCCTTGAAGATATGCGCCACCTCGTCCTTGATGGATCGGTCGAACTGGCGCGGGAGCAGATCGTTCCTGCCAGTGACCTTGCAGAAATCGCTCCAAAAGGTTGGTTCCAACGCGCCAAGCGACAGGTATTTTCCATCCGCCGTCTCATAAATATTGTAGCAAGCCAGTCCGCCGCTCAAAGCAAGTTTGCCGCCCTTCACTGACAAGCCGCTGAAAAATGCCGCGCCGGCCTGTGGCGTCATCCAGGAGAGAGCGCCGTCAAGCAAAGATACATCCAGATACGCGCCCTTTCCGTCCTTTTGCCTTGCCACAAGCGCGCTAAGAATGGCGATACTTGCAAGCATGGCTCCGCTCAGGTCGGCTACTGCCACGCCATAAGGTACGGGAGGCTGGTCCTCCCTCGCATTCAACGACAGCGCCCCGCTGATTGCCAGATAATTCAAATCGTGCCCGGCGCGCTGGCGGTAAGGTCCCTCCTGCCCATAGCCTGAAAGGGAACAATAGATCATGGCGCCATTGACAGTCCGGATGGTTTCATAATCAATCTTCCAGCGCGCCATGGCTCCCGGGCGAAAACCCTCGAGCAACACATCCGCCGTGGACGCAAGGCGGAGAAAGACTTCGCGCCCGCGCGGGTTGCGGTAATTGATTGCCACACTTTTCTTTCCCCGATTGATCATTTCGAACATTTTACCCAGCCCCATTTCTGCGGGGATCAGACGCGCATAATCACCTGCAAGGGGCGTTTCCACTTTGATCACCTCCGCGCCCAGGTCCGCGAGCAATTGAGTCAGGTAGGGACCCGGCACAAGGCGGGACAGATCGAGAATACGAATTCCGTTCAACGGCTGGTACATGGACGCCTCCGCGGAAAAGTTCGTTCGTCAGGTCTGCAAAGATCCATCCCCTTGTAAAACATTGCGCCTCATTCGGAGTCCTGGCGCTGTTCCTTCCTGGCTCTCAACCATCCATGCAAACTATATTTGACCACGCGCTCATTTCCGGCAAGCAGTTTTCGGATGTTGGGGCGCAGCGCCCAGAGTAACAGAAGTTCAGCGAGCACCCCATATAATACATCCACCCAGGGCATGAACCCCATCGAGGCGCGTATGGAAAAGAGCAGGATTACAAATAGACCTACGGAGATGGTCGTAATGGAGGCGATGCCGACAGTGAAAAATACCAGTGCGCCCAGCCCGAAAAGAATGGGAAGTGACCAGATCCAAAGTCCCACCGATCCTCCCAGCGCCGGCGCGCCTCCCGCCCCGCCGTGGAAACGTACCTTGCCATCCTCGTCACGGCTGATCAAAAAAACCGAGTAGTTATGACCAAGGATTGCCGCCACTGGAGCAAGCACGTGGATGATGTGATTCCCGGTAGACACCTGTGCCAGCCAGACTGACGCCGCGCCTTTCAAAATGTCCAGGATGGTTGTGAGCAGACCCGCCCCGAACCCTGCGGCGCGCATGGCGTTTGTCCCGCCCGTGCGTCCGCTTTCGATCTCACGGATGTCCTTGCCGGTTTTGAACCTGACGATCAACAATCCAAATGGGATGGAACCGAGGATGTATCCAAGAGCCACGATCCCTGCTTCGACCAACGTTTGCATCTCTTTCCTCCGAATGAATATAGAACTTGAAACACGGGAAAACGCGCGGGGTTTCTCTATTCGAGGATCTTCAGGTCAACCTCGCGTGCCGTCCCCTTTTCGATCCAAAATCCGCGCAGGCTCCATTGACCGTCTTTCCTGAAACAAACGACGTGGACGACCTCGTAAGCCGCCTCTGCAATGTCGGTTGGGGAGACGGTTTCAGGTCCCGCGGGATGCGAGTGGAAGATGGCGAGCAGCTCGAGGCTGTGGGATTCGATCCACTCGAACGCCTGGAGTTGCTCATAAGGATCCATCACGAATCGCGCGGGACTTTGAGCCTGATTCCGCACGAACAACACTTTCTCCACCCGATCCTTTTTCCCCGCCAGCAGACCGCAAGCCTCAAGCGGCGCGTGAGACTCGGAATGTTCGATGATCGCAAGCGCGTGTTCGCGCCTGAGCGTCAATTGCAGGATCATTTTATCGAATGAAGATCGCCAGCCCCCAGCACAGCGAGGCGACGATGGCGGGTTCCAGCGCGGCGCGCCGGGCGGGTATGTTTTCGTCGAGGTTGACTGCCAGCTCGATCAACCCATATAACGGACCGATCAACAGCAGCCCGAATTGGATGGGGGTAAGGGGCCAGTAATGCAGCCCGGCCGCGATCTGCGCGCAGACCAGCCCGATGCCGAGCGACCAGGCAATTTCCCATTTGCCGCCCATTCTCAAATGTAATGTGCGCAGGTTTGCAAGCGCGGAGGCGATGAACAGCGCGGGCAGGAGGATATACAGGCGCGTCTGACTGGCGCGGAGGGCTATGGACAATACAAAGAACAGGGTGTGCGAAATGGCGGTCAGCCCCGCCACCGACAGGTTGTAATACGGGGCGTCCGGGTTCACCGCAACGTATTCCGCGAGAAAAACAAGGAAGAGCAGGATGCCGCTGACCAGAAAGCCGATCCACCAGGCGGGTCCATCCGGCAATATGGAGAGCGGGACGCTGAGGACGAAGGTGGTGAGGGTGGGAAGCAGCCACCATTGAAAGGTGCTCCTGCCGTTCAGGGAGGGGTGGCCGCGCAGGAGCCAGTCCATGCCTGTGGCGGCGAGACCCGCAGTAAAAACGTTCATAAGGGTCGTAATGTCCAGGGGGAGGGCGAACAGGAAGCCCGGCAATTGCACTTCGAGGTTGAATCCCTGTGAGGGGACGAGATTCGCCAGCGCAAGCGTCAAAAGAACGGTGGATGTGAGCAGCCCGATCCGATTCGGATCGGGTGTGAAACGGCTTTGTTCGTTCATCCCAGGCATTGTACCTGCCCCTTATCCGACTGCCAAGTGATATGCCGTATGGTAGAATCAAATGGTTATGAACATGCAAAAACTCGAAACGTTGCCTCCTCCTCCGGGCGTGATCGATTCGCTCCGGGCGGGTTTCGAGGTCGTTTCCAACCGCATCATGCTGATCCTCGTGCCGCTGGGTTTGGAGCTGCTCCTCTGGCTGGGCCCGAGGTTGAGCGTGGATGGCTTGCTCTCCCCTTATTTCCGGTTGGCGTTCGAGCAGGCGCGCAGAACCGTGGCGGAAGCGGACATGGAGCGTTTCATCCAGGCGCAATCCCTGTTGGCGGGGTGGTTGAGGGATTTCAATTTGTTGAGCCTGCTCTCCAAATCGCAGTTGTTTCCCATCGGCGTATCGAGTCTTTCCGCCCAAACGCTGCCGGTGAAAAACCCGCTTGGGCTATCGGACGTTGTGACGATCTCCTCTTTTTGGATCGCGCTCGGTCTGGCGTTCGCGTTGGTCCCGCTTGGCTGGGTCGTCGGGGGAGTGTATTATCGTCAGGTGGCAGGATCAATTTTGGGCGGGGATGAGGCGAGGATCGGTTTCCTGCGCGCGGTCGTCCAGAGCGTCCTCCTCTCGCTGCTGTGGCTGGCGGGCATGGGAGCGGTCGGCGTTCCCCTGTTCATGATCCTTGGCTTGTTCATGGTGATCAGCCCGGCGATGGCGAACGTTGCGTTGTTTATCCTTTTGTTGTTTTCGTTCTGGTTGATCGTGCCGCTGTTCTTCACGCCGCACGGGATCTTCGTCCGCGGTCAGAACGCGTTCCTTTCGATCCTTTCCAGCGTGCGGATGGTGCGCTTCTCGCTCCCGACGAGCGGCATGTTCGTATTGAGCGTGTTCCTGCTTTCATACGGATTGGACCTGTTGTGGAGCGCGCCGGGCGAGGAGTCCTGGCTGGCGCTGGTGGGGTTTGCGGGTCATGCCTTTATGACAACTGTATTGCTTGCGGCAAGTTTCATCTATTACCGTAATGCGACAGATTGGATGAACAAACTGCACGGATAGTTCCGCCGGAGGGCGGTCTTCCGTATTTTGAATGTATCTTCTTCACCCGCTTTCCATGAGGCGGGTATCTCCTGGAGGTTTTTGTGGCGACGAAAGAGAAAACAAACGGTTTCGATTACGATGTCAGCGCCATCCAGGCGCTCGAAGGGATCGAACACGTGCGCAAACGTCCGGGCATGTATGTGGGCGGCACGGACATCAAGGCGTTGCATCACCTGGTCTACGAGGTCGTGGACAATGCGATAGATGAAGCGCTGGCTGGATTCTGCACAAAGATAGACATCATCATCCACGCCGACAGCAGTGTGACGGTCGAGGACAATGGACGCGGCATTCCGGTCGGTCCCCATCCCACGAAGCGGGACGCAAAGGGCAAGCCCATGGAAACCGTGGACGTGGTGATGACCGTGATCGGCGCGGGCGGCAAGTTCGGCGGCGGGGGGTACAAGGTCTCCGGCGGTTTGCACGGCGTGGGCGTGAGCGCAGTGAACGCCCTCTCCGAATGGATGACCACGGAGGTCAGGCGCGACGGCAGGGTATGGCAGCAAAGTTACAAGCGCGGCGTCCCACAGGGACCCATCAAGCAGATCGGAAAAGTCCCGAAGGACGATACCGGCACGAAACAAACCTTCAGGTTCGACAAGCAGATCTTCACCGAGGACATTGATTATCGTTTCGATACGCTCGTTCAGCGTTTCCGTGAAATGGCGTTCGTGACGCGCGGCGTGACCATCCGCTTTGTGGATGAACGCGTCGATCGCCAGATGACCTTTTATTTTGAAGGCGGACTCACATCCTTTGTCCGTTATTTGAACCGCAACCGCGAGAACCTGCACCCGGTCGTCCACGTGGACAAGGATATCGAAGCCATCGGCATCGAAGCCGCCATCCAATATACGGACGCGTATACCGAGTCCGTGTACTCGTTTGCGAATACGATCAACACTGTGGACGGCGGCACGCACCTCACGGGCTTGCGCTCTTCGCTGACGCGCGTGATCAACGATTATGCGCGCAAGAACGGCATGCTCAAGGACGCCGACCCGAACTTTTCCGGCGACGATACGCGCGAAGGTCTGACCGCCATCGTTTCGGTCAAACACCCCGAACCGCAGTTCGAATCGCAGACGAAGGTGAAGTTGATGAATCCCGAAGTGCAGACGTACGTCACCCAGGTGGTGGGCGAGGCGTTCAGCACGTTCCTCGAAGAGAACCCGCAGGCGGCAAAGGCGATCATCGCCAAGTGCCTGACCTCTGCCCGCGCGCGGGATGCGGCGCGCAAAGCGCGCGACCTGGTCATCCGCAAGTCCGCGTTGGAGTCATTGACCCTGCCCGGCAAACTGGCGGATTGCTCGGAACGGGATTCGGCAAAGACCGAGTTGTATATCGTCGAAGGCGACAGCGCAGGCGGAAGCGCCAAACAGGGACGCGACCGCCACTTCCAGGCGATCCTCCCATTGCGCGGCAAGATCATGAACACGGAACGCGCCCGCCTCGACAAGATCCTTTCGAGCAACGAGATCAAGGCGTTGATCTCCGCGCTCGGCACGGGCATCGGAGACAATTTCGATATCGAAGGTCTGCGCTACGGGCGCGTCATCATCATGACCGACGCGGACGTGGACGGCAGTCACATCCGCACGCTGTTGCTGACCTTTTTCTTCCGCTACATGCCGAAGTTGATCGAGGAGGGTCATCTCTACATTGCCCAGCCTCCGTTGTATCGCATTGCCTACAAGAATCAGGTCAAGTACGCGTACACGGAAAAGGACAAGGACAAGGTCCTCAAGGAGGTGGGGGAGAAGGCGTCGCTCCAGCGATACAAGGGTCTCGGCGAAATGAATCCCTCCCAATTATGGGAGACGACCATGAATCCCGAAAACCGGACCCTGCTTCTCGTCACGGTCGAGGACGCGGCGGAGGCGGATCGGACCTTCGATATGCTGATGGGCGACGCAGTGGACCCGCGCCGCAAGTTCATCCAGACCCACGCGAAAGCCGTCCGCAATCTGGATATTTAGCCCGAGTTCGGGGAACCCTTTTTGATACACGGATCCTCACAGATTTTTTGGATTTTTTCCGTGCGTCTCCGCGTTATCCGCTCTGTCCGTGTCCGGAATCACGGGAATTCCCAGTTAGCCTCCTTTGAACCGACGTTATTTGGCATGGCGTAACGTCCCGGAGCGATCCTCCGGGACGTTTTGAATCCCGCCTTTCCTCTTTGTTATGAAAGTACCATAGTTGTGGATTGGGGATGTAGTGTAAAATTCCAGAAGCCGCTGACCCGTGCGGCATTCAGTGGAATCATGTTGTATCTCTCCAAGCGAACACAGGCGGTTTTGAGCCGGGCGCTACAGGTCGTGGTGCTGGTCTATCAGGCTGTCGCCGTCCTGGTTTTCATCTTTACGCTTTATCTTGCCGCCGACTGGCTGGCGAATCCGTTCATCGGCGGTTTCTTCGAGCATACGCTCGTCTTGAACGGTTCCGATACGAGCGAAGAGGGAAAACACTGGGCGATGTACGCGCACGGGTTCGACGTGGGCGATCAATTGCTTTCGGTGAACGGCGTTCCAGTTTCCACGTCCGATCAATTAAAGGAAATATTGGGTTCGAAGATGGTGGGGGATGAAGTCACGGTCGAAATTCGCGCTGTCGAAGGATCGGTGGAAAAAAGGGATATCCGCCTGCAGGACCTTTCGTCCGCGGACCGCTACGCCTTCTTCTACATTCCTGAATTCCTGAGCTTCGTTTTCCTCGTCGCCAGTTTGTGGATCTTCGGCCTGCGCCGAACGGAACCCGCCGGGCGGGCTTTCTCCATTTTCACCTCCTCGCTTGCCATTGCGATCGGCGCGCTCTTCGATCTGTACACCTCCCACCGTTTTACGTACATCTGGACGCTGGCATTGTCGCTGGTCGGCGGCTCCTTGATAGACCTGGCATTGGGCTTTCCCCAGGAAGTGCGTTTTGTGATCGGTCGTCCGTACCTCCGCTGGCTGGGCTACCTGGCGGGCTTGGCGCTGACGTTCAACGCCTACGCCAAATTATTCGATTTCGAAAATCCCACTGCCTACATACAGGCATGGCAGTTCATCTATGGATTCGTCGGGCTTGCCGCTCTCTTCTATTTTGGGATGTTGTTCCGCCATGCAGCCACCTCCCGCTCGCCCGTCGTCAAGAACCAGGCGCGGACGATCCTGATCGGTTCCCTGATCGCGTTCGGTCCGGTGGTGATCTGGTTCTTGTTTTCGGGCGAGGCGTTCAATCCCTACCTGCTCCCCTTCCTGCTCGTCTTTCCCCTGGTCAATGGATACGTCGTCCTGCGCTTCCGCCTCCTCCGCACTGATTACTGGGTGCGCCAGGGGATGGTATATGCCATGCTGACGATTTTCGTCGTCGGCGCGTATGGACTTCTGGTCAGCGGCATCGCATTGATCGTGCCGATGCCGCCCAATAATCCTTATTTGATCGCCGGGTTGGTCTTTGTCATTGCCGTCCTGCTCAACCCGTTACGCAACCGCCTCCAGGCATGGGTGGATGGCGCATTCTTCCGCGGTCAACGCGCCTACGAAGACCGCATCCGCACCTTCAGCCACGAAATGACCGGCGCGCTGGACATCGAAGCGATCGGGAGGGTGATCCGCCAGCAGGTGATGGCGACCCTGGTGCCGGAGCGCCTCCACATCTACACCTACGACGCGCTCAACGATCAATACGTCGCCTTGCCCGGGCAGGATGGTCGTCCCACCAGCGATATACGCTTCGCCTCCACCAGCCCGCTTGTCCAGTACTTCCAAAAAGAAAACATCCCGTTATATCTCGATACGGTCAACCCGCCCGAAAACCTGAAAGCCGACGAAGCGCGCCTCTCCCTGCTGGGCGCGCGCCTCTTCATCGCTTTGAAGGGCGACGGCAAGCCCGTCGGCTGGCTCGCTTTGGGATCGCCCCTTTCCGGCGCGGCATACACGCCCAACGACCTCGAATACCTCGAAAACATTTCCGACCAGGCGTCGGTCGCCATTTCGCGCGTGCAAACGGTGGCAAACCTGGAACGCCGCGTGCAGGAAATGAACGTGCTTTCGCGCGTATCGCAGGGCGTGAACATCACGCTCACCTTCGACGACGTGCTGGAACTGATCTTCGCGCAAACCTCCCAGATCATCCCCTCCGCCTTCTTTCACATTTCCCTCTACAACAAGGCGGCGAATTATTTCTACTATGGTTTCCGCGTGGACGACAACGAACGCGTTGCCTCCCTCGAAAACCAGCCGCTGCCCATCAACTTCGGTCTTGGACAGGAGATCATCCGAAAGGGACGCCAGATCATCACGCAGGATTACTCGCGCGAATGTCACTCCCGCAACGTGATCCCCGCCGCGACGGGCATCTACGCGTGGATGGGCGTTCCGCTCAACTCCGGCGCGGAGACCATCGGCGCATTGAGCGTTGGAAGCCGGGACCCCACCATCACCTACACGCGGGCGCAACTCAACCTCCTGCAATCCATCGCCGACCAGACCGTCGGCGCGATCGTCAAGGCGCGCCTGCTGGAGGAGACGGAACAACGCGCCCATCAACTCACCACGTTGAACGAGATCACGCGGCAGTTGACCTCCACGCTCGAACAGGAACCCCTCCTCCGCAACATTCTCGAAAACGCCGTGAGCATCCTCAACTCCGAAGCCGGGACCCTGTTCCTGGTGGACGAACAAACCGGCGATCTGATCTTCCGCGTCACCGCCGGACCTGTAGCCGGGAACCTGCTCGGACAACGCCTCCCCGCTGGAACCGGCATCGCCGGACGCGCCGTCCAGACCCGCGCCCCCGTCATCGAAAACGACGCCCAACGCTCGCTTTCCCGCTTCGCCGGAACCGACAAGCAGACCGGCTTCATCTCGCGTTCCCTGCTTGCCGTCCCCATGCAGATCAAGGAACGCGTGCTGGGCGTCATCGAAGTCATCAACCGCCGCGATGGATTGCCCTTCGTGGAGGACGATCAAAACATCCTTGCCGCATTCGCCGGGCAGGCGGCGGTCGCCATCGAAAACGCGCGCCTGCTCGCGCTCACCGACCAGGAACTCGCCGCCCGTCTCGAGGAACTCCAGGTCATGGGCCGCATCGTCCGTGAATTGAACGCCAGCCTCGACGTGGACCGCGCCATGCGCATTACGCTCGAATGGGCAATGCGGCAATCGAACGCCGAAGCGGGCTTGATCGGCATGATGGAAGAGGGCAGCATACGCCTCATGGCGCAGGAAGGCTACGAGGAGGTGTTCACCGATCCCTCGAACGGGCATTTGCCGCTCGATATGCCCACCATCAAACCCGCCCTCCAAAGCGGACAGCCCACCCAGGTCTCGCTGATCGCCACAGGCGAAAAGGGACTCCTGCCCACCGCGCACACGCAGATCATCATCCCCATCCGCCGCGAAGCGGACGTCATCGGTTTGCTCCTGCTCGAAAGCATGAGCGACTCGCAGGAGAACCTGGCGTTCCTCAACCGCCTGAGCGACAACGCCGCCATCGCCATCTACAACGCCCAACTCTACGACGAAGTGCAGCGCGCCAACATCGCCAAAAGCGACTTCGTCTCGTTCGTCGCGCACGAACTCAAGAACCCCATGACCTCCATCAAAGGCTACACTGAATTGCTCGCCGCCGGCTCCGTCGGACCGATCAACGACATGCAGACCAACTTCCTGAACACCATCCGCGCCAACGTCGAACGCATGTCCGTCCTGGTATCCGACCTCAACGACAACGCCAAGATCGAAGCGGGCCGTCTCCGCCTCGACTATAAGAAGGTGCGTGTGGCGGAGATCGTGGATGAAGTCCTGCGCTCCACCAGGCGCCAGCTCGATGACAGAAAACAGACCGTGGAGCTTCGTCTCGCGCCGAACTTGCCGGAGGTCTGGGCAGACCCGGTGCGCGTGGGGCAGGTGCTGACCAACCTCGTCAGCAACGCCCACAAATACACTCCCGAAGGCGGGCAGATCGTCATCGGCGCGGAAGCGACCGCCAACCAATGGGATTCCGAAGGAGCGAAACGGGTCATCCATCTCTGGGTCAGGGACAACGGCATCGGCATCAGCATCGAAGACCAGATGAAGATCTTCCAGAAATTTTTCCGCTCGGACGACTCGAAAGCGCGGGAAGCCCCCGGCACGGGTCTGGGTCTGAACATCACAAAAAGCCTCGTCGAAATGCAAGGCGGGAGCATTTGGTTCGAAAGCGAATACCGCAGGGGGACGACCTTCCACTTCACCGTACCGGTTGCGGAAGGATGACGACATGATCCTGAAATCCGCCATCGGACACGCCCAGGCGTTGAACGGACGCGAAGCCGGTTTACAGGCGACGCATCACGCTTTGAACAGCCTCGGCTCGGCAAACCCAGGCATGGCGTTTGTCATTGCCTCGCACCAATACCAGGCGCGCCACGTCGTCAACGGCGCGGCGAGCCTGTTGGGCGATACGCCCATCATCGGCATGAGCAGCCCCGTCGGTTTCACGTCCCGGGGGTTGCATCCCAATTCGGTGGTCGTCGCCCTGCTGATCGGCGATTTCCAGGCGGAAACGTACTGGATGCCCGGCTACGCCCAGAGCGGGCGTGAGACAGGCGTCCGACTCGCGCAGCAACTCGAAGGGAAGGAGGACGCGCAAGGTCTTCTCTTCTTTGCGGATGGCTTCAACGGCGACGCCGATCAGTTATGTTCGACGTTGTCCGTTGGGGATATCCCGCTTGCCGGCGCGCTTTCCTCCGGGGATTTGCACACGGGTCATTCCTACCAGTTGGCTGGTCAACAGACCGGAACCGGGGCTCTCGCCGGAGCCGTCCTGCGCGGCGGCTTGCGCGTGGGTGTCGGTTGGGCGCATGGCTGGAACCCGGTCGGCAGTCACTTCCGCGTGACGCGTTCGCGCGGCTTCTGGCTCCGCACATTGGACGGTCGTCCCGCCTCCGAAACGTACGCCCAACTGTTCGGCTATCCCGCGCGCGAATGGGCTTTCCCCCCGTTGAGTCACCTTGCCCGTCTCTACCCGCTCGGCTTGGAGCAGGGCGATCAAATGCTCGTGCGCGCCCCCGTCCGCGTGGAAGCGGATGGAAGTTTCCGCATGAACGCGCCCGTGCGCGACGGCGTGGATGCCTACCTGCTGGTTGGCAACCGCGCCTCCTGCGAGAAAGCCGCGCAGCAGGCGGCGCAACAGGCGTTGCAGCAACTCGATGGGGAAAAACCCGCCTTTGCGCTCGTCCTTGCCGACATCGCCTGGGAGATGTTGTTGAAGTCGCATCCCGGTTCCGAGATCGCCGCAGTGCAGGACATCCTCGGCAGGGACGTTCTCATCGCGGGCGGTTATACGCTCGGGCAGATCGTCCCCGGCCGGGAATCGGCTCCGCCGCAATTGTTGAACCAGCATATCGTCGTGATTGCATTCGCCTAGATCGAGCAATCCGCTTTGAACCACGGACGCTTCGCGCTGAGCCACGGGGTTTTATTCTTTTGGCTCTTTGGGGTTTGGTGGGGTAAAAATCTTTTCTGGACACGGAAGCCACGGATTTCACAGAAAAGCACGGATTTTTTTCTTTCTTTTTCAGAGAAAAAACTTCGAAAAACTCCGTGTCTTTATTATCCCCTTTAGGAGACAGCTGCGGCACAGGTAACATCAACCTGCATTGGGGGATATAATGCCCGGTACCACGAAGAGGAGAATGATATGAAAACCGGGATCCTTTCCCTGACCTTGATCGCGGCGTTCCTGCTGGCGGGATGCGCGCCTGCGACCCCCGCGAACCCCACGCCCACCCTGCTCATCCCTGCCTTGCCGGTGACCGATCCCACTGCGACCCCTTCCCCGTCCCCGCTCGGAACCTTTGCTCCCCTGCCGAACCTCACAACCACCCCGTTCCCTTCCGCCGCGCCAAGCCTCTGCACGGATCCCGCCGCAGCCGCGCGGGTCGAATCATTGAAAACTTCGATGCTGAATGCGGATGGCGCATTGCTCAGTTCGCTCGTGAGTCCGACGCGAGGGATGGAGGTTCGATGGGTGCGATATGGCGCCGCCGTCACCTACACTTCGGAGCAGGCGAAATTCCTCTACGAAACGACCTTCGAGGTCAACTGGGGCGACGCGCCCGGAAGCGGACTGGCGAAGGTCGGCGCGTTCCATGACGTGATCGTCCCCGACCTGGTGAAAATATTCAACCAGCCCTATACGCTTCATTGCAATGAACTCAAGCACGGCGGCGCGACCTACGACGTTACCCTGCCCTTTGACGGGGATTTCTACTCCATCTACTTTGCGGGCGCCGAAGTCAACGGTTTCCTCGACTGGCATACCTGGGTCGTCAGCATGGACTATGAAAACGGAAAACCATACATCCATTCATTGATCCAGTTCTATTGGGAGCCATAAGGGATTGCCGATCAGGGCTGACCTTTGCCTCGCGTCATCCGCTCCCAATGCCGGCATACCTGCCGGCATTCTTAATGTAAGAAGCAGACTGGTCACGTATACTATGTTATTGCAAAAACTTGCAATAAGGAAACCATGTCCTGCGCTTCTGAATATGCCCCCCAACTCCGCGCCCGCGGCTATCGAATGACCTCCCAGCGTTTGGCGATCCTGCACGTTCTTCACCACGAGGGGACTCATCTCTCGCCCTCCGAAGTCTACAAGAAAGCCCTGAAGGAATTGCCCAGGCTCACCGAGCCGACCGTCTATCGCACGCTCGAATTCCTTTCGGATATCGCCCTCGTGCGTCCCTCTTACAACTCCAGCGGGCACCTGACCTACGAGATCGCCGGGGACGACCATCACCATATCGTTTGCCGCAATTGCGGCAATGAGATGGAAGTGGAACACACCTTGCTCGAAAGCCTGTACCGGTTACTGGAAACCACCAGCGGCTATCGGAGCATTGACAGTCACGTGACCTTTTTTGGCGTTTGCCCGGGGTGTCAACCCTCATAGAAAAGGAGAAAACCATGCGCTATTCACCTGCCCCCCTTCACATCCCGGACGGATTTCTGAACGTTACTGTTTCAGTCGTATGCTGGGTCATTACCGTCCTCGTCGTCGGTGTTGCGGTTTCGCGCACGAACAGATCGCTGGGCGAAAAGCAGGTGCCGTTGATGGGCATCATGGCGGCGTTCATCTTCGCCGCGCAGATGATCAACTTCCCGGTGGCGGGCGGGACGTCCGGTCACCTGTTGGGAGGCGCTCTGGCGGCGATCGTGCTGGGTCCCTGGGCGGGGATGCTGGTGATGACCGCGGTCGTCGCCGTGCAGGGACTTTTATTCCAGGATGGCGGTCTGCTCGCCATGGGCGCGAACATTCTCAACATGGGGTTGATCACAACCGCCATCGGTTATGGTCTGTATCGTTCCGTGATAAACGGATCGCAGACCACGAAACTCGCAGTGGCTGGCGTTGCCGCATGGCTTTCGGTGATGGCGGGCGCGCTTGCCACGTCCCTGCAATTGTGGTTGAGCGGGACGAGCAACCTGCAGGCGGTGGCGATCACCATGTTGGGCTGGCATGCCTTGATCGGACTTGGCGAAGCGCTCATCACGGTTGCCGCGCTGTCGTTCATCTTCCGCACGCGTCCCGATCTGCTCGGCGAAGGTTCAGCCTCTGCCGGGGGCGGACGCGGCTGGGCGATCGCAGGCCTGGCGATTTCGCTGATCGTTGTCCTGTTGTCCCCGTTCGCCTCTGCCGACCCGGATGGGCTGGAGCGCGCGGCGATTGACCTGGGCTTCATCCACGTCGGTCAATCTTCGTCGTACCAGATCATTCCTGATTACACCTTGCCGTTTTTGGGCGCAACGCCTCTTTCCACCATCCTTGCTGGAGCGATCGGGATCGTTGTTGTTGGCGTCATTATCTTCCTGCTCGGGCAGGGGTTGAAGACGAAATCATAAATCGTAAATCGAAATCATGCACTCCGACGCCTTCGATCGTTATCACCATACCGAAAGTTTCGTCCACCGCCTCGACCCGCGCGTGAAGGTGGTTGTGACCATTGCGTACATCCTTTCGAACGCGCTCCTGCCTGACGGCGCATGGATGGCGTTCGGGTTTTCGTGGCTGTTCCTCCTCGTTGCCAACGTGCTTTCGAATCTTGGCATCACATTTACCCTCAAGCGTTCGTTCATTGCGTTGCCCTTCGCGCTCGTTGCCATTACCGTGCTTTTCTCCATTCCCGGCAACCCTCTTTCCACCTTCCGCTTTCTATTTTGGGACCTGACCATCACCGACGCGGGCTTATTGCGTTTCGAGAGCATCCTCATCCGTTCGTGGCTGTCGGTGCAGATGGCGATATTGCTCGTTGCCACGGCGCGCTTTCCCGATATCGTCCATGCCCTCGAACATTTGCGCGTGCCTTCCATTCTCACCACGATCATCGCGTTCCTCTATCGCTATCTCTTCGTTCTCATGGACGAGGTCTTCCGCCTGCTCAGGGCGAGGGAGGCTCGTTCGGCGGCCGCGTCAGGCGTCAGGGCGGGAGGAAGCGTGGCGTGGCGGGCGCGCGTCGCGGGGAATATGGCGGGTCAACTCTTTTTGCGGAGTTACGAACGCAGCGACCGCGTCTACAATGCGATGCTGGCGCGCGGCTATACGGGTCATCTGAACACGATCAATCCGCACGAACTTCATCGCGTGGATTACCTCACGACCGCGCTGGCGTTGATCGTCATCCTTTTACTTCAATGGATCGGGCGACTATGACGAACGTTTTATCGGTTCACGACCTGCATTTTTCGTATCACGACCATCATCCCGCGTTGCGCGGCGTCTCGTTGACGTTGTGCGAGGGCGACAAGGTGGCGCTGGTGGGACCGAACGGCGCGGGGAAGTCCACGCTGATGCTGCACCTGAACGGGATTTTGCGCGGGCAGGGCGACGTGTTCGTGGGAGGCGAGCGGCTCACGCGTGACAATCTGCCTGCCGCGCGCGCCATGGTCGGACTCGTCTTCCAAAACCCGGACGACCAACTCTTCTCGCCGACGGTCTTCGAGGACGTGGCGTTTGGTCCGCTTCACATGGGATTGCCGAAGGATGAGGTGGTGAAACGCGTTGAGTCGGCTTTGAGCGCCGTGCGGATGTCGAATTACCGCGAACGCATGTCGCATCACCTGAGCGTGGGCGAGAAGAAACGCATTGCGATTGCAACCGTCTTATCCATGAATCCGCAAATCCTGGTGTTGGACGAACCCTCGGCGGGACTCGATCCGCGTGCGAGGAGGGCGTTGATCAACCTCTTGCGCGAACTGCCGATCACCATGCTGGTGTCAACACACGATATGAGGATGGTGCAGGAGTTGTTCCCGCGCACGATCGTGATGGATGAAGGTTTGATCGTCGCGGATGGGATGACGAGTGAGATTTTGGCGGACGAGAAGTTTTTGAACGAGCATGGGTTGGAGAGGGCGTAGAGGGGAGTGAGCAGTGAGCAGTGATCAGTGATCAGTAAGCAGTAATCAGTGAGCAGAATGCGAAAGTCCGTCTTGTGGGAGGCGGGCTTTGAATTTAAATCAGAAGTTTCACAAAAATTGTGCGTAGCGAAAATATGACATTTGCCTATTGAATTTCGACATTTTATTTGCTACACTAAAAGTGCATTTTTGGACTGGGGAACATCGAAGCCGGCAATGAATGTCCAAAGCAACTTGTTTTCTATAATTGTTCGCTCAAATTGGAGGGCTCCATGAACAACACAAGTTTTCGTCGGCAAATTGCAAAACTGTGCATTGTATTTGTATTAATATGCCTGACAGTCACAAATATAAATCCAATCCCAAACGCAGGCGCACAAGAGGGAGGGCAACCTACACCTCAACCAAATTCGATTCCACCAACACCCACTCCAACCTCTGCGTCTGATACCAGCGAGCAAAAAAACGAATTAGAAAGACAATCGCTTGATAATGTAATGGAGGCACTAGTTCCAACTAATGATGATTTTTCTTTTGCTACGCCAATATTAGGGGATTTATATTCAGATATTTTGGATACTACAGGCGCAACCGTAGCATCCGACGATCCTTATATGGGATGTGGATATGGAATCAATTCAAATACGGTGTGGTATCGGTTTACAACGCCATCTGCTGGAAAGTTACGCGCAAATACGATAGGTAGTAATTATGATACCGTTATAGCAGTTTTTACAGGTTTACGCGGATCTTTGGTTCCTATTATATGCAACGATGATTATTCTGGCTTACAGTCTCAAATCGAATTCCAAGTACAGGCTGGACAAACCTATTATCTCGAAGTGGCAGATTATGGGTCACCGGGAGGTGGCCTGTTACAGTTGACTGTTGACTTTATTCATATTGATGTTCCACTTGATATTGTTCTCTTGCAAGATGAAACTGGTAGTATGTATGATGATATTGCTCAATTACAGAGTCTTGCTCCTCAAACCTGGGACAGCATTAATGAGGTTAGTACAGCCGGTTTTCGGATGAGTGTAGTAGGATTCAAGGATTTTGCTCGCACTCCATGGGGTGACGGTAGCGATTGGGTTTACCGGCTTCTGACCGATTTTGTCACGGATCGTAACCAATTTGTTGCATCTGTGAATGCTCTTACTGCTTATGGAGGAAATGATGGACCAGAATCTCAATATGCGGCTGCAAATTACTTGTTGGCTTCCAATCATCCTTGCATTGATAGTAACGGTAACGGGAATTGTTTAGATTTTTTCGATACGCCTATTGGACAACAGCCCCATTTTCGATCTGGAGCAAGGCGTATTATCTTGCTTGCTACAGACGCATCATTCCATGATCCGACTAATACCCCTGGCTACCCCGGACCATCTCGTGATGTTGTTGCCGACAAGTTGCTGGCAAATCGTGTAATTGTTATTGGTCTGGTTCCCGGAGGCGAAGGTTATGTGCCTCAGGTTGACGATTTGGCAACATTGACAGGAGGAAGTACACAAAACACTGGTAGTACAGGGGGGGATATAGCGAATGCGATAGCGATTGCCTTAGGGCGGTTTCGCCCGGTTAGCTCTGTTCTTTCAACTGTCACAGTAACACCAAATACAGTGCTAGCGGATGGTAATGCTACCGCGCTTGTGACTGTGACGTTAAGGGATACGGCTAATATGCCAGTAGCGGGTAAATCTGTAATATTAATTTCCACCCGTGGTGGACAAGACATAATTTATCAACCTGTTACTCAAACCGATATTAATGGGCAAACGACAGGCTTGATCGCTTCCCTTAGTTCGGGGGATTCAAACATAATTGCGGTGGATGTTACAGATAGTGTTCAGATCGCCCAGCAACCTTTGATCCAATTTACTCCTGACAATCAAGAATTGCTGAATAAAATCAACAGATTCAACTCCACAACTCAGATTCAGTTGAGTAATTTAGAATCATCAGTAAAACAAGTGGGGAAGGACGGCGATGAGATGAAACGATTTATAGCGGAAGATCGAGCT
>JAANMU010000798.1_pt1 | contig 34329 bp, 12 predicted proteins | sample 7279701 | NCBI WGS metagenome assembly JAANMU01 (sample SAMN14094539, study PRJNA606508) | bioreactor metagenome | isolation source: A lab-scale SPAN reactor treating ammonium-rich wastewater day 57 | place: Ireland: Galway | collected 2017-03-13
GCGAAAAGGGCGGGCGCGGGGTGAAACTCAACCGGCGGAAGAACACCAGCATCTCCTGTCGCGCCCACATGGCCTCTTCGAACTCTCCAAACGTCAGGGCGCGGCGGTTCAACTCCCAGGCCTCGTCGTAGCGTTTGCGCAGGAACTTCAGCCGGCTCCAGTACTGAAGGCGCTGGCGGTGCGGCCGGCCGGTGAGCACCGCCTGGGCCATGACGGCGTCGGCGCGCGGCAGATCACCCGCCGAGACCAGGCACCTCGCCTGCAGCACCAGGGCGCCGCAGCGCGCCGAGGCCTCATCGGCCAGCTGGACTGCCTCGGCGTAGGCCGCGTCGGCCAGCTTGTGCTTCTCCTGCATATCCAGCGAAATCGCGCGCCCCAACGCCGCGACAAAGGCCAGGCCGCGCTGCTCCCTGGCCTCGTCCATGAGGAAGGCCGCGCTCTCAAAGCGCCGCAGAAGCAGCTCGCAACGCAACAGGGCTTCGAGCACCTGGGGGTCGGCGGGGGCAAGCTCGCGCGCGTAGAGCAGAAAGCGGCGCGCATCCTGCAGCGGGCGCGGGTGATACTGCCAGCCGTCCACCTGGGCATGGAGCATCAACGCCTGACAAAGCATGAGCAGCGCCGGCACGTGCTGGTTGTCCGCCAGCAACGCATCCACCGCGCGCTCGACAGCATCATCGAGCTCTTCATGGCGCGAGGCGTCGTCCAGCGTGCCCTTGAAGCCGGCCAGCAGCCGCCGCGCCCGCTCGCTGTCGCGACGGGCCATGGGGGCCGGCACGATCTTGCCTGAAGCACGCGGCCCAAGACCTTCAAAGGCCGCTGCCACGCGGCGAAGCAGCGCCGCAGCAAGGCGAAAGCGCGGCGGCATGGGCCTGGCCAGCAGGGCTTGGGGGCTTCTGTCCTGTTCAAACACGGCACTTTCCCGGGTCGAGGCAGGCAAGCTTACAGTGAAATCGGCTCGGGCTGTATAAGCCACCGGGGCAAATCCGACCGGCCGGTCAGGTCCGGACGCAAATCTCCCGGGCGCGCTGGTCAAGGCGCGGCAGACGGCGTAGCCTAGAACCAACTGCCATGGCTGACCGCCGCCAGACCACCCGCCGACACATCACGGGCAAGCTGCTGCAACGCCCTGAGGAACTGGCGTCGGCCTTTCTCGAGTCGGGACATACGCTGTTCTGTGTGGTGGACCGCCTCGGCCGCTTCGTGGTGTTCAACCGGGCCTGCGAAGAAATTACCGGCTACACGTTCAACGAACTGCGCGGCCAGTCCTTCTTTACGGTGCTGGACCCCAGCGAGCACGAGCGCATCCAGCAGCTCTGGGCTACGCGCGACGCGCGTGCGACGGCCCCCGACGCCATGGACCTTCTCTGGCGGCACAAGAATGGCGCCCAGCGGCTGATTCACTGGTCCTTCAGCCGTCTCGACGATGCCCTGGGCAACCACGAATATTCCGCAGGCGTGGGCGAAGACGTTACCGAACGCCGCCGCGCCGAGGCCGCGCTGCGCGAGAGCGAAGAGCTGAACCGGCGGATCCTCGAAGCCGTGCCGGGAGGCATCGTGCAAGTGGGACTCGACGGCTCGATCCGCGTGGCCAACCAGGAGGCGCAGCGCATTCTGGGCCTGAACTTTGACGAGCTTTCCAGCCGCTATGTCTCCGATTTCAGCCGCGACACCCTGCGCGACGACGGCTCACCCTGTCCCGTCTCGGAGTACCCGGTGACGCGCTGCCTGGCCTCGGGCAAGCCCCAGCCTCCCATGACGATTGGCGTGCGCCAGCGCGACGGGCATGTGCACTGGGCGGTGTTTACGGCCGTGCCCCTGCACCACCCGGCGACTGGCAAACTGGCGGGCGCCGTCGTCACTTTCCTGGACATCACCGAGCGCAAGAAGACCGAGGAGGCCATGCGCGCGAGCGAGGCCCGCCACCGCCTGCTGATCGAGGAAGCCTCCGACGCCATCTGCTTTGCCGACGACCGCGGAAACAACATCGACGCCAACACCAAGGCCTGCCAGATGTTCGGCTACACGCGCGAGGAATTCCGCGCGTTGAACGTCGCCGACACCGTGCCGCCCGAGGACCGGCACCTGATGGGCGCGCGCTTTGCCAAGATGCGCGAGGGCATTGCCCAGCGCTGGGAGCGCGAGCTTCTGCGCAAGGACGGCACGCGCTTTCCCGTCGAGATCTCGGCGCGCTTTCTGCCCGACGGACGCCTGCTCGCCATCATGCGCGAAACCACCGAGCGCAAACGCGCCGAGGAGGCTCTGCGCGAAAGCGAGCAGCGCTTCAGGCTCCTGGCCGATGCCGCGCCGGTGTTCATCTGGCTGGCGGATCGTTTTGGCCAGCGCACCTACTTTTCCAAGGGCTGGCTGGAATTCACGGGCCGCGCGCTCGACGACGAACTGGCCGAGGGCTGGAGCAGCGGCATTCACGACGGCGACCGCCAGCGCGTGCTGGATGCCCTGGCGGAAAGCCTGTTCTCACGCCAGGACTTCACACAGGAGTACCGCCTGCGCACCTCTGACGGCGACTTTCGCTGGGTGCTGGATCACGGCGTGGTGCGCTTCACCGAGCGCGGCGAGTTCTCCGGCTACATCGGCTCCTGTCTGGATATCACCGAGCGCAAGCGCGCCGAGCAGGCCCTGCAGGAAAGCGAGCGGAACTACCGGCTGCTGATGGAGCAGGCCTCAGACGGCATTGCGGTGTTTGACGCCAACCGCCGCTTCCTGGATGTCAATACCCGTTTCTGCGAGCTCATGGGGTTTGACAAGGCGGAGCTGCTGACGCTTTCGGCCACGGTCATGCTGCCGCAGGATGCCCACACAATAGTGCCGGCGCGTTACGCGGAACTCGACTCCGGAGGCATCCTGCGCATCGAGCGCGACCTGCTGCGCAAGGACGGCTCAGCCATGCCCGCGGAGATCACGGCCCGGCGCATCAGTCCCGGCCGCTACCTGGGCATCATCCGCGACGTGACGGAGCGCCGGCGCGCCGAACAGGCCCTGCGAGAGAGCCAACGCCGCCTGGCCACCCTGCTTTCCAACCTGCCGGGCATGGCCTACCGCTGCCTCAACGATCGCAACTGGACCATGGTATTTGTCAGTGACGGCACGCGCCTGGTCACGGGCCTCGCGCCGTCGGACTTCATGGACGGCAAGCTCAGCTTCGCATCGCTGATCGCCGAGGAAGACCGCGAGCGGGTCTGGAACGAGGTGCAGATGGCCTTGGCGGAGCGCCGCTCGTTTTCGCTGAGCTACCAGATCAAGCGCGCTGACGGGCGCCTGCGCTGGGTCTCAGAGCAGGGGCAGGGCGTCTACGACCCCGAGGGGCGGCTGGAGGCGCTGGAGGGCTTCATCGCGGACGTTCACGAGCAGCGCGAAGCCGAGCGCGCCCTGGCCGAGAGCGACGAGCGCTACAAAGCCTTCATCGCGCAGAGCGCCGAAGGCGTGTGGCGCTTTGAGTTCAGCCCGCCCGTCATTCTGTTGGACGACATCGAGCAGGTCACCCGGGCCATCATCCACCAGGGAGTGCTGGCGGAGTGCAACGACGTCATGGCGCGCATGTACGGCTATGAGCACGCCCACGACATACTGGGCACGCGCATCGTGGACTTGCTGGACATGTCCGACCCGACCAATCTCGAGCAGTTCCGCGTGCTGGCGCAAAGCCGCTTCCGCATCGAGAACATAGAGAGCCACGAAATCGGGCGTGACGGCAGCCACCACTACTTCTTGAACAACGTCATCCCGATTTTCGAAGGCGGCACGCTGAGGCGGCTGTGGGGCACGCAACGCGATATCACGGCCCAGAAGAAGGCCGCCGAGGCTCTGCGCGAAAGTGAAGAGCGCTACCGCCGCCTCTCGGGCGCCACGGCCGAAGCCATCCTGATCCATGACCAGGGGCGCATCCTTGACGCCAACCAGCGCGCGGCCGACATGTTCGGCTACTCCCCCACCGAACTCCTGGGGCTCAGCGCCTTCATGCTGGCGGAGCCAGATTCGCGCGCCACGGTCATCAACGCCGTCAAAGCGGGCGTGGAGGTGCCCTACGAGGCCGTGGGTCTGCGCAAGGACGGCTCGACCTTCCCCGGCGAGATCACTCCGCGCAACCTGCAACTGGGCGGCAAGCTCGTGCGCGTCGTGGCCGTGCGGGACATCACCGAACGCAAACGCGCTGAAGAGGCCCTGCGACACGAGGCTGCCACGATCCGCCTGCTGCAGCGCGTGGCGACCGCGGCCAACGAGACCGCCGATACCCAGACGGCGCTGCGTGAAGCCATCGAGGCGGTGTGCGACTACACGGGGTGGGGCGTGGGCCACGCGTTCTTGCTCGACAAGCCGAGCAACGAGCTGGTGCCATCGGGCGTGTGGCACGAGTCCGGGGACGCTGATCTGGCCGCGTTTCGCCGCATCACCGAGGCTACGCGCTTTGCTCCCGGCGTGGACCTGCCGGGCCGCGTGCTCAAAAACTCGCGACCCGTGTGGGTGCGCGACGTGCTGGCGGATCCCGGCTTTGTGCGCGCCCGCGCCACCACACAGGTGGGCATCCGGGCGGGTTTTGCCCTGCCCGTGATGGTAGGCCGCGAGGTGGCCGCCGTGCTCGAGTTCTACACGGACCAGCCGGTTGAACCCGACCCCAACATGCTCGAACTCATGGCCAACATCGGCACTCAGATCGGCCGCGTGATCGAGCGCAAACGCATCAACGACGTGCTCGAAAACCGCGTGGCTGACCGCACGGCCCAGCTTGAGAACGCCAACCGCGAACTCTCGCGCCGCGCCATTGAGCTCGAAGCCATCAACCGTGAACTGGAGAGCTTCAGCTACTCCGTCAGCCACGACCTGCGCGCGCCCCTGCGCGGCATCTTCGGCTTCTCCCAGGCCCTGCAGGAAGACTTCGGAGACAGGCTCGACGACGCCGGCCGCGCCCTGCTGGAGCGCATCAAGGCCGCCAGCCAGCGCATGGCGCGGCTGATTGACGACATGCTCGGGCTATCGCGCGTCACCCGCGCCGAAATGAAACCCGAGCGGGTCGATCTTTCGGCGCTGTGCGGCGAGATTGTGGCCGAGTTGCGCAAGGCAGCGCCCGCCCGGCGCGTGGACGCCATTGTGGCTCCGGACGTCTGGGCCGAGGGCGACGCGCACCTGCTGCGCGTACTTCTGCAGAACCTGCTGGACAACGCTTTCAAGTTTACGTCGCGCAAGGACTCGGCGCGCATTGAGTTCGGGCGGCAGAGCGCTGAAAGCGAGACCGTTTTCTTCGTTCGCGACAACGGCGCAGGCTTTGAGATGCAGTATGCCGGCAAAATGTTCGGGCCCTTCCAGCGCCTGCATTCGATGAAGGAATTCGAAGGCACCGGCATCGGGCTCGCCACGGTGCAGCGTATCGTTAACCGCCACGGCGGGCGCGTCTGGGCCGAGGGCCGACTGGGCGAGGGCGCCACCTTTTATTTCACTCTGGGCAAGGCCGGCACTTGAGCGACTCGCGCACCATTCTGCTGGTCGAGGATAACCCCGACGACGAGGAACTGACCCTGCGCGCGCTGCGCAAGGGCGGCGTGAGCCGGCCCGTCCAGGTGGCCCGTGACGGCCCCGAGGCACTGGATTACCTCTTTGGCCTCAACGCCTTTGCCGGGCGCGACACAACACAGGTGCCGCGCGTGATGCTGCTGGATCTGAAGCTGCCCAAACTCAGCGGCCTGGATGTGCTCAAGCGCACCCGGGCGGATCTGCGTACGCGCCTGATGCCCGTAGTGATCCTGACCTCTTCGGTGGAAGACAGTGACCTCAAGCAGTGCTACGCCCTGGGCGCCAACAGCTATGTACGCAAGCCCGTGGAGTTTGACGAGTTTGTGGAGGTCATTCGCAGCATCGCCCACTACTGGCTGAGTCTCAACGAATTGCCCGGCGGCCCCTACCGGCCCTGCGGTTGAGCGGCGACTTGACGCAAACAATAAAAACTATAAAATGAGGCCCGGGCAGGAGCTTTGGCCATGGGGAACATCTACCGCATTCTGAAGATCGAAGTACCGGTCCAGGTCAAGCTGGCCGAGAGACGCATGTTCATTGGCGACGTGATCGAGCTGGCGCCCGGGGCCGTGATTCAGTTCGAGCGGCCCTACGATTCCCCCCTTGAACTCATGGCCAACGAACACGTGATAGCCAGCGGCACGGCCGTCAAGGTCAACGAGCATTTCGGCCTGCGCATCGTGAGTCTGGCGCATCCCACCAGGCCCGGCACCTGAGCGTGGCCGCCTAGCGATAGGCCTCGGTGTGCTGGGGCTGGGCCTCGCGGATGGCAGCCTGCCAGGCCTCAATCATGTCCTTGGCCAGCGAGTAGCTCTGGTAACGGCCGTCGATGGTTTCACGGCGGCAGTCATCAATCAGCTCTCGGTACTGCTTGTACTCCTCGAAAGTCATGGGCTCGGCAAAGAGCGCCTTGATGTGCTCAATCTGCAGGACGTTGTCGCGCAGGCAGGCGTCCACCAGCACGTCGCGGAAGAACTCGAAGCGGTTCTCCAGCACCCCGGCCTCGCCCTTGTCCGCCAGAATGGAAAAGCAGTTGGCATTGAACGTCGTGTCGCGCACGTCCTTGTCTTCGGGCTTGCTCTTCTTGCGCAGGGCCGTAAGACCGGCAATCAGGGCCGGACGCGCCTTCTTGAAATAGAACTTCTTGAGAAAGAAGCGCGCGTCGTAAATGGGCTCCGTGATGCCCTCTTCTTGCATGGAGTTCGAGATGCCGGCGCTCTGCACGTCGTGCAGCTCCTCCATCAGGCGGTCATAGAACTCCGGGTGCTTATCGATGATGGCCGGCTCTTTCCAATAGGCCCGGGCCCACTGAACAAAGCCCAGCGGCGTGCGATAGCACGCGTCCGAAATGGCATAGAGCGTATCGCCCAGCCTCCAGAGAAAATCAGGCTGATCCGGAAAATCCTGGTACGTCATACGCCAGATTTCCTGCCCGAACTCACCGAAGTCCGTGCGCATCACCTGCTGCTTCAACTGGTAGGTCGTCGTGAAGTACCACAGGGCGTTGAGCCTCACCTCGCGCGTAATCTGCTTGACGGTCGCCCCGGGCAGCGCAAAGCGCGTGCGATAGGCATCCAGCACCTTCAGTGTCGCGTCCTTGCCGTCCTTGCGCGCCAGCACGCACAAGTCGTATTCGATGGCCGTGGACAGCAGTTCCAGCACCGGCCCTGTCATGTTGTCGCCAAAGGCCTTGACCAGAATGCCCACGACAGCCGCGCCGTTATCGCGGGCATCTTCGCCGCTGAGCAGCTTGCGCGCGCGGATGACGGCATTGGCCTTTTCGCGGATGCCCTTGATTTCGTCGCTGGGGTCCGTCTCGCCGAAGGCAGCCCTGACCTCATTGAGCGCCCGCTGCGCGTCACCCTCCTCGATGGCCTTGCGTGCGGCCAGGTAGTGCTCCACCTGCTCCTTGAGCGCGTCGGCGCGTTTGGTGAACTCAGCCCCGACGACAGCGGCCTTGAGCCGGTCGCGGGCAACGTCGGGCTTGCCCTGCGCCACGAGACGGACAATTTCCTTCTCGAGATCGTCAAACTCGCGCGCGGCCAGCGCCCCGGCGTCCTGCTTCTCCCTCAGCGTTGCCAGTTCCAGGGCGTCCTTGAGGTCGGCGCTTTCGCCGTGCTCCTTGATGTAGACCTCAAGCGTGCGCCTGGCCTCACCCGGCTTGCCGTTGGCCATCAGGGTTCGGGCGTCGGCCAGAACCACCTGCTCCGGCGTGGGCCCGCTGTCGCGCAGGATGAAGAAACCGATCAGCAGCACCGCGCACAGCAGCACCACGCCCGCCGCCAGCACGATCATCGTGGTCTTGGATGACTTGCCCTGCGCCTCCATCAAGGCTTCCAGGGCTTCGTGGTAGCGGGTGTATTCCTTCTCAGCCGTGGCGCTCAGCTCGATGATGCGCGTCTTCATTTTGTCTGGGTCGATGCGCGTTTCCTCGACGATGCGCTTGTAGACCTCATCAGCGGGGTCCTGCACCACCTTGTAAAGCTTGATCTCCTGGCTGTTCTCGCCGCGCGGCCGGAATGTCTTGACGAAGGCGTTGGGTACCTCGGCCTTGTTCATGGCCAAAAACACCGTCTCGGTGAAGTAAATTTCGTCGGGGTTGGTGGCCTTCTCAATCTTGGCGGCCACGTTCACGGCGTCGCCAAAGACGTCAGTGTCGGTCAGGGTCACGTCCCCTGAGTTGATGGAAACCTTGATGTGGATCTGGTCCTGCTCGGAAAGGCCCTGGTTGTATTTGCGCAGCGTGTACTGCATGTAGGTGCCGCACTGCACGGCGTTGGTCGGGCTTTCAAAGGTGATCAGGAAGCTGTCGCCGATGGTCTTGATGACCTTGCCCTCGAAATGGGCCACGATGGGCATCAGCAGCTTGTTGTGGGTCTCCAGCCGGTTCATGAGCTGGTCGCGCGAGATCTTCTCCGTGTGGCGCGTGAAGCCGGAGATGTCCGTGAACATGATGGTCAGGTTGCGCTGAATTCGCTTCGTTGACATGTGAGCCCCTGGGGCCGTGCTATCTTGTCGGGCAGTCCGATCACCGAGGTCACAATGTACCTGCCAACTGGCGCCTTTGCACCCGTTCCCACGCCCTTCACGCCGGAGGGCAACGTGGACGCGCCCGCCCTGCGCGCCCACCTGGCCTGGCTGGAACAGGAGGGGCTGTCCGGCGCGCTCATTCTGGGCACGAACGGAGAGTTCCCCTCCCTTTCCTTCGCCGAAAAGCGCGCCGTCGCCTACACCGCCGCGCGCGGGGGACGCCCGAAGCTGCAGCTCATGCTCTGTGTGGGCTCCTGCGCCCTGCCGGAAACCCTGGAGCTGTTGGCACTGGCCAAGGAGTTCGCCTTTGACAGCGTGCTTTGCCCGCCTCCCTGGTACTACCGCAATGCGAGCGTGGCGGGCCTGGCGGCCTTCTTCCGGCGGGTGCTCGATTCCAGCCGCGTGCCCGTGCTGCTCTACCACATCCCCCAGCTCACGGGCATCGCGCTGGGCGACGAGTTGCTCGATGCCATCGGCCCTCACGCCAACCTCGCCGGCATCAAGGACAGCACGGGCGATGAAGGCGAACTGGCGCGGCTTGCGCCTCGCTTCAGGGACACCGCATACTTGGTGGGGAGCGACAAGCTGATCGCCAAGGCCCTGGAGGCAGGGGGACGCGGCAGCATCACGGCGGCCGCCAGCGTAGTGCCGGACCTGGTGGCAAGCATCAAGGCCCACCCGGGACAGCAGGGGAAGCTCAACAGCGTGCGAGGCCTGCTGGAGAAGTTCGGCCTGGGGCCCGCGGTGAAGGCCATTTTGAGGCGCAAGGGTTTTGGCGCCTATGCCGCGCGCCCGCCGCTGCTGAACCTGGAGGAGGGGCAGGAAGCGCAGCTGATGACGATGCTGGACATGTTCGGCGCGGTGAAGTGGTGAGGGGCGGAAAAACGGACACGGGCCGCGGATTGCTCCGCGGCCCGTGTTATACCCCGGCACCGACCTACTTTCGCCTTTCGACTATCATCGGCCCCAAAGGCTTAACTTCCGAGTTCGAGATGGGATCGGGTGTGTCCCTTTGGGTATGGGCACCGAGAAAACTGCCAAGCGGCAAGGCCGCCTGAAGATGTCAAAGGTTCCTGACAAACAGCACTGTGAGTTTCGTACGGATACTTGCGTATCACGGGCACATGTCTGACTATGAATCGCTCGGAATCGTGTCTTGACGATTACCCCATGTCGCCGAAGAAGCAGCGCAAAAAGCGCCGTTCGGTGGCGGGCATGAAGATAATTGTGGTCAAGCCAATCGACTGATTAGTACCGGTCAGCTCAAGGGCTTTCACCCATTACACTTCCGGCCTATCAACGTGGTAGTCTGCCACGAGTCTGGTAGGGAGTTCTAATCTTGCGAAGGGCTTCGCGCTTATATGCTTTCAGCGCTTATCCTTTCCGTACATAGCTACCCTGCGCTGGGCCTGGCGGCCCAACAGGAACACCAGAGGTACGTCCAACCCAATCCTCTCGTACTAGAGTTAAACTCGCTCAAAACTCCTCCGCCCACAGTAGGTAGGGACCAACCTGGCTCGCGCCGGTCTGAACCCAGCTCACGTACCGCTTTAATCGGCGAACAGCCGAACCCTTGGGGCCTCCTTCAGTCCCAGGATGCGATGAGCCGACATCGAGGTGCCAAACCTTACCGTCGATAGGAACTCTTAGGTAAGATCAGCCTGTTATCCCTAGCGTAGCTTTTATCTGATAAGCTATGTCCCTTCCACACGGATCCACAGGATCACTAAGTCCCTGTTTCCAGTCTGTTCGACGCATTGGTCTCACAGTCAAGCACCCTTCTACCTTTACGCTCAACGGGCGATAGCCGACCGCCCTGAGGGTACCTTTGAACTCCTCCGTTACTTTTTGGGAGGAAACCGCCCCAGTCAAACTGTCCATCAGGCAGTGTCCCCCGCCCGGATTCACGGAACGGGGTTAGAACCTTAACACACAAAGGGTGGTATTTCACCGACGGCTCAGACTCAGCCAGAACCGAGTCCTCATAGCCTCCCACCTATCCTACGCATTGAATGTCAAGGCCCATTGCCAGATTACAGTAAAGCTGCATAGGGTCTTTCCGCCTAGCTGCGGGAACGTTGTATCTTCACAACGACTCCTATTTCGCCGTGTCCCTGCGGGAGACAGTGTTCCAACCGTTCCGCTCTTCATGCGCGACTGAACTTACCAGCCAAGGTATTTCGCTACCTTAGGACCGTCATAGTTACGGCCGCCATTCACTGGGGCTTAGGTTCTCAGCTTCGCCTTACGGCTAACCGATCCCCGTGACCTTCCAGCATTGGGCAAGCGTCGCTCCCTATACCTCCTCTTCGGAGTTAGCAGAGAGCTGTGTTTTTGATAAACAGTCGTCAGAACCTCTTCTCTGTGACCTTCCGCCTTACGGCGGTTAGGCGCCCCTTATCGCGAACTTACGGGGCCAATTTGCCGAGTTCCTTCCGCAGAGTTCTCACGCGCGTCTGAGGATCTTCTCCTCGCCCACCTGTGTCGGTTTGTGGTACGGTCGCACCTGGCTGAAGCTTAGGGGATTTTCTTGCCAAGACATCCGGTCAGTACGGTTTGGCCGAAGCCGCGCCGTCTCAAGTGCCGGAGATTACGCCGATGGATTTGCCACGCGGCCACCCCAACACCCGACAGATCATCCAACAGACCTTAGACTTTTCTTCTTGGGTCTTCCCATCGCACCAAATGCGGCTCACGAATGTTAACGTGATTCCCATCACCTACGCCTTTCGGCCTTGGCTTAGGGGCCGGCTAACCCGAGGCGGAATTACCTTGCCCCGGAAACCTCAGGCTTTCGACGAACGGGGATTCTCACCCGTTTTATCGCTACTCAATCCAGTATCATTGCTTCCCAGCGCTCCACCTCTCCTTACGGTAAGGCTTCACTGCCCTGGGAACACTCCGCTACCGCGTGGATGGACCTCCGTCCATTCCACACCCGCAGCTTCGGCATGACGCTTAGTCCCGATCATTGTCGGCGCGGAAATGCTCGACCGGTAAGCTATTACGCACTTTTTAAATGGTGGCTGCTTCTAAGCCAACATCCCGGCTGTCTTAGCACTTCCACTTCCTTTGTCCACTTAGCGTCAGTTTAGGGGCCTTAGCTGGCGGTCTGGGTTATCTCCCTCTTGACGATGAAGCTTATCCCCCACCGTCTTACTCCCAAGATACGGCGTGTGGTATTCGGAGTTTGAGAAGATGGGGTAGCCCGAAGGCCCCTCCGATCTTTTCAGTAGCTCTACCCCCACACACTATGACTTGAGGCAAACCCTAAAGTTTTTTCGCGGAGAACCAGCTATCTCCGAAATCGATTAGCTTTTCACTCCTACCCACAGCTCATTCAACAGCTTTTCAACGCTGAAAGATTGGGGCCTCCATGAGCGGTTAAGCCCATTTCACCCTGGCCATGGGTAGATCTTCCGGTTTCGGGCCTACGCCACGTCACTAAAGACGCACATTTCGCACTCGCTTTCGCTTCGCCTTCGCGTCATAGACGCTTAAGCTTGCGACGCAGCGTAACTCACTGGATCATTATCCAACAGGCACGCCGTCACACTTGCCCATACGGGTATAGTGCTCCGACCGCTTGTAGGCATATGGTTTCAGGTTCAATTCCTCCCCTCCCGGGGATCTTTCCAACTTTCCCTCACGGTACTGGTTCACTGTCGGTCACTGAGTAGTATTTAGCCTTAGAGGGTGGGCCCCCTAAATTCCTGCCAGTTTTCTCTTAGCTGACAGTACTTGGGAAATCCTCCGGAGATCATCACCTTTCGCCTACAGGACTGTCACCTTCTATGGTCGGCCTTCCCATGCCGTTCAACTAGGTGTGATTTTGTAACTCCGTTGCCTTGCGGCTGAGGCTCCCACGACCCCGGCAGCATTGCTGCTGCCGGTTTGGGCTATTTTCCTTTTCGCTCGCCGCTACTCAGGAAATCTCATTCGATTTCTTTTCTTGCAGGTACTAAGATGGTTCAGTTCTCTGCATTTCGCTGGCAATGGCCTATGCATTCAGCCATGCCTGGCGGGTATTCAAACCCGCCGGGTTTCCCCATTCGGAAATCTCCGGGTCGTAACGCCTGTTGCCGGCTGCCCGAAGCTTATCGCAGGCTACCACGTCCTTCATCGCCTCTCAGTGCCAAGTCATTCCCCATACGCCCTTTGTATCTTGACCACAATAATCTCCAGGTCCGCCGACCTGTCGTGCCACCCCGCCTGGATAGGACGGGATGTCCCCTGCCTCTTCCACCCGCGAGCAAGAATCACTCATCCGCGGGCGGTATGCCGACTGGGGTCATGCAGTGAAGACACGATCCGTAGCGATGCAGCTGTCTTTGGCTCACGCCAGAAGCAGCTGCTGGTTCATTTCTCAGACTCGCCGAACTCAATCATCCAGGAGCGGCGAAGCCCCTGAACGAGTGAATACGACTACTAACTTCCAACCGGCTCTGCAGCCGGGTAGAAGCCGTTGTGCCTCTAATACGAAACTCACAGTATGCTGTTGTCAAAGAACGAGTACTCTCGACAGCTTCCGCCGAGGCGGAAACTGCCGCAAGAGCACCGGGTCAAGCACCCTGTCGCACCTCACGCGCGTAAACGCGCGCCTGTTGCCGGATGCCCGTTCCGAAACTCTCGCGGGCTGACGCCATGCAGGTCTGGTGGACCTGAGGGGATTCGAACCCCTGACCCTCGGCTTGCAAAGCCGATGCTCTACCACTGAGCTACAGGCCCGTGCCTGCCAAGGCAGACCCCGAAGGTCCCACGCTTCCCAAGCTCGGCCTGGACCACGATCCAAGTCTAGCCCCGGAGAGATGGTGCGCCGGGGCGGACTCGAACCGCCGACCTCACGCTTATCAGGCGTGTGCTCTAACCAGCTGAGCTACCGGCGCGGCTGAGCCCGAGGGAAGCTCCGATGGGGCCGAACAGCGGCCCCATCAGGCGTCATATGTTGAATAGCCAAAGCGCGAGGAAGTGCCTAAACATCGCGGTTGCTTGCGCCGAACCGGTATGAACCGGTTCCCGCGAAGTCTATTTATCCTTAGAAAGGAGGTGATCCAGCCGCAGGTTCCCCTACTGCTACCTTGTTACGACTTAGCCCCGATCACCGACCCTACCCTAGACGCCGCCCCCCTTACGGTTGGGCTAACGGCTTTAGATAGAACCGGCTCTCATGGCTTGACGGGCGGTGTGTACAAGGCTCAGGAACATATTCACCGCGGTATGGCTGACCCGCGATTACTAGCGATTCCGGCTTCATGAAGGCGAGTTGCAGCCTTCAATCCGTACTGGGGGTGGCTTTCTGGGATTTCCTTGACGTCGCCGTTTCGGATCTCTTTGTACCACCCATTGTAGCACGTGTGTAGCCCAGGCCGTAAGGGCCATGATGACTTGACGTCGTCCCCACCTTCCTCCGTCTTACGAGGCAGTCCCGCTAGAGTGCCCGGCATGACCCGGTAGCAACTAACGGCAGGGGTTTCGCTCGTTATGGGACTTAACCCGACATCTCACGACACGAGCTGACGACAGCCATGCAACACCTGCACAGGATTTCTCTTGCGAGTTGGCCGACGTTTCTGCCGGTTACATCCTGATGTCTAGGCCTGGTAAGGTTCTTCGCGTTGCTTCGAATTGAACCACATGCTCCACCGCTTGTGTGAGCCCCCGTCAATTCCTTTGAGTTTTACCCTTGCGAGCATACTCCCCAGGCGGTGCACTTAACGCTTTTGCTTGGGGAGGGAGTGAGTTAGGACCCACCCTCTCCCTAGTGCACATCGTTTACGGCATGGACTACCGGGGTATCTAATCCCGTTCGCTCCCCATGCTTTCGCGCCTCAGCGTCAGATTGCGGCCAATGCGTCGCCTTCGCCACCGGTGTTCCCTGTGATATCTGGGCATTTCACCGCTCCACCACAAGTTCCACGCATCCCTCCGCACCTCCAGTTCGACAGTATCACGGCCAGTTCGACGGGTGAGCCGCCGGATTTCAACCGTAACTTATCAAACCGCCTACGCGCCCTTTAAGCCCAGTGATTCCGAATAACGTTCGTGACCTACGTATTACCGCAGCTGCTGGCACGTAGTTAGCCGTCACTTCCTCTGGGGTATAAGTCATCGCGTGGGTTACACGCTTATTCCTTCCCCCTGACAGTGGTTTACAACCCAAGGGCCTTCATCCCACACGCGGCGTCGCACGTTCAGACTTGCGTCCATTGACAATGATTCTCGACTGCAGCCTCCCGTAGGAGTCTGGGCAGTGTCTCAGTCCCAGTGTGGCCGACCATCCTCTCAGACCGGCTACGCGTCGTTGCCTTGGTAGGCCGTTACCCTACCAACTAGCTGATACGATATGGCCCCCTCCTTGAGCGCCCGAAGGCTTTGACCCCTGTAAGATGCCTTACTGTGGTCTTATGCGGTATTATCACCCGTTTCCAGGTGTTGTCCCCCACTCAAGGGCAGGTTAACCATACATTACTCACCCTTCCGCCACGCCATTGCTGGCGTTCGACTTGCATGCCTCATCCACGCCGCCAACGTTCATTCTGAACCAGGATCAAATTCTTCATCAACAAAATTTCGTTTCGGTCCCGGCTTGCGCCGACACCGATAATTGACGAAAATTCGAACCGGCTCACATCACTTGGCAAACTCAAAACTCGAATTGATCGAGTGTTGCGTTTTGCAAAGATGTGATGGTTACTTTTGCGAGCGACAGCCCCTTCGTCGAACCGAAGTTCTCAGGAGCTTCCTCTCGCGACCAGGTCTGCTGTGCAGACCTGGCGTGAGCAGGACATGGCTTGCGCCACGCCCACTCGGATCCTTCCGCCAAGGCGCCTTGCGGCAACCCCGGCAGACGCGGTTTCTGACACTTCTCCACATGAGAGAAATGGCTGAGTCCGAAGACTCCGCCTGTCAGTCCGCCTCACATCCTCGCGCTTTTGGCTATTCAGTTTTCAAAGAGCCGTTTTGCCCGCTATCCGCTCTCGCGGCGCCACAGACAAAACAACCGATGCACAACGACCCTGCACTTGGCTGGGCCGGTTGGGCACCGGGCGCGCAGGGCTCAAAGCCCCAGGCGTTCAATGCCGAATCCAGCACAGCGGTTGTCGGGTATTTCGCGCTCGTCACTTCTCGCGGCCGGACCTGAATTCTGGCCGACCCGCTTGATGCGTGCCGCAACTTCCCCGTCGCTTATTCAGTTTCTGCTTCGTCCTGCCAGCTGCTTCTGTCCACTGCCCCGCATGACTGCCGCGGGAAGCCCACCGTAGCGAGCCGTCATCCGCCAGTCAAGCAAGAAAACAACTTTTCTCTGCTCAACCTTACTCTCTGCCTTACAAGCACTTGCAGCTTTACTCACTTCGCTTGCGCGGCTCTTTCCCGACCCCTTTTGCCTGCGGGGCGGGTGAGAGTAACGACAATCGGCCCCCAGTCAAGCTTCACTTCAGTTTTTCTTCAAAAAGCCTGCGGGCCCTCTCTCCAGGCCGGGATCGAGCCATCAGTAGTTCGTCAACGCGACGATCCTGCGCCCCTCCAACAGCTTGCGTCCGCCCAGAAAGCCCAGCTCCACCACGAAGGCGCATGCCACCACGCTGGCCCCCTGCTTCTCCACGAGGTCGCAGGCGGCCTTGGCCGTGCCCCCCGTGGCCAACAGGTCATCGATGATGACGACGCGCTCGCCGCGCCGAACCCCGTCGGTGTGCATCTCCAGCGTGCCCTCGCCATACTCGAGCTTGTAGCTCGTAGAAACGCGCTGGTAGGGAAGCTTGCCCGGCTTGCGCACGGGCGAAAAGGGCAGGCGCAGGGTGTGGGCGAGCACGGCACCGAAGATGAAGCCGCGCGCCTCGATGCCGACGATGCGCTGGGGCTTGAGGCCCTCGAGTTGTTTCTCGAAGGCGCCATTGATGGCGGCCATGGCCGTGGGGTCGGCCAGGACGGGCGTGATGTCCTTGAAAACGATGCCCTTCTTGGGGAAATCCGGGATGTCGCGAATCAGCTTGCGCACACTTTCCATGGCAGCTCCAAGTGGTGCGGGCGATTGCCCGCGGGGACACTTCTAGTAGCGCCTAGCCAGGCAGGCAAGCAAAGTTGGCAAGGCGGCAGCCGCCAGATAGACTCAAGCATCCCCGCATCGCACCCCAAGCGCGGCCATGTCCAGACGAGAGTTCTTCGTCATCGTGTGCGCAGCCACGTTATTGGTGCTGGCATTGCCATTCATGGCGCAATGGTTCATTCCGCGCCCGGCCGACCCCGAACCACTGCCGGGCGTGCCGTTCTCAACTGATAGGCATGAAGAGCCGTCACTGACCGTTGTTCGAATTTGTGAGGCGCGCGGGCGTTGCATCGACTCGCTTAGCCAGCAACCGGTGGAGGCTCAAGTGGCGGTTCTGCGCGGGGCCGAAGTCGTGGTCATTTGGGCATGCGATCGTGAGGGCCGGTTTGAGTTCAAGTTCCAAGCTGCTCCCGATCTCCGACTCGAAGTCCGGCAGTACGGATATGAAACGCGATCAGTGCCATTGTCGAGTGAGGATCTAGTTGACGTTGGTCTGGTCGAACTTGAGCCCTTTTGCTCAGTGCGTTTCTACATCATGGATAATGGCCGGCGCGTCGCGCCTGAACGAATCATCGCTACGCGGCTTTTGCCATTGGCGGAAGGGATGCCTGATCGCGTTGAAGTAGACATCCCCCGCCATGGACTGCCGGTAGGGAGCTTGCGGCCGGGAACGTGGCGGGCCGTCGTCACTTATGAGGACATCGCAGAAGCAAGCGATTGGCGCAAGGCGCCAGCGTTCGTGAGCACATTCACCGTTTCTGAGAAGGAGAGCGAGGTGGAGTTGCGACCTCGACCCAAAGGCGACGCGAGCATTGTGGTTCAAGCACGCAATCATCGCGGTGAGCCCGTACCTTCAGCGAACCTGGTGTTGGAGGCGATGGGCACCGACGACATCTGCGGTATCGTCTCTTCGAAGGTGGGCGATGAGCAGGGCCAGGGAGGCTTTGGGGAATTGCCGGCAGGAGTCTATTTTCTCTGGGCCACCGATGGCACCTCTTCTGATCGCTCCAGAGCTGTGTCCGTGTCCGTTTCCGAGCATGAAACACGTGTGGTGGAACTCCTCGCAACCTGCCGGCCAGACGTTCGTGTGGAAGTGACTCGTGATGGCAAGCCCTGGGCCAATGCGCAGGTAGCGCTCATCGACGAATGCCACAGAAACGATCCCACAACTCCAGTCGAAGCGCTTGAAGAAGCTGACGCGACCGGAGCGGTCACGCTCAAATGCATACGGCCCGGCAACTACGTACTGCGGGCTGGAGCCAGAGCAGCTGAACTTTCGGCTGCCTCATTGAGCGACGCGGACGTTGTCGTGACATTCAATCGCGACCAAACGCTTCAGTTGGAGGTCGTCCGTCCTGCCAGCCCAACTGTCAGTGTGGAGGCGAGGGTTCGGGGCCAGATCGGGCAGGACGGAGTAAAGGACGTATTGTTCTGCATTCAGAATCGCGAAGCGCCGCGCCAGATCGAGTATCGGAGGACCGGCGAAGGCCTCGCCGCCCACTTCGAATCCATGCCGCCAGGAAGTTACCGCGTTTGGGCACAGGCCGCTGTATGGGTCGACACAATCGTCGATGGGAGGAATCGAGAGGTCGAGCGCATCTACGCGACGTTGACTGGGTCAGCTGTGGTTGACGTTCGTGGCGAGGGAACACTCGTGTGCATTGATCTTGAGCCAACGGAGCGTGAGGGTTCTGTATTCTTGCGGAATGACAAGGGCGAAAGCCGGTTCCATGGATCGGGGGTGCTACTGTTCCGGCATGAGGAGGAGCCGCACTACGCTCCTTGGGAACGGCGCTCACAATTGGATCGCCGACGCAAAACAGAAGTAAATGGCGGCCAATTCCGCACAACCTATTTGACACGCGGCGTTTACGATGTACTGCTCGTCAGCGACGATAACGTGCTGGGTATTGGCAAGCTGGACGCCACTCAATCCGGCCGCGGTACAAAGCTCGTTCTTGATGAGTGCAGCAACGCCACACTCGCGGTGAGTTTGCAGGTTGAGTCGAAGCAATCAACTTCCTGCAGGACAAACGTATTGATTCGACCCGAGTGGGGTTCGGTGCGTAAGGAAACGATCAGCTGTGGGCGCGTGGAAATGCTCTCGCTGATTCCCGGAAGGACAACATTGGAGTTTGTCACCCCGGGGTTCGAACCGGCGGTCGCGACTGTCGAAATGAAATCAGGGGACTCGCAATCGATCTCGATCAAGCTTCAGCCGCTGGGGGTACCAGGTGTGGTCATGATCGAAGGAATTACGCCGGAGGAGATAGTTAAAGCCGTGGTAGTCGTCTCGGACGGAGATGGCTTCGCTTTGCCCGCAGTGGCATATCCATCCCTGCGCAATGGCGGAGTCGCCTTCATCCTCGAAGCCGTTTCATTGCGGGCCGCGAATCTCGAAGTCTACTTGGAAAACGCCGTTGTGTTCAGAGCGACCGTGCAACCAAGGCTAGGCGAACCATTGCTTGTTCATGGCCAGATGAGACAGCGCTGACGCTATACTCCCGCCCATGAACCTGATTCATGCGGCAAAGACGGGACTCGCGGCGGCGATCACTGCCGTCATCTACCTCGCCTTCAACATCCCCCACGGTTTCTGGGCCGTGGTCTCCGCTGTCGTCGTCATGCAGGCCAACATCGGCAGCTCTCTCAAGGCCTCCTGGGCGCGGCTTTTGGGCACGGCCATGGGCGCCTTGATCGGGGCCTCACTGGCCGCCTCGTTCAATGCGCTGTGGCCGGGCCTGCTGGCCCACGGCGAGGGCCTGGGCCTGGGCCAGGCATCGCTCATGGCGCTGGCCACGGGCGCCGGCGTCGCTTTGACCGGAGCGCTGTGCATCGTGCTGCGCCTCAAAGATGCCTATCGCCTCGCCGGCGTGACTTGCGCCATCGTGCTGCTCGTGTTCGCCCAGCACCCCTGGGAGAGCGCGCTTCAGCGCACGCTGGATGTAGCTCTGGGCATTTTCGTGGCCCTGGTCGTCACGGTCTTCGTGTGGCCCTCGCGCGCCAGGCAGCAGCTTTCGTCCAAGCTGGCAGAAGTGCTGCGTGATATTGCCGCGCTGTGCGCGGCCCTGGAGCACGCCTACCAGAATCGCTGCTACCTGCCGCAGGAACTGGGGGCCATGCGCGACACCATGAAGCAGAAGTTCCGCGACAGCCGCGCCTTGCTGCAGGAGGCGGACAACGAGCCGGGCCGCACGGCAGCGGAAGCCGCGGCGCTGGGCGAGCTGTTTGTGGGTGTGGAGCGTCTATTGGAGCATGTCCTGAGCCTGGACGAAGCCGCGCGCTCCAGCGACGCTGAGCCGGGCGACCCGCGCGAAGAGCCGCGCGACGACGAGCTGCACCGGAAGATTGCCGGCGAGATCAAGGAGCTCACGGCCCTGGTGAAAGCGGGCTGCGAAGCACTGGCGCACGCCCTGATCAAGAGGGGCCAGTTGCCCGAACTGGCCCGCATGGACGAAGCCGTGGGTCGCCTGGACGCGCGGCTGCTTGAGCTGAGAACGTCGGGCATTTCGCGCCGCCAGCCGCTCGATGAAGTGATGCGCTTCCATATGTTCGTGCAGGCGCTCAAGGCGCTGAGCCGCGACCTGGTAGTCGCCGCGGGCAAGCTGCGCGCGGGCGCCGGCCGCGACCTGGACCCCGCGCAGGTAACGCGCCGCGTCAAGGGCTGACCCCGCACGATAGGAACCGGACGCGGCAGTGCTATGCTGCGCGCCCAAGGAGACAAGCATGAAGCTCACTATGGCCGCCGCGACACTGTTGATGCTGGCCGTTCTCTGCGCTGCCTGCGCGAGCACGGGTGGCGAAGCGCCCAAACCCGCCCCCACCTTTACGGAAGCGCAAAAGGCGGAACTGGCCGAAGGCGTGTTCAAATTGCTCAAGGATCGCTGCGCGGAGTGCCACCAGGCCGGGGCGCCCAAGATCTACGCGAAGATCGACTACATGCTTGACTACGAAAAGCTGGTCAAGAGCCGATGGGTCAAGCTCGACGCACCGGAACGTTCAGCCCTCTACACCGAGTGTGAGGAGGGTTCCATGCCCCTGAAGCTCAACGCCGACGGCAAGCCCAAGATCAAGGACCCCCTGCCCCAGGCGCAAGTGGAAATGCTGCTGCAATGGCTGCAGGCCGGAGCGCCGAAGTGGAAGGGGCAATAGCCGCCGGCGCGCCCGCGCCAGAGTCTTGACGCGTCAATCCTTAGGAGGCTGCATGCGCATCTTTATTTCGGCGGACATCGAGGGTTGCACGGGCATCGTTCATCGCGATCAGCTCATGCCCGAGGGCAAGACCTATGGCGCGGCGCGCAAGCTAATGACCGGCGACATCAACGCCGCCATCTTAGGTGCCCTGCGCGCCGACCCGGGAGCAGAATTCGTGGTCTGCGACGGGCATGGGGTGATGCGCAACATCCTGTTGGAGGAGCTGCACGAATCCGCCCAGCTCGTGATCGGCCCGGCCACCGTCGAGAACAAGCCGCTGTGCCAGGTCCAGGGTTGCGACGACAGTTTTGACCTAGCACTGTTCGTCGGCTACCACTCCCGGGCCGGCACCCAAGGCGGCCTGCTGGCCCACACCTGGGTAGGCAGCACCATCTGCAACTTCAGAATCAACGGCCAGCTTGTCGGAGAAGCGGCGCTCAACGCGGCCGTGGTGGGCACCTGGGACATTCCGGTGGGGCTGGTGGTCGGAGCCAGCGAACTGGCCCCCGAGTGCGAGCAAACATTACCCGGCGGCCACGTGTTTGTGCAGACCAAGCAGACCTATGGACCTACGGCGGCGCTGTGCCTGCCGCCGTCGAGAACGCGCCGGCTGATTGAGGACGGCGCGGAGGAAGCGGTCAAGCGCTTCCAGGCCGGAAAGCTCAAGGCGCTCAAACCCAAGCTGCCGGTAACCATGGAAGTCGAGGTTTACCGCCGCGAGATGGCCGACAAGGCCTGCCGCGTCGCGGGCGTCGAGCGCGTCGCAGAGCGTGTCATCGCCGTGACCGCGCCCCGTGTGGACTTGGCGGCTGCGGCAGCCTGGAATGCCGTGGTCCGTGCCCAGGACGAAGAAGCCTCCTGGCTCAAGTAGTGCCAACAACGTCAAAGCAGGCCTGGAGGCGCCGCTGCGCCACGCCGTTACTCGACGGCATCGATGGGATTTTCTCAGCACAACAGTGACACTTTTCAAGGATGTCGAAGGCATCCATGCAGCTAATGTTGCGCATGTCATGAATGTGCGATTTGTGCACCTTTGAGCACCGCGTCAAGTAATCGGCCGATTCAGCTTCACAGGCAATGCTAGCGCATATAACATGCCGCCCACTTTAGTCCCAAAGCAACTGCCCCCTTGGCTCTGTCATAGCCAGGCAGGACCACGAGGCAGGTGGTGACCGACAAGTCAGGGTGTTTTTTGTCCGCTGCCTTTGGCAGCAGAACTTTCAGTGAAGGAAGCAAGATGAACCGAATCATGCTGACTGTGCTTGCAGCCCTCCTCTTGGCGCCGTTTGCCTTTGCCCAGTCCACGTGGAACGGCGGCACCAGCACCAACTGGGGTGACGCCGCCAACTGGAGCGCGGGTGTACCGACGGCAACGACCGACGCCGTCATCTCCGGCTCGGCTGCAACCATGCCTACGCTGAACGTGGCCGCGACCTGCCAGTCCCTGACGATTCAGACCGGCGCCACGCTGAGCGGCGCTGGCCAGACCCTGACAGTCAATGGCAACTGGATCAACAACGGCACCTATACGGCCGGCACATCCACCGTGGTGATCGGCGGAGCCACGGACTCCATCATCGCGGGTACCAGCACGACTTCGTTCTGGATGCTTCATATCAGCAAGGTGAGCCTTGCCGTCCGGGTGACACTGGAAGCCAACATCAACGTCAACTCGACGGGCAATCCTTCGATGAACATCATCGCGGGAACGTTCGTCACAAACGGACGCAACGCCACGATAGGCGGCACGCTTTCGAGCTCAGGCAGCAGCAGCTCCGAGTTCAGCGTAACCGTAGGCGGTATCGTAAACCTCAGCTCCATTAACCAGAACAACCCCGGACTGGCGTTCCTGTCCGTGTATGGCGGCACATTGAACATTTCGGGCACGCACACCATTTTCAACGCAGGCCCGCGCTCTGACGTCTTCGGGGGCAACGTAAACTACACGGGCACGGGCGTCAATCTGAGCCTGTCGACCAACAACGTCAGCTATGGCTGGTTTGCGTCGGGCGGCAACATTTCTTTCGCCGGCAACATCACCAGCAGCATCGCGTGCTACTTCTACGCGTCGGGAACCAGCATCGTGCGGTTTGTGGGCACGACTGCGAGCACGGTCCAGTTCTTCAACAGCACCATCAATTACCAGCAGGAGTGGCGCTTCAACGACCTGCGCGTGGAGAAGACCGGCGCAGGCAGCGCAACGTTTTCGAACCCCAGCACCGGCCTTCAGCAGGGCTCGGTTACTATCGCCGGCACCCTGACCGTCAACGCGGGCACCACGGCGACCTTCTCGCCGCGCTTTGACGCTGGCTTCCAGCTTTACATCGGCGCCATCAACAATGCAGGCACCCTGAATCTCAATGCTCCGGCGGCCAACACGGTTTATGCGATCGGCGGAAACATCACCAATACGGGCACACTCACCGCTGGCGCAAACACGCGCGTGCAGCTTTCCGGCGCAGGCGCAACAACGCTGTCAGGCAACATGACGTTCGCCGAGCTGTACTGCACGCTGCCGGGCAAGACAATCAATTTCGGGGCCGGCAACACCTATAACGTGACCAGCCGCCTGCAGCTGGAAGGCATCTCAGGCACCAACGTGCTGCTGCGCAGCACCAGCGCGGGCGTGGCGTGGAACCTGAACAACACCGGCACCGTGGTTGCCAACTATTGCGATGTGCAGGACAGCAACGCCACGGCAAACGTCACAGCGCTCAGCAGCACGAACTCGGGCAACAACACAAACTGGACTTTCGGCGGCTCGGCTTCGGCCCACACCTGGACCGGCGCCACGAGCACAGATTGGAACACAGCTTCGAACTGGAGCGCGGCCAGCGTTCCCACGGCGGCAAACGACGTCATCATTCCGAACACCGGCGCGCTGCCCTTTGCCCCGACCCTGGCGGCAACCTCGAACTGCAACTCCATCGTGATTCAGGCCGGCGGCGTGCTCAACGGCGGCAGCGGTACGCTCAACGTAAACGGGAGCTGGTCGAACAGCGGAACGTTCAATCCGGCCACGTCCATCGTCATCATGGCGGGCAGCAATCCTTCGGTCATCACCGGCCCGGCCACGCAGACATTCAACCGGCTGGCCGTGAGCAAGTCGGCCCGCACGGTGGAGGTCCTGCAGCGGGTGGCCGTTACGGCCACTTATGCAACGGTAAGCACGGCCGCACCCGGCCTGGACATCCGCCGCGGGACATTCCGCAACGCAGGATTCAACCTTACCGTCGGCAGTTCCTATGTGTCGTCCACGTCACCGGCGCAGGGAGACCTGTTCATCAGCGGCGGCACCTGCAGTTTTGGTTACGTCTATCAACTCAGTGCGCTGAAGCGCTTTGAGATCTCGGCCGGCACGGTCAGCATTGTCAACACCCACACTGTTTCCGGCGGCGAATCCGTGTTCCTGATGACGGGCGGCACGTTGAACTACAACAGCACGTCATCCAGCAGCCTGTCCGTTACCGGCAGCGGTGGTCCGGGTGCCGGTTTTGAGGCCACCGGAGGTACCATCAACTTCAATGGCGGCTTCACCGTAAGCGGCACGATGGGCTTCTTGTACGCGACGGGCACGTCCGCGGTCCGTTTCATCGGCACGGCGGCGGTCACAAACAATATCCACAACACGACGGGCAGCGGAATCCAGTTCTTCCGTATTGATGACTGCCGCGTGGAGAAGTCGGCGGCGGTGACGGTGTCGTTCAATGCCTCCACCGGCTCTTACCTGGGTTCGCCCAGCATCGGTGCGCTTACCGTCAATCCCACGAACACCGCGACCTTCGGCGCGGTCAACTTCGGAGCTGGCTTTGGCTGGCGCATGAACTCCATCACCGGCGGCGGCACGGTCAACTTCAATGCCTCGCCCCTGAGCATCTCCGGCAACATCACGGCAACGTTCAACGGAGGCGCCGCCACAGAGATCAACATTATCGGCACGGCCCCCTCGTCGCTCACAGGCAACATGGCGTTCGGCAATATCAATTGCAGGGTCCCCGGCCGCCGTATCAACTTCGGTGCGGGCAACACTTTCACGATCAACGGCCAGCTGTTCTTTGAGGGCACCGCGGCCAGCCCCGTTGAATTGCGCAGCACCAGCACCGGCGTGCAGTGGAACCTGGTTCCCACGGGCGTCATCGTGGCGCGCTACTGCGATGTGCAGGACAGCAATGCCTCCTCCACCGTTTACGCCCAGCCCGGCGGCATCAATTCCGGCAACAACGTGAACTGGGTGTTTGGTGGCGCGGTTTCCGTGCTGGCATCGTCGGGCGCCTTCCAGGCTGCCTGGTCCAATGACGTGTCCGGCCTGGTCAGCGGCACGTTCCTGCTTGAGAACCTGTCGGCCGGTGTTGCCACGCTGAACTCGATTACCTTCACGGCTTCGGGCACGGGCAACGACCTCTCGGCTTACACGGAAGTGGCCCTCTACCGTGACAATCCGTCTGCGGGCACTCCCGGCGCCTACGATGCCGCAGACACTTTGTTTGGCACGGCGTTGACGGCGTTCACGGCCGACAACGGCACGGCCACATACACCGGCACCCTGGCCCTGGCGGCCTCCAGCACCAACCGTTTCTTCCTGGTCGTCAAGTTCAACGGCACCCCGCTGCCGACGCCGGGCCAGACGTTCCGGGCTACCGTCAGCGCCATCAACATCACCGGTGCGCCGGTTACGGGCGTGCCGTCGTCGCCCATGGCAGGCCATCAGATCTCCTCGCCGGTGCTCAACGTTACGATCCCGAGCATCACTGCCAGACCCGTGACTTCCACTTACGCCGGGCCCGGTGGTATCGGCTTTGAGTACGCCCGTTTCACCGTGACAAACACGAGCCCCGGACCCGCGGTCATCAACTTCCTCCAGCTCTATGGCTATACCAGCACCTCTCCGCACCTGAACAGCATCGCATCCGTGCGGCTCTTTGAAGACACGAATGCCAACAATGGCTGGGACAACGGCGTGGATGCGCAGGTCGGTGCCACGTTCACGTCCTGGACGTCGTTCCAGAACTTTACCTATTCGGGCTCCGCGGGCACCGTTGCCGGTAACGAGGTTCGCACCTTCTTTGTCGTCGTGACACTCAACGGCTCGTCTGCGCCGCCAAACGGCGTTCAGTTGGGCTTCTATGTCTCCAGCTCGAGTTCCATCTCGGTGGGTACGCTGACGGGCAACCTGGGCACCATTCGCTACGGCGTCCAGATCCAGAATGCCGCGCTGCACGTGATTGCAACGCCCGGCACAGCAGTGCCCATGTTGCCGAACTCAAGCAGCCCGGCCGAAATCGGCAAGTTCACCATGACCAACATCAGCGCCGCAACCAGCGTAACGCTGAACAGCATCACGCTCACCGCCACGGGTACGGGCAACGACCTGACGGCCTACTCGACACTGCGCCTTTACCGCGACACCAACAGCAACGGTTTCTGGGACGGCGCCGACACGCAGTTCGGCGCGACTCTGACCGCCTTTTCGGCCAATGACGGCACGGCCACCTTCACGCAAGGCGGCGGTGTGGCTATTGCAGGCAGCACGACGCAGACGTTCTTTGTGGTCGGCGCGATGAACGGCAGCACGCCTCCGACTGCGGGCCAGACCTTCAGGTTCTTCGTCTCCTCCTTCTCCAGCTCAGTCGCCAGCGACAGCCTGGGCGTGCCCAGCCACATCATGCAGGGCATCACGGTCGTCAGCTCGGCCTTCACCTTCGCTGACGCCAGCGGCGCCACAGCCACCGACGTCTTTGTCAGCAGCACTGACAACGTTCTCCAGAACTTCACGGTGACCCTCTCTTCTTCGGGCAACGTGGACCTGCAGAACTTGACGGTGACCCACGCCGGTACGGGCAACCCGACCACGGCCTACACGCAGGTTCGTCTGTTCCTGGACAACGGCGATGGCGTTTTCACCGGCGCCGACACCCAGGCCAACACCAACTCAGCCTCATTCTCCGGCTCGCCCGCCACGGCCTCATTCACATTGAGCGCCGGCGCAGCCACCTTCACCCCCAGCCAGACCAAACGCTTCTTCGTCGTGGTGGACTTCAACGCCTCGCCCAGCGTCGGCCAGACCTTCAAGTGCTATGTCTCCGCGGCCACGGCCAGCGGCGGCGGCACGGCCCTCGCCGGCATTCCCACGCCCTCGACCAGCGGCAACTCGGGCCTGATCATTGTGGCCCCGACGCTGACGGTCTCGGCAACGGTGGGCACGGCCGTCAACGTCTACGCCAATGACCAGGGCCCCGGCAGCGGCGGCCGCCAGATGGGCCTGTTCACGATCACGAACAACGCTGCCGGCGTCGCCACCCTGACCCAGATCACCCTGCAGGCCAGCGGCAGCGCGGACGATTCGACGGACTACTCCGAAGTCGCCGTTTACCGCGACGACGCTGCGGGCGCCAGCCCAGGCAGCTTCGACGCCGCGGACACGCTCATCGGCAGCGCGGCCACGGTGTACCCCGTCAACAACGGCACGCTGACGTTCAACGTGCAGGCCGGCGAGCAGAGCTTTGCCGCTTCGGCCTCGCGCACCTACTTTGTGGTGGTCAAGCTCAGCGGCCAGGCCTCACCGACGGAGACGCTGCAGGTCGCCGTCAGCGACATTACGGTTGGCGGCGGCTCGGCCAAAGCCGGCGTGCCCTCGAGCGTGATGTCGGGTCTCGTCATTCTGGCCCCGAGCTTCGTGTTCGCGGATAACAGCTCCGCGACGCAGGGCCAGGCCTCGCTGGGCGGCACGGGTTACACCATCCAGCAGTTCACCGTGTCCTATCCCAACGGCCCCAACAACACCCTGACCTCGATCACCGTTCAGCCCACCGGAACGGGCAACGACCAGAATGACTTCGCCACGGTCGCCCTGTACCGCGACGCCAATGCCAACGCCCAGTACGACGCCGGCACAGACGTGCTTGTGACGTCCTTCGCGGCCTTCCCCGCCGATGACACGGCGGCCAGTTTCACGATTACGGGCACGGAGTCGCAGTGGGCCGCGGGCGACGTGCGCCAGTTCTTCATTGTTGTGGATTACAACACCAACGGCACAAACAACACCACCTTCGCCACGCAGGTTCAGGGCGCCTCCGGCGGCTCCACCGGCACGACCTACAACGCCCTGCCCCAGCCCAGCTCCGGCCCCACGGCGGGCCTGCTGCTGCTCGCCAACAACATCACTGTCACGGTCAACGGCCCCGGCACGGCCACCACGGTCAACAACACCGATCAGGGCCCCGGCGGCATTGGACGGGTCATCCTGGACTTCACTCTGACCACGGTGGCGGGCAACTGGACGGTCAGCACCCTGACCTTCACCGGCCAGGGCACTGCCAACCACCAGACGGCCTACAACAGCCTTGCCCTCTACGAAGACGCCAACACCAACGGCACCTACGACGGCGCGGCCGGAGGTGACAGCCTCGCCGTAGCTGCAGCGGGCACCAGCTTCAACGCCACCAATGAATACACGGCCACTCTGACCAACACCGCTTTCCCGCCCAGCACCACCCGCCGCTTCTTCCTGGTGGGCCAGCTTGCGGGCACAGCGACCACGGGTCAGACGCTGAATGCCAACATCACCGGCCAGACTTCGACGCCTCCGGCCGGCGGCTCCTTCGTGTCCCTGCCCAGCGCCACATCCACGGCGCTGATCATTGACGCCGCAGCCCTCACCACACGCAACAGCGCCTCGGCTCCCGCCGCGGCCACGGTGGAAGGCGGCACGGCCCAGGGCCTCAGCCTGGCATTCTTTGAGTTCACGGCCACCAACAACAACGTGACCGTCAACGGCATCACCCTGACCACAGCGGGCAGTGGCGACTGGACGACTGACCTGGCCGCCGCCAACGGCGTTGAGGTCTATCAGGACAACGGAAACAATGTCTTTGACGGTGCGCCGACCGATACCCTCGTGTTCAGCGGCGCGGGTGCCAACGGCACGCTGACCTGCAACTTCACCACTCCGATCAACGTGCCTAACAACGGCTCACGCAGCATTTGGGTACGGGTCAACCTGCTGGCTTCCGCGGGCGCGAGCGTGCCGGAGACCTTCACGGCCTCCATCGCCAACGCTGCGGACGTCAACATTACGGGCGCGACCTCGATCCTCGGCACGCCCGCGCCTAACAGCAACGCGCTCAGCGTGGTCATCTTTGCGGTCACGACCTTCACTCCCACCTTCGACGTTCAGGCAGGCGGCGCCGCCATCACTATCGATGGCAGCGGCTTCCTGGCTCCTCTCACCCTGACCATCGGCGGCGTGGTGTGCCCCGGCACTCCGGTCATCGGTGCCGGCGGAACGCAGATCACGGGCTTCCTGGTTCCCCCGGGCAGCGGCAGCAACTTGCCCATCGTGCTGACGAACGGCCCGCTCGGTAACAAGACCCTGACGCAGACCTTCAGCTACGCCGGCGGAAGCACGGTCGGCGGCGGTGGTGGCGGCGGCAGCGGCGGCTGCTCGACCAGTGAAGAGCCCTTGGGCCTTGCCTGGCTTGCCGCGCTGGCCCTGCTGGCTGTGGCGGCGCGCATGGGGTTGCGCACGCGCAAGAGCTGATATTGCAGCAAGTTGAAGCATGACCCGGGGGCGCCTGTCGCCCCCGGGTTTCTTTTTGCAGCGCATGCACAGCAGGCATACTGTGCAATTTGTGCATTTTCCAAAGGTTCCTTACGGCTATATTGCATTCAATCAGCCATGTATTATACTCACGAAACATTGTCATCGCTCAACTGTCATTGATGCGTCATGGCTGGCAGCGCCTTCGCGCAGTCTGCTCTGCATGGAACCTACGAGGTCACACTCATGTTGCGAAACGCCCTTCTGCTGCTGACATTGGCCGTGCTGGCGCCCCTCGCTTTCGCCCAGACCACCTGGAACGGCGGCACCAGCACCAACTGGGGTGACGCCGCCAACTGGAGCGCCGGCGTTCCGACCGCGGCCACGGACGCCATCATCTCCGGCTCGGCATCGACTATGCCCACGCTCAACGTGGCCGGCAGTTGCCTGTCGCTGACGATCAACAGCGGCGCGACGCTCAACGCCGGCGCGCAAACCCTGACCGTCAACGGCAACTGGACGAACAACGGGACCTTCACTGCCGGCACGTCCAACGTGATTTTCGGGGGTACGGCCACGGCCACTGTTGGCGGCACCGCGGCCACGAGCTTCTACAAGGTCACCGTCACCAAGGGCGCCCTGGCCACGACCGTCACTCAGAACGCAGCCGTGACGACGACCCTGGCCGGCACCTCAGATTCCCTGGACATCCAGGTCGGCACCTGGGTGACCAACGGCCAGAATCTCACGGTGGCCGGCCGCGTCAACAGCACGGGCACGGCTACGGGCGAGCTCCGAGTGACGGTGGGCGGCACGGTCAACTTGAACAACATCTACGGCTGGAACCTGGATTACTTCACGGTGCAGGCGGGCACAGTGAACATTTCGGGACTGCACGAAGTGGTCAACAGCGGCCACCGCTGCGACTTCACGGGCGGCGTGGTCAACTACACGAACACGGGCACCTGCCTGCAATTGTACACGAACAACACGGGCTGGGGCTGGTATGCCTCGGGCACGGCCCAGGTGAACATCGCGGGCAGCATCAACACAAACTCGACCGTGTTCATGCAGAGCAGCGGCAGCGCCATTGTGCGCTTCACGGGCGCGACTTCGACGACGGTGCGCCTGACGACGGCCTCCTGGAGCTTTGTGGACCTGCGCATTGAGAAGACCGGGGGCGCGTCCGTGACGTTCACGGCCGGCACCTCGCTGGCTTCGAATTTCACCGTTACGAACCTGACGGTCAATGCGGGCGCGGTGTTGAACCTCGGCGGAACTTTCAATGCGGGTCTGGGCTTTGCCTTCACCAACGTGACCAACAACGGCACGATCAACCAGAACGCCTACCTCATTACCCAGACCGGCAACTTCGCAAACACCGGCACGTTCAACGGCGGCACCGGCACCACCACGTTCAACGGCACCTCGACCATCACGAACTCGGGCACGCTGAACTGGTACCACGTGACGATCAACACCGGCGCCACCGTCAACGGTGCATCGACCATGAACGTGATGGGCAACTGGACCAAGAACGGCACCTTCAACCACAGTAACGGTACCGTGGTCTTCACCAGCGCCACAACATCCGTCATTTCCGGCACCACGAACTTCTTCAACTTCACCTGCACCACCGCAGGCAAGCAGATCACTTTTACGGCGGGCACCACGCAGACCATCAGCGGCACCCTGACCCTGACGGGCACCGCGGCCACCACGGTGAATCTGCGCAGCTCCGCCACCGGCACCAAGTGGTTCATCAACGACGCGGGCAACGAGTCTTGCAGCTACGTCAACGTGCAGGACTCCACGGCCACGAACTCCATCGTGGTCTATCCCGGCGGCGTGGACAACGGCAACAACACGAACTGGCTGTTCACCGCGGACATGCAGGTGGCCGCCACGGCCGGAACGGCCCAGAACGTCGTCGCCACGGACACCGGCCCCTCGGGCGCGGGCCGCAGTATCGGTACCTTCACCATCACCAACACCCATGCCACCAATGCCTTCACGCTCAACAGCATCACGCTGGAGGCCAGCGGCAGCGGTAACGACAGCAACGCCTACAGCGAAATCCGCATCTTCGAGGACACCAACCTTGACAGCACCTGGAACGCCGGCGACACGCCCTACGCGGGAACCTTCACTGTCTATCCCGCCGACAACGGCGCATTGACTTTCACGGCGGCCCAGAACTTCCCCGTGGGCACGTCGCGCCGCTATTTCGTGGTAGTCAAGCTAGGCGGCACGACCCTGGCCCTCAACGGCCACACCTTCAACACCCGCGTCAGCAACATCGCAACTTCCGCGGGCGGCGTGGGCGGAGTGCCCTCCACCGTCATGAACGGCCTGATCGTTGACGGCCCCGAACTCGCCGTGGCCAGCACGGCCGGAACGGCTCAGAACGTCTACGCCAACTCCACCGGCACCGGCAGCGGCGGTATTTCCGCCGGCACGTTCACCATCACGGCCAACGCCCAGGGCGCGGCCACCCTCAACTCGATTACCATCACGGCTTCGGGCACCGGCAACGACAGCAACGCCTTCAGCGAAGTCCGTCTGTACGAGGACACCGGCGGCACCGCGGGTTCCTATGACCCCAGCGTGGACACGCCGTACGGTTCTGCGTCCACGGCTTTCCCCGCCGACAACGGCTCTCTGACCTTCTCGGCCGTGCAGAACTTCACAGCCGGCAGCAGCCGCCGCTACTTCGTGGTGGTTAAGCTCAACGGCAGCACCCTGGCCACGCCGAGCCAGACCTTCAACTTTGCCGTAACCGACATTTCCGTTTCGGCCGGCGTGAACAAGTCCGGCCTGGGCACCCCCGTCATGAACGGGCTTGTCATCCTTGCGCCGGCGTTCACTTTCGCCGATGCGAGCCCGGCGACCCAGGGCACGGCTTACCCGTCCTCGGGTGACTACCTGCTTCAGAAGTTCACGGTCAACTACGCTGCGGGCCCCAACAACTCCCTGACGGGCCTCACTGTGGCCGCGTCGGGCTCCGGCAATGACTCCACGGGCTATGCCAGCGTCCGGCTATACCGCGACGCGAACGCCAACGGCAACTACGACGCGGGCGTGGACACCCAGGTGGCCACCCAGGCGGCCTTCAGCGCCGACAATGGCACTTTGAGCTACACACTGACCGAAAACTTCACGGCGGGCGCCACGAACACGTACTTCATCATCGGCGAGTACAACGGCACCGTGGCCGCGGGCAATACCTTCCAGACCCGTATCACGGCCGCCACTTACGGCTACAGCGGCACCACCTCGACCACCCTGCCCGCGCCGGCCTCCGGCTTCACGGCGGGCGTGATCATTGCTGCGCCCACTCTGGTGTTCGCCGACAACAGCTCGGCGACCCAGGCCAACGCCTATCTGTCCGGCTCGAACTTCGTGATCCAGCAGTTCACGGTGAACTACCCGGCCGGACCCAACAACACGCTGACCAGCATCACCGTGACCGCCAGCGGCACCGGTGACGACCTCAACGACTACGCCTCCGTGGCGCTCTACCGCGACGTCAACTCCAACGCCACCTATGACGTCGGTGTGGACGCCCAGGTCAACAGTGTGGCGGCCTTCAGCGCCGACAACGGCACCCTGAACTTCACGCTCGCGGGCGCTGAATCGCAGTTCACAGCCGGCCAGACCAAGCAGTACTTCATCGTGGTCGCGTTCAACAACAACGGCACCAACAACACGACCTTCTCCAGCCAGGTCACGGCGGCCTCCGGCCAGCTCACGGGCACCACGATCACCGGTATGCCCCAGCCCAGCAGCGGCCCCACGGCGGGCCTCCTGCTGCTGGCCAACAACCTCTCGGTCACGTTCAACGGACCGGGCGCAGCCAGCACGGTCAACAACAACGATCAGGGCACCAACAACGAGGGCCTGCTCCTCTTTGACTGCACGCTCAGCACTGTAGCCGGCTCCTGGACCGTGACCTCCCTGACCTTCACGGGCAAGGGCACAGCCAACCACCAGACGGCCTACAGCTACCTGGCCCTCTTCGAGGACACCAACGGCAACGGCACCTTTGACGGCGCCACAGGCGGCGACAACCTGGCGGTAACAGCAGCCGGCGTTGCTTTCAACGCCAGCAACGAATACACCGCCGCGCTGTCGAACACTGCCTTCCCGCCCAGCACCACGCGCCGCTTCTTCCTCGTGGGCAAGCTCGCGGGCACGGCCACCACGGGTCAGACCCTCAATGCCCAGCTCACGGGCCACGCCTCCACGCCCCCGTCGGGCGGCCTGTTGATGGGTATTCCGACGAGCGACTCCACGGCGCTGATCATTGATACGCCCGTGCTGACCACTCTGAATTCGCCCTCGGCTCCGGCCACGGCGCTGGTGGAAGGCGGATCGGCCCTCAGCCACACCCTGGGCCTTTTCAACATGGTCGCGACCAACAACAACATCACTGTCAACGGGGTGACCCTGACCACCATGGGTACCGGCGACTGGGTGAATGACCTCACTGCCAGCGGTGTCGAGCTCTACCTCGACAACGGCAACGGCGTTTACGACGGCGCGCCCACCGACACGCTCTTGTTCAGCGGCGCCGGCGCCAACGGCACCATGACCTGCACCTTCAGCACGCCTGTCAACGTAGCTAACAACTCGACGGCCAGTATCTGGATCCGCCTCAACGTCGCTGCCACGGCCGGAGCCAGCGTCCCCGAAACCTTTATCGCCTCCATCGCCAACGCGGGCGACGTCAACCTGACCGGCGGCACCTCCATCCTCGGCACCCCGGCTCCCATGACCAACCAGCTCAGAGTCGTGCTCTTCGCTGTCACCAGCTTCTCCCCCACCTTTGACCTGCAGACGGGCGGCGCGGCCATCACCATCACCGGCAGCGGCTTCCTGGCACCGCTGACGCTCACCATCGGCGGCGTGCTCTGCACCGGAACGCCGGTCATCGGCGCGGGCAACACCCAGATTACCGGTTTCATCGTTCCCCCGGGCACCGGCAACGGCAAGGCCATCG
>JAANMU010000800.1_pt1 | contig 34289 bp, 33 predicted proteins | sample 7279701 | NCBI WGS metagenome assembly JAANMU01 (sample SAMN14094539, study PRJNA606508) | bioreactor metagenome | isolation source: A lab-scale SPAN reactor treating ammonium-rich wastewater day 57 | place: Ireland: Galway | collected 2017-03-13
TGTGGGCGTTCCTCGTCTTCGACGTCGTGGGCAAGCTGCTGAAGCCGCAGGCCGTGGCTGTCTGCCTGCTGCACTCTTATGCGAACCCTGCCCACGAGCGTGCGCTGGCCGACGGCTTGCGCGAGCTTGGCATCCCCGTCGTGCTCTCCAGCGAGCTTGCACCGGAGTTCCGCGAGTACGAGCGTTCGCTGGTTACGGCGGCCAACGCGGGCCTGATGCCGTTGTTGCGCAGCTACATTGACGCGCTGGAGCAGCGGGTTGCGCCCGCGCGCGTGGTGATCATGCACAGCGCCGGCGGCTGGCTGCCTGCCGCGCTTGCGTCACGTGAACCCGTGAAACTGGCGCTCAGCGGCCCGGCCGGCGGTATTGCCGGTGTTCGCGCAGCGCTGGATGCCGAGGGCTGCGACAGCGGCGTTGCCTTTGACGTGGGCGGTACCAGCACGGACGTTTCACTGGTGACGCGCGAGGCCCGCCTGCGCCCCGTCACGGAGATCGCAGGCCTGCCCCTGCGTACTCCCTCACTGGACATTCACACCATAGGCTCGGGCGGCGGCTCTTTGGCCTGGCTGGATGCAGCCGGTGCTCTACAGGTTGGGCCGCAGAGCGCAGGCGCCAAGCCCGGGCCGGCCTGCTATGGGCGCGGCGGCAAGCAGGCGACGCTGACGGATGCGCTGGTAGTTCTGGGTCGTTTGCCCGGCTCGCTCAAGCTGGGCGGCGCCCTGGAGTTGAATCACGACCTGGCGCAGCGGGCCTGCGCTTCCCTGTTTGTCGGGCAAAAGGGCAAGGGCCCGCAGGCCCGCGCTACCGCTGCTGCCATGGTGCGTGTGGCCCTTGCCGGCATCGAGCGCGCCCTGCGCCGTGTAACCGTTGAGCGCGGCATTGACGCGCGCGGCCTGCCCCTTGTGCCCTTTGGCGGCGCGGGCGGGTTGATTGCCTGCGAGCTGGCCGAGTTGCTGGATATGAAGACGATTCTCGTGCCGCGGGACCCCGGCCTGCTGTGCGCCCTGGGCATGCTCCAGACTCCGGCCTCGCGCGACTTTGCGCGCACGCTGTTGCTCAACGGCGCCGACCGGCGCTGTCTGTCAAAGGCCCGGCGTGCAGCCCGCGAACTCCAGCAGCGCGGCAGGAGCGAATTGCACGCCAGCGGGCTGCGAGGGCCGTTCAAGAGCACGGCTTCCCTGGATGTCCGCTATCTGGGTCAGAGCTTTGAACTCAACGTTCCTTTGACCACTGACTGGCGCCGCCACTTCGATGCCGCGCACCTGCGCGAGTTCGGCGACGTGCACAGCGGTCGGGGCGCCGAGATTGTCAATGTGCGTGTATGCGTCTGGGCAGAGCAGCGACGGCTCATTTCCGCGCCGAAGCTGCCGCGTGCCCGGCCGCAAGCCAGGACGTGGCAGGGTGTGCCGGTGTTTGAGCGCGACGACTTGCCACTGGGCTTCAGGCTGAGAGGCCCCGCCATCGTGACCGAGTTGTCGAGCTGCCTGTGGCTGGCCGAAGGCTGGAAGCTGGAAGTGAAGAAGAGCGGCGCGTTGATGGTGACGCGGCAGGCAGGTCCGCGCCAAGGGTTGGGGTCAGTTTCGGGGTCGGGGTTGAATTGAGCCCGGGGACGTTATGGCAAACATTGCGCAAGCCGCGGAGATCAGCGTGTTTCATCACGCGCTGGTGGGGGCCGCGGAGGAAATGGGCGAGGTGCTCAAGCGCAGCGCGTTCTCGCCTAATATCAAAGAACGGCAGGACTACTCCTGCGCGCTGTTTGACGCCAATGGCCGCCTCCTGGCCCAGGCTGCCCATTTGCCGGTCCATCTGGGCAGCATGCCGGCAAGCGTGGAGGCTGTGGTGCATGCGCTTGGACAAAGGCTCAGGGCCGGCACCTGCGCGGTGGTGAATGATCCCTTCCGGGGAGGCACGCACCTGCCGGACATCACGCTCGTGGCGCCTGTATTCGCGGGCGGCCGTTTGCTGGGCTATGCCGCCAACCGGGCCCACCACGCCGATATCGGCGGCGGCGCGCCCGGCAGCATGTCACCTCAGACCGACCTGATCGCCGAAGGTCTGGTCATTCCGCCCATGCTGCTCGATGACGCAGCGCTCTCGCTGATTCTCGCCAACACGCGAACGCCCGAAGAGCGCGAAGGGGACCTGGCGGCCCAGCGCGCCGCCTGCGCCCGGGGAGTCTCCCGCCTTCAGGAGTTGCAGCGCCGCGAGGGCAAAGCCTTTGAGCGTCGCTGCAAGGGGCTGCTGGCCCACAGCCGCGCCCTGATGCTGCACTCGCTGGGGAAGCTGAAGCCGGGCGTCTATCGCGCCGATGACGTGATGGACGACGACGGCGCGGGCGCTGCGGACATTCGCATCCGGCTCAGGCTTCAGGTGGGGCGCAAGGGCGTGCGATTTGATTTCGCAGGCTCAGCACCGCAGGTGCGCGGCGGCATCAACGCCGTTCTCGCCGTAACGCAAAGTGCCTGCTACTACGCTGCGCTCTGTTTCTGTGATCCAGTGCCGCCCGTCAACGCCGGTTGCTTCGAATGCGTCAGCGTGATTGCCCCCAAGGGCAGCATCGTGAACGCGCGCAGACCCGCTGCGGTTGCCGGCGGCAACGTTGAGACGAGTCAACGCATCGTTGATGTCTGCCTGAGCGCGCTGTCGAAGGCGGCGGGGGGCAGAGGTTGCGCGCAAAGCCAGGGCACGATGAACAACGTGACCATTGGCGGCGGGGGCGAGAAACCGTTTACCTACTACGAGACCGTTGCAGGCGGCTGCGGCGCGACGCGAGAGCAGGCTGGGGCCAGCGCCACCCACTCGCACATGACCAACACGCTCAACACGCCCATCGAGGCGCTGGAGCACGCCTATCCGCTGCGCGTAGAGGAGTATTCGCTTCGGGCAGGGGCGCAGCATGGCGACCGCAGGGAGCGAGCCGAGGCGGACACACTGCCTTCGCACGGCAGGCCCCTGCAACCGGCGTGCGTTCTTGGCGGCGCGGGCGTGGTGCGCCGCATTCGCGCGCTGGTGCCGTGCGAGTTTGGCCTGCTCACGGAGCGCCGCAGGCACTCGCCGCGTGGGCTCAATGGCGCGCCCGACGGCGAGGTGGGACAGAATACACGGATTCGCGGGGGTAATAAGCAAAGCCTGCCGCCGAAATGCAGCGGCAGGCTTGAAGCGGGCGATGCCCTCGAAATCAGGACGCCAGGCGGCGGCAGCGCGTAAGCCGTGCCAGCAGGAGCGAGCCAAGGGCCAGCCACGCCAGCAGGCCTGCGGCCACGTGAGCTTCTTGGGTGGTGCAGCCGCCACCCCCGGAGTCAGATGAAGGGGCGGGGCTTCCGCCGCCGCCTCCGCCTCCACCGCCCGAGCCGCCGCCGCTGCCGGTTCCGCTCGTTCCGCCGCTGCCGGGGCCGGGGTTGGTGCTGCCGTTCTGGACGGTGCTGCCCGCCAATGCGCCCCATGCGCCGAAGTTGACGTCAACGTTTACGTTGCCCTGTCGGAAATCGACGGCAATGTTGTTCGTTGAAAGTGTGACTTGCGCGTACGTGGGCCCGCCAAAGCTGCCGCCGCTGCAGGTCAGCGTCCAGGTTGCCGGGTTGAGGTTCAGCCAGTACATGCCGGCGGAGTTGGTGGTGGCGTTGACGACCACCGAGCCGCCGCCATTGGCCGAAACGGTCACGCCGCTGAGGCCTTCGCCCAGGTCGTAGCGGCCGTTGGTGTTGGCGTCGTTGTACACAAAACCGCAGATGAAATAGACCGCGGTGTCGCGCACGCCCGTGTGGATGGCCCAATAAGCGCCGCTGCCGTCCGGCGGCGTGCTGGAACTGAAGGGGCTTTCAGGGCGGAATCCCTCGGCATAGCCCGTGCCGATCTCTCGGAACTGGCGATAGAAGTTGATCTCGCTCGACGATCCACCCCAGGCCAGCAGGTGATAGCGGTGGCCGGGCGGGCTCACGCCGGAATCAACAATCAGTGCGCGAATGGCGTTGGGCGCCGAGTAGCTGATGCCGCCGCTGCTTGAAGTGAACTGACACGCCAGCGACTCAAGGTTGTTGGCCGCGCTCGGGAAGCTCGAAATCAGCGGGTATCCCGCGTTGCGCACCATGAGATTGGGCTGGTTTCCAGTGATCGCGCTGGTGTGGGCGAAGTAGCCGTTCTGCGCCATCTCAGTTGAATGAAAGCGCGACGACGTCACCAGCCGCTCGTTGAGCGCCAGGGGACTCGCCGGAGTGATGCCCGCCAGAATGCCGCCCAGTGAATTGGCCGTGTCGTAGGCCTGCGGATTGGCGCGGGCGCGGTTGATTTCGTAAATGGCCAGCGCCTCGGTGTTGCTGGGCGGGGTCTCGACGGACGACTGCGCAATCAACGGTGAAGCGAGAAGCACTGCCAGCAGGGCTATGCGCATGAGTTCTCCTGGGTGCCCAGCCGTTTTCTACGCGCAGCCATTGTAGCTTGCGCTCAGGCGCGAAGTTTCTTCATTTCGGCGATGATCGCGTCGCACTCCTCTTCCGTGTTGTAGAAGTGCGGGCTGACACGGATGCCGCCCTTGGGGCGATAGTCGATCACGAAGCCACGTTTGATCAGCTCCTGCTCGGCTTTGTCGGCGCCGGGCCAGTCGATGCACACGGTGCCGCCGCGGCGCTTGGGGTCCAGCGGCGTGTTGACCTTGAAGCCGGCGGCCTGGGCCCGCTCGATCAGGCGCGATGTCAAGCGCTGGCTCTTCTCGCGGATCTTTTCGACGCCCACCTGCTTGATGATCTCGTAGCCGGGCCGGCAGGAGTAAAGCGCGACCACGGGCGGCGTGCCGGTGCTGGCGCGCCACACGCCCTCGTGCGGGGTGAACTCCATTTCAAACTTGAAGGGCCGCGCGTGGCTGATCCAGCCCGTGAGCGCGGGGTCGTAGTCTTTGATCAGGTCAGGGCGGATGTAGAGGTAGCACACGTTGGGCCCGCCGCAGACCCATTTCACCGAGCCGCCCACGACGTAATCGACGCCCATTTTGGTGACGTCAAAGGGCACGGTGCCGATGCTCTGGTAAACGTCGAGCAACACTTTCGCGCCGACTTTGTGGGCTTTCTCGATGATGGGCTGCACGTCCTGCAGGTAGCTGCTGCGGAAATAGACGTGGCTGATGGGAACGAGCGCGGTTTTCTCGGTGATGGCGTCGCAGATCTTCTGCACGTCCACGCCGATGCCGTCGTCGCTCTCAACCATCGTGATCCTGGCGCCATAGCGCGCCCACTCCTGGACGACGTAATGGGGGCTCGTGAACTGCATCGTGTCATAGACGATGCCGTTGCGCTTCTTTGAGAAATCAATTGAGCTGAGCACCTGAGCCGTAAGCGTGGCTACGTTGAGGTGCAGCATCACGCTGCCCTTGGGCGCGCCCATCACGGAGCCAATGAGGTCGGCCGTGAATTCGCAATCATGCAGCCAGCCCGAGCCGTCGGGATAGTGCCAGGCCACGACGCCGTCGTTGTTCCACATGTCAGCGAAGTGCTTGACGCCTTCGTAAACGCCGCGGGGCATCGCACCCAGCGAGTTGTTGATCAGGTAGGTCTTGCGCGAAAGGATCGGAAACTCCTCGCGCCATTTGAGCAGGGGATCTTTTTCAGGCATGGCTTTGGCTCACTTGAACGGCTTGGCTCTCGCAGAGTGCGCAGAGGCCCAGAGTAGTCACTTCCTTTCAAACACGACAATGACAGCTTCGGTTTCATCCTCGCCGACCCGAACCATGGTTTTGATACCGCCGTTGAACTGAATAGCGTCTTGGGCAAGTTGCTCAGCAAGGGTTTCAGGACCGCTAGACCCTAACACACCCCTAGTTGACTTCAGGAAATACACCTTCGCAGTCTGTGTGCTTCTACTTGATCCTGCCGTAGCCAAGGCATACCTGAGCGTTGAAAGCTCTTGCTCGTTGGATTCCAACTTCGACTGCAAATCCTTGACGGTTCCTTGCAGGCGTGCCAATTCGTCGCGTGTTTGTTTCAGTGCAGATTCGTTTTTTTTCGCAGCAGCGTCAGATGATGCCTGTTGATTGGAGGTGTTTGACACCGCGACGCTAGCATCAGCCCCACAACCGCCAATCAAGCATGCTGCTAGCGCAGCCAACAAATGACGATCGCTCTTGCCATTGCTGATCCTCCTCGGCCGCTGCCTCGCTCACTTACCGTCAAATGGCGAACTCCACCCTGACACTAGCCCCTGCTGATCAAATGAAACTGAGCCATCGCCTTTTGCGCCGCCTACTCCTGAGAAACCCCTGACACCATAAACCCAGCGAAGACCCTTACCACCAAACTCCGCCACTTGCGGATTGCCCAGGAGACGAAGCACTTCTTCTTGGCTCATTCCCTTCCTCAGAGAACTCCAGCGGTCCTTCTCTGTAGTCAGGGTCTGGCCTTGTTGCGCTGGTGCATAGTCTGGAGCAATCCAAACAGGGTTGCCTTTCTGGTCTCGGATCAGGAGGTTTCCCCAGCCCTTTGCATCTAGTTCCATACTTGCGCGGCAAGACTTGCTCCCATCAAACAACTGGACTACGGGCGACCCAGTAGAAAGAGTACTTAGCAAGACACGCGGCGAGCCATTCGAGTCGTACATCACGAACGAGGCGCCGCCTTCCTTCGTGTTGAACAGCGCCGCTTTCTTGCCGCCAGTTTTGTCGTGAAGTTCGAAGGTCCTAGCCGTCAGTGTTTGAAACTCCCCATCCTTGTCAGCAGCAGAGACAGCACTTGTTGGCTGCACAAACTGCGCTACATATCCTCCTGCAAACGCTGCGACCAAAAGCCCCAGATACCGAAGAAGTGACATATCCCCTCCTTGCTTTGGTATGAAGTGCGCTCTTGCCAGCGCCGAAATGCGTTTACTGTCTGAACAGTTTATCGTCCTTTTCCCTTGAGCGTCCATGCGCCGAGGATTGCGATGCCTACTCCGGCGCCTAACAAACCCCAGCGTTCGGGTGGCCATTTGCTGAATGAGGTGAAGCCGAGGTCGAGGTTGATGCCTTGGCTCATTTTGAAAACGTCCATGAGCGCGCACACGATCAGCGCGACTCCGACCAGCACGAGGATCATTCCGGGTTTCATGTTGGCCTTTCGGTGCCTTGGAAGCCCGCGCAGTAATGCGCGGGCACCCTGAAGCCTCGATTCGGGGTGCCCGGCCATAACTGGCCGGGCTGCCATTGTCTAACGTCTCCTAATACGCCCCGCCGCCTTGGGGCCTGTACTTTGCGTTGTAGGCGTTCGTGGTTCGATTGATCACCGCCCAGATTTCCGGGAAGAACGCCATGTTGCTGTTCTTCTCCAGCGCGCTTGCCGGAATTCCCTTCAAACTCATCACGGCGTCGCCGATGATCCTCTTCACGAGCTGGAAGTGGCGATAGCGCCAGTGCATCAGCTCCTGATCCAGCTCGCTCATCGCAATCGTGAGTTCAAACAGGTCGGGTAGCCCGTGCGGGTCCTGATGGATCTCGTCGATCGTCTTCTTGTGCTTCTTCAACGCAGCCGCGTAGGCTTCCCAGAGTTTTTCGGGCGTCTCCAGCAGTTTATTGAAGCCGGGGCTTTCCTGGCCGCTGCCTTTGCCCAGGCCCATGCGAATCTTGTGGTAGTCCCAGGGCGCGAGCGACATCGGGAACTTCAGGCTGTCGCCCAAAAACTCGATCATGCTGGCGCTGCGCTTGATGAAGCGCGTGGCATCGCGCAGCTTGTCGGCCTTGACCCATGCCACGGACTGCTCGAGATGCTGGATCACCACCTTGAGCCAGAGTTCCATGGCCTGGTGAATGGTCTGGAACAGCAGCTCCTCTTCATTGGCCCATTCGCCGGGCCCCTTCTGGAGCCGGTAAAGTTCCTGCGTGCGGATGTACTTCTCGTAGTCCGTGCTGCCGTCGCCGTAAATCACCGGGTTTGCCATGTTGTCCCCTGTAGGGACGCGGCTCTGCCGCGTCCGGGCGAGTCGTGCTCGCCCCTACACAAGTCCGCTCGGCGGGCATACTATCGCGCGCGCCAGAAAGGGGAATCGCCATGCCCGTTGGAATCGGCTATGACATCCACCGGCTCGTTGAGGGCCGCAAGCTCATGCTCGGCGGAGTGCATGTGCCCTATGAGCGCGGCTGCCTGGGTCACAGCGATGCGGACCCCCTGCTGCATGCCATCACCGACGCGCTGCTGGGCGCCGCCGGCAAGGGCGATATTGGCGAGCACTTCCCGGATACGGACCCCAAGTGGAAGGATGCCGACAGCACCAAACTGCTGAAGACGGTGGGGGAACTGATCAAGGAAGCCGGCTTCGAGATCGAGAACATCGATGCCAACGTGATTGCGGAGGCGCCCAAACTGGGCAAGTTCAAGCGCAAGATGGAAGCCCGCATCGCCGATGTGCTTGAGATCCGCACCGCCCAGGTCAACGTCAAGGCGCGCACGAACGAGGGTTGCGACTCGCTGGGGCGCAAAGAAGCGATTGCGGCTCAGGCCGTGGTCAGTTTGGTCAAGAGGTAAGGCTGTGTTGGGTTATGGGTGTTGGGAGCAGCCGGAACCTGAAACCCAAGACCCGACACCTCGGACCGCGCCGATGCGCCACATTGTTGAGAACGCAGGCAAAAACCCTATGTCCGTACTGAAGCTCAAGAACAGCTACACCCGCCAGATCGAGGTCTTCGAGCCCCTCTTTCCCGGTCGCGCGCTTATGTACTCCTGCGGGCCGACGGTCTACTCCTTTGCCCACATCGGCAACTTCCGGAGCTTCCTGTTCTCGGACGTGCTCAGGCGCGTGCTGGAGCGCAACGGGTACGAGGTCCGGCATGTCATGAACATTACGGACGTCGGCCACATGACCGAGGACCACCTCGCTGACGCCCAAGGCGAGGACAAGCTCGCCAAAGCCGCGCGCGAACTGGGCAGCGATCCGTTCAAGGTCGCCCAGCACTTCGAGAAGGCGTTCGTTGAAGACGCGCGGGCCCTGCGCCTGAAGCTCTACCTTGGCGGAGAGGCGGCTGAGCCCGGCCAGCACCCCCGCGCCACTGAGCACATCCCCGAGATGCTGGCCATGATCCAGAAACTGCTGGAGCGCGGCTACGCGTATCTCGACAGCGCCGGACAGGTTTATTTCGAGGTGGCCAAGTTCCCCGAGTATGGGCAACTGAGCGGAAAAAAGGTGGAAGAACTGGAGGCCGGCGCGCGCGTGGAAGTGCGCGAAGAGAAGAAGGCGCCCGAGGATTTTGCCCTCTGGAAAGTGGATGCCAAACACCTCATGCAATGGGATCCGCACAGTGAAAAAGGCTGGCGCCCCGAAGACTGGAAGCGTTATCGCGAACTCGCCCCCGGAGGCGTGGACGCGCGGGTCAGGCCGGGCTTTCCCGGCTGGCATATCGAGTGCAGCGCGATGAGCCGCGCCCACCTCGGCGCCACAATCGACATTCACACGGGTGGCGAGGACAACATGTTCCCGCACCATGAGTGCGAGATTGCGCAGAGTTACGGCGCCTATGGCTTTACCGTGCCCGGCCCGCACGGCGCCGCGGACGAGCATCATGCGCGCAAAACGTTCGCGCGTTACTGGCTGCATGGCCGCCATCTGCTGGTGGACAACCGCAAGATGAGCAAGCGCGACGGCACTTTTTTCACGGCCCGGGACCTGTTCAATCCCGCATTCAACGGACGCGCCGATCTGGCGGCCCGGCTTGAAGCTCTGGGGTTCAAGGGTGGCCGGGTGCTGCCTGCGGTGCTGCGTTACGCCCTGATTTCCAACCAGTACACCCAGCCCATGAATTTCACGCTCGACCTGCTGGCGCAGGCCAAGGCCAGCGTGGAGCGTATCCAGCGCTGCTTTGAGCGCCTGCGCGAGATCGTGGGGCCTGCCACGGACGCCGACATTGAGGGCCCGGCCGGTGATCGCATGCTGGCCCTGGTGGACGCCCAGGAGCGTGCCTTTGACGATGCGCTCAACGACAACCTCAACATGCCTAACGCGCTGGCCGCGGTCTTCAAGGCCGTGAGCGAACTTAACAGCATGGAGCTGGGCAAGGCCGAGGCTGTCGAAGGGCTCCGCCTGCTGGAGAGCTTTGATGAGGTGCTGGACGTGCTGGATCGGCGCGAGCGCTCAGGCCTGCTCACGCGCCAGGAAATTGACGCAAGGCTGGAACGGCCCCTCCCGGAATTCGAAAGCCTCGCCACGGCTGAGATAGATGCCCTGTCCGTGGCCGGTTTTGTGGCGCTGCGACAGGCGGCGCGCAAGGCCAAGGACTTCAAGCGGGGCGATGCCATCCGCGACGGCCTGAAGGCGCGGGGTGTGCTGATCGAGGACACCTCACAAGGCGTGCGCTGGAAACTGGAGTGATCAGCGTTCCCAGGGCGCGGCGTTGGGGTTTGCGCGCTTGGGCAGTGGCTTGTAGGGCACGGTAGAACCTGGCGGGCTGACGGGCGCCGCATATCCCGGGGGCAGGTGGGCAGGCGGCGGACCCCAGCGTGTGCCGGGCATGTAGCCGCCGGGCAGCGTGAACTCAGCCGCGGAGGCCCTTTTCAGGTTCCACCAGCCGCTGCCCAGAAGCACAAGCCCCACGAGGGCTCCCACACCCAGAAACGACATGGCCGAGAATTCCTTGTCTGCGATCTGACCTTTGACCACTTCCTGCAGAGTGAACCTGGAGGGATCGTTGTACGAACAGAGCACCGTGGCCGCGCGGGGGCTCTGCACGGTAGCGTTGCAGAACCTCGCGTAACCCTCGTGATTGACCTTGATTTCGTCGACGACATCGGTGCCGCCGGGATGCCGGTAGTGCACGGCCAGGTAGTAGTAAGTTGTCGTGCTGCTGCGGCGGGAGCGGCGGGTTTCCGTGCGAGCCGACACCACCTCGCCCTGCACGGGCTGTCCATGGTCACGAAGGTCTTCCAGGTCGCTCTGGCCCAGCAGAATGACTGCGGCTGCGATGGCGGCGCAAGCCAGAATGATGCCGCCGATGACGAGCTGGACCTTTGCTCCGGCCTTGGTAGGGGGGCCGCTTCTTCGAACTGACCAGCGAAAGGGCATGTCGTTCTCCTGACTCCATGAACATAGCCCGCAGCCCGCGCCGCCGCCGTTACTTTTCAATCCGGGAATTGGAACGCTTCACTTGCCGATGCAGAAGCGCGTGAAAATGAAGTCGAGCACGTCGCCGGGCGCCTGCTGCAGCAGGGCTTCGTCCAGTTCGCGCAGGGCGCGGCGCACCAACGCGGCCGTTGCTTCCGGCGGGTCCTGTCGCATGCCCTGGGCCGCGCGACTCAGCGTTTCGAGGGCGCGGCGGGCCCCTTCGCGCAACGTGGAATGGGGCGCCGTTCCGGCGGCGGCCAGCCGCGCTTCGATAGCGCGGGCCAGGGCAGCCAGGCCCGCGCCCGTGTGTGCTGAAACTGCCATGCACTCGACTGGCGTCTGAACCATGGTTGCATCAGGCGCGAGGTCGTTCTTGGTCCATACCCAGAGACAGCGGCCCGGCAAACTCCGGTCCTCGCGTGAAAGTACTTCAAACTCAGACTCCAGCTCAGCGCTCTGTCCGGGTGCGCACAGCAGGAGCAGGACGTCGGCCTTCAGCGCGGCGTCGCGCGCGCGCCGTGCGAAGCGGCCGCGGTCGCTGTCGGAGGCTCCCACACCGCTGAGGTCCACGAGTTCCGCGGCTATTTCGCCGAGCTTTGCTGCGGCCACGACAGGGTCCCGCGTCGTGCCCGGGACGTCACTGACCAGCGAGCGGCGCAGGCCCAGGAGAGCGTTGAACAACGAAGACTTCCCGGCGTTGGGTACGCCGAAGAGGGCTACCTGGGGAATGGTATGGCGCTGTCGGGGACTGGGCATGGCGCAGAGATTCGCCAGGTCGTCGCGGATGCGGGCCAGCCCCTGCGCCAGCGACAGAAAGGGGGCGGTCTCAATTTCATCCTCGCTGAAGTCAAAGGCGACTTCGTAGGAGGCGCTGAGGGCGCGCAGCGTTTCGGCCAGGGCCGCGAGGGCGCGCGCAAAGTCGCCCCGCATGTCGCCCAGGGCCTCGCGGCGCTGTGCATCCGACTGCGCATTGATCAGGGCGTTGATGGCTTCGGCGCGGGAGAGGTCGAGTTTGCCGGCCTCCAGGGCGCGGCGCGTGAACTCGCCGGCCACAGCGGGTCGAAGCCCCCGAGCCGCCAGCCATCGCTCCACGACAGCAACCAGTACGGGGCTGCCGGGAAATGCCAGCTCGAGAGTGTCCTGACCGGTGTAGCTGTGGGGTGCTCGGGCTATCCACAGGCGCAGGGGCACAGGGCCCAGTTCGGTATCCAGCGTGGCGGCTGCCGTGGCTGGGCCAAAGGTCAGGCCCAGGCCCTGAGCCAATGCGGCGCAGGCCGGGCCACTGACGCGCATCCACGCCAGCGGCGCGGGCTGCAACGGAGTGGCCAGGGCGAAGATCGTGTCCACGTGCGGATTGTCAGGAGCTGCGCCGGAAGTGTTGAAGCTACTTTGACACGTGATAGGCCGGCTTGATCTCCCCGGCCCCCGACTTGGGCTTGGGCGGATCAACGATGCCCTTGGCAATGAGATAGCGCTTGATGATCTTGGTTTCGGCCAGGGAGTAGAGGCTTGACACGATGAAATACAGGGCAAAGCCCGAAGCAAACGAATAGAACATCAGACCCATGATGGGGAAAATGCACCCCATCTGCTTCTGCATGGCCGCCTGCTGCGGATCATCGGGCTTGGGCTGCATTTTCATCTGAATCACGGACAACGCAATCCAGGCCATCGGCAGCAGGTTGATGGTGAAGATGCCGTTGTGCGTCAGGAATCCCTGCAGGAAGCCCGGAAGCCAATGCATGGCCAGCGAGAAAGGAATGGTGGCGTCGGGCAGGCTGAGATCGTGCAACCAGGCAAATCCCGCCTGGCGCAGGAAGAAGCTGTTGGCAAATGTCTGATACAGGCCGATAAAGATCGGCATCTGCATCAGCACGGGCAGACAGCCCCCGAAGGGGAAGAACCCCACGTTCTCGCTGCGCATGATGTCGCGCGTTTCCTGAAGCATGGCGAGCTGGCCGTCGCGGTCCTTGCGCGAGGCGTACTTTTCCTTCAGGGCGTCCAGGCGCGGCTTTACCACCTTCATCTTTTTCGTGTAGATGGCCATGGACTTCTGGCCCTTGAAACTCAGGGGACTGAGCAGCATGCGCACGATGAGCGTCAGCACGATGACGGCAAGCCCCGGCCCCATCACGCCGGACATGGACTTGAGCAGCCACGCGAGGGGCGCGGTGACAATCCACGGCCAGCCGGGAGGGGCCAGCTCGGCCCAGTGATTGGGCTGCTCGTCATCCTGGGCGGGGGCGACATCCCAAGCCTGCTCCAGCGCAGCCTTGTCGCGCGGGCCGGCATAGAACATCAGGCGCGCCTTTGCCTTGCCGGGGGCGCCGCCCGCGGCCTTGCCTACGTCCAGCTTGGGCGCCATGAGCGAGCAGGCGGCCACGTTCTCGCCGCCGACGCGCCAGGGCTTGATGTGTCCGGAGTGCTGCGTGCTGAGGACGTCGGGGTCGCTGGCAAAGAAGGCCAGGAAGTAGCGGGTGCGCAGGCCATGCGCAATCAGGAACATGCCGTCTTTGTCCGCGCTGTCCTGCCACACGCTGTCCACGGCATCGAGCGCGGACTTGCCCTCATCAGCGCGATCTTCATTGTAGTCGCCCAGGGTGCTCTGGAAGCCGTGCATGCTGGCGCCGCCCTTGTCCTTGGTCCAGCGCTTGTTTTCCGTGCTGCCGTAGAGCGCCACGCGGGAGTAGTCGCCGCTGTTCTTGATGTTGTCGTTGGTGATGCCGGGCGGCCCCCACAGGCCCACCACCTTCTCCAGGGACTTATCGCTGTGGTTCTCGATTTCGACTTCGGCATCAATGCGGTAGCTGCCCTTGCGCAGTGTGAAGCGCTTGACGACGGCTGTGCCGTCACTCTCCAGCTTGCCGGCGGGCGGAAAACGGAAGGTTACGCTCTGGTGGCCCTCGCTGTCCGTGGTCACGGCCCCTGCTTCCCAGCGCGAAGTGTTGCGCAAGGCGTCGTTATCGTCGAGTTTGAGCGCAAAGGCGGCCACCCACTTGGGGTCGTCGCTGGGCGAGATCAACTCCAGACCCTCGGATGGGTGAATCGTGGGATCGTCCGGCGTCTTGAGGAACACCGGCTCGCCTTGCGCGTTGATGAACGTCAGGCTGTCCAGGGCACCGCCGCGCTCGCTGAAAACTGCGGTCAGCCTTTCGTTGGCCAGGGTCCTCGTGGCGGCCTGGCTGCGGCGCATGGGGTCAAAGCCGCGTTCCTTCTCGGCGGCCGTGGGCTCGCTGGTGCGCTGTGATCCGGGCGAAGGATCACTGACCTTGGGCGGGTCCTTGGCCTCGGCGGGGGTGTTGGCAGGCGCCTTGGCCGTGTTGTCGGCGGGTGCTCGCTTCGGGGCCAGCCAGGTCTGCAGAGCAAAGAAGGCCGCCAGCACGACCGCAATCGTGACAATCATCTGTATCCACGACTTGCGATCCATGAACTCTCCGGCTGTCCTCGACGCGGCTTGTGGGCCTGCTAAAACGGGGCAAAGGTTTAGTCTGTCAGGCGGCCCCCGTCAATGCAGAGCCTCGAACTCGAAGTCTCACACCCGCCGCTGGGCGCCACCCTTTTCCTGCCTTCGCAGCCACGCGCGGCTGCGCTGATCCTGCAAGGCAGCGGCGTCCATGACCGCGATGGCGCCATGACCGCCTTCAATTTTCCCAGCACGCTCTACAAGCGGCTGGCATGCGACCTGGCCGAGCGCTGCGGCCTGGCGGTCCTGCGCTACGACAAGCGCGGCGCTCGCGACACGGCCGATGCCCTGCGCGACTATTCCGTTGCTTCGCGCCTGGCCGACGCTGAAGCCGCGCTCATGGTTCTGGGCGGCAGCCCTGATCTTGCAGGGCTGCCCCGTTTTCTGGTCGGGCACAGCGAGGGGGCGATGCTGGCGGCCCGGCTTGCACATAGCCGGCCGGGGATGGTGGACGGTGTCATCTCGCTGGCGGCACCCTTTGGCAACGTGTTTGAGCTGAATCGATTCCGGGCCCGGAAGCTGGCCCAGGGGCGTACGCCGGAGGTCCGGGCGCGGGGCGAGGCGGCGCTCGACTTCTATGGAAAGCTGGAAGCGTTGTTCAAGTCCGGCCGCTCGCTGAGCCCCGCCGAGTTTCGCCAGTTCGCCTTGCCTTGGCGGGACTTGGGCTACTCTGGCTGGGAGAGCTATGAGTGGTTGCGGCAGCACTGGCAGGGTGTGCTGGACAGCGACCCGACGCTTGAGGGCCTGGCCATGCTGGTCGTGCAGGGCGGTCGGGACAATCGCCTGTGGGACGACAACGTGGAGCGCTGGCGGCAGTGGTGCGAGGTGCGGCCCCTGGCAAGCTTCCTTGAACTGCCGGACATGGGCCATGATCTCAACGACGCGCGGCGCAAGGCCTTTGTCATCCACGAAGAACTGGTGCCGGCCATAGCCCGCTGGCTGGAAAACAGAGCGGGGCGCGCCTGAGGCACGCCCCGCAGTTCGATGGCGGATGGCCTACTTTGCCGGTGCCTTGGCCACGGGCTTGGCCGCCTGCTTGAACTCCGGGAACAGGTTCTGCAGATACTCGCTCATGGTGTTGAACGTGGGGCCATAGCCGCCCTTGTAGATGTAATACTCGAGGTCCGTCGCGGCTTCTCCCGCGTCCTGGTAGCGCTTGGACTTGTCGCGCTCGAGCATCTTGTCGATTACGCGCTGCAGGTCGTCATCGACGTTGGGGTTGTAGTGCGAGATCGGCGGAATGGGCTTCTTCTGGACATTCTCGATGCAGACCAGGGTGTCGTCGTCGGCGAAGATGTTGCGCCCCGCCAGCAATTCATAGAGCACGACGCCCAGTGAGAAGATGTCCGAGCGGCCGTCCGTCTGTTCGAAGGCCGCCTGCTCGGGGCTCATGTACTGGACCTTGCCCATGAGCACGTCGCCTTCGCGGTCACGCATCAGGTTGCGGGCCTTGGCAATGCCGAAGTCGGTCAGCTTCACCACGCCTTCGGCCTCGATCATGATGTTCTTGGGGCTGATGTCGCGATGCACCACGCCCAGCAGTTCTCCGTCGCGGTTGCGCTTCTTGTGGGCGTACTCGAGCGCGCGGGCCACGCGGCTGATGATGTAGACGCACAGCTCGGTGGGAATGCGCTTGCGGTACTGCTGGTGGCGCTCAATGAACTGCTCGAGGTTCACGCCGTGGATGAACTCCATGGCCATGTAGTACTGCCGGCCGGACTTGCCCAGCTGGTAGATCTGCACGATGTGCTGGTGGATCAAGTCAGCGACGAGCTTGGCCTCTCCGATGAACATCTCGACGAATTCCGTGTTGTTCGTGAAGTCCTCGAGAATGGTCTTGATGGCCATTCGCTTCTCAAAGCCCTCGGCTCCGAGCTGATAGGCTTCGTACACTGCGCCCATGCCGCCCTCGGCGAGCTTGCGCACGAGGCGAAACGAGTTCTGATCCGTGATCGTGCCCAGTTCAGACAGCGACTTCTCAGTCTTCTTGAAGAGGCCCAAAGCGCCCCCCATTTTCTTGAATTGGACGCAACTGCGCGCCCTGACAGTGATCGGCCCGCCCAAAAACGCCCGAACACTATTCCAGAGTGGACGTTAATGTTCAAGGCACCTCGACCGGAAGTCGGGGCCGGACAAAATCTTGAGCATGGCGCAACTTCCACATCCCTCGGCACCCTCCAAGCCCCTGGTGCTGCCCAAGCCCAGGCCAGATGCCGCGCCCGAGGCCATCAGGCCCGCCTTTGCCGTGCGCTACAAGTTTCTGCTGCGCCTGATTCGGGCAGGTCTGACCCTGACAGTTCTGGGCCTCATGGCCTTTGCCTGGCTGAACTACACCTATTTCACGGTCCCCGGAGAGCGCAACTCGCAGCCGGTGCTGTTCGACATTTCCCGGGGCGACGCCCTGATACTGGCGCGCTATCGCCCCTGGCGCCCGCCCATGGTCGGGGACATTGTCTTCTATCGCGCGCCGGGCAGTGCTGATGACGCCGCTCTCCTCATCGGCCGTGTCGAAGGCGTGCCGGGAGAGACTGTGCGGCGCCGCGGACCCACCATGACCGTGGGCGGGCGCGAGCCCCTGGCCATCGGCTTTGAGCTGAGCCCGGACGCACCCATCAAGGACGGCGACATCATCGCCGAGAGTCGCTACCTCATCCTGGTTGATTCGGATGCCGTGGCCTACACGGACAGCCGCACCCACGGCTACATCGGTCGCGATCAGATTGAGTATCGCCTCGCCCTCAACCTGGCCCACTACTGGTCGAAGTAGACCTCGCACCGCGAAGTTCTCCGCCATGGACATCGTACCGTGGTTTTTCGCTGTTTCGTTTGCCGCGCCGGTTACTAGTCTCGCCCGCCATGTTCACCAAGTACGGACTGCGCGAGTTTGCGATTTACGGCTTTGGGGTGCCGGGCTGCGGCTTCATGCTGGCCTATCTGGCCTGGACCTGGCTGCCGCGCTTTGTGCCGGGCCCTGCGGGGCTGATCGTGGCCGGTGTGCTGGGCGCTTTGAGCCTGGGTTGGATGTTGTTCAACCTCAATTTTTTCCGCGATCCGCCAAGGACCATCCCCGGCGACGAGTTCACGGTGGTCAGCCCCGCTGACGGCACGGTGACCGACGTGGGCGACCGCGAGGAACCGGAGTACTTCAAGGCAAAGGTCCAGAGCCTGGGCATCTTCCTGAGCGTGTTTGACGTTCACGTCAATCGCGCCCCGCTTGAAGGCACGGTGGATTATCTTCAGCACAAGGACGGCAAGTACCTCGATGCCCGCCACCCCGATTGCAGCACGCTTAACGAATCACAGAACATCGGCTTCAAGAGCATCTGGGGCCCGCGCTTTCTGGTGCGCCAGATTACGGGCCTGATCGCCAGGCGTATCGTATGCCCCCTGAAGGAAGGCGACAAATGCGGGCGCGGCGAGCGATTTGGCATGATCAAATTCGGCAGCCGCACGGAACTGTATCTTGACGCGGCATTTGAGGTCGAGTGGAAGGTGAAAGTCGGAGACAAGGTCAAAGGCGGGGCTACGGTCGTGGCTGTGATCAAGAAGGCGGGCAACGTGGTGTCCAAGCACGACCTGCCTGTGACCTCCTCCGCCCTTCCTTGGAAGTAGAACCGGGAGATGCCATGAGAACTGCGATGGCCGTTGCGCTGGCAATTTCGTTGCTTTGCGTGCCCACTGAGGCCCAGGACAAGCCGGAATCCATGAAGATCACCCTGCGCAGTTACGGGGACTCTTCCCAGACGGCGTTGGAGGCCTTTGCGGCCAAACTTGGATACGGGGTGATACTGCCCAGCGAGGGCGACGACGTTGGCGGTTCGATCGAGGATGCCTGCTGGTTCTCTATCAAGGATGCCAGCGTGGAGCAGGCGTCGGCGGTGCTTTCGAGGGCCTTTGGACTGCGCGTGACGGTGCATCACGACCGCAAGAAGGTCTCCGCTCGCAGCTACATGACCACCACCCGGCGCGTGACACGCGGCTATGACGTCAGCCTGCTCTGCGCGCGCTATGTGGATTATGTGAACCGCTTCAACGGTGCCAAGCCGGCCAAGGGGTTCGTGGAGCGCCCGGCATCTTCCCACCTGCTGGATCACATGCTTGGGGTCATGGAGGCCACGGGCCTGCGCGGCGACAGCGGCAGCGCCGTGGGCCAGCGCTTGCTCTTCACACTGGAAGAGGGGGAGCACGCCCAGATCAAGGAGTTGCTCAATCTGCTCATGAACGAGAAGGGTGGTGCCAGCGTGGCCTGCGTGGCGCAACGCCAGACGCTGGAGGCGCTCGGCAAAGTGACCTGGGACGAAGAAGTCACCGAGCGCCCCGTGGCCAGCTTGCTGGCCGCGCTCTTCGCCAAGGCGGGGCGCGACTTTGTCATCACTTACGGCATGGCGAGGGAACTGGGAGAGGCCCACGTCACCCGCGCGGAGGCCAAGGGCCAAAACGGCGCCGCGCTGCTTGCGGACCTGACGGAGGCCCACCAGTTCGGCTTGGGCGCGGTGGCCGGTGTGGCCCTGCTGGGCGACATGACAACGGCGAGTTGGGGAAGCTACCGCGTGTTCGAGCTGAAGCCGCTGCTGGAGCGCCTGGCGCAGGACTATGTCAACCAGCGCACCAAGCCGCGCGACGGCGGCTTTGAAGGGGACATCAGCAACATGGGTGGTTTGGCCGTGATTACCTCGGCCCTGCAAGAGCAGGGAGAGGGCCGGGAACTCACCTGCACGCTGAAGAGCTTCGGCACAAGACTGGTGGCGCTGGGATCTGCGCAGACTCTGGACGAGCTGGCGGCTATACTGAAGGAAATGGGCTTTGAGGAGCCCAAGGAAGACTGAACGTGGCGGATCACGCCCAGGACCAGCCCGGCCAGCCCCCCGCGCCTTCGGCGCGTCAGGACGGTATCACCACAACATCCGGGGCTTTGGAGCCCTCAGTACAGGCCACCGGGTTTACAGCTTCGGGCCGCATGCTGCCGGCGGTGCCCGGGAGTGCTTCAGTTTCGCAGGGGGTCACGCGCCGCCGCCGCCGCACCCGCATGCAGGCGCTGTCAATGCTGCCGTCCATGCTCACGCTGGGCAACGGAGTGTGCGGCATTTCGGCGGTCATTGAGCTGTTCAAGGCCTATCTGGCCATGAACCTCTCGCACATCGACCACGCGCTCTGGCACATGAACCTCGCTGCCGTGCTCATTGGCGGGGGCATGGTGTTTGACGCGCTGGACGGCAAAGTGGCGCGGCTGACCAACACTTCGGGAAAATTCGGGGCGGAACTGGACAGTCTCTGTGACGCCGTCAGCTTCGGCCTTGCCCCCGCCATGCTGACTTGGACCTTCGGCCAGTACCTCTACGGCAGCGGCGACTACCAGACCAAGGGGCTATGGACGGCTGCCGTTCTCTATGCCTGCTGCGCCATTTTGCGGCTGGCGCGCTTCAACGCCGAAACGGAGCCCGACGACGACCACATGACTTTCTCCGGCCTGCCCTCTCCCGGCGCGGCTTGCGGAGTCGTTTCAATGTTCCTGGCCCTGTCGTGGTTTTCCGCCCGCTTTGACTGGATGCAAGACGCCTGGGCCACCACGCTGCTGGCCATTGCCCTGCCCGTGCTGACCGGCGCCTATGGCCTGCTCATGGTCACGCGCATCCGCTATGTTCACTTCATGAACCGCCTGTTCAATCGCCGCCAGAGTTTCCGTGCCCTGATTCTTGTGCTGCTGGTCGTCGCCCTGCTGGCGATATTCGCGGACTACTGGCAACTGATTGTTCCGGCCGGCGTCATCATCTACACATTGTCCGGCCCGGTTTACCTGGCCTATCGCTGGCTGCGCGGGCGCGGCGTACTGGGTCGCCGCATGCAGTTTGCCGAGCGCCAGAAGCAGCACCGTGAACGCCTCGCCCGCATGGAACGCGAGGCCGCCCGTGAAGCCACCGCCTGACAGGAAGCCCATGAGAATTGCCATTGCAAGTGATCACGCCGCCGTGGAGATGCGCCAGCATCTCGTGAAGTTCCTGCGAGACCATGGCCACGAAGTTGAGGATTGCGGACCCGCGCAGGGAGAAAGCGTGGACTACCCGGACTTCGCGGCAGAGGTGGCGCGCCGCGTCGCCAACGGGCAGGCCGGCAAGGGTGTGCTGTGCTGCGGTTCGGGGATTGGCATGGCCATGGCAGCCAACAAGGTGCCAGGCGTACGCGCGGCGGTAATTCACAGCGAGTGGGAAGCCGAAATGTCGCGTCGCCACAACGACGCTAACGTGGCCTGCTTTGGCCAGCGCCAGCAGACGCCCTGGCTGGCCGAGCGGTTTCTCAAGGTGTTTCTGGCCACGGAGTTCGAGGGTGGGCGGCACCAGCGGCGCGTCGAGAAGATTTGCGGTCTTGACGGCAGTGCTAAGCCGGCCCAGTGGGCCGCGGGCGGCGAAGCCTGAGTTCAAAGGCCACCGCCGCTTCATCGTCGGCATAGTACCTGGCCCACAAACCCACGACTCTGAAACCCGCCTCGATCAGCAGGTTCTGGGGAGCGAGGTTGCCCGCCCGAGTCTCGCACGTCACACGGCTGCAACCGCGGCGTCGGCACTCCTTCACGGCCGCGCCGATCAATTTCGCGCCGGCGCCAAGGCGGCGGCGAGCCGGCAGCACTCCCAGCGCCGTAATGACGGCCCTGTTCCCTTCCAGCGCCACGAGCACAAAGCCGCCCCAACCCAGCAATGCAAAACCCTGCTCAAGCGCCCGGCGCAGCTCGGCAGCGGTGAAAGCATCGGCGGGGCCGAGGCTGGAAGCGGCCAGGGCTTGAAGCTCGCGGACATCCGTGGCCAGCGCCTGGCGAAGTTCACTTGCCCTTGGGCGGAGCTTCCTTGAGCTTGGCCTGGGCCTGCTTGAGGAGGTCCTGCGCCTTGGTTTTTTCGTCGCAGTCGGGGTAGTCATTGATGACGGGTTTGAGGGCAGCCTCGGCCTTGTCGTACTTCTTGCGGTCAAAGTCTTTCTGGGCAGTTTCGCGCAGCGCCTTGAGCTCTTTGTTTGCGGCCTCGAGCATCTTCTCGCGAGCCTTGGCATCCGCGTTGATTTCGTCCTGGAGACCCTTGGCTTCACCCAGGTGGCCGGACAGCCGGTAGCGCTGGACCTGGGCACAGGCCTTCCAGGCATCGAGGTAACGTTTGCTCTTGAAGCGCGAATTTGCCGTTTTGAGCAGCGACGCGGCTTCTTTGTCCTGATCGGCCGCCGCCGCGTCGCGGAACTCCAGCAGGTCCTTTTCGATCGCCAGCCCCTTCCAGCGTACCAGCGCCTCTTCCAGCGCGGCAGTGTTGGTGAGGTCGGCCTTTACTTCGGCTTTGATGGCGTCGAGCTGCTGCTTGAGCGCGCGATTCAGGGGCTCCAGCAACAGACCGAGGGCGGAGTCCAGCTCAAGTCCACGCACGAGAAAGGAGAGCTCGTCCAATTGCGCCATGGCCGCCTTGGAGTCTGTCTTGATGGCGGCGATGATGGCCTCGGCGCGACGCGAGAGGATCCTCGTGCAGGCGCGCAGCAAAGCCTGGGTGCCTTCATCCAGTTCCAGTGCCGGCTCGGCCTCTTTCTTTGCCCTGGCTGAGATCAGCGCGGCGAGGGCTTGGCGGCGGGCTGCTCTTGTGTCTTTCCAGTTGTCCCGGTAGGGGGTGTAAAGGGGATCGCCGCAGAAAACGGACTGCCAGGAAAGCTTGTGGTTGGCGATCATGCCCGCCTGGCCAAAGTTCCAACCCCGCGCCAGGCGGTTCCAAAACAGATGCTCGTAAGGAAAGCCGATGGTGTAAGGCTCGTAAACCGTGCCGTAGGCGCAAGTCGCGTTCCATGAAAGCAATGGGGCCACCCAGGCGACATCGACGTTGCGGACCGAACCCGCCGAATAGCTGTGCAGGTGAATGCAGATGCCGCCCGTGCGAAACCGAACGGCTCCGGCGGGCTTCTGGCTGCCGGCATACCAGCCGTAGTAATGCAGGGGGCCCTTGAACGTACTCAGGTCCACGACATCGGGGTTGGTGTCATGGGTAAAGGGCAGATCCAGCATTTTCCATGCATCCTGAACCTGCACCATCAGCTTGTCGCGGAACGTGTATCCGTCGTCGGCGGTCAGGCCCCGGGTGTCGAGATAACTGTGGCCCTCGGGCGTGCACGCCTCGGCCAGCAGGGCCTTCTCGACCATGCCGCGCACGATCTCGACGGTGGGGCCGTCAAGTCGGCACACGATCAGGACTTTGTCATCGACAGTAATCAGCGACTCCTTCTGAAGCGTCGGGTTATCCACGGCTCCGTCGGTAGTGAGGCTGTCGGCGCGGGCCAGCATGAGTTCGCTGTCCACGCAGGCCTCAGTGTGGCCGTCAAAGGCGCCCGTAGGTTTGTCGCCCTCGTGCCGCACTTTCAGGGGCACGCCCCGCGTCGGTACGAGGTAAAGGACCTTGGGACGGTCCTTGATGAACTTGCGCACCGGCTCCCAGATCTCCTTGGTGAACTCAGGGCGCGAGATCTCCTCCTTGTCACTCGTGGACAGCGTGAGAATGTGGTCCTTGGGGATGCCGCGCGCCTCTGCATAGAAGTCAGCCAGCTCGACGCTGCCCTCGGCCTTGGAATTAGCGAGAATCACGACCTCCGCCGGCTCCCAGGCGCTCAAGGGCGCGGCCAGCAGCAGCAACACCAGCAATGTGCAATGCCTCATAGAATGCACTCCCCCCTCCTACTTGGTGGGGCTTGGTCGTCCCCGATTACCGCTATTTAGCCATGGCTTGCGCCGTGTAGTATAGCCTCGGGAGGTTGAACGCATGACCCGCTGGATGATTCTGTTACTGGCTTTGTTTGCGCCCGGCGCCCGCTGCTGCTGCGTGTGGGATCGCGACACGCTCAACAGCGAGGTGAAGGGGTTGGAGGCCGTGCAGGAGGTGTTGACGGGAAAGGTGGAGCGTTTTCCCGCCGCCTACTACGAGATGCGCCTTGAGCGCATGCGCGCGGCCGTCAAGCGCGACCGCTTTGACTTCCCGGCGTACGATGACGCGGCCGCTGCGCTGGATCGCCTCAGCCGTTTCGACGAGGCCCTGGACTGGATGGAGCAAAAGCGCCTCGCCCTGCAGGATGCGGTGGAGGGCAACATCCCCGAGAGCCACCGCTTCAACGACAAGAACCGGCTGCGCGAGCAGCTTCACCGCAAGTATGTCAACGAGGCGTCATTTGCCCTGCACCGCTGGATGGCCGGCGGCGCCAAGCAAGAGCGCGTGGATGACGTCAGCGCGGCCAGGGCCATGATCGTGCAGGCCCGCGAGCTGAACTCGCGCTTTGGCGCGGAGCGCTATCTGTTGATCTTCATTGATTGGATCATTCAGGGGGAGCGCCCCGAACCCAATCGCCTTATGCCGGACGCGCTGAACCTGCGCTTTGCGGACAAGACGGCATTGGGCGATAACAGCACGCTGAAGGACAAGGGCCTCGACGATTGCTTCATCGCGCTTGCCTCCCTGATCCGAGGCAGCGAACACTGGGAGAACGTGGACCTGTTCTACACGCTCTCGCTGGCCTTTGCGGTGGACGGAAAGCAAAGCCTCGCCTATATGGCGCGCTTGAGGGCCTTTGAGCTGATCGACCAGGGCAAGCGCTCAATGGTTCCGGGATCGCCCGCGGGCGAAGAACTCAAGAAACTGCTGATTCCCGTGCGCCTGGAAAGCGGCCGCCTGCTCGAAATCAAGGCCCTGGGCGACGACGCGCGCCGTGAAGTCGAAGAAGAGTTCAAGCGCCGGCGTGACTTTTCACGGCGCTGGCACGAGGCAAGGATGGCGCACATGGAGACCAACCTGGGTCTGGGCATGCACCCGGACCTGGACCCGCGCTTCTGGTCAAACTTCCAACCTCCGACTTACCTTCCGCGCGAACTGCCCAAGACTGAGCCCGTGCCCGATGCACCGGCTGCTGCTTCGGGGCAGGAAAAGGGCCCCGGGGGCTCCCTGCCGGCGGCCATGCCGGCACCCGCGCCCGTGGCCCAGGAGTCCGTACCGCTGGGCACGTGGATGCTGATGCTGGGCGGAGGGCTGATTTTTGCGGTGCTCGTGGGGGCCGTGTGGTTCTTGAAGAAGCCAGGCCGGGAGGGTCAGCCATGATGCGCGCGGCAGCCTTGACCTTGCTGATGCTGGCGGTGCAGGCCCCCAGCGCGGCTGAACCGGCTGCGGCCTCGCAGGCCAAGGCTGCAGAACAGGAGGATGCGGCCAGCCAGGGGATGTTGCTCGCCGGCATTGCTACGGCGCTGATCGTTGTAGCGGTGTTGGGCGGGCTGGCGGTGTATGTGACGCGGCGGCATCAAGCCGTGCCGACGATTCAGGACATGTGATGCTTCTGCTGCTGGATGAGAACCTGGAAATCGAGGGCCTGATCTCGGCTTTGTTCGTGGCGGGCGGGGTGGGTTTTGGGTTCGTGGTGGCTGTGAGCCTGTGGATGATCTTCGGCCGAATGCGCCGGCGGCGCTCTCCGCGCTGATCTCCCGGTCGAGATACGTGAACCGCGCTGTAAGAGGTGGAATTGACATGCGCGCCATGCCAGCCAAGGCGGCGCCTATGCTCGTGGGTCCTGGCTTGTCTGCGGCTGCGCCGCAGCCGACTGGGCCGCTCAGGCGAAAAGGCGCCACAAAGCCTCGCCGGAGATGGAGGATCTGTGGCGCGTGTTTGCGCCGTGGTTTGGCATCGAGTGGGTATATGGTTGCTCTGTCGACGAAGGCAATGAGGTCGAGGCGTTCAAGCAACGGCTGATTGTGTGGATCGGCGTTGGCATGGGCATCGTGGGCGAGGTGGCGTTGTGGATGCCGTTTACGCGCATGAAGCTCAGGCGCGCAAGTTGATGCAGGAAAGCAGCCGGCAAGCGCGGTGAAGGCTGCCTCAAAATCTCGGCCAATCATGCGGCCTGCGTCGTTCCACCGTGTAGAATCAAGCTGCGCGCAGATCAAGCTGGGGTCGCTTATGCGTAAGTACATGCTTCTGTTCATGCTGCTTGCGGCCGAGCCCTTGAGCGCTTGCCTTTGGGACAGTGATACCCTCGCCCAGGAATCGGCAGGATTGCCAGACGTCAAGGCCATTATTGTTGGGGGATTTCCGCGCAACCCGCCGTTGTATTACGAAATTCGCCTGGGACGTGCCGCTGAGCTGCTGAAAGCCAAGCCCGACGATCTTGAAGCTTACGACGATGCGGCCGTTGCCTGTGACCGCCTTGGACGCAGCGACGAGGCCATCGAGTGGATGGCGAGAAAGGCAGCCGCGCTGGAGCAAATCAAGTACGACCCCAAGGCGCACGCCCAACCCAACCATAGGTATCGCTATCTGGCCAACCTGGGAACGTTTCACGCGCACCGCTGGTTCAAGAACGGCGCCAGGCGTGACGCCATGGACGACCTGCAACGTGCCCGCGACTTGGTCAAGCAAGCCATTGCGGAGAACCCAGACGCCCACTTTGGCCGCGAGAAGTATCAGTTGATGGCTCTTGAATGGGTGATTCTGGGAGAGCCATTCGTTCCATCGTCTGGCGCTGTCGCAGATCGGTGGGCCAATCTGACTGCGGAGGAGCGAGAGAAACTCGCCCCTCCGGGGCGACTCCCGAACATGCTCGGGATTACGAGCCGGCAGGCGCTTCGCATCAAAGACGATGATTCGAACTTGGATGAACTGGGGCTCAAAGGCGCTGTTGATGGACTCTGTGGATTGATCGTCCAAGGGAACGCCTGGGAGAGTGTCGATGTGTTTTTCGCGCTGGCCATGGCGTTGCAGGCAACGGGCCGCTCATCATTCGCTTACATGGCAATATTGCGAGCAAATGATCTGATAAAATCGGGCAAGAACTCGATTGTCCCGCATGCTCCAACAGGTGAGGCGCTTTTCGCCGCGATTGCGGATCGTGGCGAAGACCTGGGTCTCTTTGCGAACCGGCTGGAAAACCGAGGTTCTGAAGTCAAAGCTGAATTCGAGGAATTGAAGGTCAAAGCAGCCCAGTGGGCCAAGGCCCGAAACGAATACCTGCTTGCCAAGCTCAAGGCCGGTGAGCATCCGGACACCCACCCCGAGTTCTGGAAAGACTTCGACGGCAACCCCGACCGCATGGAGGTTCCTTCCGGAGCCTTCTACATGGCTGCTTCGTGGTTCGCATCACTTCGGCAGGGTGGATGGCTGGCACTTGCCCTCGCTTCGGTTATCCCGTTGGCCGTATTGCTCTATATCTACGAATTGATGCGGCGCAGGCGTCGCCGCGCGGCTGGATTGGGTGAGACGCCTGCACAATACCGCTCGTTTCGGCTGACGCGTTAGCGGGCCTACATCCCCGGTCCCTTGCCCAGTGGCTTGTCCGGCACACCACTGTTGCGGGTGTACCAGCGTTTCGCGTTTTCAAAGTAGGTCATGGCCCGCCACTTGGCGTGTTCCACTTCCTGTTCCGTTACCTGCCGCACCACCTTGCCGGGAATACCCAGCACCAGCGAGCGCGGAGGGATCACCTTGTTCTCGGTCACAATGGCGCCCGCGCCGATGATACAGCCCTCGCCGATGCGCGAGCCGCCCATCAGCACGGCGTGCATGCCTATGAGGCAGAAATCGCCGATCTCGTCGCCGTGGCACAAGGCGTGGTGAGCGACACTGACGTAGTTGCCGATGCGGTTGGGCGCGTCAGGGTCGATGTGCACGCAGGCGAGATCCTGGATATTCGTGTACTTGCCAATCGTGATGGGCGCGATGTCGCCGCGGATCACCGCGCCAAACCAGACCGAACTGCCTTCGCCCACCGTCACGTGATCGACTACGATGGCATTGCTGGCCTTGAACCATCCGCCCGGCATCAGGCTCATCATGGGTTCAGTGTTTGCTGGTTGGCGCGGGTCGTGCATGGTCATCTCTCAGAAGGACTCCAGGGCCTGGCGGACTTGACTGAGTCTGGGTCTGGGGTTTGTTTACTTGTTGTCCGCCACCGGCGGCAACTCCGGCGGGGTCTTGGCGTGTCGAAGATAGACAAACCAGTACACCGCGCCTACCAGCAAAGAGCCGCCCACGATGTTGCCCAGGGTCACAGGCAAGAGGTTGTTGAGCAACAGCGCGGCCAGATTCACGGTGGGGTAGTCCGCAGGTGTTTTTCCAATGCTCTGCCAGAAGCTCTCCGGCCCGAACTCTTTGAGCGCCAGTGCATAGGGCACGTAATACATGTTCGCGATGCAGTGCTCAAAACCCACGGCCACAAACGCGGCAATGGGCGGCACGATCACGGCGACGCGGTCCACCACTGTGCGCGCTGAGAAGCTCATCCACACCGCAAGACACACCAGCGAGTTGCCCAGAATGCCCAGGGCCAGGGCCTGCATGAATCCCAATTCGCACTTGGCCGCCGCCACTGACAAAGCCACGGCTCCCACCGCTCCTTTTCCGTACAGATGCTGGGCAGCCATGAAATTCAGCGCCGCCGTGCCCAACGCGCCCACGAAGTTCCCGGCATAAACAATGGCCCAGTTGCGCAGCAGAAGCGGCGTGGACACCTTGCGGCCGGCCCAGGCCATGACAATGAGCGTGTTGCCGGTAAACAGTTCCGCCCCGCCAACGATGACCAGAATCAGGCCGATGGAGAACACCGTGCCCGCGAGCAGCCGCGCCACGCCAAAGGGAAGGGCGGAGCTGCCGGCAGAGACGGTGGTGGCGAAGATGGCACCCATGGAGATGAAGGCCCCGGCCAGCACGGCCAGCACGAAGGTGCTCCAGAAGTCCAGCCTGGCCTTCTTGACGCCGATGATCTCGGCCTTGGCGGCCATGTCCGGGGGCAAGAGTGCGTCCATGGTTTGGATGGAGTTCTCGGGCATGGGGTCAACGCGTCCTGACGGTCCGGTACCAGATCACCAGGTCTGTCTCCGGGGGCTGTTTGCCCAGGGCGCGCAGACAGCTGGCCATCTGGCCGCGGTGATACTGCCCGTGGGTGATCAGGTGCAGCAGCAGCTCGGCCAGGGGCTGCGAAAACTCCTTGCCTGCCACGTTGCGGTAGGTCACCACGCGTTCGAGGTCTGCATCCTTGAGCGAAGCGACGAACGCGGCTTTGCGATGGCCCACCTGCAGCAGGTGCTGGCTGAACTCCGCCACCGTCTTGAAGCGGCCGTTGTCCGGCATGGCCGTCGGGCTTTGGCCATCGACGATGCGGTTCAGCCAAACGGCGTCGGCATCCGTCACGTGCGCCCACTTGCGTGCCAGGGAATCCAGGCCTGGGCCCAGGGGGCGCGTGAACTCTTCGTCGCTCAGTTCGCGCAGACGCGCTACGAACTGGGCCCTCGCCCAGGCGTCGTACGCAGACAATTCCTTGAGGGAGTCAAGCAGGTTGCGAGGCATGGGTCTCTCAATGGCAGAATCCGGAGTGCGGATTCTGTTTTGGAGGCCGCCGCGGCGCGAGGCCAATCCGCCATCGAAACCCCTGAATCGATCAACCTCCGCTTACGGGCGGTATCAGAGCCACTATGTCGCCGTCCTTCAGTTCCTGGTCATCGGGGGCGAACTCTTCATTGATTGCGACGCGGCAGTGCATGAACATCTCGCCCACCTGGCGATAGTCGTGCATGAGCGTTCCGCGCAGGCATTGGGGCGTGCAGCCCTGGGGCACGTCGCGCGATTCCTCGCGCTTGCCCAGTTTCTCGGCGACATTGGCAAAATAGAGAAGGGTCACGGTGGGCATGGAGGCAGTGTAGCGCCCCGGTGCTCCTTGGGGAGTCCTGGACTGTTGCTGTCCAGATTCGCCGCTAGAATCGCCGCCATGGTCAATGTCCTGACGCAGGTTGAGAGGCACCTCCTCCGGGTCAAGACCCCCGCCCAGTATATGGGTGGCGAGGTCAATGCCGTCCGCCGGGAGTGGAAGGCCGCCAGCGTGCGCTTTGCGCTGTGCTTCCCGGACACCTATGCCATTGGCATGAGCAATCAGGGTTTTCGCATCCTGTATCACCTGCTCAACGAACGCTACGAAGACCTCATCTGTGAGCGGGCCTTTGCTCCCTGGCCGGACATGGAGGCCGTGCTGCGCGAGCAGGATATCCCGCTCTATTCGCTTGAGAATTATCGCGGGCTGGGCGAGTTCGACTGCCTGGGCTTTTCGCTCCAGAATGAAACCAGCTACACGAACCTGCTCAACATGCTCGATCTTTCGCGCATCACGCTGCGCTCGGCCGAGAGACTCCATGGTGAGCCGGTCATCATCGCAGGCGGCACGGGGGCCGTCACACCCGAGCCACTGGCGGAGTTTGTCGACTGCTTTCTGCTGGGCGAGGGGGAGGAAGCCCTGCCCGCGTTTCTGCACTTGCTGGGCGTGTGGCGTGGCCGGCTCGACGCGCTGGTGCTCGATCGCTACCGCCCCGATGGTGCGTTCTCACGCAAGGACGTCTACGCCGGCGAGCGCTTCACGCTCGAGTTCAAGTGGGTGGATGACTGGCTGAAGTCGGGACGCGCGCAGGCATTGACACGTCAAGAGTTTCTGCTGCTTTGCGCGCGGGCCATTCCAGGCTGCTATGTGCCCTCGATGTACGAGGTGCGCTACCGGCCAGACGGTGTCATTGATTCCATCACGCCGCGTTTTGACGGCGTGCCTGCCCGCGTCAGGAAGAACGCGCTGGCGAACCTGAACACGGCGTTTTACCCCACGCGCCAGATTCTGCCCTACTGCGAGGTCGTTCAGGACCGCGTCACCATCGAGGTCATGCGCGGCTGCACCGAAGGCTGCCGCTACTGCCAGGCGGGCATAATTGATCGGCCCCAGCGCTACCGCACGCCTGAAACCGTCCTGAAGCTGGCCCGCGAACTCGTGGCCAACACCGGCTACGACGAGATTTCGCTGTTGTCGCTCTCCAGCAGCGACCACCCCCAGCTCATCGAGATGATGAAGCTGCTGCAGAAGGAGTTTGAGGGCCGCCACGTGAGCGTGGCCTTGCCGTCGCTTCGTATCAACGACCAGTTGCAGCACCTGCCCTCGATCACCAAGAACGTGCGCAAGGGCGGTCTGACCATGGCACCCGAGACAGGCAGCGAGCGCCTGCGCCGTGTCATCAACAAGTGGATCTCGCAGGAAGACCTTGTCAACGGGGCCAGGGCCGCCATTGAAAACGGCTACACCACGATCAAGTTCTACACGATGATCGGCCTGCCCACCGAGAACGAGGACGACATCCGCGAGACGGCGCGCCTGCTCAACGGCATCGCCCAGATGGCGCGTGACATGGGACGCAAGAACCTCGACATCAACGTAACTGTCAGCCTGTTCGTGCCGAAGAGTTTCACGCCCTTCCAGTGGGAGCCCATGATGTCGCGTCAGAAGTTGGAGAGGCACTCGGCACTGCTGCGCTCACTGATCACGCAGCGTGCGATTCGCCTGCGCATCAGCGAATATCCCACCAGCTGGCTGGAGGGCATATTCTCGCGCGGCGACCGGCGTCTTTCCCGGGCCGTGGAGGCGGCCTGGCGGCTGGGCTGCCGCTTTGACGCCTGGGAAGATCAGTGCCGCCTTGACCTCTGGGAGCAGGCCATGGCCGAGGCCGGCCTGAGCGCCGATTTTTACATTCACCGTGAGCGAGGGCAGGAGGAAGTGCTGCCCTGGGACATGATCGCCGTCGGCGTCAACAAGCGCACGCTTTGGGACGAGCGGGTGCGGTCGCGTCTGGAGGAGTACACGCGTGACTGCAGCGGCCACACGCCGGGCTGCATTGCCTGTGGCGTCGATCCGCTCTCATGCCGCACCGGCATTGACCAGCCTGAAGACGACATGGATGCTGCCATGGAGCGCCGCAAGTCCGTGCGTTACGCGCCTGAGTTCAAAGTGCGCCTGGCGCAACGCAAACAGTTGGACGACACGGCCCGCCATGTATTTGGTTGAGGCGGCTCGAGCTTGTCCCCCTGCAATTGGGGCATGGCGTCACGGAATAACCGGTTGGGACGTCCTGTTTAAGCATACAGGAATAGCGGCTCACACCGGGAGACACCATGGAATCCATCGCCACCATCACCCTCGGAGCCTTTGCCTTGGCCGCCTTGGCCGTGGCTTATCTCGTTGTGGAGTCGGCCCTGGTGGCGAGGTCCCGCTACCGCGAGCGCGGCGCCGATAGCGGCGCCTGGATGTGACGACTCGGCTGCTCCCCGCCGTCAAAAATCACATTTTCCGAAGCTGTCTTGAGCCGCTTGACGATGTGGGACAGTGGCCCACCCGGAGTACGCCATGAACATCCTCCAGATTGCTTCTCTCCTCCTCATCGCGACGGGTTTCTCCCTGATCGCCTACGCCCTGGGCTGGCTCATTCTCCAGGTATTGACAGGGCGCGGCGGCGACTTCGGCTCGGCGGGTGATGCCGTCGTGGCCCCGCAAGAGTCCAGGCCGGTATTCCGACTGCTGGTGGGAAGCGGCCGGCAGGTTATTCGCCTGATTTCGGGTCGTCGCCGGGCCGCTTGAGGTTGTCCTCAACCCGGCGCAACGCCTCGGCGGACAGTTTGCGCCGCAGCATCAGCACGCGAGTGCATGTCAGGGCTGTCGTGACTGTCAGGCCGACGTAACTTCCAAGGTGAACTTTGAAGGCCAGGGCAGCCTCGCCGGCCTGTGGTTCTGGCAGGCGATCCATGCCCTGTGAGAGCCCATGGGCGACCCAATCTGGTAGCAGTGCGGACACGACTCCTGCTGCCAGCGAGCCCGTTGCTGCCGTTGCGATGCTGCGCCACAGCCGTCCTATAGGCATGCGCGGCCAGCGCGTCAGCGACGAACTGGCGATAAGCAGGCATCCCGCCGCCACGGCCCCCGCCGTGAACCCCGCTTCCAGGGCCCCGGCCAAGGCGAAAGCCGCCAGGCCCTCCCCCTCTGGCGCGCCCTTGCCATAGACGAAGTAGGCCGGCGCCAGATGCGCCGTCACCAGGCTGACGCCGGCGGCAGCGCCCGCGCCAAGGGTCCCGCAGAGGCACAGAAACCCGTACTCGCGCCATCGCTGCGCCTGATGCCGTTTGGCCCACCAATCGGCAAAGGCCAAGCGCATGAACACCGCAACCAGCAGGGCCAGTTTGAACACAAACGGCTCGAGGAGATGTGTGGAGGCGCTGGGCACCCGTTTGTAACGCGCAAGGGCCGGGTTGCGTCAAAGTCCTCCGCCCGGAGGGCCACTCTCGCTACAATTCTGCCTTGACTGGCGGGTTTCTCCTTTGGCGCTGATTACCACGGCCGCGCTTTGTCTTCGCAAAGTCGACTTCTCGGAGTCGAGCCAGATACTTACGTTGCTTACCGACAAGCTCGGACTGGTGGGGGCCATTGCCAAGGGGGCCAAGAGGGCGAGATCAGGCATTGGGGGCCCGCTGGATGTCATGTGCCTCTACGACGTGGTCATTTACGATCGTTCGCGGCGCGATGTGCTCAGCATTCTGGCCCAGGCCCAGCTGCTCGAATTCTTTCCAGCCGTTCGAGAGAGTTATGCCGGATTCTGCGCGGCGGAGGCCTTGCGAGAGCTGCTGCTCAGCATTGAGTGCAATGCTGACGACGGCCAGGGCGTTCTGCTGCTGGCCGTGGCCTGCCTGCGGGAGTGCGGCCAGCGGGGACGCGAGTGGCAGGCCCTCGCGCGATTTGCTTTTCAGTTGCTGCGGATTTTGGGCGTGGAGCCCAGCTTCACTCACTGCGTGGTGACAGGGCGCGAACCTTCGGGTCGTGTGGCCGTCAGTTTCAGCATTGACGCCATGGGGCTGGTCAGCCCGCCCCACGATACGGGCCGGCAGCGGCAGCTGAGGATTTCGGCTCGCACGCTCAAGGCCCTGCGTGCGCTGGCACTGGATGAGCCGGGTTCAGGAATAGGCGTTGACGCTTGGCGCGGGGCCTTTACGCTTCTCGCCTGGCTTGTGGCCCAGCAGGGAGGGCGCAAGCTTACGGTGGCGCCAAAACTGGACGCCACCAAGGCGGTGTGATGGCGGCTCTCGATAACTCGTCATGGCAACCTCTGGCACCGGTACTGGCCTTGGTGGGCGTGCTCGCCTGCCTGTCTGGACTCTCCGGCTGCAAGTCGGGGCCGGAACCGGTGTATGAGGGTCCTGGCGGCACGGGGCGCTTTCGCTATGAGCCGGGGTCCGGCATCGTGCGTGAGGGTTCAAAGCCCGCCGGCGGCGAGCAGAAACTCTTTGATTTCGCCCAGATGGCCTTTGATCAGCGACGCTTCAACGAAGCCATTGGTTACTGTGAGCAGCTCACGCTGTCCTTTCCGGATGGGGCTCGGGCAGTCGATGCCATTTTGCTGCGCATGGCGGCGCGCATCGAGGGCTCGCGGGGCGAGGATAACGCCGGCCTGCCCAATTCCGTGGCGCTCGCCGACTGGCTCTTTCTCTACCTCACGCCCAGCTACGAGCCCCGCTTTCAGGCCTTCATGGAGCGCGGGGGCGAGAACGCCGCCGTGGTCACCCGCCTCCGGGCGCGCACGTTCGAAGACTTCATCGGGGTACTTGCTCCGGATGCGGACGCGATCACAGACGACGGCCAGCTCCGCCCGCTGGTCCGTGATCTGAAGCTGCTCGTGACGTACTACATCCCGGCCATGGATGTGAAGGACTACCGCCTGCGCACCGCCGAAATGGGCCGCAACATTGCCTGGATCGCCTATGCCGCGCGGGACTTTGACTATTGCCTCGATGCTGCGGCGGAACTCACGGTGCTGAACCCGCCGCCGGGCATCAAGGCCGACGGACTGTTTGTGGAGGGCAAGTCGCTCATGCGCAACAGCGCATATCCGCTTGCGGCGGCCACCTTTGAGCGTCTCTTCCGCGGCGGAAACCTCCGCGACACAGACACACCCTGGCGCCCC
>JAANMU010000804.1_pt1 | contig 34139 bp, 29 predicted proteins | sample 7279701 | NCBI WGS metagenome assembly JAANMU01 (sample SAMN14094539, study PRJNA606508) | bioreactor metagenome | isolation source: A lab-scale SPAN reactor treating ammonium-rich wastewater day 57 | place: Ireland: Galway | collected 2017-03-13
GTACCGGAATGTGCGGCGCTTGTCGCGTAACCGTGCATGGTGAGACGCGCTTTGCCTGCGTTGAAGGTCCGGAATTTGACATACACGGAGTCGACTTCAACGAACTGACTCTTCGTAACCGCTCCTATGTGTCCGAGGAACACGTTGCGGTCGAGCATCTGCACTCATGTCACTTGACACAGGCAATTAGTCATGCCTGAACAGAAGCGCAATCTGAAGCTGCATCCCCCGCGTGTTCCGATGCCCGAACGCGATGCCTCTGAACGCATTCAGGACTTTCAGGAAGTCCCTATTGGTTATTCGCCAGAGCAGGCGATTGCCGAGGCCAATCGTTGTCTGGATTGCAAGAACCCGAAGTGCGTCGCAGGCTGCCCGGTTAATATCGATATCCCGAAGTTCCTTCGTGAAATTCGTGAAGGTGAGTTTCAGCAAGCCGCCAATACGCTTCGCGCATCCAATGCTCTGCCTGCGGTCTGCGGCCGCGTCTGTCCGCAGGAGGAGCAATGCGAAGCTCGCTGCATCGAAGGTATCAAACATGATCCGGTTGCGGTGGGTAACTTGGAGAGATTTGTCGCCGACTGGGAGCGGATGCACAAACAGGTTACGGAGCGCGTATCAGCAGAGCCAACCGGCCGGAAGATCGCAATCGCCGGTTCAGGACCAGCAGGTTTGACGGTCGCAGGCGATCTGGCAAAGCTGGGACACGACGTGACCGTTTTTGAAGCACTGCATCGCCCTGCTGGAGTGTTGGCCTACGGGATTCCCACGTTTCGTCTTCCTCGTGACATTGTGCAGTCTGAAATCGCCTACATCGAGCAACTCGGCGTTAAGTTCGTCTTCAACGTTGTTATTGGTGTGACCGTAACCCTTGACGAACTGTTCGCCGAAGGCTACGATGCGATCTTTATTGGAACGGGTGCCGGTTTGCCGAAGATGTTGGGTGTACCGGGAGAGAATTTGATCGGCGTCTTCAGTTCAAATGAGTTTCTCACTCGAATCAACCTGCTCGGCGCGGACAAGTTCCCGGACTATGATACTCCCGTCCTCCATGCAAAGCACACAGTCGTGGTCGGTGGAGGCAATACAGCGATGGACTCGGCTCGAGTCGCTAAGCGATTGAATAAAGCCAAAGTCTCACTGGTCTATCGCCGTTCAATTGACGAACTCCCTGCGCGCCGCGAGGAAGTCCATCATGCCCAGGCGGAGGGGATTGAGTTCAACCTGCTATGTAACCCGATCGAAGTTGTCGGTGATGATCAGTATCGCGTCAAAGCGATTCGCTGCATACGAATGGAATTAGGTGAACCGGATGCCTCGGGTCGCAGAAAACCGGTGCCCATAAAGGGCAGCGAGTTCGAACTCGAATGCGATGCGGTCATCGTGGCGGTTGGTAATGCGCCGAATCCGATCTTGACCAAGGCGACGCCCAATCTTGAATTGACGAAGTGGGGTACGATAAAGGTAGACCCCGACACCTGCGCGACGAGCGTGCCGGGCGTCTATGCCGGTGGTGACATCGTGAGCGGCGCTGCAACGGTGATTCTGGCTATGGGCGCCGGACGTCGCGCGGCGAATGCCATGCACGATTACCTGATGAGTCTTCCACCGAAACAATCTGCACAGGCCAGCTAATGGAATATTTACGAGACATCATACCAGTCTCTATGGCAATCGGCACTCTGCTTTTTGGCGGACTGCTGGTAGGATTGCCTTATTTGGTAGCACCGCGGAGCAAGGGCCGCTTCCGCACGGAAACGTATGAAAGCGGTCAGCCAATCATCGGCGAAGCATGGGTGCAGGTGCGCGCGCATTACTACATATACGCGCTGGTTTTCATGGCGTTTGACGTGGAAACGGCGTTTATCGTTCCATGTGTCGCCGTATTGCGCTCTTGGGATAGCTGGTTACCCGTCATAGAAGTGGCGGCGTTCTTGATTATCCTCAGCCTGTCCCTGGTGTATGCGTTGAAGAAGAAAGTACTGGAATGGAACTAGACCATGAATGACGATCATCGTGAACCTATTGAACCTGTCGAACCGAGCGACGAAGGTCATGACTCAGAGAGCATACCGCCGATTGTGCGCTTCCTGCCTCTGCAGAAGGCACTCGACCTCGCTCGGGCAAATTCACTCTGGCCGCTGACATTCGGGATCGCTTGTTGCGCGATTGAAATGATGGCTGCTTCGGCAAGCCGCTATGATACCGACAGGTTTGGCGCAGGCGTCTTTCGAAATTCACCGCGACAGGCCGATTTGATGATTGTGGCAGGCACTGTGAATTTGAAAATGGCTCCGATTATCAAACGGCTTTACGATCAGATGCCTTCACCAAAGTGGGTTATTGCACTTGGTTCGTGTGCGATTTGCGGCGGCCCGTTTGATCAGGATGAGAATTACGCGGTTTTGCAAGGTGTTGAAAAGATAGTTCCGGTGGATGTCTTCGTCCCGGGATGCCCGCCACGCCCTGAAGCCCTGATCCACGCTATTCTCGAGCTGCAGGAAAGTATCAAAGCAGGAACGACAAATGCCACTCGAGCCTGAAGCGGAAGCTCCGGTCTCGGAGCAATCAAGCAAGTATTTGGAACTGATAGATCGCCTGAAAACAGCGGGCGCGACCGAAGCCGGAGCAGTGGATTACGTTAAGCACGGCGTAGATGTCGACGTCGTGGTGACACCGGCGATGCTGCATCAAGTTGCGCGTGTCCTGAAAGAACTGCACTTCGCTCTCGAGGCCGGAATTGGAGTTGACCGGCAGCCTGAGTTGGAAGTGCTTTATCTTTTCAAGCAGTTCGCGGATGGGCCACGCATCAAATTGAGAGTCCGTACGGATCGCGAAACCGCGACTTTGCCGACACTGAGCAACGTGTTCGCCGGGGCAGACTGGTATGAGCGTGAAATCATGGATATGTTCGGTATCACGTTCACCGACCACCCACATCCTCGACCACTGCTGCTTCCTCACTTTACGAAATTCTATCCGCTTCGCAAGGATTTTCACGGTGCACCGATTGTGATTCCCGAGGACACCGTGGAGATTCCTGAAATAGATGTTCAAGCAGCTATGAAGCTGGGTCAGGGTACCGGCGGCCGTAGAGACTATTTCTTAAACTTGGGACCGCAGCATCCTTCGACCCACGGCGTGCTAAGAATTCTCCTTCACATCGAAGGCGAGACTGTGCTTGGCGGACGCTGTCATCTGGGGTACAGTCATCGCGGCACGGAGAAACTGGCTGAAACGAAGCAGTATGTGCAGTTCTTGCCATATACGGACCGCATGGACTATTTATCCCCTTTGAACTACAATTGGGGCTATGCGAAACTGCTTGAGCGTGCGGCCGGCATTGAGTCGACCCCGCGAGCAGAAGCCCTCCGAGTCATCATGGGAGAAATGGGCCGAGTTGCCAGTCACCTTGTTTGGCTTGGGACTTACTTGCTGGACCTGGGTGCCATCACGCCATTCCTCTATTGTTTTGAGGACCGTGAACAAATCCTCACGATTTTTGAGCGAGTGTCCGGACAACGCATGACGACTTCCTACATTGTGTTTGGAGGCGTGCGTAATGATGTGTACAGCGAGTTCGCTTCGGAAGTCCAGAAATTTATCGAGCACGAGCGAAAACGGTTAGTTGAATACGAAACGCTCGTCATAGAGAACGAAATTTTCCTGATGCGCACGCATGGCGTTGGCAAGATTTCAAAAGAACAAGCGCACGAGTTTGGAGTTACTGGACCCTGTCTCAGAGGTTCAGGGATCGACTATGATGCGCGCCGTGATGAGCCCTACTGCGACCTTTATAAGACTTTGGACTGGAAGGTCGCCGTGGATCAACGTGGCGATTGCTTGGGACGTTCACGAGTCCGGATGACAGAGATGGAGCAAAGCTTGAATCTAATCGAGCAAGCACTCCAAAAGCTGGAAGATGGACCAATCCGCTCCAAAGTGCCCCGCATTTTTAAGATCCCTGAAGGTGAATACTACTCGATCACCGAAGGACCTCGTGGCGTGATTGGCTGGTATCTAATAGCAGACGGTACTACCAATCCCTATCGTCTGAAAGTTCGAGTTCCGTCTTACGCAAATTTGCAGGCCGTTGAGCAGTTGATACCCGGAACGCGAGTGGCCGATGTGGTTTCAATACTCGGCAGCCTTGATGTAATTATCCCGGAGATCGACCGGTGAGTGTGCCTGAAATTCTAATTCGCCTTGTGTTGGCATTTGGGGTAGTGGTCACGTTCGTAGCTCTGAACGCACTATTCCTGGTCTGGCTTGAACGAAAAGTGTCAGCGGTCATACAGAACAGAATGGGACCAATGGAGGTTGGGCCGATTGGGCTGTTCCAGACGCTTGCTGATGCGCTTAAACTGCTTGGCAAAGAGATGATTACGCCGAGCTCTGTGGATCGAGTCACGTTTATTCTGGCCCCGATCATCACTTTCCTGCCCGCGCCGCTTCTTGTTGCGGCAATTCCCATCGCAGGCGGAGTCGGGGTGAGTGATTTGAACGTCGGTGCGCTGTACTTGCTGGCGATTGCGAACATTGCTTTCATTGGAATCCTGATGGCAGGATGGTCGTCCAACAACAAGTACTCTTTACTCGGCTCAATGCGCGCAGTCGCACAGAACGTCAGCTACGAGATTCCGATGTTGCTTGCGGTCCTGACTGTCATTCTAATGGCCGGTTCCTTAAAGTTGAGTGATATTGTGGCTGCACAGGACCCCATTCCTTTTATAGTGCTTCAGCCGCTTGCCTTTATCATCTACCTGATTTGCGGAGTGGCCGAATCCAACCGCACTCCCTTCGACTTGCCGGAAGCTGAATCAGAACTCGTTGCTGGCTACCATACAGAGTTTACTGGCATGCGCTTCGCCCTGTTCTTTCTCGCGGAGTACACTCAGGTATTCGTCTTATCTGCAATCGTAACGTTATTCTTTCTCGGCGGTTGGAATGGCCCGCTATTGCACGGTGCCGTCTGGTTCTTCCTGAAGACATACTTGGTCATCTTTGTGGTGATGTGGCTTCGCTGGACCTACCCGCGACTTCGCTCGGATCAGTTAATGAACTTTAACTGGCGAGTTCTCCTTCCTCTCGCAATCGTGAACCTGCTGATCTCAACGGTAGTGTACAGGGGAGGACTATAATGGCAGATCGCGAACGAGGATTCTTCCCCGGACTGGTTAGTCTGTTAAGCGGACTCGGTGTAACTTTCCGGAGCATCTTCCGGCGCCGCGTTACGATTCAGTATCCGCATGAACCGGTGCCTGTATCACCGCGCTATCGCGGCCCGGTTCGTTTGATATCAGACGATGTCGCAGCTGAACACAAGTGCATTGGTTGCTTGGCGTGTCAGCGCATTTGTCCAACGCACGCAATCCCCGTCCTGACGACGAGGAAGAACGAGCAGAACAAGAACGAACCAGTAGACTTTGTAATCGATGACGCGCTCTGCTGTTACTGCGGACTATGTGTCGACGTTTGTCCCACAGAGGCGCTTGAGCATACCAGGATCGGTGACATGGCGGCTTATTCTCCATCTCTCTTGCGACGTGAAATCCTAAAAGATAATGTCGTAACTTCTGACAACTTCCCGACTCGCAAGGGCAAAACGGGAGGCAAAGCGTGAATGACTACCTGTTTCTGATGGGCGTGATCACGTCTTTGTCTGGAGGTATGATTGCGGCGATTGCACGCAATCTGTTCCATGCAGCGCTTGGCCTTGCGCTCACTCTGACCGGAACGGCTGTACTCTTTGTGCCCTTAGGCGGCGAGCTGATTTCCGTCCTCCAGATTCTCGTGTACTTGGGAGCCGTGGCGATCGCTATCCTATTCATCTTGATGCTGTCCCCGCCGTTCTACCTAAAGCGTGGACAGCGCAATGCTCTGAAACTACTTGCTTCCGTAATTGTCACGTCAATCGTCGCTGTCCCGCTCTTGTCAGCTGCCTTTTCGGTTAAGGCGAAAGGAGTCGTGGCATACACTCCGCCGACCGTACAGCAGATTGGCCGCGTGCTACTCGACGAATTCGTCTTCCCATTCGAGGTGATTTCGGTGCTCTTGACCGTCGCCATAATCGGAGCGATAGTCATCGCGCGCGATTTGCCGGATGAAGAGACAGCAAGGCTGCCCAAACCCACTGCTACCTCAGCCTCAGGGGAGGTGCAGCCGTGATGTCCCTGACAAGCTATCTCGTCCTTGCGGCCATCTTATTCCTGCTTGGCGTGTTTGGAATCATTGAGCGCAGAAATCTGGTCGGATTATTGATCTCAATCGAGTTGATGCTCAACTCTGCAAATATAAACTTTATGGCCTTCAACCACTACTTGTTCCCCGGCACGGTGACGGGCCAAATCATGACGCTGTTTGTGATCGGCTTGGCCGCAGCGGAGGCCACGCTGTTTCTGGCAATCGTCTTTGCGGTTTATCGTCATTATCGCTCCATCAATGTGGAGCAAGTAGATCACCTGCGCGGCTAAATATGATAACTGAAGCTACGCAAATACAACTTGGCATCGCGACTGTTCTGGCGCCGCTGGCGTCATTTGCATTAATCGTACTGATCGCGATGCGTCGGCCTGGCCTTGCGAAAGTCATTTCTCTCACGGGCGGGACCCTCAGTCTTGTGTTCGCAAGCCTGCTGCTGTGGGGTGTTAATGAACCCGGTTTCAAGATACAGGCGACCTGGGAATGGCTCCTGAAAGAGCCTGCCGGATTCTCGATTGGCATTCTGCTTGACCCGCTGTCACTCGTTATGCTGTGGGTTGTGGCGGTGATCGGGTGGCTCGTGCAATGGTACTCTGTGTCCTACATGGAAGAAGACACAAGTCAATCGCGTTTCTTTGCCTTCATTTCGCTCTTCTGCTTCGCGATGATGGGCTTCACTGTCGCCCCCAACCTCTTGCAGTCCTTTATGTGCTGGGAGTTGGTGGGTCTCGGTTCGTACTTGCTCATCGGATTCTGGAACCACCTCCCTTCAGCTGCCACAGCAGCGCGCAAGGCGTTCGTCGTGACACGTCTTGGCGATTTGGGATTCTTCGTGGCACTTCTGCTTGCGGCAACCGGACTCGGCACGCTTGACTTTGGCGCGCTTGCGCAGGCGAATATGACTGGCGGCTGGCAGTCCGCGCTGGCCGGATATGATTATGGAGTATGGATCTCGCTTGCGCTCTTCCTGGCAGTCATCGGCAAGAGTGCTCAATTCCCGCTCTATGGATGGCTTCCGGACGCGATGGAAGGTCCGACACCTGTCAGTGCGCTGATTCACGCGGCAACTATGGTGGCCGCCGGTGTATACCTTCTCGCGCGTGTCGCTTTCGTTGTTACGCTTGGAAGCGAAAGTGTGCAGGCGGTCTGGCACGGACTCGCCATGCTTGCGATGCTTACCGCTCTGATGAGCGGCATGGTAGCCATCGTTCAGAGTGACATCAAACGCGTATTTGCCTATTCGACCATCAGCCAGTTGGGCTATATGGTGGTCGGCATTGGCTCGGGTGCGGTGATTGCGGGAATGATGCACCTCTTCACACACGCGTTCTTCAAAGCTCTGCTATTCTTGACGGCGGGTGCGTTTATTCATGCTGCACATTCGAATTCAATTACAGACATCGCAAGGGCCGGCGGGGCGAAGCTGAAACTGCCGATGATTGCCCTTGGCGTTGGATCGCTGGCCTTGATGGGGATTTTCCCGTTTGCGGGCTTCTACAGTAAGGATGCAATACTGGAACACTTGCTGGTTGAGGGCGATTGGGTGCTCCTTGGAGCAGCGCTAATCGGTGTGCTCATCACGTCTTACTACACGGCACGTGTCATTTTCTTAATGCTCAAAGTTCCGTCGGAAGAGCATCACGGCCATAAATTGCATGTTGGAAGCTGGATGAAGCTCCCGCTCACAGTGCTGATAGTCGGCGCTGTGGTAGCTGGCAATCTTTGGCTCTGGAGGGTCGAGCATTGGTTCACCCTCCCGCATGGTGATCATGGCTCTGCAGCGCTTATCACGGCGGTTGTATCAACATTGTTTGCGTTGGCAGGGGCATACTACTCAGCTCGTGTGTTTTACTGGAAGAACTCGGAAGACCCGATGGCCAATTGGGTGGGCTTCGCGCATCTTCTCCGCGAGAAATGGTATCTTGACACCGCTTATGAAAAGATAGTCCATAAGTTATATTTGCCGTTTACAGCTTTCCTGAATCGTGTCGAACTGGCAGTGGTAAAGGGCGCTCTGGACGGAATAGGCAAAAGCAGTATGGCAGCAGCACGTACCTTGGCTCGTGCGATGACGGGAGAAGTGCAGCAATACGTGAGCGTCTCCTTTGCAGTCGTCGCCGCAGTCGTCATCATTTTAATGAATCGGTAGCAAGATTATGGAATTTCCGATTCTCTCAGTTATTCTTCTTTGTCCGGTGTTTGGGGCTCTCGTGCTGTTTGCAGTTCCGGACGGGAACGACAAAGCGGTGCGCTGGATCTCCCTGGCGGTCTCCCTCATTGCCATGTTTTTCTCCGTATGGATGTTCATGGCTTATGATCGCGCAGTTGCCGGTTTTCAGTTCACCGAACAGTATGCTTGGGTTCCCGGGTTAGGGTCCAGTTACCATGTTGCAGTGGACGGTGTCGGTGCGACCCTTGTGCTTTTGAATGCCATCGTGATGCTGACCGGCGTCGTAACGTCATTTAGTATTGATTTCCGCGTCAAAGAGTACTTCATCCTGTTCCTGCTGCTGGTCGCGGGCGTATTTGGCAGTTTCATTAGTCTTGACTTCCTTGTCTTCTTCATCTTCTTCGAAGTCGCCGTACTGCCGATGTACCTTTTGATCGGGATTTGGGGTTCGACAAACCGGGAATATGCTGCTCTCAAATTGACGGTCATGTTGCTGGCTGGCAGTGGTCTTGTGTTTGTCGGCTTGATCATGGTCATCTTCACGAGCACCGCGAACACGTTTGATTTCCTCGTTCTGCGTGACACTGGATTCAGCCATGACTTTCAGAATCTGGTGTATCCGCTGATGTTCTTGGGTTTTGGAACGCTGGCGGCGGTCTTCCCGCTTCACAACTGGTCACCGGATGGCCACGTCGCCGCGCCCACTGCGGTTTCCATGCTGCATGCAGGCGTTCTGATGAAGCTTGGCGCCTATGGCGTTCTCAGGTACGGCATCGAGTTGTTTCCACACGGAGCACAGACCTGGGCACCGGTAGCGGGACTCCTCGCAGCAAGCGGTGTAGTGTATGGTGCCCTTGTGGCGGCACAGCAAACGGACTTGAAGTATATGATAGGGTACTCGTCCGTGTCACACATGGGTCTTGTTATGTTTGGTCTCGCGGCGGCGACACCTATGGCAATTAATGGGGCTGTTTATCAGATGTTCTCGCATGGGATCATGACAGCACTCTTCTTCTCTGCCGTCGGCTTCTTCTATGAACAGACTCATACTCGTAATATCTACGATTACGGAGGTTTGGCGCGTAAGGCGCCTTGGGTCGCTACGTGTTTCATCATGGCGGGGCTTGCCGGTGTGGGCTTGCCGGGGCTTGCCGGTTTCCCTGCTGAGTTCATGATTTTCCTTGGCGCCTACGAGCGTTTCCCCGTTCTGACTTTGATTGCCGTGCCGAGCCTTGTTTTTGGAGCGTTCTATATGCTTCGAGTTCTGCAGCGTGTGTTTTTCGGACCCGAAGCCGGAAGGACACCGGAAGTCAGGGATGTCGGGATCTTTTCCGGTTCACCGCGCGTCGTCTTGGCCGGTCTTCTAATCCTTTTCGGCGTCGCGCCAAGATTGCTGTCTGACGTCATTGCACCCTATGCACGGGAGCTCCTGAAATGATTATGCAGATGCTCCCCGAATGGGCCGCCCTGGGATCACTCCTCATTCTGTTCGTCCTGACGCTAAGCAACAGATTAAGCGAGCGAACGGCACGACTCGCAGCGTTGATCCTAACTGCGCTTGTTGCGGTGGCTGCCTTTGCAGCGACATCACAACAAGGGATTCTCTTTGCGAATAGTTACAGGATTGATTCCTATTCGCAGTTCTTCAAGCTGTTAATGGCTATCGGACTCTTTGCAAACGCCCTGCTCGGGTGGCCGCTTCGTTCGATTCCCAAAGTGCAGCGTACGGAGTACTATTTCTTGTTCTTTGCCGCCGGATTAGGCATGATGCTGCTGGCGAGTGCGTACAGCTTCCTTGTGCTGTACGTCGCCATGGAGTTGTTGTCTTATTCGATGTATACTCTGGTTGGCATGCGTCGCGCTCGGACTGAATCGATTGAAAGTTCGGTGAAGTACTTGATTATCGGCGCGTCTGCAAGCGCAATTGGTCTGTTCGGAGTGAGCTATATCTACGGCGCCACTGGCAGTTTGAATTTTGGAGCCGTCACAACACAATTGGCAAGTGCATCTGCAAATCATGTATTGCTCCTGCCGGGCCTCGTGCTCGTCCTAAGCTCATTTCTGTTCAAACTCGCCGCATTTCCGTTTCATGCCTGGGCGCCGGATGCTTACGAGAGTTCTGCATCACCCGTGGCCATGTTCCTCGCGTCCGTTTCGAAACTTGCGGGCATCGCAGTTCTGTTTCGTCTTGTCTACCTTGTGAAACCCTATCTGCCGGAGTTTGAGTTTGTGGTTGGGTTGCTCGCTCTGGCATCTATGACGTTCGGCAATCTCGTGGCGTTTCGGCAGACGTCCGTTAAGCGGCTTTTCGCCTATTCCAGTATTGCGCAGGCAGGCTACCTGATGTTAGGCATGATTGGCTTGGGAGCGAGCGCACCCGAAGCTGTGGTGTTCTATTCGGTGATCTACCTGCTCATGAATCTTGTGATCTTCACGGTTGTGCTCGAACTCGAACGTGAAGGCGAGGATCCGCGACTGCAAAGCTTCCAGGGCCTCTATCGCCGCAATGCCTTGATGGCGATGGCTCTGCTGGTTTCCTTGTTCTCTTTAGCGGGTGTTCCCCCGCTCGCAGGCTTTTTCGGCAAGTGGCTGCTCTTCAGCAGCGCGGCGACTGCCGGCCACGTCTGGTTTGTTGTCATCGCAATTTGCAATAGTGTGCTGTCACTATACTACTACTTGTTCCTTGTGAAAGCTGCATATTATGGCGAAGTTCCGGAGGGCGCGGCTGTGGAAACGCGTGGCGGCCCGCGCGTGGCGATTCTGTTCGTGACTCTTGCCATCACGTTTCTCGGCATTTATCCGCGAATTCTTACCGAATACATCGGTAGCCTGAATCTACCCAGAACAATGCTGCCGTAAACTTATCAGATCACAACTTTGACTGTTACCAGAAAGGATACATCTCATGGCTCTGAAAATCGAAGAAACCTGCATCAACTGCGGCGCATGCGAACCGGTTTGTCCTGTGAAGGCGATTACCGAAGGACCGGACATTTTTGTTATCGACCCTGCAATTTGCGTAGAATGCGAGGGGCATTTCCCTGACCCGCAATGCCAGTCGGTGTGCCCGGTAGATTGCATCTCTAAGGCTGACTAATCCGAATCCAACACATGGCCGCAACGCGTTGTTGCGGCCAATCTAATTGAGTCTGTTTCATGAATAAGAATTACGTGACGGTGGATGGCAACGAGGCTGTAGCGAATGTTGCTCACCGTCTTGCAGAGGTCTGCGCGATCTATCCGATTACACCTTCATCCAGCATGGGAGAGTTGGCGGACGAGTGGTCGGCGCGTGGAATGAAAAATATTTGGGGCACGGTACCCACGGTAATCGAAATGCAGAGCGAGGGTGGCGCTGCCGGTGCAGTGCATGGCTCTTTGCAGTCAGGCGCGCTGACGACGACGTTTACCGCATCCCAGGGCTTGCTCCTGATGATCCCGAACATGTTCAAGATAGCGGGCGAATTGACTAGCACTGTCTTCCATGTAACAGCGCGCACAATTGCCACACACGCACTCTCCATTTTCGGGGATCACAGTGACGTGATGGCGGTTCGCACGACAGGGTGGGCGATGCTGGCTTCGACCAATGTTCAAGAGGCTCACGACCAGGCGCTGATCGCGACGGCTGCGACCCTTGAAAGTCGGATTCCCTTTTTGCACTTCTTTGACGGTTTCCGTACAAGCCACGAAGTTCAGAAGCTCTTACAGCTGGAAGATGATGACTTGCGGGCGCTCATTAACGATGAGCTGGTTTTTGCTCATCGTGCTCGCGCTCTTTCTCCAAATCACCCGGTCATCCGGGGCACAGCCCAGAACCCGGACGTGTTCTTCCAGGCACGCGAAGCCTGCAATCCCTACTACAAGGCTTGTCCTGACATCGTTCAGCGCGTGATGGATCGCTTCGCCGCTCGTGTCGGACGTGCCTACAAACTCTATGAGTACTACGGCGCTCCGGACGCAGAGCGCGTCATCGTGATTATGGGTTCGGGCGCAGATGCCGTGCATGAGACGGTTGAATACTTGAACGGAAAGGGCGAGAAGGTTGGGCTGCTGAAGGTCCGTCTTTATCGTCCATTCTCGGCGGAACACTTTGTGGGGGCCTTGCCCAAATCGGTGAAGTTTATCGCAGTGCTCGATCGCACGAAAGAGCCAGGCGCATTGGGCGAACCGCTCTATGCCGACGTTGTTTGTGCGCTTGCCGAACAACAGGCGCTCGACTCCGGCGCTATTCAACCGCGAGTGGTCGGAGGGCGCTACGGACTTTCCTCCAAGGAGTTCACACCCGGGATGGTAAAGGCGGTGTTTGATAACATCGCGAGCAAGTCGCCCAAACACCACTTCACGGTCGGCATTGAGGATGATGTCAGCAATCTTAGTCTGGCCTTCGACAAAAATTTCTCTGTCGAACCTGAGGATGTATTCCGGGCACGCTTCTACGGACTTGGTGCGGACGGAACAGTCGGCGCAAATAAGAACTCGATTAAGATTATTGGCGATGAAACGGACCTGTTTGCCCAAGGCTACTTCGTCTACGACTCAAAGAAATCTGGCGCGATAACGGTGTCGCACCTGCGCTTCGGTCCGCGTGAGATTCGCTCCACCTATCTTGTGAGCAGCCCGAAGTTCGTTGCCTGCCACCAGCCCGGGTTTCTCGAGAAGTATGATATGCTGAGCGATGCTCAACAGGGAGCGACCTTCCTGTTGAATACGGCAATCCCGCCGGATAAGGTGTGGAACACTCTTCCACTCGAAGTGCAGAACGATATCGTCCGAAAGAAGCTGAAAGTCTACTGTATAGATGCATATAGCGTTGCGCGAGATACGGGGATGGGCGGCCGCATCAACACGATTATGCAGACCTGCTTCTTCGCGATTTCCGGAGTGCTCCCCCGCGATGAGGCGATTGCCGCAATCAAGAAGACGATTCGGAAGACCTATGAAAAGAAGGGTGAACGAATTGTAGAGATGAACTTCGCCGCAGTGGACAGCACACTCGCGAACTTGCACGAAGTGCCCGTTCCCGGATCAGCGTCCGCGACGCATAAGCGCCCACCCGTCGTATCCCCGGAAGCTCCCGACTTTGTGCAGAACGTGCTTGCCAAGATTATCGAGGGCAACGGTGACAACTTGCCGGTTTCCGCCTTTCCGCCGGATGGCACTTTCCCGCTGTCAACTTCGATTTGGGAAAAGCGGGCGATTGCTCTTGAAGTGCCAATCTGGGACCCCGAGTGGTGCATCCAGTGCAACAAGTGTGTCATGGTTTGTCCGCACGCGGCCATTCGCTCTAAAGTTACGCCAAATGCCGAAGTCAACGGAAAGCGTCCTGCGGAATTCCAGACAATGACCTATGGAGGTACGGATCTGCCGGGCGACAATCTGCTATATGCTTTGCAGGTAGCGCCTGAAGATTGTACCGGTTGCGGCCTCTGTGTGGACGCCTGTCCCGCTAAGAACAAGCGGGAGCCGAAACGCAAGGCAATTAATCTGGTTCCTCTACAGGATGTGCGGGAACGGGAACGCGATAACTGGAGTTACTTCTTAACACTTAAGAACGTTCCGCGCGAAGAGATTCGCATAAATACGGTTAAAGGTGCACAGCTGCTTGAACCGCTTTTCGAGTTCTCCGGAGCCTGCTCCGGCTGTGGCGAAACGCCGTACATCAAGCTCTTGACACAACTCTACGGCGATCGGATGATGCTCGCGAATGCGACGGGTTGCTCGTCGATTTATGGCGCCAACCTCCCCACAACACCGTATTCGGTGAACGCCGAAGGCCGCGGCCCTGCTTGGGCAAACTCGCTGTTCGAAGACAATGCGGAGTTCGGGCTTGGTTTCCGAGTAACATTGGATAAGCAAACTGAGTTCGCACGCGAGCTTCTCACAAGGCTGAAACCCGAAATCGGTGGTCTTGTGGACGAATTGCTCTCGGCAACTCAGGCTACGGAGCGCGAGATATCAGAGCAGCGCAAACGCGTTGCGGCGTTGCAGGACAAGCTCAGGAAGATTCAAAAGCCTGAAGCCCGTCAGCTTGAAACACTTGCCGACAAACTGGTCAAGCACGCCGTCTGGATTGTAGGTGGTGACGGCTGGGCATATGACATTGGATACGGCGGCCTCGACCATGTAATCTCGATGGGACGCAACATCAACATCATGGTGCTCGATACCGGCGTGTACTCAAATACGGGCGGCCAGTGTTCAAAGGCCACTCCGCTTGGCGCGGTTGCCAAGTTTGCCTATGGTGGCAAACCCGTGCCGCGTAAAGACCTTGCCATGATGGCCATGAATTACGGCAACGTGTATGTTGCGCAAGTGGCCTTCGGTGCGAATGATTTGCAGACTCTCCGTGCGATTCAGGAGGCCGAGAGTTACGATGGCCCCTCGCTCATCGTGGCGTATTCTCACTGCATCGCGCACGGCATTGATATGGGTCTGGGACTTGGCCAGCAGAAGAAAGTCGTGGAAAGTGGAGCCTGGCCGCTCTTCAGGTATGACCCGCGTCGCACTGAACTGGGTGAGCGACCGCTTCAATTGGATTCCAAGCCGCCTAAGACCCGCGTGCGCGATTGGGCTTACACCGAAACCAGATTCAAGATGCTCACACACAGCAACCCGGCGGAAGCTGAACATCTGATGCTTCTTGCGGAAGCGGATGTTAAGAAACGTTGGGAACTCTATCAACGGATGGCCGGAGTTTCAACCGATGGTCAATCGGCTGCCGAAGGAGCTGCCAAATGAAATTAGAAACACGCTATCTTGGCCTTACCCTCAAGCACCCCGTCCTGTCTTCGGCGTCTCCGCTCGCGCAGAACTTACCCGGAGTGAAACGACTGGAAGATGCCGGTGCTTCGGCAATCGTGTTGCCGTCGCTGTTTGAGGAACAGATTGAGCAGGAAAGTCTCAATCTGCACCTCGCGTTGGAGCAGGGCAGTGAAAGCTTCGGTGAAGCACTAAGCTATTTCCCTGAACCGCAGCGTTTTCTGGTAGGTCCCGAAGAATATCTCAATCTCATCGCGCAGTCCAAAAAGTCCTGTGACATTCCGATTATCGCAAGTCTCAATGGCCGTGCGCCGGGATCATGGGCACATTACGCGCGTTTGATGGAACAGGCCGGAGCCGATGCTCTTGAACTGAACATCTACTATCTTGCGACCGACTTCGGAACATCGAGCAGCGAAGTGGAAGATAACTACATCGAAACCCTTCGAGCGGTGAAGTCGGAAGTGAAGATTCCCGTGGCGCTCAAACTCTCACCGTTCTTCTCGGCCTTTGCGGCTATGGCAAAGCGCTGTGACGATGCCGGTGCCGACGGCCTTGTGTTATTCAATCGCTTCTATCAGCCGGACTTGGACATCGAGGAATTGGAAGTCAGACCGCACGTTGAACTCTCCACATCCACCGACATTCGTTTGCCCCTGCGCTGGCTCGCGATTCTGCATGGCAATCTGAAGTGCAGTTTTGCCGCCACCTCAGGAATCCACACTCACGAAGACGCCATCAAGCTCTTGATGGCGGGCGCGGACGTTGTGATGATGTGCTCGGCGTTGTATCAGTGGGGCATTCACCGTTTGGCACGACTGGTTGATGAAATTGAAGTTTGGATGCAGGAACATGGCTACGAATCATTGGACGTCCTGCGCGGCTCGATGAGCCAGCGGGCGGTTGCGGATCCCGCTGCATTCGAACGGGCAAATTACATGAAGTCCTTGCAGAGCTTCAGGGCGCTCGCCTGACACGCTTCAGAGGACTTACGGAGGCAAACAGGGGTCGGGCAACCGACCCCTGTTCTTCTAAGAGCATAAAAAACAACATAAGAGAGTTGCCTTTTGCCACGAATTCGAGGCAGAGCAGCTTGACTTCAAGCTCCGAAAACACTATTTTTGCAAGTCTAACATGTAAGGAGTGAGTCATCGCGCCGCGTAAAGGACAGTCAGTTGCCGTGCCTGAGAAGGCTGGCAAGAGCAGGGAGCCGCAGGCTCCGCGTTTTTCTGTTCCGTTTACACGCAAGAATTACATGATTTTGGGCGCGGGGCTGGTCTTGCTCTTGCTTGGATACGTTTTGATGAGCCAACCACCGCATGATGGTTTCTTGAGTTTGACGTTATCGCCGATTATCTTGACGATAGCCTATTGCATCGTGATTCCGTGGGGGATTTTGGCGCGCGAAAAGAGCGACAGCCCTGCGGCCAGGGGCGATTAGCTCAGCTGGTCCAGAGCGCCTGCTTTACACGCAGGATGTCGGCGGTTCGAATCCGTCATCGCCCACCACATAAAGTCTGATTTTAGCCGGGGTCGTAGTTCAGTTGGTTAGAACGCTGGCCTGTCACGCCGGAGGTCGCGGGTTCGAGTCCCGTCGGCCCCGCTAAAAAACAAGCCCTTAGGAGCAGTCCTAAGGGCTTTTGATTTTCTGTGGACCCATTGTGGACCCGTTTGGACCTATCATCAGCCACTTCCACCGTTGCCAAAGTTCAGCTGGTTCACGGCCGATTGAACATGTCTCGGGTCCAAGGACAGGTAGTGTTTCTCCGTGACCTTGACCGAGCTGTGGCCAAGCAACCTGGACACGACGTAGATGTCGACACCCTTCTCGATCAAATGGCACGCAAAGGTGGCCCGCAAACTGTGTAAGTGAATCTCCCGGGGGAGCCCCAGCTGCCGGACCCACCGTCGGAACTTCTGTGACACGCTGTCGGACTTGTAATTCGGAAAAAGCAAGCCTTGACGATCAGCGGGCCACTTCACGAACATCTCATGAAGTACGTCGTTCATCGGGATCGTTCGTCGTCTGCCCATCTTTCCGATCTCTCCCCGAACAACGATTTGTCTTCTGGGAAGGTCAACGTCCTGCCATTCGAGACCAAGGATTTCGTTTCGTCGGCAGCCCGTGTACAACGCCACCATCATGAACGACCGATACTCCGGTTCCGGATGCGAGAGCAGAATATTCACCTGTTCGGTCGTCAGGAAGGCTGGCGGTTCAGGGGCACTCGTGCGCAGCTGCTTGTAATTAGACTTGGGTGCGTCAGAAATCCGACCAAGGTTCTTGGCTTGGTTCAGGCAGGTATTCAGTACCCTAATCTCGATGTTTACGGTATGTGGCGATGCCTGTTGCAACCGAATCTTCTTGTATTGTTCGATTCGCTCTGCAGACAACTCACTTACCGAGACATTCCCCATTACAGACATGATAGACTTCAATGCTCCTTGCTCTCTCACGGACGTCTTTGGGCTTTTGTTCGTGGAAGCGTAGTCTTTGGCAAGCTCAGCAAGCCCCAAAAGGTCGAGACCTTTGCCACCTATCACTTCATCCCCCTCTCGCGGCATCACGCTCTCGCGATCTTCGGCGAACTTTGCACAGAACTGGTGGAATATCTTGTCGGCCGTCCGTCGGTCAGTTTCGCCGATTGTAAAGTACTTCCGCTTACCGTCCAAGTAGTACCGTATGTCCCAATGGATCTTTCCAGACGGGAGTACTCGTTTCCTTAATGATGGCACAGGTCTCACCTCCTTTCGTGCCGGTTTCGTTCTCTAAGCCCCTGAGATATCCCTGGGGCTTTACTCTTTCTTATGCCGCGTTTCGAAGCTTAACTTGACGCGGAGCAAGGCGTTTCTTGTGGCGCTCGATGAACTCATCGAGTTGTTGCTGCGTGAAGTAAACCGAGTTCTTGGCAAGCTGCACGCATTCCATCTTGCCTGCTTTGACAAGGCGATGAATGGTCGTCTTGCTGATGCCGAGTTGAGCAGCGGCTTCTGATGATTTTAGTAAAATGGGCTGATTCATTTGTGATGTCGCCTGTAGTAGATAGACTTAGCAGGGCGGTGTCGACTTGCCGTTTGGTGGATGTGGTTACAACTGCGATGTATCCGGATCTCCATCACGTGGCAGATGCAGCTCCTCACTCTTCAATTTCTCGATAGTCTCTATAACCAAGACCTGGGGATCGATCCCGGTGACTCTGCCCATGTAACAGACTGCAGCACCACCCTTAAAACCATCAACTATAGGACGATCTTTTACAACAGCCCACGTGATATACCACGTTTCAGTGATGTTAAACTGTCTCTGCATTTCAGCAACGGCGCGTGCCAACTCAAAAGGATCCCCATCCTCTTCGTACGACGGATCGACCCACACTTTGATTGTACCGACATCTTCACGAGAAAAATGGCAACAGGGATCATGAAAGTCCGGACCAGGACTATTGGCAATCTCTTTCTCTAGCCAATCAAGTGCTTCGGCTGAGGCTTTGATTTCAGTACAGAACTTCGACATCGAGAAACTCGACATGTTTATCTCCTTCTTTAGGAATCTCTAACTGTTAGACAGTTTCGTTGTAAAACGGGCACCCCGGCGCGCCTTTGTCTATCGTCCACTTAATATGCACGCGACGACGCCGGGGGATGACTGCGATTCGGTTGTCGCACCCCAGGCACCGGCCAAGTTGTCAATCATGTCGCCGTGCAGACCGATGTCTGGGGTGTTGTCGTAGAAAGTTATTCTACAGGTTCTTCGGCCAAGATAGCGTCCAGATCGGCTTGGTCGCGAACCAAGCTTTCTTGCAAACGCTTGAGGCCTTCCTCGAGTGCCGTCAGTGCACGCTTCGCAACGAAACGGTCATAGCCAGTCTTGGCATTTGCCAAGTTCTGCTTTGCACTTTCTACGGCTTTCGATTTCTTAGTGACCAGCTCAGGCGAGCGTTTGAGACGGGCACGGAGCAAGCCGATCGAGCGGCCCACTTCGCCCTTCTTCAGCGAGCGGTTAGCTGCCTGAGCGGACTTAGTTTCAATCTCCGATTGCACACCTTTGTTGAAGACGTCGACATTGATGTAATGCAACGCGCCTGCCACAACAATCAGGGCACCGTAACGTTTGCCAGCATCGTGCAACTTATTAAGGTCGCTGATGCCAAGCACTTCGCCGGCTTTCGCAATCGGAAGAATTACGTTTTCCATTGTAATTCATACTATGTTCTTGGTCGCAACCAAAACCCGTGGCTGCACCGGGCCCATCACGTCCACGCGATGATGGTCATCGCCTGTTCCTGGCCAGGAAAGTAGCACTACTGTGTCAACCAGTGAATTCGAGCCTCAAATTCCGAAATCTGAAGTTGATCGTGAAACATTCGCGCTTCAAGACCTCGACATTTATCGTGTGATTGTTCAGTTTCCAGCTGCTTCTCATCGCGGCGAATACGAGCCCTGAACCACCGAATGGTGGCGCGATAGTCACTGATGAGTCGTTTTGTTGTCATGTCTTGCTCCTTCTGAGGTGTCTGAATCTTTACTGAAGTAATACCTGCACTGCGATCTGTCATTGCATCAAGCACGGCGCTAATATATGGATCCGGGCTATTCCTGTCAATGTAACCCGCTGTAATTTTTGTTGTTACACAATGTCACCACATGTTACTGCGTAACAACGAGTGACAAAAACCAACGGAGGCATGTCCTCTTAACTATCCTCCCCCGACCCGTCGCGCATAAAAAAAGCCTGGAGGTTTTCCAGGCTTCACTTAAAAATTGGTGTCAAAGTTCAGAGCTTCGAGTATAGCTTTCGCTCCTCCTCCGAGTAATGGCCGTGTTCCAATAGATCGGAAGCCGCAACACTGGAAAACCTGCAATTCACAGTTAGAAGGGCATTGAAGTTTCGCTTCGCGAGATCCACGGATTTTGGTTGGTTTCCATCCTTATCTTTCCATTTACTCCTGTCATCGAGTGGCACGTCACGGAAGAACGCTAGGTCTTCGGCGATCTGCCACTTACCGATTCGATGTTCATTAATGACTCTCTTAGCCACTTTGAAAAGCACTCCGCGGGCTACCATCGATTTGACAAAGTCGTGATACTGGAGATTTCCAACGGCATCACGAAATGTGGATCCAAGTGATGTCTTGAGATCTCCACTGAACTTCTCTGTGCATATTTCTTGAACGACGTCGCACACTTTGTCCCAATGCTCACCGCCTTCAAGCCTATCTCGAACTTCGAAAAAGTCGCCGTCAAGATCCATTCCCTCCAGTTTATCGAGGTCGTTGTCGTCACGCTTGCTTCGCGCTTTTTGTACAGACTTTCCATTTCGCAAGTTCGCATTCTGAGTCAACTGGGCACAGAATTCGTCAGTCACGAGAATCCCACTTCTTTCATAACATCGTATCAAAAAGCTCTTTGCATCATCTGTTTCTGCTTTATCGATGACGAATTGCGCTTGAGAGTGCAATAACGACTTCTGAAGTCGATCACGTGGGTTGCTCTTCATTGACATGTAGAGCTCTTCGATAACTTGTTGCAACCCTTCAATGTCAGATGGTATCGAACCGTGTGCCGCAATGATGTCAAAGTAAATATTAGTTACATGCCCAAACAGAATGGGTGGACGATCAGGTTGCAATTGGTCAAGCGACCGCAGGAGTTTGGTGCAAAACTCCAGATCAAGTCCGCGCAGTGCCTTGGCTTTATTGAACAAGTTAAGCGATTCCAGAACTGCTCGTACTGCGTCATCTTCAGACATACGGATTGCCCACAAAATCAGCGGCGGTGCGAACCAGTCAAGAAGAAACTTGGTATCTAACAGCACATCTTCAGCATCATCTTCCTTAATTCTAAAAGACCACAACTCAGCACTGGTCCAATACTCAGTCAAGTGGCCCTGCGGCAAGAGATATCTAGCGGTCTTCCTTACATCCGTTATCAAATTATCCACAGACAAGCTCTTTGTCTGTAGTACGACTTCGCTAACCTCATTGGCACGGATCAACTGCAACAACGTGTGCAGTGACCCCGTCGGAAGGAACTCGTATTCGAGCTCATCTTGCATTTCAAGCAAACGCTTGTAGTCATCAGAGTCTTCTCGCTTAGTCAGTGATAAATTGGCTGGTCCGGCATAAAGAAAAGCTGCAAAGGCGGCTGACTTCAGCAACTTAAGACGTAAAACGTAATGTTCAACATCCAAGGCGAGTCCGAGATTTTCATGTTCAATGAAATCCGAAACGGCAGTACATGCCTGACTCGCATCCCTCCATTTCATTGACAGAACGCTCGATGACAGTTCGACAACGAGTGCTTCAGCCGCAGTCGTCGCCTTTGCCTTCAGAGCTTCAAATGAGACCGCGATCTGATCGAGGATTGCAGCAACTTTCTGGGCATGCTGACTTGACAAAAGCTCAGCTTCCAAGACGAAGTTGGCACGTATCGACAGAAGTTCGGTTACCGCGCTTTCTATGTCACCGTCCTTGACAGCGTAAGTCAAGCGTGTCGCTGCCGAGAACAGTTCACTCGAGTAAGCGTCTTCACAGAATTGCAAGAAATCATTGCAAAACTCTATTTGTGCATCGTTTGACGAGAGTGCATTGTCTGTAGAGGTCCATTTCAAAATCGCTGCAAGTGTGAGTGCCTCGCTTACTGTGGGGGCTGCCTCACTTAACATGCTTAGCGCAATCCAAATCCTCTTCCAGTCGTCATGGCAAAATCTTGATACGCCCGTAGTTTTGTCGCTTTGATACGCATTCAAAAGCTGTGCAAGTCGTGGCAGATACGCCGTGATATCGATAATCACCGCCTTAACGTGAATGTCCTCCACTCTAATCCCGAACATCGGAGCAATGAAGTCAAAACCCATGTACAGTTTTGAACGAGCAAAACGGTCGTGACTTGCAAGCGGTTCAAATCTAGGTTGTTTAAGTCGAATGTACATTCGCCACCATAGTCTGTCAATCACTTCTTTGATGAAGTGAATACCGTCGGTCTTGGCGTCCAACCGGCAACGGAATTCTAATAGATCAGGCAGTTTATCCTCGCTCCGGGCTCTCAGAGTGTGGAACCCCTTATTCTCATTCTTACTCATGACGTTTACCACTTGGCCTTATCTGATTTCTGTGATCAGAATATAGCAATTCGGAAGGTTTTAGGCAAACAAATTAAGGCGATGCCTCAACATTTGGCACTGAATGGGCGGACTGTGACCACGCAATTCTGGCATAAGAACGTACTGAAGCAAGAGCTCTGCATTGTGCAGGGCTCTTTTCGTATCCAACCCTTAAGGAGCGTCTCGTGAAAGTCAAAGTCCTCTGCCTCGGCAGGTCAGCCAAGGAAATCAACGTCCAAGACGGTACGACCGTCGAACAAGCCATCGTGGAAGCTGGGTTCCCGAAGGACAGCTCGTACACCCGGCACTTAAACGGCTCGCCGTGCTTTGACACGGACGTGCTCATCGACAATGCCGTGTTAACCCTTGTTCCGCAGGTTAAAGGGGGAATCTGGTAGGGCGCTTAAGACTACCCGTCCTACGTAGTCTCAAGTTTCAGAGAGGGCTATGATCCATGTCGTCATGGCCCTCTCTTTCCTCCGGAGGAATGCATATGATTGAACAAATCAGAACCATGGTCAGGTTCTACGAACAGAAGCTGCATACACCGATTGCATTGATCACCAACGACTATGAGATGCGTGAGTGGCATGAAGTCGGTGTAGCTGTCTATATTAATGCCGATGCAACATCGCAGTTCTGTCTGGACCTGTTCGGTGATCCACTTGTGATGGAATCGGTGCTTGTCGGCAAGGTGTCACCGACTTGGCTTGTCTTGTATGGCGCACCGCGTGTAGATGTGACTTCGAACATCCTTGACGCACATCTGCCACGGATGTGCCGTGCTCTTCGAAATCGTCAGCGTGAAGCTTTGATCGAAACGATGCAAACTGTGGCTGCCGAACGGAAGCATGAACTTGCTATTTCACTGCGTGATGACAAGTACGAATTGGAACGACTTTGTATGCAGGTGATGACACTCTCACGGAAGATCGAAGGGGATCGCGAGATACTAAAGATGTTCAGCAGGGCGCCAGAATTCATCAAAGCAAAGGCGACACGTACGTTCGTGGAGATGATGCGACTGGTGCCATCGTGCTACTCGCATATCAACGCCGTCGAGAAATCTGTACTTGCCGAGACGTATCCAATTACATTGGAACACGATGGTGGCAGTTATCAATTCGAGCCTTACGTGGTTGAAGTCGACTTGGACAAAGGCAAAGTGTTGATCAGTGGTGGCACTGAAATGAACGGATACATTCATCCACACGTTACGGATGATCCAAACAACATTTGTTGGGGTAACATCGGACATCTTGTATCACGACTGACTGGTGAACTTGACTTGCACGGATTGCTTCAGTTAGTGCATCAGTTTCTGCATTCCTACAACAGCAGCGATCCATTTCAAAAGATCGAAAAGTGGGATCCTGACTGGGTCGAAGAAAACGATGACGAAGAACCATATTGTTCATGGTGTGATGACTACGGGCACGACATAAGCGACTGCGAATCTTGCTGGTGGTGCGAGCATTGTCAGCAGTATGATGACCATGATGACGACTGCTGCCCCAATCGACCAAAAGAAGACGAAGAAGAGGAGGAAGCCGATGCAGAACTTGCAGAGGACACAGCGACAGCCGGTTGACGCTGGCGTGAAGATTCAAGTCGAGGCCGAGGCTATGCAGAAGTTGTGGCTTTGGACTGATTTTGCCAAAGGTGAAGTCAGTTGTCTCGGGCTCGTGGATGAAGTCGTGAGCACTGAAACCGGAAGGACTACTTCGTTAGTCGTTACCGACTTCTTCTTGGTAAAGCAGGATTGCACTTACGAAGAAACTGAAATGGACGTTGCTGATGTTGCGCGTTTGATATCCGAGCTTGAAGCGAAGGGAATCGACTCCCGCAAGCTTCGTTGCTGGGCGCACTCGCATGGGACGATGAGCGTCTTCTGGTCAGGGCAAGATGAATCCTGCATATCAGGGCTAGCAAACAATGAATGGTTGCTATCGCTCGTCGTGAACAAACGTCGGGACACACAGATGCGCCTTGACCAGTTCCATCCGAGTCACATGTACATTCCTGATGTCACATGGGAAGTAAGATATCCACTTGTGGATGGTCTCGCAGAAGCATGCTTTGATGAGTTCAAGGCTAAAGTGCGCGAGACTACGTTTCTGAAGCGAACACGAGATGACCAATTGGTCAGGCGCGACATGATTCTCGATGAACTTGACGATGCAAGTGCTCGCGGTGCCTTGACTGCCGACGAACTCGACGATGAACTGAATTGGCTGGGGATAGAACGTGACGACTTTGAACAATACTAGGAGACCACGTGAACGATATGCGATTTCTAAGGCAGCAAGATGTTGTCGATGCCGAGAAGTTAGCGAACCTGCAAGTAACATTGATCGGTCTGGGGAGCATTGGGTCCGTCACGGGATTGTATCTTTGCAAGATGGGCGTATGCAAGCTGACTGCCTTCGATGCCGATGTTGTGGAAGAGCACAATTGGTCGAATCAGATGTATTCTGAATCAGATATCGGACTGCCAAAGGTCGAAGCATTTCGCAAGCTGCTGAACTCGTATGGCAGCATCCAACCTACAGTGCACAACGAGCGATTCGTAGATCAACCCTTGACTGAAGTTGTGATCTCGGCTGTGGATTCGATGGAAAGCCGAAAGACCATCTGGAAAGCAGTCCGGGACAACCCCGTGGTCCGGCTATACATTGATGCCCGGATGGGTCTGCAGACTTTGGTGGTCTGGTCCGTTAAGCCTCTTGTCAAGGCAGAAAAGGCGGCCTATTCACGGTCTATGTGCGCAGATTCTTTCGCACTTCAGGAGCGGTGTACGGCTCGGACAATTTGCTTCACACCCCTGATGGCGGCGTCTGTTATATGTAGACAGGCCAAGGCGTATTTGATCCAAGAGCAGATTCCTCAGCAGGTTGTGCTGGATCTGGCGACTTACACCATGATGACGCTCTGACGAGTACGGCGGAATTGTGGATTAGAAAGCCCGAATTCCGGGCTTTTCTTTTAGCTAACTTCAGGTTGTATTGTGTTTGCTTATAGACGGTTGTATATTTTAGATGATAAGTTCACGTTCATATTCGAGGTCAGCCCATGTTGCGTCATACTTTGACCTTCCTGTTCGCGTATTCACAGATTCTCCTCGCTACAGTTGTGAGTCCAGTCCAATGGGTCGAGGATTTTGGCCCGACGATGGACCAACAATACTACATCTTTGAAGGCTCCGCAATAGTAGCAAATGAAGCAGTTCAACTATCACCTGATGCTGTAAATCAGGCCGGCCGCCTTATGTGCTCACAGGCGTACGACCTTACACGGTTCAGCTTGAGTTTCAGCTTCAAGATTGAAGGTGCTCCTGCAAATGGCGATGGAATTGTTTGCTTTTGGCATCCGAGTCAAACACCGCCTATGTCATATGGAGCGTCAATGGGATGGGGGCCCGATTCAACGGGTGTTGGAATAAAGATTGACACATATGAAAACGCCTGGGACAACGGTCCATATCGGATTGCTTTGATTCGAAATGGAGTGACCGATATTATATCGGATTTTGACTTCCCGGCAATGGTTGACGGAAACTGGCATACATTAGGTATCACGAAGGTCAGCGACATAATTGCCGTTGAGGTAGATGGAAACCAGGTAATCTCATCGCCGGTAATTCATACATTTGATGGTGGCTACTTCTTTCTAAGCGCAGGAACAGGCACATACTCCGACAACCATTGGATTGACAATATTTTTCTTCAAGTAGACCAAGATCCATGTCAACAAACAGATCTTCCTTTCATCGACAACTTCGATTCGCCAGAACTTGATTCATGCTGGTCATGGGTTCGTGAAGACACGAGTCGTTGGAGTCTGACTGAGAGGCCGGGTTGGATGAGGATCTATACTACTCAAGGAAATGTTGAGGGAGTTCACAATGTACTTCTGAGAGCAAAGCCTATTGGGAATTTCGAGTTTGAGACAAGAGTAAACATTACACCAACTCACGACTATCACGGAGCCGGGCTCATATGCTACCAAGATGACAACAACTGGTTCTACATAGCAAGACAGAAGTCTGATGCACAAAAAGTCCAAGTACTAGGAAGAGACGGTGGTGCCGTTTCAGGGAACGAATTTGACTCCGTAGATGCCTCTTTTGTTTATCTAAGGATCCGAGTGGAAAGCGGATTGTTAACCGCAATGTGGTCTTTGGACCATCGACAATGGTCAAGCATGATCACTCGTTCATACTCGTGGAGTGGTGGGAATGGATGGCAAATTGGATTGTTGAGTTTGTCGGGAGGAAATAATGCACCTGAAATCCCAGCTGACTTCGAGTATTTAAAAGCTGATGTTTCGATTGATACGGTCGTTTGCGGCAACGTGTCCGGCGTCTGGGATTCGACGGCATCGCCGTACTATGTGAATTGCGATGTGACGGTGCCTGCTGGTCAGACATTAGAAATTCGACCTGGTGTTGAAGTACTTTTTACCGGGCATTACAAGTTCAACGTGCTAGGGAATCTTCAGGCGATTGGGACAGAGCAGGATTCGATTGTGTTTACGAGGGCGTTTCCGACAGAAGAATCCAGGGGATGGGGTCTAAGGTTTTCACATTCGGAGGGTATCTCGCGCCTCGAGTATTGCCTGATGCAACATGGAAAGACTGGCAACACAGGACAGGTTGAGGAAGTCACAGGCGGTGCTATATTCATCGATAGTTCCGTCGTAGACATTGACCGCTGTTCCTTCAAGAACAACACTGCTATTAGCAAAGGCGGCGCCATCTACATTGAGCACGGCGACGGTGGTTCTATTACGAACTCGGTATTCCACGACAACGAACAAACTCTGGGCACGTCTACAGACTGGGAAGTTACCGCAGGCGCACTGCAGATCACATATTCGGATACATTCTTAATTCAAAACTGCTCGTTTGTCTTCAATCAATCTGCGCACAGTGGTGGGGCAATTGGCATCGTGATGTCAGGAAATAGTTGCGTGATGAACAATTGTGAAATTACGAGCAACATCGCATATTGGGATGGCGGAGGCATACAAATGACAAATGCTGAGCCGACGATTAGTAATTGTTCAATAAGCAACAACACTGCAACTCGACATGGCGGTGGAATTTCTTGCATTACAAGTTTGCCCCTGATTCAGAATTGCGCTATCGATGGCAATAGCGCCGGACAACAGGGCGGAGGCATGAGGTCAGCAGGTGGTTCTATTCAAAGATGCCTAATCACTAACAATACTGCAGGAACAAATGGAGGTGGAATATGTATGGTTCCCAACAACACGCCTCACTTCGAAAACTGCACGATTTACGGCAATAGTGCAGCGAACCAGGGTGGTGGAATCTTACGAGCAAATTCATACAACAAGAACCTAATTGTTTGGGGCAATTTTGCGACAACATGCGCTGGAATGACGCCATCCGACGTCGGTACTACATATTCTGACATCCAAGGTGGCTATCCAGATGTGGGCAATATCGACACCGATCCTATGTTCATAGACGCTCCAAACGGCGACTTTCATTTGCAAGCAAACTCACCTTGCATCGACACCGGAGATCCAACATCACCTCTTGACCCAGACGGAAGCCGGGCAGACATGGGAGCGTTTCCGTATTCTGGGCCAAGACTTCGTGTTACGTCGCCTGATGGCGGCGAAAGCTGGACGCTGCTTGATTCATCGGTTTTGCAATGGATTGGAACCGGATTTGATGGCACGGTCGTTATCGAAATCAACAGAGATTATCCTTCCGGGGACTGGGACACACTGGCGTTTGATACACCCAATGACAGCGTTGAAACCGTATTTGTCGAAGAGCCGATCTCGGATCATTGCAGAGTGCGCATTTCGTCCCTCGAAACAGGTTTCACAGATGTCTCTAATGCGGATTTTGCAATTGTGCCGTCATCTGGCTATTTGGCAATGGTGCGGTCGTCCCAACCGAATACAGCATTGCTTTCATGGAATGCTGGCACCATGGAATGTCCCAATGCCATCCAGGAAACGTTCCGTCTGAAGAACTTCGGCAGCGCTTCGATAAATGTATTCCGTCCAGAAGAAACACCGACCGCCGAGTTTTCCCGTGTTACTGCTTGTCCCTCTTCATTCACACTCTTGCACGGACAAGTATCATCCTGCGACTTGACTTTGAGCTTTACCCCAGAAAGTGACGGGAACTATCTCGACTCCATGCGCATTCGGACCAATGCATCCAACGGGACGAACGGAGCACTTTGGATTCCGTTGACGGGAAGCCAGACTACTACGCCTGCGTCGCCGAATGTAACGATCTTTGTCCAAGGCAATGATGCACTACTTCGGTGGAGTCCAATTGTCGAATCTGTTGGTCAATGCCCAATCACAGCCACTGGGTATCTTGTGTTTTATTCCCCAACACAGGCTGGACCGTTCTACTATCATGGTTTTACAACGGATACCAGTTACACCCACACCCGAGTCGTGCAATACAACTTCGGCATGTACTATCATGTCTATGCAACCATTGAACCGCTGATGATGTTGTCAGAGCTGCCGGACTTCGATGTGAATCGGTTGATGACAGAAGATGATGTTCTGGGCGTGCTTAGGCAACGTGGTGTTACCTTCAAGCGAGTGGATGAGTGATAGCTGTTATGTTGAACAAGAAGAGAGGCCAATATGATGGCATTCATTAGAATATTGGTATTCCTCGTTTGCGCGTTTCAGGTTCGTGCGCAGGCGCCGGATACGTTGTGGACGCGGACGTACGGGGGAAACTATAATGATCAGGTCACTTCAATTACACGTGCTCACGATAGTGGGTATGTTATTGCAAGCTACATGAATTCATCGTCAAGTCAGGGTTACGAATCTGAGCTTCGAAAGTTAAGCACATCTGGTGAAAATATTTGGGAAAGGACATTTGCGGGAACAGGCGACGACTTGTGTTACTCTGTTCAGCACGCTTCTGATGGCTGCTTTTTTCTCGGGGGCTTTACCACTTCATCAGGAGCAGGTGATGCGGATTTTTGGGTACTCAAGGTAGATTCTCTGGGAGATAGTTTATGGAGCAAGACTATTGGAGGTTCCGCTAGAGAAATGTGCTATTCTGTCTTGCCTCAAGCAGACGGAGGGTGTGTTTCAGCAGGTGTAACTTATTCGTTTGGAGGTGACAGCTCTAACGTTTGGATTGTTAAGCTAGATTCAAATGGAGATAGTTTGTGGAGTAATGCATTGGGTGGCAATGGTACTGACGTGTGTAGGAGCGTAATCAATACACAAGATGGCGGTTTTTTTCTATCTGGGTATAGCGACTCGTATGGAAATGGAGGGTACGATATTGCAGTATGGAAGACGGACTTATTGGGGCAACTTGAATGGAGCACAACGGTCGACTATCCCGGAGACGCGGTTTGCAATTCTGCACTGCAGTTGCATAATAGCGGATATGTAATATTAGGCATTTTTGATAGTGCGGGAGTTGGAATAACGAGGATCGTACAATTGAGTTCATCTGGAGCGATTGAAAGAACGCGGTCTTTTAACGGTTGCCGAGGAAAAGTGATCGACAACACTTTGGATGGCGGTTTTGTTATTGCGGGCTATGTTCACACACCAGGCATTCAACAAAGTGATTTTTGCTTGCTCAGGCTCGATGCCAATTTCGATAGTCTTTGGTTTCGGACTTTTGGTTCTCGGGATGACCAATATTGCGATGCATTATACGCGACAACTGATGGGCACTACTTATTAGGTGGATGGACAACCTTGAATTCTGTTCCTTATCCCAACGCTTGGGTTGTGAAAACGACTGCGGACGAGAGTCTCACGCGCTTGGTTTCCCCGAACGGTTCCGAGCAACTTCCCATCTTCTACACCGACACAATCCTCTGGACAGGGGTTGGGTTTGATGGCGGAGTGAGTATCGATTTGAATCGCCATTACCCCATCGGAGCGTGGGAAAGGATAACGGATTCTACGGAGAATGATGGAGCGTATGAGTGGTTTGTGACAGACCCACTTTCTGATTCATGCAGAATCCGCATCTGCGCATTGCAAGACACGTTCTGCGATATCTCTGACGGCAACTTCTCGATTGTGTCTTCGCAGGGGTATCTTGCGCTTGTGAGGAGCAGTCAGGCGAATGCGCCGCTGACGGGGTGGAATTTTGGAGCGGTGGAGTGTCCGAATGCGGCTTCGCAATGGTTTCGATTGAAGAATTTCGGGAGCGAATCTATTGTTGTGTTTCAGCCGCTTGAACCTGCGTCGAGTGAATTTTCGCGGAACACTCCGTGTGGAGCATTTTTTGCGCTGGCGTCAAATCAGATGAGCGCGTGCTCTCTTCGAGTGGTGTTTGATCCTGCGAGTGATGGAGTTTATAGTGATGTGCTGCGAGTGCAGACTGATGCGGTGAATGGTGTGAGCGGGTTTGTCGAGTTTGCGTTGGCGGGTGAGCAGATTTCTACTCCAGCGGCACCGGAAGTCGTGATATCCACAGTTGGCAATAATGCTGTACTACGTTGGTCACCGATAGTTGAATCCATCGGTCATTGCCAGATCGATCCGCCAAGCTATTTGGTGTTCTTTTCGGAGGATCCAGATGGACCATTTTGGTTTCATGGCGTCACAACTGACACAGCTTATACGCATGTAGGTGCGGTTCACTACACGGCAAGCATGTTCTATCATGTCTATGCCGTGCAGGCCGAACCGGGACTCTTGGCATCTCTGCCACGATGGAGCCCTGATCTGCGAGTAAGTGAAGCCGAAATCATCCGGCGATTCATCTTGGCCGTCGGGCGGTAGCACTTCATTTCTCTTTTGCTGAAGAGCCTCACAATCGTGGGGCTTTTTGTTTTCTGGCATAAGAATCTGTCCAAGGACAATTTTCAACAGAATGGAATTGTAAGACAAAGATAGTAGCAATGATCTCGCGACGTGGACACTTATCACAAACTAGGAGAAGAACAATATGAATCGAAAGAGCTGCGTCATTGTTGACGCAGTTTGTACCGTCGCGGATCGTGTCTGCGGCAATGACCGGTCCGACGATGACAAAGACGACAATTAGGTCGTTTCGGCCGGAGTAAGAAGAGCCTGGCAGGGGCTCTTTCTTTTAGTTTCTGTGACCCAGGAGTTGGGACACTTCCTGAATGAGACACTGCTTTTAGCAGGTAGCCCCCAAGTGCTCCCATTGTATATTCGGCAGATGGACGTACGACTACATACTTGACTGAAGTCCACGTCACTAATCTGCTTGACTTAGCCCCTGTTTCTTGGTATCTTACGACATCCTACCAAGCGGAGACCTTCGGGTTTTCCTATACAACTTATTCATGCTGGCGGCCAGTGCCCACAAGGGTTCTGGCCTCTGGTCGTTCGAGTTGTGTAGGTTCTCCGCTTGGTAGGACAAGTGGTAGCCGCCAGCAAAGACGCCAGAGGTCTTTTTTGTGCTCTCCTTCAGATGCCAAAGTGACTATTTTCAGGCATAAGACAGAATGCTGAAGTTACTCGCACGGCACTAGGCAACAGCAGCCAATAGCTGTGCGAACAAATGTAGCAAGTTGAGATTTAGGAAATCACAAATTAGGGAACAGAGAAATGCCACGGACATGGGTACTAAGCGGAATGCTCTTGACACTATTGTTGGCATGCTCCGAATCACAAAATTCTCTCGACAAGAAAGCCGCTGAAGGCAGGTACGATGAAATTGCCGCCTTTATAGAAGCAAACGTACTTGACTCCGCAAGTGGAGCCTTGGTAGCATCGGCGATGGCTCACGTTCTTGACCGACGTAACAGGGACTCTATAGGGATCGTAAAGAGCATCGCTATTTTGACAAGCAATGAAACGGCACGAATCGCGAGTCAATTGCTACCACTGATTGTCACAAAGTGTCCGATGCAAATAGACAGCATCTTCCTAGGGTCAATTGAAGATTGTGCTGCTCGTGAAGACTATACGTCTTTGACACGTTTAGGTAAAGAGTACTGTTCTCTTAAAACTAATCGGATGACCATCATTGCAAATGCTCTTGAGATTGGTCAGGAGATTGTGGCTGCTCAGGTCAGAAAATCAGATGCGCTTTCGATCGTTCCGAGGCTAGAAAGCGAACTTGAATCACGCAAGGCAGAGCCCATTAAGACTCAGAATCTTGAAGCATTCATGGTCGCAGATGTTGGGTTCAGTGGATATGAGATTGCGCTCGCGCAATACACATATCTAGGGCGAGTTCCTTCTGAAAAGCATGCTGTACTATTCACAAAGAACACTACATTCACATCAAAAGGATGGTTCACGCTTCGCGTTCGCAGACTACCGGATTCCGAAGTCCGACTCAAAGAGGAGTATGGATCCTTCAATCAGACATGGCCCGTTTACGAAGAAGTGACCGAAGAAGAACTGCGTATTAACGAAGCCACAATGCGGGAACTCGGCAGCAAGCGGGATTCGGTACATTGGGCTCGAAACTTAGCTACGGAAGAAGTCCTCGGAATCGCCAAGATGAAGAAAGAGCTTCAACGCATCTTAGACAGGAGTGACAACGTCCGCGGATAAAGTGCAGTGAAGAATATTTAGAGCAAGTTTCTTAATACAAACAGGAGAAATAGATATGCTTCGTAATAGACTCAGTAGCTGGCAGAGTTTTCTGAACGTCGCTGCTTCGATCATTCTTGTCTGTACGCATTTTGTCTTTGCACAGCAGGCTGTTACAAGCACAAGCTCCTCAAATCTGCGAACATTGATTAACGTAATACCTGTAAACGACGATGACTTCCTAGGTAAGCCTGAAGGATCTTTCAGCAGTGATAACGAGATGCTGGTAACGATTGCGAACAACCAGGGACGGCTTGGCCAAGGCGGTCTTGTCGGGTTGTGGAGCATCCGTGAGGCGCGCAATTTGTGCCGCTGGGTGACCTATGGCAAAGAAGTCAATGGTTACTATGAAGGCGATTATCCCGTCCGAGTAAGCTTTGTGCCAGGGTCAAAGAGCGAGTTCACTGTCTATTCCAATTGCCGTGCACCGAGTTTCAACTGCAAGGTCGAGTGGAGCGCAGCAAAGTGTGGCCAACAAATGCCGGCAGCCATACCTGCAAACATGCAATATGCGCTCAGCAGCTCTGAAAACGATTCTGGGGAGCGAACATACTATGACGTTTTAGCGGATACATTTGCGATTGGCTACTCAATTGACCAACATGGTCACTTTCATGATTATGGCATCTACAATATGTTCTCCGGAGAACGCCTTGCCAGCCTCGGGGACAGCCTAATTTCAAAATCGAGAGCAGCAATAAGTTCTGACGGCAGATTTGTGATAACTAGTGGAGAGAGTGTCATGGGAAAGACTCACCGTGACTCCGTCATGTATGTGTTTGACACTAGTGTGTCGAAAGTTCTTAGCGAAATCGGAACGAGAAGCCAGTTTATGGCAATTTGTAGCAGTGATGCCGTATTAGCTGTCTATGACGACAAATCGAGACAGACCGTGGTCTTTGACTTGTTTACAGGGAAAGAGATTCAGGCTCTCGGCGATCAGAGCGGTCGACCTCTATTGTATAGTCGAGACGGCGCACTTCTCGCAACGATTTCTGAGCGCGGAATCTGTCTTTGGGCGAAGTAGGTGTTTCAGCCGAGAGCACCCAACCGAGTTGACAAACGGGCTAACGGAATCGCTTCAAAAATAAAGAAGCTGCGTCAGTCCCCAAGGAATGTGTAAGAGTAGAAAAGGGTCGAATTATCGACCCTTCTTCTTTTACTTAGCGCAAGCGCAAAGAACACTAACAACAGCGGATTAAGCACCATCTCTGCTCCTACCCAGCATCAAAAACCAACAAAAAAAATTCCAAACTCGGTTTTGCGACCAGGTTTGGAATGATTCTTAGGATATTAGCCGGGAAGAGATACTGGAGGGTTTGTTTAGAACCGTGGCTT
>JAANMU010000805.1_pt1 | contig 34013 bp, 39 predicted proteins | sample 7279701 | NCBI WGS metagenome assembly JAANMU01 (sample SAMN14094539, study PRJNA606508) | bioreactor metagenome | isolation source: A lab-scale SPAN reactor treating ammonium-rich wastewater day 57 | place: Ireland: Galway | collected 2017-03-13
GATTTTCCTGCAAAGTGGGGATTGCTTCGGGACGAACACCCTCGCAATGACATCCATTTCGTGGAAGGTGAGGGAGCTTATTTTTTTACGAACCCTTATCGGTCTCGGCTGGTTGTGAATACATCGTGACGCATAACGTCAGCGATTTCAAGGGCGCAGAGCAATTTGGCATTGAGGCAATAACTCCGAAAGAGTTTTTGCAGATACTTCGCGAGGTGAAAGAATGAGCGCATTAAGTTTACGCCTACCCAAATCATTACATGAACAACTTCGTGAACTGGCGAAGGAGGAGGGTATTTCCGTCAACCAATTTGTCATGCTTGCTGTTGCCGAAAAGGTTTCCGCGCTTTCGACGATTGAATATTTGGAAAAACGCGCCAAGCGCGGGAGCCGCGAAAAATTCCTTGAAATCCTAAGCAAAGCCCCCGATGTAGAACCAGAGGAACACGATAAGTTGTAGATTCAGAACAGCCCCTCTCCCCTTGGGAGAGGGGCTAGGGGTAAGGTCCGATTTGATTTATTCATAACGCCTCACCCTATGATCATCTGTGCTAAAATTTAGGCATGAAGGTTCGAGAGGTCATCAAGCTCATTGAAGCCGACGGCTGGTATTTGGTCGCAACAAAAGGGAGTCACAGACAATACAAGCATCCAAAGAAAACTGGGCGAGTGACTATTGCAGGTCATCCCAATGACGATCTTGCGCCAGGGACCCAAAGCAGTATTTTCAAACAGGCTCAAGTTGAAAAGCCAAAAGGCAAGAGGTAACCATGTATCGCTTTCTTATCGTAATCGAAAAGACAGAAAACAATTATTCAGCCTATTCGCCAGATTTACCAGGCTGTGTGGCGACGGGTAAAACTCGTGAAGAAACCGAGCGGAATATGCACGAAGCCGTGGAAATGCACATTCAGGGATTGCTTGAGGATGATTTACCAATTCCTGAAAGCACTGCCTATGCGGAATATATCGCGGTTCCCGCATAACAAATCATCGATGACAACCACTTATTTGACACTTAGCGAAATCCGCACCATCGGATTTGAAGCCCTGCTCCGCGAACTCGGACCTGCAGGGACGATTCGCTTCCTCCAACAATATGAAACAGGACGCGGCGATTACACGCGCGACCGCCGAAAATGGCTGCCGAAGAAAAGCGTGCGGGAAATCGGCAAGCAGATTATCAAAGAACGACGGAAATCCAAATAACCGCCTTGAGCCTCTGTGAAAATGGAGGCTTTTTTTTGCGCGGCGCATTCCTCAAACCCCTTTCCCGTCTACCACTCCGCTTCGCTTCGGGTATGGTTCGCGATCCCCCAACCCCCATTCGGGGGCAGGTGGGGAGAAGCCCAAACCATCTTGGCACCAAGCCTTGCTTTGGAAAACCGTCACCGCCATCAACCGACCAGCCCCCTTCCCATCGTCCTGAGCGGAGCGACCGCTCTTTGGGAGCGAAGACGAAGGAGGGAAGGGCGGGGGGATAGGCGCCGCACTGAGCCTGTCGAAGCGTCCATTCTCAAGTCTCCAGTCTCCACTTTCTACTTTCCACTCACAATCTCCCACAACCGATTCGAATTCAACGGAATCTCCAACACCTCAAACTCCACATCCCACAACGCATCTTCCAACGCCTGCGCAAACAGCGGACCGACGGGAATCGCGCCCGCTTCGCCCGCGCCTTTCACGCCCATCGGGTTGAGCGGCGAAAGCGTTTCACCGTGCGCGGTTTCGATGCGCGGCACATCGAGGCTGGTGGGCAGGTGATAATCCATGAACGTGCCGTTGAGCAGTTGCCCGTTCTCGTCGTAGGCGAGGCGTTCGTAGAAGGCGTTACCGATTCCTTGCGCGACACCGCCGTGAATCTGTCCATCGAGAATTAGAGGATTAATTACTTTTCCGCAATCGTGCACGACGAGATACTTTTGGATCTTGATCTGCATCGTTTCGGGATCAACTTCGAGGATCATGGCGTGGATCCCGCTGGCGGTGGCGCCTCTTTCCGGACCGAAATACTCCGTCGCCTCCAACCCAGGCTCGGTGCCCGGCTTGACCGCGCCGCGCATGGGATTCGCCTTGCCCGCCAGTTCACCCAGTGAAATGGACAGACGCGGCATATCCGCCACGCGTACTTCGCCGTCGGCGAGTTCGAGTTCATCTTCGGGCGCGTCGAGAAGTTCGGAGGCGAGTTTGAGGATCTTCTTGCGCACAACCTTGGCGGCTTCGTTGATGGCGTTGCCCGCTACCACCGCGCCGCGGCTGGCGAACGTCCCCGCGCCCCAGTAGAACTGGTCGGTGTCGCCCGTGACCACGTCAATCTTATCCACGCTCACGCCGAGTTGCTCGGCGACGATCTGCGCGTAACTCGTGTAATGACCCTGTCCCTGCGTGCCGACGCCCGTGACGACGGACACGCGTCCGCTTCCCATCACCTGTACTTTTGCTCCTTCGTAGGGACCGATTCCCGTCCCTTCGACATACGCCACGATGCCGATGCCGATGTGTTTCCCTTCGGCGCGCAGTTTCGGCTGAATCTCGTTGATGAATTTGTGATACTCGATTCTTTCGAGCGCGTGGTCGAGCAACGGTTCGTAATTTCCGCTGTCGTACACGAGCGGAGCAAAATCCTGGTAGATGATCGCGTTGTTATACGGGAACTTGTCAGGCGGGATGAAATTGCGTCGGCGGATTTCGGCTCGGTCAACCTTCAATTCTTTGGCGGCGATGTCCAGCAATCGTTCGATGACGAACGTGCCGTGCTGACGCCCCGCGCCGCGATACGGCGTGACGATGGTCTTATTGGTAAAGACCGCCGTGAACTCGCTGTAGTAGTTTTGGATGTCGTACAACCCCAGCGCGTTGGCTTGCGAGTTGAGCGCCACGGTCAAGCCATACGGAGCATACGCGCCCGCATCATGGAGAAAGACATCGTGAAGTCCGAGAATACGACCGTCTTTATCAAATGCCGCTTCCGCATCGTGGATCTGCCCGCGCTCGTGCGTGGTGGCGACGAAATTTTCGGCGCGGTCTTCGATCCATTTGACGGGTCGGTTCAACTTCATCGCCGCCCATGGGACGAGAACCTCCTCCTGATAGAACATCATGATCTTCGGACCGAATCCGCCACCGATGAACGGCGCGATGACGCGGACGTTCCGCTCCGACAGCCCCAGCATCCCCGCCAATCCGTTTCGGATCACGACCGGAGCCTGCGTGGTGTCCCAGACGGTTAACCTCCCCGCACGCCGATCCCACTCCGCGACGATGCCGCGGTTCTCCATCGCGGCGGCGCATCCGTGCTCGTAACTGAACCGCCGCTTGACGACCAATGCCGCGTCCTTCTTCGCCGATTCGTAATCCCCCTTCCGCTGCACCACGTGCGCCGCGACGTTCGAGCCGATCTCTTCGTGGATGACGGGACTCTCCGCAGTCAACGCCTTTTCCATATCCACGACGGCTTCGAGCGGTTCGTAGTCAATTTGAATGTCTGCCAGCGCGTCTTCGGCGATGTAGCGACTCTCCGCCAGCACCATCACGATCGGCTCCCCCGCAAACTTGACCTTGTCCCTGGCAAGCGGAACCTGTGTCTTCTCGTTGAAGGTAATCCCCTCCACAGGCGGCGGCGAAACCAACAACGGACCAGGTTTCCAGTAATCGCCTAAATCATTTGCCGTGTAAACCGCAACCACGCCCGCGCGTTGTAACGCCTGCGAGACATCAATATTATTTATCCGCGCGTGGGCATACGGGCTCCGCAAAAACGCCGCGTGGAGCATGTTCGGCAGATCCACGTCGTCCACGTAGAGTCCCTGCCCCGTGAGCAGACGCGGGTCTTCGTTGCGCTTGATCCGTTCGCCGAAGTATCGTGTGGTCATAATCTTCCAATCCTCAACTATCAGGTCAACATCAATTCTCCAATCCTCTAATTCTCGCAATGGCAAGAATCGAGGATTGGAGAATTAGAGAATTTTTTACATCCACGCCACCGCCCGACAAAACGCCGCCTCTCCGCCTTTGAACTTCCACGGAAAGACGCCAAGCGTGATGCGTTTGTTGTGCAGTTCCTTCAAGCCGATGTCGCCGCCGAGATTTTCCACGTGGATACAATCGTGCGGAAACAGGGCGTTGTGTGTCAGTTGATATGCCGAATCGGGGAACAGTTCATCCATCTTGTCCGCGCCGTAGATCGCTTCGGTCTTCGCGCGGACTTTCTGCCAATGCTCTAATCCTCCTTTGCCAAGAAACCTGCCTATCGGCAAATTCATGGGATGATCCGTCGAAATCATGTCCACGCCCCAGATGTGGATTTTCTTCTTCAACAACCAGTCACAGATGCTGTAATGCGGACCGGGATGTCTTTGGATATATCGTTCTTCATCTCCAGTTGGGCTAAAAAAGGAATATTTATGCCAACCGGTATGGATGAAAAGAATATCGCCATCATGCACATCTGCGCGCTTCTCGATATCCTCCGGCGTGAAGAGGCGCAGATCGTCGAGCATGTCGCTCAGGTCAACGATCACACCGGGTCCATAACACCATTCGATGGGGATCTGGTCAATCGTCTTCCCATTGGTGACAAAATGCTTTGGCGCATCCAAATGTGTTCCCATGTGATTGGACGTCATGATGTACTGCGCGTTCACGCCTTGTTCCGATTTACGCTTGATGTATTTGACTTCGAACGGCGGATAGAAGGGCCAAAACGAAGCATCGGCATTCAGGTCTTGAGAAAGGTCGTAGATTTTCATGAGGAACTCCTTTGTTGGGAAATAGAGAATTGGAGGATTAGAGGATCGAGGGCGGGGGTGGGGATTCGAGCCAGTCAATGTCGGTTTCATCGAAGAGGACATTTGGGAAATCCTCTGGAAGGCGTTCAACGAGGAATTGGACAGGGCTTTCTTTCACTGTCCTGGCAACGGTGATCTCGCCCGAGCGCTGCTTCTTGAGACTTGAAATATAGAGATTGAGTTGGCGCGCAATTTCGGCTAAGCGCGTGACATAACTTTGGGAATCGGCGGATGACATTAACGCCCGCGCAGAGGCTCGATTGACCCAATACTTTGTCTCGAACACACTGCCGCGAGCGTAGTAAAGAAATTGGATCTTCTCCCCCCAATGAAAGCGACCAAACGACTCCGCGATATTTGCCCCAGTGGAATCAGCGGCGCGAGAAATCTGTTTGCCAACCACGTCCCTGGCAAATTCATCCCATCGCGAGGCGGCTTTATAAATCGCATCCGCGATCTGCTCGGCGTTTCTCAACACTCTTATATCTTCCATTGAAGTAGGCATATCAAATTCTCCAATTCTCTTCTTCTCATAGCCCATACTTCTCCGCAAACGCCATCAACGCATCCTCGAATATCTTCAATGGCGGTCTCACCAACCCCGCGCCCACCTGACCCACACCAGCATTTTTATGTGCAATGCCTGTATTGATACGCGGCGTAATCCCGAGTTCTACGACTTTCCGAAGATCAATCCCCGTCGGCGTCCCCCTGAAATCAAGCGATGGCATGGTGAAGTATTTGCTTTCGGCAAAGGTGATCTCATACATTTCGAGCGTGGCGTTCATGGCATCCTTCGGCGTGCCTCCCACAAACGTGACAATCGCGGGCGCGGTCGCCATCGCGAAGCCGCCGATACCTGCTGTCTCAGTGATCGCGCTATCGCCGATGTCGGGGTTAGCATCATCTTGCGTGAAGCCTGAGAAGAACAGACCCACTGGAATTTCGGCAGGAGCCGTGAACCATTGCTTCTCGCCGAGTCCGCTGACTCGGATTCCAAAATCCGTGCCGTTGCGCGCCATCGTCGTCACGATCGTCGAACCTTCCACGCCATGCGCCGCATCGGTCATTGCCTTGCACGCCGCCATGACGGGGTTCAACACGCTCAAGGCATTATCGCCGATGAATTGCAGCACCTCCGACTCCACCGCATCATCCTTCACGACCTTCGCGATCAACGGTGAGATCAGTTTCAAATACAGCAGCGATCCCGCCTTGTTGCGGTTGTGTCCCTCATCGCCCATGTGCAGCGCCTCGGCGATCAGCGCGCGCAGGTCAATGCCATTGGATTGCGCCAGCGCATCCGCCAGCGCGACGCCCAGCACATCGTTCATCCAGCGCAACTTCTTCAACACCTCTTCGCTATATGCGCCATAGCGCAAAACCTTTCCGTATCCCTCATTCAAATTGGAAAACGACTTATTGCCATGCTCGGCATTTTCGATGACATAGACTTTCATCGAAGCGGATGTGACTCCCGCCATCGGACCGACCGTGCCGTGATGGTGACACGCGTCGAACTCGACCTCGCCTCTTTCCACCATTGAAACTGCTTCCGCTTCGGATGCCGCTACGCCCTCGAAGAGCATCGCCCCGATGATCGCCCCCCGCAGCGGACCCGACATCCGCGCCCACTCGATCGGCGGACCCGCGTGGAGGAAGAGGTTGTCCTTCATGCCAGGGATGACATCGCGGGCGGACGCAACCCCTTTGAGAATTGGTCGCGCTTCCATCATGCGGGTGACGGCGGTGGTATTGGCGGAATCAATGTCCATAATATTCTCCGTAGTTGATAGAGAATTGGAGGAGTAGAGAATTCTCCAATCCTCCAATTCTCTTTTTTCACTTCCTCATCTTCTGCAACAACGCCGCTAACTTTTCATTCCCTCCCGCCGGCGGACGCCACTCCACATGCACGGCTTGCGCTCCCTGCGAGAGGAGGCTATCGTAAAACGACTCCAGTCCGACGTTGATGGCGGCGAGCGGTTGTTTGAGTTGTTCCAAATTCACAGGCGTGAAGTCATTTTGCTTGCTTGCACTAAATCGCAGACTGATATATTCCACGGCTTCTGCGGCAGTTCTGAACACAGTGACACCAGCCTCTTCTAATTGGGAGACTTGCAACTGGAGATTTTGCGGGTCATCGTCCGTGCCAATGACCATGGCGACAAACTCCAGGTCTCCATCTAAATTGTGGTCTCGATACGCCCCTCCAAAATCATTCGGGGCTACTCGACCACCTCGACTCTTTGATTCTCCAATTCTCTTCCCGCGAATCTCTTTTATCACTGGCGCCAATTCTCCCGCAGGATTTACATGCGACCCTTCACCCAAAACCACATCGAACAAAATCATCCCCACTTCCGCATCAGCTGCCTCTTGTTTCATGCGACGGATGCGCAAATCATTATCAATCATCGGGTGCAGGCGACCGACCATGAAGAACTCGTCGCCGAGGTCTATGATGGTGTGAAATTTACTGTGCAATGGGTCTTCCAAATTCTGAGAATGGGTGATCGGAGAATTGGAGAATAGCGGAGATAGAAAAGCTTGTAAACCGATCATGGTTTCGTAGGCAAGGGTGCCGCCTGAGAACAAACCACGAACAAAACGAGAATTGGAGGATTGGAGAATTCTCGAATTCTCTACTTCTCTAATTGAAAGTTCCGCCGCTTCACTCAAACTGATCGCAAACTTTAAATTGCCGATCTTCCTCGCGGGAGGTGGATAACCAATGAAATAAATCACAACAGGCTTGCCAGTGGTTTGAGCGGCAGAAATTAATTGTGTGGCGACCTCAGGAGATGGCGGCTTGGAGATCAGCACGATGACTCTCGTTTCATCGTCGCGCGCCAAAACATCGAGCGCTTGATGCGCGGTGATCGCGCCGACATCTGATTTGAGGTCGCGCCCGCCGGTGCCGATGGCGTGACTAATGCCCGCGCCAAGATTGTGGATTTGCGCGGTTACGGCTTGCGTTCCCGTCCCTGAAGCGCCGACTACGCCAATCGAGCCGCGACGCACACGATTAGCGAATCCCAGCCCGATGCCGTTGATGAGGGCAGTGCCGCAATCGGGTCCCATCACGAGCAGTCCTTTTTCGCGGGCAATCTTCTTCAAGGCGATCTCATCCTCGAGCAAGACGTTGTCGCTGTAAAGAAAAACGTGTTTACCCAAATCGAGCGCTTCACGCGCCACACCCGCCGCATAGCGACCTGGCACCGAGACCAACACCCAATTCGCTTCGGGCAATTGTTTGACCGCGGCGCTCAAACTGCGCGGGCGGAATTCGAGGGAATTGGGAGAATTGGAGGATTTGCGTTTTGTGAGCAGATCGTCTACTTGTCCGATTGCGGCTTCAGCAGAAGCATCATCGTTTGCTTTGATGACGATAAGCAAATCGTCTGGGTTGGCAGTGATGGATTCGGGGAGCAGGTTGTTCGCCGCGAGCAGGTCACGGTTGGCGGGAGTCGCCATCACTGCACCTGCATCCACGACGCCGGGCAAGCCGAGCAAGCCGCGTTGAAGTTGCATCAACACGACCGAGTCGTAATACGCGCCCGCGCGGACGTTCCATTTGATGACAGTCATACGTTTCTCACTTCACGCAGCGCGGCACGTTTCGCGGTGTCGCCGGCCATGTAATTGCGACATGAATGTCGCGTTACCATACTCATATCTTTCTCACTACTTTCTCGATGTCTTCTGCCCAGGCGAGCAACGTTTCATCCGCGTTCCATTTGCCGACCAGTTGCAGTCCCATTGGTAGACCCTCTTCGGTTTTGGTCGTTGGGATATTAATGGCGGGAAAACCGATCTGCGTCCACGGCAGGCACATGACCGGGTCGCCGGTGGAGTCGAGTCCCTTCGGCGCGGGACCAATGGTGGGAGGGCAGATCCAGAGGTCAATGTTGTGATTGGTCATGGTGTGGGTGATTCGATTGCGGAAGTCGTCGCGGGCTTGAATGTGTAATTGGTAATTGGTAATTGATTGTCCGCGTTTGATCAAGTCGGAGAATTTGGAGGAGTAGAGAATTGAGTGTTTAGCGAACCATTCCGCATGGACTTGCGCGGCTTCGTAAGACATGATGGAATCATGGCGATCACGGATGGATTGGAAATCGTCCATAACGCGGACGCGGCGGAGTTCGTACCCCGCATCGGTGAGGGAAAGGCAGAGGTTGTCGAAGCAGGCTAAGGCGTAGTCTGAAGCGGAGGAAAGGTAAGGTCCTTCGGGGATACCAAGAGTCGGCTTACGAGTCGTAGTCTCCAATTCTCCAATTCTCCAATTCTCTATCAACACGCTTGCAACCTGTTTTGCAGTATCAACATTTGAGGCAAAGAGTCCAATATGATCAAATGTTGGCGAAAGCGGAATGACCCCGTCGCGCGGGATGCGATCATACGTGGGCTTGAAGCCGACCACGCCGCAAAACGCGGCAGGACGAATGATCGAGCCGATGGTTTGTGTGCCGAGGGCTACGGAACACATCCCCGCCGCGACTGCTGCCGCAGAACCGCTGCTCGAACCGCCCGGCGTGTGCGCAGGATTGTGTGGGTTGCGCGTGGGACCGGGCGTGAAGTAGGCGAATTCTGTCGTAACCGTTTTGCCCGCAATGAGCGCGCCCGCTTCTTTGAGACGGGTCACGCTTGAGGCTTCACTGCCTTGAAGTTCTTCGGGTGGCAACTTGCTTCCCGCCTGCGTGATGAAACCCTCCGCGTGGAAAATATCCTTCACGCCGAGGAGCATTCCATAAAGCGGAGGGCGCTCGACCAAATCGGGATAACGCGTGAGAAGCGCGTCCGCCTCCCGATGCAGGCGCGTGAAGCGATCCTGTTCAGGGATGAACGCGAGAACGGACGGCTCACGCGCCATGAACCGTGCCTCGACCTGCGAGAGATATTCGGGCAGGGTCAATTGATTGGATCGCAAGGCTTCGATCACTTGATATGGAATCATAGATCTCAATCGCTAACTCAACTACAAAGGTGGTCTCGACTGCTTGCGCTCGACCACCGTCAGTCGCCAGTCTCTAATCTCCAATCTCAATTCTCTGATTCTCCAATCACCATTTACCAATTACTGTAACACTACTCAACCACCTTCATTTTTTCTGCGGCGAGTTTCACCGCATCCACAATATGCTGGTAACCCGTACAGCGACAAAGATTGCCCGAAAGCGCATGGCGGATTTCATCTTCGGTGGGATTTGGATTGTCTCGCAAAAAAGGAACGAGCGTCATCAAAATGCCCGGCGTGCAATAACCACACTGAAGTCCGTGCGCCTCCCAGAAAGATTGTTGTAAGGGGTGTAAATGCTCCCTCGCCCCTTGCCCCTCTCCCTCACCCCCGTCCCCTCTCCCAGAGGGAGAGGGGTGAAGGGGTGAGGGCGTGAGGGAAGCAAGCCCTTCAACCGTCAGTATGTTGTGACCGTCGGCTTGAACCGCGAACATCAAACACGAGCGCATGGACTCGCCGTCGAGCAGGATGGTACACGCGCCGCACACGCCATGTTCGCAACCGACGTGTGTGCCGGTGAGACCCAATTCGTGGCGCAGGAAATCGCTGAGCAGTAAACGCGGTTCTACTTCACGCGCGTATTCTTTTTCATTGACGGTGATCGTTACTGGAATGGTTTGTGTCATCTCGGCGTATCCTTTGAGCAATTCTCCAATCCTCTATTTCTCTTCCTTTATGCGTTCCACTGCCTGCTTCAACGTCCTCTTCGTCAAAACCTTTGCCAAATGACGCTGAAAATCAGCCGAGGCATGGACGTTCCCGAACGGGTTGATTTCCTTATCGCCGGCGAACGCGGCGGCTTCTTCGATCAACATTTCGTTTGGCGGTTCGCCTTCCAAAAGTTGCGTCGCCTCCTTCGCCTCCACCGGTCCTTCGCCCGCGTTCAGATAGACCAGTCTCGCCTCTTTGCATTTTCCCGCCTCATCCAATGTCACCTGCGCGGCGACGCCCATCAGCGCGTAATCGCCCGCGCGCGGCGCAACCTCCATGAACGACCAGCCCGTGCGCGGCGGCATGAACGGCAGTTCGATTTCCACGAGGATTTCATCGGCTTCGAGGGCGGTGGTGAACATGCCTGCAAAGAAATCCCTCGCTTCGATCCAGCGTTCACGCGAAATATTTTTCGCTTTCAAACGCGCATTCAACGCCAGCATCAGCACGGGCAGTTCCGCCGCAGGGTCGGCATGGACGAGGCTCCCGCCGATCGTGCCGCGGTTGCGGATCTGCGGGTGCGCGATGAAAGGAACCGCCTCGCTCAATAAAGGTGTCCGCTTTGCTATCGAAGGATCAAATTCCAGATGTCGTTCGCGCGTCATCGCGCCGACGCGGATCACATCCTCCTCGCGGATGTAACTCAACTCCGCAACTCGATTGAGGTCAACCAACAGGCTCGGTTGAACGACGCGGAAGTTCATCGCAGGCACCAGGCTTTGTCCGCCTGCCAGGATTTTGGCTTCATCTCCAAATTGATTCTTCAAGCCCAATGCCTGTTCGAGCGATGTCGGGGCGTGATATTCGAAGGGAGCGGGTTTCATGGCTAATCCTTATTCGTCATTGCGCGGAGCGAAGCGACGAAGCAATCTCCTGTTTGAACCAGCGACCAGCGACTAACAACCAGCGACTAGCGACCAGCGACTAGCGACCAACGACTAGCGACTGGATTGATTTCGCTTCTTTCTTAACTTCGGGTTGATCCTGTTTCCTGAAACTTTTCACCACTTCAGAAATAATCGCCAGCGCGATCTCCTCGGGCGTCCGCGCGCCGATGTCGAGACCGATGGGCGCGTGCAACCGCGAAAGTTGATTCTCGTCCAAGCCGTCGTTCAGCAATCGTTGGCGTCGTTTTGCATTCGTCGTCCTGCTTCCCAGCGCGCCGACGTAGAACGCGGGGCTGTTCAACGCGATCCTCAACGCGGGGTCGTCCAGTTTCGGATCGTGTGTGAGGGATGCAATGGCGGTGGAGCGGGTGATCCCGATTTGGGCAAAGGCGTCGTCAATCCACTCCTGAAACAACCGATCCACATTCGGGAAGCGCCCTTCATTTCCCCATGCCTTGCGCGGATCAATGAGGATGGTTCGATAGCCGAGTGTTTTCGCCAGCGAGACCAATGCCATCGCAATGTGAACCCCTCCGACAACGATCAAGGTTGAGGGCGGGAGTACGACATCCACAAAGACTTCGATCTCCTCATTCACCATGATGCGGCGCGATGCTCCCTGTGAAGCGGCTTCCTGTGCCATATTCAACACCAGATCGTCCAATTCGTTGCCGAACGATCCCTGGACGCGGCTTTCTTCGTTGATCAGCATTCCGCGCCCGATCAAGTCATCGGGTCCGCGCACCACAGTTACGGTTGCCGCTTCGCGATCAGCGGATAACAAGGCGGATAGTGCGTCGAAAAATTCCAAATTGAGCGGTTGGACGAAGACGTCAATGCTTCCCCCACAGGCGAGACCCACCTCCCAGGCGGTTTCATCCGCCACGCCAAAGTGCAGCAATTGCGGTTGACCGGTTTTTAGCGATTCGACCCCCGCCTCGACGACCGCGTTCTCCACGCATCCCCCGCTGACCGAGCCGGTCATCCCGCCATCGAGCGTGATTCCCATCCTTGCTCCCGCCGGGCGCGGCGAAGACCCCCAGGTTTGTACGACCGTTGCCAGCGCAACAGGTCTCCCCTCGTTTCTCCAACGGATCAGGTCGGGCAGGATATCGCGCATGGGCAGTTCAAGCGTCTTTTTCTATCCTTTTGCGGATCTCGTCGTAGAACATCCCCGCCAATTTTTGCGAGACGGGCACCATGAGTCGGGAGACCAGGCTCGTCAATTGGCCCGAGACGTTGACGTCCGCCGTCCACTTCACGAGCGTGGCATCGTCGGGCGCGTCGCTCAACGTCATTTCACAGACGGCGTCCGCTGCGCTGCCGGTGGCTGTGCCGTGCGCCTTGAGTTTGGCGCGGTTGGGTTCGTCCAGTTCGAGAACGTCCACGTCGCCGGAGAAGCGCGCCTTCACGGAGCCAAGTCCCACGCAAATGACGCCGCGATATTTTTTCATTTCCTCGATGGTTTCGATCTTTTCCACCCCCGGCGCGCACTGCCCGATCTGATTCGGGTCGGTCAAAAAATCCCACACCTTTTTGCGAGACGCGCGAATGGTCACTTCGCCTTTGAGTTGCATTGAGGCTCCTCTCCATCCATGAGTCGGTGAACAGACTTGGAGTGTAGCACAAGGGTATCGCGAAAGTCAACGGGGAAGCGAACGCGTCCGAAGCAGGGGCAGTCTGCGGGCTGTCCCTGGTCGAGTCACAAACGCATCGAGACCTTCTCCCATCCCCTCACTGAATTGACTCGAAAAACATTTTTACACCCCCCCAACTCGTCCACCCGGATCACCTTCTCCTTTACCTGATCCGTCTCGAGCAAATGCGCGCGGAAGAGGCCGGGGAGCAAGCCGCAGGAGACGGGCGGAGTGTGGAACGTCCCATCCATTTCGACGACGAGGTTGCCAATGGTGAATTCGGTCAATTCGCCGCTTTCGTTGTAGAGCAGGACGTCGTCGCAACCGGGGAAATCCCTGCGGGCGGAGTCGTAAACTTCCCGCTTTGTCGTTTTGTGGAAGAGGAAAACGTCGTTCGAGTTGACGGGTGTTTTTGCGAGGGCAACCTTTAACGGATGTTGATCGTCGGATGGCTGAAACGGTTTTGCTTCGCGGCTCAGGTTCCCATCTTTATCGAGCAGGAGTCTCACGCGGTGTGGGGAAGTGAATTCGGAGGGGATTTCGTCCAGGTAGGTTTCGATGATTTCCTTTTGTTGCAGGGGCGGAGTCACCCCGCTCCTGCGTGTGAAGGGAAAATCGAAATAATCAGATGAATCCAACAATCGCGCAACGTGTTTTTCGCGCAAGAAAAATCCTTCTTCAGGAGTCCAGAGCATGGTTTCGAGCAGGGAAAATTGTGGAGCCTCCTCCGTCAGCACGCGGGCTTTGAGCAGCGCCTCGGCGTATTCGTCCGCGCTGGTCGAATCCCAGACGATGCCGCCGCCGATGCCATACTCCGCAGTGCGAGTCTCGCGGTCAACGAGCGCGGTTCGTATGGCGACGTTGAAGGTCGCTTTACGGTTTGGGGCGATATAGCCGATGCTTCCCGTGTAAATTCTGCGCGGCGTGGTTTCGAGTTCCGAAATGATCCTCATTGTGCTGACCTTCGGCGCGCCGGTGATGGACGCGCAGGGAAAGAGCGCCTTGAAGATCTCCGTCAGCGATGCGTTCGTCTCCGCCCGAACAGTGGAGGTCATTTGCCAGAGCGTGGGATATTTCTCGACGGTGAACAATTCAGGGACGTGAACGCTTCCGACCTTTGCGATACGCCCCAGATCGTTGCGGATCATGTCCACGATCATGACGTTCTCTGCCCGATTCTTCTCCGATCCTTTCAACCATCGAGCCTGCTCCCGGTCCTCGAGCGTGGTCCGCCCCCGACGCGTTGTCCCCTTCATCGGGCGGCAGGTGATGGTCCCGCCGTCGAGTTGAAAGAAGAGCTCAGGCGACGCGGACGCAATAACGAACCGCCCGGCGTTGACATAAGCCGCGTGGTTGTTTTGCGTTTGCGCGAGATGGAGAAAGAAGTTCCACGCGTCCGCGTCGAAGTCCGTTTGCAAACGCATGGTGTAATTGACCTGATACGTTCGCCCGTGGGCGATGTGATCCTTGATCCGCGCGATGGCGGCGTTGTATGACTCGCGGTCAATGGTTGGGGACCAGGTGAGGGCTGGTTTGGGCGAGGCAGCCTTACCCTGAGTTTGATCGAAGGGCTCGGGTAAGGTAACGAGGCGGGGCGCGGGGTAGAGTCCGAACCAGAGGAGGGGAAAAGCGTTTCGCGTTTCGTCGGCGCGGATGCGAAGAGCGTCGTCGAACGCGGGCGCGGCTTCGTAACTGAGAAATCCCGCCGCGTGACAGTTCTCCTCCTGGACGTTCCGTTCGATCTCGCGCAGCGCGGGGATGACGCCCTCGAGTGCCTGGACGCTGATCACGCGAAGCGGATCGGAAAAATAAAGCCACTCTCCGTTTTGCCTGAGGAGGATTTCGTTGATCTGTGGTTCAATTGGGCGCATGTCAAAATTCGAACAGATTGTACCTCGTTGGTTTCCCGCCTTGTTGTTGATGTCCGCGATCTTTATCTTCTCGTCCCAGCCATCCGACAAACTGCCCGACTTCGATCGGGCGGATCGGATCGTCAAAAAGGGCGGGCATGTGTTCGGCTATGGATTGCTGGCAATTTCCTATTGGCGCGCGCTCGCCTGGGATGGGAGGAAACGCCCCCTTGCGTGGCTGCTCACAGTGCTATATGCCGCGACCGATGAATACCACCAGTCTTTTGTGTCGGGCAGGGGCGCGTCCGCCTGGGACGTGTTGATCTTCGACAACCTCGGCGCGTTGACCGCGTTATGGTTCGCGGGGATGTTTTTGAAAAGGAAACGAACGGGCAGGAACGCCTGATCGCGAAGACACCGGAAAGGAACGGAAGCGAAGTTGGATCACTCGAATTCGATCTCGATCTCCTCGTCCTCCGACCAGCCTTCCATGCGTTCGATCTCGATGTCGCCGAACAGACCTTCCTGGCGCGCCTGCACGCGATAACGTTTGATGAGTTCCAGCATCGCCAGAAATGTGACGACGATCTCCAGGCGCGACCGGCTGTCCTTGATCAGCGCGCTGAAGGCAGCGCGTTGCACATCCCTCATCATCTTCGAGATCAATTCGATCTTTTCGCGGATGGTCACGCGCGGCGCGGCGATCACGCTGGCGAGCGGTTTCTTGTTCTTCTCGCGCGCAAAGACCTCCTCCGCCGCGGCGACCAGTTTTTCGAGCGTAATATTCGAAAGGTCGAGTTTCGGCTCCACTTTGGGAGGCGGAGCGACGCGCAGGTACGTCCGCAGGTTGGCTTGCTCGCGCGCGTTCAGCCATGCGCCGATCTCCTTGAAGCGTTTGTATAACTTCAACTGGTCCACGAGCGCCTGCCCCGTATCCTCCTCGCCCGCTTCGCGCACCGGCGGGCGCGGCAGCAACGCCTCCGATTTGATCTGGATCAGTTTCGCGGCGATCACCAAAAACGCGGAGAGCTCGTCCGCGTCGAGTTCCTCCATGCTGTGGATGTAGGCGAGATACTGATCGGTCACCGTCGCCAGCGAAACGGTCGTGATGTCCAGTTCGGCGTGTTCGATCAGGTCGAGCAGAAGGTCGAGCGGGCCCTCGTAGACCGGCGTTTGCACTCTGTAATTCAACTGGCGTCCGAGAAGGTTTTCCATGGGGCGGATTATATCGTAACGCCGAATTAATTCGACGTTACGATATAATCTCGACATGCCCAACAAACTGACCCATCTCGACGAACACGGACGCGCCAAAATGGTGGACGTGAGTCACAAGCCCGATACCGCGCGCATCGCGGTCGCGCGCGGCGAAGTCCGCATGAAGAGGGAGACGCTGGAATTGATCCGCGCGGGACAGATCAAAAAAGGCGACGTGCTGACCGTCGCGCAGATCGCGGGAATCGCCGCCTCGAAACGGACCTCGGACCTGATCCCGTTATGTCATCCTCTCCCCCTCTCCAAAATTGACGTGGACCTCGCGCTGGATGATTCCCTGCCCGGCGTGGTCGTCACCGCCACCGCGAAAGCGACCGGCAAGACCGGCGTCGAAATGGAGGCGTTGACCGCGGTCTCCGTCGCGGCGTTGACCGTTTACGACATGGCGAAAGCCGCGGAGAAAACGATGCAAATCCAGAATATTCGGTTGATCGAGAAACACGGCGGGCAGAGCGGCGACGTGGTGAATGAGTGAAGGTAGACAGGTAAACAGGTAAACATGGAATATCAACCGGTAAACCTTCAGGATAAATTATCCAAATTCTCCGAACATTGGTCGCCGAAGAGCATCGCGCAAATGAACGATTACCATTTCAAACTGGCAAAGGTGCAGGGAGAGTTCGTCTGGCACGACCACCCCGAAACGGACGAGGCGTTCCTCGTGCTGAAAGGTCAACTGGAGATTTGTTTCCGCGATGGAAAGGTTGTGTTGAACGAAGGCGAACTGTACGTCGTCCCCAGGGGGGTGGAGCATAAGCCGGTCGCCGAACAGGAATGTCACATTTTGTTGATCGAACCGGCGGGTACGGTCAACACGGGTAACGTAGTCAATGAAAAGACAACCTCGAACGAGGTTTGGATTTAGATGAAAATGAACCGAATCAAATTATTGTTCTTTGCCACCCTGCGCGACCGCGCCGGGACCAAATCGCTGGAGCTGGAGGTTCCCGAGGACATGACCGTGCAGGGATTGAAGGGGAAACTGGCGCAGGAGTACCCCAATCTCAGCGCATCCATGAAAAGCGTATTGATCACGATCAACCGCGAATACGCGTTCGACGAGGCGGTCATCCCGCCCAACGCCGAGATGGCGATGTTCCCGCCGGTGAGCGGAGGTTAATGTCATTGCGAGGAGGAGCGAAGCGACGACGAAGCAATCCCCTGATTAGTGAGCAGATTGCTTCGGGTGGTTTCGATACGGCGGAAGAACGCCGCCTACTCAACCACCCTCGCAATGGCATGGACATGTGATATGGAATATCCAACCCTATTCTTCATCACCGATGAGGAAATTGACCTGAACGAATTGCTCGCTCAGATCACGCTCACGTCCACGGGCGCGGCGGCGATCTTCACCGGCATGGTGCGCGGCGAGACCGCGCGCGGCGAGGCGCACGTCACGGAGTATCTCGAATACGAAGCGTACGTCCCGATGGCGGAGGCGAAGATGAAGCAGGTGGCGGACGAGATCCGCGCGAGGTGGAAGGATGTTCAAGGGATTGCCATCGTCCAGCGGATCGGCAAACTGTACCCGAAAACGCCGACTGTGTTGATCGCCTGCACTGCCGCGCATCGCGATACCGGCGTCTTCGAGGCGGCGCGATACGGCATAGACCGCCTGAAGGAGATCGTGCCGATCTGGAAGAAGGAGGTCAGCCCGAACGGGGAGGAGTGGGTGGAGGGTGATTACATTCCGAAGGCGGGAGAATAGAAGGAAATGTCAAAGTGGGATGAGGCTGATCGAGCCGGATCAGGCGTCGGGTCGAGACGAAGCGGGTCTCTCATTCCCCAGGCGTGACTTGTCAAATGAATAGGGGTTTTAGTAGTGCGGAAATCAATCTGGAATGTGAGGTGTGAATGGAACGCGTTGTGATTACTGGCATGGGGACGGTCAATCCGTTGGGGTTGACGGTGGAAGAGAGTTGGAGGAACGCGGTCAATGGCGTGTCGGGCGTGGGACCGATCACGTTGTTCGATCCGTCCTCGTTGAATGTACATTTTGCGGCGGAGGTAAAGAATTTCGAACCGTCCAGGTATATGGATGCGAAGGAGGCGCGGCGGCGCGATCGTTTTGAGCAGTTGGGCATCGCCGCCGCGAAGGACGCGCTGGCAAATTCGGGGCTCGAGATCACGGAAGAAAATGCGGGCAAAGTCGGAGCGCTTGTATCCTCTGCCATTGGCGGGATCGCCTCATTGCAGGACGCGGTGATCACGAACCATACGGAGGGACCGCGTCGCGTCAGCCCGTTCCTGATCCCGATGCTGATGCCGAACGGCGCGGCGGGCATGATCGCGATTGACCTGCAAATCAAGGGACCGTGTTTTTCGGTCGCCTCCGCCTGCGCTTCGGGCTCGGATGGGATCGGGACCGCGTTCCTGATGCTGAAAGCGGGCATGATTGACGCCGCGCTGGCAGGCGCGTCCGAGATGACGATCTGTTCGACGGGCGTTGCGGCGTTTGATCGTGTGGGGGCGATGTCCCGCCGCAACGACGATTACTCGATGACGCCCCAGCCTTTCGATAAAAATCGCGACGGATTGGTGATGGGCGAAGGCGCGGCGGTTTTGGTGCTGGAACGCGAATCCCATGCAAAGGCGCGCGGCGCGAACATCCTGGCGGAACTGGCAGGCTACGGCGCGACCGCGGACGCGTTCCACGTGACCGCTCCACACGAAAAAGGCGAAGGCGGCGCGGCGGCGATGCGCATGGCGCTCGACTCGGCGGGCGCAAACGTGGACGAACTCGGTTACATCAACGCGCACGGCACAGGCACACCGTTGAACGATGTGTCGGAAACGAGAGCCGTCAAAGCCGCGTTCGGTGAGCGGGCTTATCAGATTCCCATCTCCTCCACCAAATCCATGACCGGGCACATGATGGGCGCAACCGGCGCGCTGGAAGCCATCTTTTGCGTACAGGCGGTGCGCGAAGGCGTCCTCCCGCCGACCATCCATTACGCGACCCCGGACCCGGACTGCGATCTGGATTACATCCCGAACCAGGCGCGCGAGAAGAAGATCACGCTGGCGATCAGCAACGCGTTCGGCTTCGGCGGGCACAACGCGGTGCTGGCGATACGGAAGTATTCGTAGCCGTCCCGTTCCATGGAAGGGTCATAAAAGAGTCCGCTTTTCCCGCAAGGTGGGGATTGCTTCGGGACGAACACCCTCGCAACGACATCCATTTCGTGAAGGGTGAGGGAACTTATATGTTTACGAACCCTGATCGGCGCAAATTCGATATGTATTCGTAAAGACGGCGCGGATCGGCGGATGAAAGACTCCGGCAAAGCGGCTGGTATTTTCCTTGTATGACTCGAAAAGCCATGCTATAATCCGCCCGCTCTGGAACCGAGTAATCCCATACGCAAGGAAGAAAGACAATGGCAGACATTATCAAGGCTCTCGAAGCCGCTAAAAACGAAAACATTCCCGCGATCCGTTCCGGCGACAGCGTGAGCGTGCACGTGAAGATCAAGGAAGGCAACCGCGAACGCATCCAGGAATTCAAAGGCACCGTCATCCGCGCCCGCAAAGGCGGCAACGACGAATCCATCACCGTTCGCCGCATAGCGTCGAACGGCATCGGCGTGGAGCGCACCTTCCTGCTCCGCTCCCCGCGCATTGACAAGATCGTGGTCGAACGGCACAGCCAGGTGCGGCGCGCCCAACTCTACTTCATGCGCGAACGCACGGGCAAATCCGCCCGCCTCAAACAGAAGTTCGATAACTAACCCACCAGACCCTAAAGGTTTTGAAAACCTTTAGGGTCTTTTACAATTGCGGCATGAAACCGCTCATCGGAATCACCACCTACCAATCCACGAACGTCAACGGGCATCCGACCGTCGCGCTCATGCAGTCCTACATCCATGCCGTCATGCAGGCGGGAGGCGCGCCGGTCCTCATCCCTTCCATGATCCATGCGGATGGATGGGATGCTCTCTATTCCCGCCTCGACGGGATTCTTTTTTCCGGAGGCGGGGACATCGCCATCGAGCGTTTCTCCGGCGAACCGCATCCCCGCGTCCATGACGTGGACCCGCAGCGGGATGCGGCCGAACTGAAAATGATCCACGCCTCAGCCTCCGACGGCAAACCCTTCCTCGGCATCTGCCGCGGATGCCAACTGGTCAACGTGGGTTTGGGCGGAACGCTGTACACGCATCTCGCCGATCAATTCCCCAACGCGCTGGATCACGCCTACCCCGGCCATTTGCGGACGACGCTTGTGCATGAGATCAAAATCGAGGAGGGGACGCGCCTCTCGGAGATCGTGGGCGAGCCAATCCTCAAGGTCAACAGCCTGCACCATCAGGGACTCAAGGACCTCGCGCCATCGCTGCGCGTCGCAGGTCACGCCCCGGATGGACTCGTCGAAGCCGTGGAACTGCCCGACCATCCCTTCGGCATCGCCGTGCAATGGCATCCCGAATGGTTGACGGATCAGGAACCGACGAGAAATCTGTTCAGGAAATTTGTCGAAGCGGCAGGAAGATAAGCGTAGGAGACGCTCTCCAGCGTCGGACGAGAAGCGTAGGGGACGCTCTCCACGTCGGACGCCAAGGCGCAAATTAATGCCTGAGCAAAAACCGGACATGAGCGCGCAACAGGTGATAAATGACCCCTCCAAACAGCGCGCTGAGGATCGCCATCGCGACGCGGATCAGGCTCGCGCCCGGTCCAACTTGAAAGCCGACGAAGAATTCCAAAACCAGGGCAATTGCGCCTGCATTTAGAAACAGACGCGGCAGATCCCCTCTCAACGGAATTTCGGAACGTCCTCGCCATTCGGCAAGGAGATAGCCCAATATCGTAAACGCCGCCAGATGCTCGATGCGGGGAATCAGGACCTGCGTGCTCGTTTCTGAAATCGAATCCGTAAAACCGAAGATCCAATGCCAGGCGGTCAGGGGACGGAATGGTTCCCAAAGCGCCAGTAGAGTCAAATACAGGAAGAAGAATGGAAACACCTTTTTCAGCGTAGCGCGCTCGAAACGGCGGTCGCTTGAATGTTGCGGAAGAGAGATCAATACCGCAGCGAGAACCATCACGCCCAGACCGATCCCCGGCATGGCGCCCGTCCGGCGAAAGGCAAGGGCGGTCCCAAGAAAGAACCAGAGACCAGCCGCGAGCGACGCGTACCCGACGACGCGAAGATCAACCTTTGCCCACCAATGGCGGAACAGTTCGCTCAAAACGAGCGCGCCGACGACGCCAATCAGCAGGGTCAATATCCTGCGCTCCGGTGCGTCGCCTGCGGCGAGCGCGTTCACCCACAAAAGGGACATCAACAAATAGATCAATCCCATCAGCGGGGTTTCGAGCCGAAGCCGCCCGATCATTCCACGCGAGATGACAATTCGGGCGGAAATAAAATCGTGCAGGAGCGCGCCCAGCCCGGCGCCCGCCGCGTTCGCCAGAACGTCAACCACGGACGGCGTGCGGGCCGGGATGAAAAGTTGTATCGTTTCGACGCCGAGGCTCACGACGCCCCCCACAAGGAACGCGCCGCGTTGCTTCGTTGCCAGCCGGTAAAAGAACCCGACCGGCAGGAACAGCAGGAGGTTGGAAACCAGGTTGTTGAGATCGCTTTGGAATGTAAAGCCGACCTCCCCGGGCAGGGCAAGATAAAACGGGTTCAACGTCAGCAAAAGGACGAGGAGGATGAAATATCCCAGCAGGGCGGCGGCGAGTCGTGTCCCGGTGTTTTGCATGTGTAACAACCTTTGAATTCATTGTAATTCGCGATCCACGAAGGTCGCTTTGGCAAGGCGCAAGTATAATCACAATATGCGTCTTCTCTACGTGGTGGATGCCCGCTCCCCCATCGCCATGAATTGGATCCGCCATTTCGTGGAACGCGGGGACGAGGTCTTCATCGCTTCCACGTTTCCCGTTCACCTGGAACTCCCCATTCAACGGCTGGAAATCGTTCCCGTAGCCTTTTCCTCCGCAAAGAAATCGAGTCAACGCCCCGGCTCCGCCTCCGCGCGGACCCTGAGCCTGCGCACCAAAATCCGACAGTGGTTCGGCCCGCTGACGATTCGCCGCGCGGCGGGAAGACTGCGCGCCTTCATCGAGGAGGTCAAACCCGATCTTGTCCACGCCATGCGGATTCCCTACGAAGGCATGATCGCCGCGGACGCGTATACCGGCGCGCCGCTGGTCGTATCCGTGTGGGGCAACGACTTTACCCTGCACGGGTCCTCCACGCCGCTGATGAGTCATTACACGCGCTGGACGATGCAGGTTGCCGACGCGCTCCACGCGGACTGCCGCCGCGACATCCGCCTGGCGCGGGAGTGGGGTTTCGGGGTGGATAAGCCCGGTCTGGTCGCACCAGGCAACGGCGGAGTCCGAAGCGGGGTCTTTTATCCGCCTGAAAGCCCGGTGCGGGAGCCGGTCGTCTTGAATCCGCGCGGGGTTCGTCCCTACGTCCGCAACGATTCTTTTTTCAAAGCCATTCCGCTCGCGCTGGCGAAACACCCGCAGGCAAGGTTCATTTGCACAGGCATGGCGGGCGAGCCGCAGGTAATACGGTGGATCGAAGAATTGGGGATCGGCGAGGCGGTCGAGTTGCTCGGTTTGATCCCCCCGCATCGAATTGCGGACGTGTATCGCCGCGCGCAGATTCTCGTTTCGCCGAGCGTCCACGACGGCACGCCGAACACCCTGCTCGAAGGGATGGCTTGCGGATGTTTTCCCGTCGCGGGGGATTTGGAATCGATCCGTGAATGGATCAGGCCGGGGGAAAACGGTCTGCTGTGCGACCCGACCGACCCGAAGTCCATCGCGTCGGCGATCGTTTCCGCCATCGAAAACAAAAACCTGCGGGAGAAAGCCGCAGGTCTGAACCGGGAGATCGTCTCCGCGCGGGCGGAATATTCACAGAACATGCAAAGGGCGGAAACGTTCTATTCGAAGGCGCTCCGCTGACGTTCCTTTACTTTTCCACTTCGTACAAATAGCCGGTGCCTCTCACGCTCACGATGCTTTCGGAAAGCGAGGGGAAGGATTCGAGTTTGTGGCGCAGGCGGCTCACGAGCGGACGCAGGATCTCCGGGGCTTCGCGCTGGGAGGTGTCGTATCCCTGCACGAGCAGGACCAGTTCGCGGTGCGTGAAGACGCGCCCCGGGTTTTCGATCAGGATGCGCAACAGCCGTCCCTCGGCGGGCGTCAGGTGGATCAATTGATCCTTCTTCTGGATCAGGCGGCGGGAGAGATCAACGTGCGTGCCGTCCTTCAGCGAGAATTCGAGCGCCTCCTCCACGTCCACGCTGGCGGGCCCGCCGCGCGCTTTCAAGCGCGCCTCGCGGCGCGTCAGACCCTTCCTGACGCTGTTGATCACGTGCGAGGGCGCAGCGGGCTTGAGCAGGTAATCGTGCACGCGCAATCGCAGCGCCTGGATGGCGGACTCGGTCGTGCCGAACGCGGTGAGCAGGATCACCTCCGTCTCCGGCGAAACCTGGTTGACCACCTGAATGACCTCCAATCCATCCATGCCGGGCATGCGCAGGTCCACGATCATCAGGTCCACGGGGTGCGTGCGGACGTATTCGACCGCCGCCTGCCCGTTCGGGACGGAATTGACGGCGTACCCCTCCAGGCGCAGGATCTCGGAAAGCGACTGGCGGGCGACGGGTTCGTCATCAACGACGAGGATGTTGGGTTTCATGGTGCATCTCCCGACGGTTGCAATTCAAAAAACAAGAGTTTACTCCTGCATTGGTATTCACATCCGACCCGATAGACCTAGCCGCGCTACTGTTCAGCAACGCGGGCAAGGTGGAGTCTATCGCGTAAGACTTCCGTATTTTACTCTATAAAATAGTTTCTGATTATTTATACAAATCGGAAAGGACAAACTACTATGACCCAAACAGCCATTACACCCAGACCCACTACAACCGCCCTAACCAAAGCGGGACAAGTTGCAAACGATATTGCCGCGCGCAGCGTCTTTGTGGATTATCAAGCGCGCAAGGCAAGGAACACGCTGAGACGGCAGGCAAATGACCTTGCCTTATTTGCCGATTACCTGAGAGTCGCGGGCGTGCCTGTTGGTGACTTCGCCCAAGACCCCGAAGCCTGGCGCGGCGTGACGTGGGGACTCGTGGAAGGCTTCGCGCGCTGGCAGTTGCAGGAAGGCTACGCCGTGCCTAGCGTGAATGTAAGGCTTGCAACCGTCAAGACCTACGCGCGGCTGGCGTTGAAAGCGGGCGCGCTGGATTCCACAGAATACGCCTTGATTCGAGCGGTGCAAGGGTACAGCCACAAGGAAAGCAAGCGCATTGACGAACAACGGACGGCGGCGGAATTGCCGACTCGCAAGGGGCATAAAAAAGCGGAGGCGGTATCCATTGACCCAGAACAGGCGGCGCGCTTGATCGCACAGCCTGAGACCGCCCAGGGACGGCGCGACGCCCTGCTGATGTGCCTCATGTTAGAGCATGGGTTGAGAGTCGGTGAGGTTGCCCTGTTGGAAGTCAATCATTTTGACCTGAAAGCAGGGACATTGACCTTTTACCGCCCGAAAGTGGACAAGGTACAGACTCACGCTCTCACGCCCCAGACATTGAAAGCGGCGCGGGCGTACTTCAAACAGGACGCCCCTAAGCGCGGTAATGTATGGCGCAAGTCGGCAAGCAAACAGGACGGCAAAATGAAGGCAGGCACATTGCACGGGCAGGGCTTGACCGAACGCGCCATTACAAAACGGGTTGAGTCATTGGGCGAGGCAGTCGGCTTGATTGGGTTATCCGCCCATGATTGCCGCCATTACTGGGCTACCCATGCCTCACGCAACGGGACGCCCGTAGATCGTTTGCAGGATGCGGGGGGATGGAATAGCCCGGCGATGCCCTTGCGCTATGTGGAGGCGGCGAAGATCGCCAATGAGGGAGTACGGCTATCATAGAACATCTGTTATAATGCCGACAGTGAAATAATAAAGCCCGCCTATGTTTCAGCATGGCGGGCAAAGATCAGCCGATTAGGGCGGCTGAGATTGAGATAATAAGAGTATACCAAACCTGAGAGCCGTCCTATCAATGGACGGCTTTTTGTTTTGGAGTATGCAAAGATGCCTAAAAGAAGCGCGAAAAAAGAAGATGACCGCCTTTTTATAGCAGGGTTGGCAAAGAAATATCAACGCGAAAGGTTGGGCGTGAATGACAAGAAGCAAGAAATATATGAAAAAATCCTTCGAGAAGATGGAAAACTTCTTCCAGGTGAGCATTTGGTTATAAGTAATAGCGGGGTGACGCTTAATTGGACACCTGAACGTGAATATCAGATCATAATAAATCCAGAGGTTGACATAAGAAATGAAATGGTTTTACAGGAAATAGAAGCATTGCAAAGGGAGATAATAAAAGAGAAAAATCCGCCGCCACAGCCACAGGCTGAAAACGGTAGTAAAAAACTGGACTGGAGACCTGTTCGAGAGTGGGCAATGATTCATCCCCATTTCAGTATCAAGGAAATTGCCCACTTGTTAGGACGTAATTATGACCAAGTGAAAAGGGCTTTGAAAAATGTATATCGCGTAAAAATGGAATAGTGTCCTTTTTCCCTTCCAAAAGTGGTATGTAACAATTTACAACAATCGTATCATGCTCCCATGATGAAAACCATCATGGGAGTTGTGTTTTATGGCGCGATATGAACGATTTACTTTTCTATGTGATGCGATTGAACGCCGCGCGATAGCCGACCTTGCGCTACGTCTGCAACGTTCACAAAGCGACGCGGTGCGGTTTGTTGTGATTGAGGCAGCAAAGCAATTGACCCAAGCCGACTCCGCGCCCGCTACCGCCCTGCCTGTTGAGGATCCAAAACAAACCGAAGGGGGGATGCATGTTACAGCCTAACATCCACACCGACCCACTGGTAGAGATATTAAGACTCGCCTATCGGCGCGGATTGCAGTTGAAAAATTCACAGAGCGCAGACACAACCCCGTTAAATGACAATCTCCCCGACGCCAGGGAGACTGTCACGGACGCGGCGAGAGGTAGTAACTCTCGTAATGTGCCTGCAACAGGAGAATGTCAAAATGTCACAGACACATCACCATCATAACCCGAAACGGGGCATACGGCAACCGAGTTATGTTAATGTTTGTTTCAATTGCGGAAGCGAAAAAAATTTACGTCCCTTCGATTCGCTTTGGGGTGTATGGAACATTTGCCGAAAATGTGAGATTGAAGCGGCGAAAGCCCAGGCACTTCGAGCGGAGCAAGCCAAACAGAAACGGGGCAAAAAGTGATCGTATGGGCGGCATGGTAGACGCGGCGCGTGTGATGTTCGATGAATTGGGGTTTGATACTCTGCCCCTGATACCAGGAGCTAAAAACACTTATGCGCGCACCTGGCAAAAACGCTTGTCTGTTCGCCTATGGCAGAACGCCCCAGAGAACGCGAATATCGGCATACGCGGCGGCGGACTCGCGAACGTCGCATTTATTGATTGTGACGAATTACGGACATTTGAAAATGTGACAAACCACCTTGCAAGGTTGGGTTTTCGCGGCGACTCTTACCCAGTCATACAAACCGCAAGCGGTAAGGGCAGGCACGTTTACATCACACTTGCAGGTGTGCTATCGGGTGATGCGCGGGACTTGTCAAAAGAGATCGGCGCGGGTGAATTCCGATACGGCGCGGGCGCGTATGTCGTAGCCCCTCCGAGTCGTATCAGTGACGGCGGCGGGTATTTGCTGGTTAGCGGTGACTATTCCATTCGCCCCGCGTTGGAGGTCAAAGACATTTTGCCAATATTGGGCAATCGTGAGATCGTGAACGCGCCGAAGCCGACCATACCCAGGCGGGCTACTGCCATGCTAAAGGGCAAGGAAGATAAACCGTATTCATCCCGAAGTCATTTTGACGAAAGTCTGATAGCGTCATTGATAAATGCGGGACATTCCTTCGAGAGTGTATTAGACCTGTTTGAGAATAATCAAACATCGGGCAAATATGACGAACTCAAAAAGACGAAAGGCAACAAAGCGGCTTTGCATTATTTGAGTAGGTCTTATGACGAAGCCTGGCAATGGACACAATCCCATGAAAGCAAAGCGCGGCAAACTGCAAAATCGGCTATCGCATGGGCTGAGTCTTCACCCTGGCAGGGCAGGACAGGCGCGGTTGACCAATTGGTTTATCTCGCTCATGCAAACATAGCGTATAAGGCAGGCAGGCTTATTTATGCCGCCTCATGTCGAAATCTCGCAGAACTCGCGGGGATTGGATTCAAGACCGCCCTACGTTCTACCTATCGGCTTTGTGATGCGGGTTTGCTTGTACCTGACAAAAAAGCCGTCGCCGACTCTGCGAACTTCTACCAATTGGGCAAAATGGACAAAGTGACACATTCCCTCTCTTACTCTGTGAGGAAGTGTGTCACTTTGTCCACGCATGACGCTTTTCGGGTGGAACGGCGCAAGATAATCAATAAATTTCATGTCTACGGTTTGGGGAAATCAGCGGGGCAGATATGGCAGGCATTACAGGAACGCCCTGCAACGGTTGACGAACTGGCTGATAGTACAGGCAGGCACGTCAAGACCATTGAACGGGTAATAGATCGCATGTCGAAACTTGCCGACCCGTTGACGGGTGAATACTTGCCAATGCTTGCCAGTGATGACGGCGAGACGTGGCGCGCGCTTGACGTTGACCTTGATCGTATCGCCCAGGCAGTCGGCACGGCGGGAGCTAGTGAACGTCAACGAAAACAGCACGCAAGAGATCGGCGGTTACATGCGAGAGGTTTAGAGCAAGGCAGAGATAAGCAAGGCAATCATAACCAGAGGTAATTTTATGGCGCAATGCAAAGCTAAAACAACCAACGGGCAGCCGTGTAGATCGCAGGCGATAAAGGGCAGTCAGTTTTGCTTCATCCATGACCCCGCCCAGGGTACGAAGCGCGCACAGGCAAGGAAAAAGGGCGGGCAACGTCGGCGGGTTGCACATCACGGCGATTTGTCAAAAATCCCTGCCCAGGTGCGAACGATTGGCGATGTGTTGGCAGTGCTGGATTATGCCCTGATAGAAACGTTGGCGCATGAAAATTCAATACAGCGCGGGCGGTTGATCGTGGCGATTGCGGGCGCGTTCATCGAAGCAATCAAGACGGGTGAGTTTGAGGCGCGTCTAGCCGCGTTGGAGGAATTGCAAAAACAACGGTAAGAACGGTTACAACGGACGCGTGTCCGTTGACTGATATTTGAAAGGATACCAAAATGAACGAAATGCAGATGAAAAACTCAAAGGTAGCAAGGGGATTGTTTGGTGGTATTGAACACACCATTAAGCAGGTAGTAAAAGCAAAGCAAACTTATAAAGCCGAACTTGCAAAGTTGGGAGAGCAAAAAGGGGATTTTAGCCCTGATTATATCGAGCATAAAAATTCCGAATTGCAAGGCAAATATAACCAAGCCCGCGCGACGGCATACGAGAGCATAACAAAAACATTCGAGGAGCTGCAAACCGTCCTCGAAGAAAAGAACGGGACTCTTGACCTTGAAAATCCTGCATGGAATAACGCCCTGAAATTGATCGAGATCGGCGACGGGTTAGACAATGAAACCATCGAAAAGATAAACGCCAGTTTTGCCCATGACATCCCCGCCCTGAAAGCATTGCAGGCAGCATACAAGGCAAAAGGGTTTACTTATGACGGCGGGATTGGCAAACAGGTTTATGAGATAGCCCCGTCATTCGATGAACTACATAAGACCGCTGAATTGGTACTTATTCGCGGCGGCGGCACGATTGGAACGCTTGCGCGGGCAGTGGGGAAGATCGCAGAACTCGAAGGACATCCTTTCGATACAAGCCCCGACCCTGACGCGTTCATGGATGCCGCGAACATTGGCGCGGGATTGGTTGCGGCGGAGCAATGAACCGAAACCACATCACGCGGATTGAACGACTGGAAGAAACCGCCCGCCGACGGCAGGCAGAGAACGCGGTTTATGAGTTGTTCGAGATGGATAACAAGATCGTCGCCCCGTCCACATGGACACAGAAACACGGAATGAAGCGCGGCGAGCCTATCGAATTTGAAACCCCACGCGCCGCGCTGGATTGGGTAATGTCTCAAATGGACGAAACCGCACAGGCGCAAATCTATCTTGACGATGTGCGCGACCTGATGAGCGATGACGAGCGCCTCATCTTCGATGCGGTGTACTTCGATGCGCCTGACTATAAAGTCATGTTCGACATTCGACGGGGAACGGATGCACTAGCCGAAGCGGTGCGGTTATGGCGGCATTTCACAAACGTCGTGAAATACGCTGATTGGTGGGAAGCGGTCGAGGCGCGAATTACTGCCCTGCTTCAATCGCTGGATAACGGCGACGATATGGAGGGCGTACCCGTGTAAGGGATGTTCCGATTTTGCCAAATAATCAGTACCTATTTTTGGATGTGATGCAATCGCCAAATGGGAACGAATAGCCCTGTTTGACTCCCAGAAGCCCCAGGACGCACGCAACGGCGGCGGGACGCGGTACAAGAACCTTTACAACCGAATACTGTACTCTAAAGAGTATCTTCGACAGGCGTGTTGCAGTTGCACAAGTTATACAAAGTATTCGCTTCGCTTATAATCCCCTGTATGGAGTGTGACCCATGACAACGAACGGCGGCGAATGGTTGACCGTCAACGAAGCGGCAGAACTGAGCGGCTATAATCCTGAGCATATTACAAGATTAATCAGGGAAAAGAAAATCGAAGCCAAAAAGTTTAGCATCGTGTGGCAGGTTAATCGTAAGTCGTTACAAGCGTATTTGAAAAAGGCGCAAGCGATGGGGGAAAAGCGCGGGCGCAAGCCCAAAAATGACCGTAACAAAATCCCCGAATAGGTGTATAATTCTTTTGTCGGAAGAACCGACATTTACAACCCTATAAACGGGCGAGTAAAGTGTTACTAGCACAATACACGCCCTGACCCCCACGCCGAACGAGCGGCGCAAGGGCTGAGGCATATTATAGCCTTATTCCTTAACCGCTTGCGGCATTGCCCAGGCGGTTTTTGTTTTCGCAGACACTCGTTAGAGTGCGGCGCGAGGGTACAAGCGAAAGGAGTCTTATGACCGCGAAGCGTACCCAAACCGCCCCACCCCACTAAATCGAATCCATCTATTCACATGAAAGGCGATGCCTTGAGTGTATCGAAAGGAATAAGGACATGAAGCAAATCATTGACCGCAAGATGTATGACACAGAGACCGCGACCCTGATAGCGTCGGATCGCTATTGGGACGGCAGCAACTTCGAGCGAGGCGGGCGCAATACCTACCTGTACAAGGCGCCGAAGGGTCATTTCTTCTCGTACCATACGACCCAATGGCAGGGCGAGCGGGACAGCATCGAAGCCTTGACCGTTGCACAGGCAAAAGACCTGTACGAGGAACTGCCCGAACATGAAGCCGACTATGAAGCCGCGTTCGGAGAGAAGCCCGAAGAGGCGTAGCAAATCGAATCCATGCCGCCCGCGCGAAGCGTTCAACGGCGGGCGGCGATTGGAGCAAACATCCATGACAAATATCAAACCCCTGTTTTTTCTCTTGCCTCTGCTTGTCATGGCTTGCACATTGACCGCCCCAAGCGCGGCGAATGTCGCAATGTCATTGCCTGAGCAAATACAGACCGCAGAGCCGACCCCTTCGGCAAGCGCGCCGACCTTCACCCCTGCCCCGCGTGTGTGCGAGGTCAAAACGGGGATTGAGTCGGGCGCGCTGAATCTGAGGGCGTGCGGCGGTATGGATTGCCCCGTGTTGATCGTATTGCGCGAGGGCGAAACGTTGACCCAGACCCATCGGGTCGAGCCTGTCGAGACCGAAACCCAGCCCGTCAACGGATGGATGGAAGTCATCACGGCGGGCGGCTTGCGGGGATGGGTAAATTCAAATTACACAGATTGCGAGGAACAAAATGAGTAAATCAGTTTGGAAATGGATTGCCCGCGTGATGTTCTACGCGGTAGCAGTCGGTTTGTTTGTTTATGCCGCGTCTCGTTCGCTGGACTTCATCACAGCGACACTACCCCCGGAACAGAAACTTGTCGGCTACCTGGGCTTGCTGGCAACGGGCGGCGGCGCGATTGCCTGGCTTGCGGTCTTCCTGTTCTACGCGCAAGGCACAGCGCAAAAAGGCTTGTCCGTCCTGTTCGTGGTCATTGACCTGTTGGGCGAGTTTGCGCTATTCACGTTCGACACGCTGTATCGTTCAGGTGAAAGCGGCATGATCGCCAGCCTGTCAGCGGATGAAATCCGAATGGTGATCCTGGGCTTGTCGGCTTTGATCGCCTTGAACATTGGCGGGACGGTTGCCTTTCACATCTTCGACCCTGAGACCTCGAAGCGGATGCGCGAGGAGTCGGCGCGTGATGTGTTGGATGATGAAGTCCTAAAGGTCATCGAAACGCGCGCCCCGCAGTTGGCGAATCAGATCGCGCCGGTGGTTGCGGCGGAATGGGAAGCCGACTTCGCCCAAAGGTTCAGTGGAATGCGCGCGTTGGGTCTGGGCAATCTTGCCACAGCGCAAAATAAGGTCATCGAAGGCAAGGTAAGGAAAAATGGCAATCTGGTCTATCAAGCGACCGCGCCGAAGCCTGATGGTGTTTTCGACGGCGGTATACCTAAAACGGAGGAACAGCCCAAGACGGGCGTCCCTTTTCGGGACGAAAGCGCCGCCCCTTGATAGCGGGCTTCGGGGTCACGCTGGACGCGGATACCCGTTACCCTCAGCGGGTGATAATCTTCTGCTTGGAGTGCAAGTACGAGGGCAGGGATTGGATACTCCCGGACGATTGCCCGCACGAATGGGAGACGGTAGCGGACAGACTGACACGCTGGCGCGATTCCCTGACACGCCGGGGCAATTCGCAAACGAACGCGCGGAAGCCCTTGAACTTGATACGGCTTGGCGGAAAGAGGTGACACATGGCGGCAAATACTGGCAATGGCGAGAACGAAAACACAAAGGAAAGACCCGTTACGGCGGCAAGTTTGCCGACCTCTCCGAAGCGCGCCAAGCGGAGTACCAGGAGAACAGGCGAATCCATCACGCCCGCCGAAGCGGGAGAACTACTCGCCAGCGCGCTGAGGTATTGCCAGCAGGCGGGCTTGCTGGTGATCGGCTACAACGAGACGAACGCGCTGAGATTGTCCGTTGACGGCTTGAACTATGCCGACGGGAGAATTTGCCCCGTAACGACAAAAGTAACGACAATTTCGGGGGATATAACGACAATCCACAAGGCGACCCCGCCCGCGAGTAACGACAATGGGAAGCCAGTAACGACAATTGACGTTACCCCAAGCCGCCAAAGTAACGACAACCGAAGCGCGCTGCAAAGCGGCAATGCGGACAATCCACAAGGCGACTAACAACTTTGCGCCCTGTCCGTCATGGGTAACTGTGGCGGACAGGGACTCACGAAAAAGGACAAACGACCATGAACAAACGAGCGGCGATATATGCGAGAGTGTCAACGGATGACCAAGCCGAACGCGGGTACAGCCTGCCAAGTCAGATCGAGGCGTGTCAAAAATTTGCCAGTCAAAAAGGGTTTGACGTTGCGGCGGTGTATCAGGATGACATTAGCGGCGCAAAGCCCATCACGAGCCGCCCCGAAGGTTACGAACTGCAAAGGGGGATCGAGTCGGGTGAAGTCCGCGCGGTGATCGTGTATTGCGTTGACCGCTTGAGTCGTGACATCGTAGACCTGCTTACGGTGGTTCGGGACTGGTTGCGGGCAGGTTTGGAGATATACGCGCTGGATGTGGGGCAGGTGACAAGCGAACTGGATATTGTGCTGGTTATCAAGGGCTGGCAGGGGAGCGACGAACGGCAAAAGATTCGGGAGCGAACCATGCGCGGCAGGACTGCCAAAGCCAAAGCGGGAAAGGTGGTAGGCGGAGGAACGCCGCCTTACGGCTATACTTATTCAGACGGCGAATACATCATTGACGAATCACAAGCGCAAATTGTCAGAATGATTTTCGATTGGTATGCCAATGGCGACGAACACGGCGGTATGATGAGTCTTGTCAGCATCGCCCAGCGGCTAACGGACATGGGCATTCCCGCGAGGCAGTCGCTGCAATCCAGGCGAAGGCAGGCGGCAGGTTGGCGAGGCGATGGAATCTGGAAGATCATTACGAACGAAACCTATAACGGCGTTTGGCGATACGGGAAATTTATCCGAAAGGGCGGCAAAAGAGCCATGAGTCCCATTGACGAGCAAATCGCCGTGAATGTACCTGCCATTGTTGACGGTGAGACGTGGGAACTTGCCCAGGCGCGGCGCGCATATAACAGCCGAATTGCCAAGCGGAAATTGAAGCGTGAGTATCTTTTACGCGGGCTTATCTTTTGCGGTTGCAAGAGAAGGATGACGGGAGGAGGGAGCAGAAACAAAAATTTTTATTATTATTGCGCGCGTCGTTACGCTGGTAATGTGGCAATTGGCAGTGAACTTTGCCATGAGCCGCTTGTTGACGCCAAGTTGATCGAGCGTGTCACATGGGATTACATCATGGGGCTGATAACGAACCCCGCAAAATTTGAACAGAAGTTACGAGAAGCCCAAGCCCAGGAAGCGACAATGATGCAACCCAAGCAAAAGGAATTACAGCATGTGGAAGCCCTGTTAAAAGACACGGAAAAGGAAGCCGATGAGATAGCGCGCGCAACAAGGAAATCAAAGGGTATTATTGCCGAAAAACTAGTACCTCAACAAGTTAAAGCTGTAGGGTAATGTTCTTTAAAAACGATCCGAGCGTCATCCACGGTAAAGTTCCATCGAATGCTGGCTTTCTTG
>JAANMU010000806.1_pt1 | contig 34008 bp, 28 predicted proteins | sample 7279701 | NCBI WGS metagenome assembly JAANMU01 (sample SAMN14094539, study PRJNA606508) | bioreactor metagenome | isolation source: A lab-scale SPAN reactor treating ammonium-rich wastewater day 57 | place: Ireland: Galway | collected 2017-03-13
GAGCGTGTTATGTTCGAGATGTTCCCGGAGTTCGGGCAAGAAGCGCTGGATGAGAATGCGTAACCGGCGCGTCCCACTGTGATTCTCAAGATGGGCGCTGGAGACTCAACGTTGTGAAAGCCTTGCACATCAATACCGACGAGAGCCGCGGCGGCGCCGCCCGTTCCGCCAACCGGCTGTATGCGGCTCAGCGGATAGTGGGGACGGATGCGCGGATGCTCGTGCTGCGGCGTTCGACCAGAGACCCGAACGTCGACAGCGTCCCGCTGAACCGGCTTCAACGGTTGATCCGACGCCGCGTCATTCACCTCGACCGCCCGTCGAAGCGCGCCTATCCCGAATATCGTGGCGGCGACTGGTCTACCGGTCGGGTCTCCACGCCGGTATTGGGGTATCTTGAGCGCGCCCGGCCCGACGTGGTCAATCTTCACTGGCTGGGCGGCGGGATGCTGTCGGTGGAGGCGCTGGCGAGAATCCGTGCCCCGATCGTCTGGACGCTTCATGATATGTGGGCGGTCACCGGGGGATGCCATTACGCCGGAAGCTGCGTGTTGTACCGGACGGGCTGCGGATCCTGCCCGCAGCTTCGATCGACACAGCCACGGGACATCAGCGCGTCGACATGGGAACGCAAGCGGCGCTCGTGGCGTGATCTCAACCTGACGATTGTCACGCCAAGCCGCTGGCTGGCGGATATCGTGAAGGAAAGTCCGATTCTAGGCGGCTACCGTACCGAGGTCATCCCCAACGCGATCGACACGCAGGTGTTCCGGCCGTTCAACGCCGCGTTCGCGCGCGATGTCCTGCGCTTGCCACAGGACAAGACGCTGATCCTGTTCGGGGCGCAGCACATCGACGACGAGCGCAAGGGGTTCGCGTATCTCTCAAAGGCGCTGGCGCTTCTGCCGGAAAGAGACGACGTGGAGCTTGTTCTCTTCGGCGTGTCCCAACCGGTGCTGGAGACGAACCTCAAGGCGCATCACGTCGGGACGATCGACAACGATCAACTCCTCGCGCTGCTGTATTCGGCCGCTGACGTCTTCGTTGCGCCGTCGGTGCAGGACAACCTGCCGAACACGGTAATGGAGGCCTTGACCTGCGGGACGCCGTCGGTCGGATTCCATATCGGCGGGATGCCGGACTTGATCGACCATCAGCAGTCGGGCTATCTGGCGCGGCCCCTCGACGCCGAGGACTTGGCCCACGGGATCAGTTGGTCGCTGGCGAACAGGGCGGCGCTGGGGGAACATGCGCGCGCCGAAGCGGTATCGCGCTACGACAGTATGCAGATTGCAGCGCGTTATGTGGGGTTGTATACTGAAATCATTGGTGATCGGTTCGGAAGAGTGTCCTAAACACTGCACTACAATGGCCGGGGCAAGGCCGCCTTCCCTGTGGAGGGGGTGATTGTCATGCGGGTAGTGCAGTTTGTTTATGCCGGCATGCCTTTTCGAGAATGAAGTGGAGACCTGTCGCTTGGCGCGATCAGACAAGAACTTGCTGGTGCTTTTCCTTCACGTCCCCAAGACCGGCGGGACGACCCTATGGTCGATTCTGTACCGGCAGTACGGCTACAAACGCGCGCGCCGGATCATGGAAGGCTCCATCGCCAACAACGACGCGACTCTCCGCGGTTTAATCGAGCAAAACAGCTCCACGATTGCACTGGTGGGCGGACACGTGCCGTACGGTGTGCACACGTCGACGGATCGGCCGACGTCGTACTTCACCATGCTGCGCGACCCGGTTCAATGGCTGTTCTCAAGCTACTACAAGGTGCTGAGGAAGCAGACTCACCAGCTGCACGAGAAGTTCATCACAGAGAAGCTCGACCTGAACGACGGTATCGTTCATCTGAGAAGCAACCTGCAAACCCGGCTGTTGGCGGGCATCGACGATTCAGGCGAGTGCACGCCAGAGCATCTGGAGATCGCCAAGCAGACGCTGCGCGACCGGATCGACACCTTCGGGCTGCTGGAGCGCTATGACGAATCGCTGATCATGTTCCGGCGGTTCTACGGCTGGAAGACTCCGCTCTACGTGCGCAAAAACGTCGGGACGAACGTGCGCGCTAAAGCCCAACACACCACCGAGTCGATCAAGATCGCCGAGCAGCACAACAATCTGGACGTGCAGCTGTATGCTTTCGCGGTGTCGCTCTTTGAGGAACGGGTGCGTGAGCAGGAGCGCGGGTTCCGGCGGGAAGTGGCGATCTTCCCGCGTTTGAACGCCCTCTACGGACGCTGGGTGAGTTTAACGGGTCGGCGTTGAGATTATGCATAACTGCTTCGTTCTGGGCGCAGGACGCAGCGGCACGAGTATGGTAGCAGGCACGCTGGCGGACGCCGGCTACTACATGGGCGATACCATGATGCCTGCAACCGGGGCGAACCCGAAAGGATTTTTCGAGTCGCGCGAGGTTGAGGCGCTCAACGAGGACTTGGTTCGCACGATGCTCCGGCCTACCTTGCGAGAGCGCATCTCGCGCGGGCTGGGCATCCTCGCGCCGCAGCCGAACTTCGCCGATGCGCCCGCGTGGGGCAAGGTGCACTGGCTGGCGATTCTGCCGCGCTATCGTGACCCCACCGTAACCCCCGCAAAAGCGGCGCGGATCGCCCAGATCACCGATCACCAACCCTTCTGCATCAAAGACCCACGGCTGTGCTACACGCTGTCCGGTTGGCGCCCGCATCTGCACCATGCGGTGTTCATCTGCGTGTTCCGCGAACCGGCGATCACCGCGGCCAGCATCCTGAAGGAGGTCGAGCAGGAGGACTATCTGAAGGGGATTCGTTTGTCGTACCGGCAGGCGCTTGACGTGTGGGCCTGCATGTATGCGCATATCCTGTACAAGCACCGGCATCGCGGCAAGTGGCTGTTTCTGCACTACAACCAAGTCTTGACCCAAGATGGACTCGACAAAATTGAGGCGCTGACCGGCGCGGCGGTCAATCGGGCGTTTCCGGACGCACAGCTCGCACGGACAAAAGCGCATGCGCGCCCGGTTCCCCGGCCCATCGACCGGATGTACCGGCAGTTGTGCGCGCTAGCGGGGTATACGGGATGAGCCAGCCGCGCGTGACCGTGCTGATGCCGGTCTTCAACGTCGAGAAACATCTGCGGGCCGCCGTTGACAGTGTTCTGAGCCAGACGTTCTCTGACTTCGAGTTCCTCATCATCGACGACTGCTCCACAGATGGCACGGCCGGAATTCTGGCGGCGTATGACGACCCGCGGATCGTGCTGGCGCGGAACCCGCAGAATCTTGGCATCGTCGCGTCTTTGAACCGGGGGATTGCGCGCGCTCGCGGCGAGTATATCGCCCGGATGGACGGCGACGACATCTGCCTGCCGGAACGATTGACGGCTCAGGTCGCCTATATGGACGCGAACCCGGTGGTGGTACTGCTCGGCACGAAGTACACGCACATCGACGACGACGGGCAGTTCGTCTATCACGGAGGTGAGATGCCGCCGCCGCCTGAGCCGGGGACGCCGGGCTATATGCGCTGGTCGCTGCTCTGGATGACCTCGGTGCAGCACCCCACGGCGATGATCCGGCGCAGCGCGTTAGCGGACATGCAGTACGACGCCGCTTACTTCACGGCAGAGGACTACGATCTGTGGGCGCGGCTGAGCCATCGGGGACAGGTCGCGCGCTTGCAGCAGATTCACCTGCATTACCGGGTCAATCCGGCGGGGATCTCAACGACCCGACGCCAGCAGCAGCTCGATACGCACTACCGCATCATGCACCGCGAGCTGTGCGCGTTGATGGACGCGCCGTTATCGGAGGCCGACACACGCGTACTGTTCCAGATGGTGGTGCCGCAGCAGCCTAAAGGCGCACCTCAAGAGGTCATCCCCGGCGCCGATCTGGTCGCCGCGCTGCGGACGTATTGGGCCATTCGCAGGCGCTGCTTTGCAGTGTTCCTGCTCCAAGCCGAGGAGCGCGCGCACATCGACCGCGAGGCCGACCGGGTGCTCCGGCGGATGCTGGCGTATGCGCGCGCGTACTCCGACGGCCGCGAGCGATTGGCGCTGCGGGCGTGGCTGATGCGGCATGCGCCGGGGCTGTTTGTGCGGCTGGCCGGCGAGTTCATTCGCTCGAAACAGCGGCGTCCCACAGGGACATAGGACAGCCGCCGGCCATCAGCGCAGGGTTGGGCGAAAGTTCGCCGCAGTCACCATTCTGACTCACCGTCACCGTACAAGTGCCAATCGACCAACCCGGCTTTCTCCTCGTCTGTCAGCCCGGAGCCGTCGTCATTGTCATCCTCGCTGTCGGCGCGGTCTTCATGCGCAAGCTCGGTGAGAATCCGCTTCCGCCGGTAACTCGCCATCAGCGGCGACTCTTTCGGTTCGTTCCGATGCTCTCCTGTAATGAACGTCCACAGCCATCGCAGCATGTTCGATCCTCGTGGTGATTGATAAAGGGGGGGGCAGTTGTCAGTTGTCAGTGGTCAGGGATCAGTGGTCAGTGGTCAGTGAGTGTACCGCATTCGGCCCGCCGTCACACACGCACGTCCTTCTCCCCTCTCCCTGAGGGAGAGGGGCCGGGGGTGAGGGCTTCTCCGAGTGATGAGTGCCAAGTGATGAGTGCTGAGTGAAGGGCAAACCGATTGAACCACAAAGGATACAAAGGGGGCAGTGGTCAGGTTTCAGGCGTCAGTAGTCAGGGGCAGCAGTCAGAAATGGCCCCGCCCGCCCGCCCACTACATCCCACCACCACATGCGATTCGTTCTCCCCTCTCCCCTTGTGGGAGAGGGGCCGGGGGTGAGGGTTTCTCCGAGTGATGAGTGCCAAGTGATGAGTGCTGAGTGAAGGGCACACCGATTGAACCACAGAGGACACGGAGGACACAAAGGGGCTTGCAGGGCCGCCCCGCTGCCTCGCACCACCCACTACCACGCACGTCCTTCTCCCCTCTCCCTGAGGGAGAGGGGCCGGGGGCGAGGGGATCGAAGCCGCGCGGCACGATCGCTTTACACGGACAACAGATTCCTTTCAATCTCAAATCGTCTCCACCCTACGCGGGGTGGTACTAACTCTGTTACAATCGTTGGTCGCATCACCCCACCGACGTAGAACACGAGGGCAATCCGGTGAAAACCACCCGGAACGATATTCGTAACATCGCCATCATCGCGCATGTCGATCACGGCAAGACGACGCTGGTCGACGGCATGCTCAAACAGGCCAAAGTCTTCCGCGACGCGAACGCCGCCGCCGGCGCAGGCGAGCGCATCCTTGACAGCAACGCGCTCGAGCGCGAACGCGGCATCACGATTCTGGCGAAGAACACCGCCGTGACGTGGAACAACACCAAGATCAACATCGTCGATACGCCCGGCCACGCCGATTTTGGCGGTGAGGTCGAGCGTGTGCTGAACATGGTCGACGGCGCGCTGCTGCTGATCGACGCTGTCGAAGGCCCGATGCCGCAGACCCGCTTCGTGCTGCGCAAGGCGCTGGCGCTCGGCCTGCGCGTGATCGTGGTCATCAACAAGATCGACCGTCCGCACGCCCGACTTGATGAGGCGCTCAACGACACCTTCGACCTGTTCATCGAACTGGGCGCGACCGACGAACAGGCCGAGTTCCCGGTCGTCTACGCTATCGGCCTTGAAGGCCGCGCCGGCTACTCCGCCGATACGCTGACCGGCGACCTGACCCCGCTGTTCGAGACCATCGTCAAGTACGTGCCGGCCCCGGAGATCGACCCCGACACGCCCGCGCGCCTGCTAGTGACGACGCTCGACTACGACAACTTCAAGGGCCAGATCGCCGTCGGGCGCCTGCGCTCCGGCACGCTGCGCAAGGGCCAGACCGCCGTGCGCATTCAGCCCAACGGCCACCGCATGACCGGCCGCATCGAATACCTGTTTACGTTCCACAACCTCGCCCGGCAGGAAGTGAGCGAGGTATCCGCCGGTGACATCGTGGCGCTGGCGGGCTTCGATCAGGTGTACATCAGCGATACGTTGGGCGCGCCGGAGATCACCGAAGGGCTGCCACCGATCAGCGTGGAAGAACCGACTGTGCGCATGACGTTTGGCGTCAACACCTCGCCGTTTGCGGGCAAGGAAGGCAAGACCGGCCTCGGCACGTCGCGCCGCCTGCGTGAACGCCTGTTCAACGAAGTGCGCCAGAACGTCGCGCTGCGCGTCGCCGACGGCGATCAACCCGACCGCTTCGTGGTCAGCGGACGCGGCGAGCTGCATCTCGGCATCTTGATCGAGACCATGCGCCGCGAAGGCTACGAGTTCGAGGTCAGCAAGCCCGAGGTCATCTTCCATACCGACGAGGATTCCGGCGAGATGCTGGAACCGGTCGAGGACGTGCATATCGAGGTCGCCGACGACTCGACCGGCGTGGTGTTCGAGATGATGGGCGCGCGCCGCGGCGATATGCTCGATATGTACAGCGAGAACGGCACGACGTATATCACCTACCGCGCGCCGACCCGCTTCCTGCTCGGCTTGCAGAGCCAGTTTATGCGCGCGACCAGCGGCATGGGCCAGCTGCACACCCTGTTTTATGATTATCTACCGCTGGTGCAGGCGCTCCCGCCGCATCGCCAGTTCGGCAGCTTGGTGGCCGATCAGAGCGGTGTGACGACCGCCTATGCGCTGGTCGGGCTGCAGCAGCGCGGCACGTTCTTCGTCGACCCCGGCACGGATGTCTACGAGGGCATGGTCGTCGGTGAGCACATCCGCCCCGAAGACCTGAGCATGAACATCACACGCGCCAAGCACCTGACCAACTTCCGTGCCAAGCCCAGCGAGACGACCGCCGGCCTGATCCCGCCGCGCCGCATGAGCCTCGACGACTTCATCGAGTTCATGGACGACGACGAGCTGCTTGAGGTCACGCCGGAGAGCCTGCGCCTGCGCAAGCGCATTCTGAACACCGAGCTGCGCATGAAGACCGAGAAGGCCAAGCGCAAGCTGGTCGAGGCGTAAGGGTAGAGGGCAGGGGCCAGACATTAGGGGTCAGTTTTCAGGGGTCAGGGGTCAGGCGTCAGACATCGGCTGACAGGGTTCCAACGCAAGCCCCTCTCGTGTGAGAGGGGTTTTTGCTGAACCAGCAGGGTTGGGCGTTCAACCGGACCAATGATCGCGGCTAACGTTTTCGCCAAAGCCCGGACGACTCCTCAAAGTACCACAGGCCGGGCGGCTCTGGCTGGCACGAAACGGGAAGCTCGTTCTGCCCGGTCTGAAACTCGATCTTCACCTCTTTTGAGGTCAGGGCACGGACGAAGCTGGTGATAACAACATCCGCCTGCCGCTGCGCATCCAGTAGGATCCCGCCCTCAAGCGCATCATCGCGAAACTCGTTGATCGCGACATAGCTTGCGAGACGCCGCATCTCGTCAGAATCTATCCAGCAAACGGGGCTTGTGCCGAATGAACGGTACTGCTGGGTCGCAATCGGGTCGAGATAGCACCCTGTCAGGCGGGCTGCGGGAAGCCTGATGGTGTACGTACTGCTTGCTTCATCAAAGACGATGTCTTCGGCCGTGACGGCGCCCAGATCGATGCCGGCCTCAATCGTGCCTTGAGCAACGTGGCTCGCCCCAACGCGGCACACGTTCGCGATGCCGTAATGGGTAACGACATCAATCCCCGCCTTTGCCACCTCGACCTTTACGGTCACGAGCTGTCCCAGTGATCGAATGCCCTGAAAGATTGTCTGGGTGCTTGCGATCTGTGAGGTCGGAGGCTGCGGGGCGAGCGACTGGAACACGCCGCGAACCATGTCAAAGCCGCCAGTGGCTAGACCACACGCGATCGCGGCGGCCAGAATTCCGAGAACAATCACGCATCCCAGATTGAAGTTGATCGCCTTGCCCATGAGTTTTCGTATCTCGGACTTTTCGTACAAGCCGCATGTCCAGGGGATTCTGATTGTAACACGGATGGCCTGCCTCAAAGACAAACGGGCGTGTTGACCGCTGCTGTCGCCTCGAACCCCGCCCTCAGACGGATGTCTCGCATCCTTGTACCCGCCTCAAAACTCTAAGCCGGTGTTCGTAAGTCGAGAGATTCGGTCTCCCATCTTGCACCGTTAGTCGAGTGATGCGGCGCGGCGTTTTCTCATCACTCATCACTCTCAACTTCGTGCTTAGGAGTAAAGAGGCCCAGCGGATACACCGTAGGGACATGCCGGCTCAGCGCTGACCGCGACCTGCGGAGTCATCCGCCAAGGATCTGAAATGCGCCGTTGCAGCGTTTCGAGATACCCGATCCGGAATCGTTCCGGTATACTGTACACTGTTACCGTCCGCACATGGAAGATATTCGTGGGCGGCGTAAACGATCCAAAGCGCAGGAGTGCTTGCTTTGAGGTAGCGCGTAACCACAGCTGAGTGCGTCTTCTGAAGTGAGGGAAGTCCGGTGCAAGTCCGGCGCTGTCCCGCAACGGTAACGGCATCATCCGCCGAAGCCCGATAACTCACCTGAAGACTTGCTTGATCGTGTCCTTCGTGGAGAAAGGGTACAAGCATAGGTGACTTCTATTTGCTTACCCCGCTCCCAAGCGGGGTTTTTGTTGGGCAGTGCCATCCCTACGGACAAGGAGTCCAGATGAACACCGTACGTCGCGTAATGCTCGTTATCGGCTTGATCGCCGTGCTCGCTGTCGGCGTGTCGGCGCAGGAGGCCGTCGCTGAGGCGAACCTCGTCGATGCCTGTGTCGAGAACTACGATCCCGCGGTCGACTACTTCCCGGCCAAGGCCGAGATCGAATATGCCGAGAACTTCTCGGTCGAATACTTCAACAACTACAAGGTTGTCACCATCCTGCCATGGCCGGGCGCAGAAGCGCCGCAGACGTACGTCCTCGTGCAGTGCGGCACCCCCGCGCCTGAGGGCTTCGAGGATGCCGTGACCGTCGAGGTGCCGGTGCAGCGTTTCGTCGCGATGGCGACCACGATCCTGCCGGCCCTCGAAGCGCAGGGCGTGCTCGACCGGCTGATCGGCGTCGACACGACGCTGTTCACCAGCAGTGAGGCCGTGCTTGAGATGGCCGAGGCCGGTGACGTGGCCGAGATCGGCGGGGGCGGCAGCGGCGGCGACATCAACATGGAACTGCTGCTGAGCCTTGAGCCGGATCTCGTGATGGCGCAGGAGTTCTTCGCCGGCGGCACGACCCTCGACCAGCTTCAGACGGCCGGCGTCACGGCGGTGTTGAACGGTGATTACGCCGATACGTCGCCACTGGGGCAGGCCGAATGGGGCAAATACGTCTCGCTGTTCTTCAACACCGAGGCTGAGGCGTCCGACGTGTTCGCCGGCGTGGCTGAACGCTACGAGGCGCTGACCGTGCTGACGGCCGGGGTCGAAGAACGCCCGACCGCTATCGCCGCCAGCCCGTACAGCGGGACGTGGTATATGCCGGGCGCTGACAGCACCATCGCGCAGTTGATCGCCGATGCCGGCGCGGACTTCCTGTTTGCGGATCAGCCCGGCACCAGCGTGCCCCTCGACTTTGAAGTCGTGTTCGAGCGCGGCGCGGAAGCCGAGTTCTGGGTCAATGCCAACCAGTTCTGGGCGACCACCGAACAAATGCTGGCCGACGACTCGCGCTTTGAGGGCTTCGCCGCCGTCGCCAATGGCAACGTGTGGAACAACAACAAGCGGATGAACGCCAACGGCGGCAGCGACTACTTCGAGAGTGGCGCGGCCAATCCGGATGTGATCCTCGCCGATCTGATCTCGATCTTCCACCCCGACCTGCTGCCCGATCACGAGCTGGTGTACTACCAGCGGCTCGGCGCGGCACAGTAGCGATAATCGCGCAGTCCGGGTGGGGGACGCCCTGCCCGGACTGCTGTTCGATAAGGACATCGCCCATGAGCCGGCCGGAGAACAGCGGCGGACAGGGATACGAGACGACGCACCGCCCCGACTCACCGGAGCGTGGGACGGCGGCGCCCAGTGCGGTTCGCACGGCGATGCCCGTCCTTAAGCCGGTGCTGATCGCTGCCTTGCTGATGGCGCTGGTCGTGATGTTCCTGACGACGCTGGCGGTCGGGTCGGTGTCGATCCCGGTCGAGGATGTGGTGCGCGTGCTGCTCGGTCATGACGCGGCGCGCCCATCGTGGACGCGGATCATCCTCGACTTCCGCCTGCCGCAGGCCATCACGGCTATTCTGGCGGGCGCGGGGTTAGGAGTCGCCGGCCTACTGATGCAAACGTTCTTCCGCAACCCGCTCGCCGACCCGTTCGTGCTGGGCGTCAGCTCCGGCGCGAGCCTCGGCGTGGCGCTGGTCGTGCTGGCGGTCGGCGGTGTCACGACGAGTTTCTTGGCCGGGCTGGGCCTGATGGGCGATCTGGCGCTGGCGGTGGCGGCTTCGGCTGGCGCCGCGGTGGTGCTGATGATCGTGCTGTTCGCGGCGCGCCGGATCGCCAGCGGGATGTCGCTGCTGGTGCTGGGGCTGCTGTTCGGCTACCTGACCAGCGCGGCCGTCAGCTTGCTGCTGTACTTCAGCATTCCAGAACGGATACAGGCGTACATCACATGGACGTTCGGCAGCTTCACCGGCGTGACATGGGGCCAGCTCGTTATTCTAGGGCCGATGATCGCCGGCGGGCTGTTCGCCGCGTTTCTGCTCGGCAAGCCGCTGAACGCGCTGCTGCTGGGTGAGTCGTATGCGTTCAGCATGGGGATCAATCTGATGCGCGCGCGTTTCGCCATCTTGACGACGGCGGCGGTATTGGCTGGCACGATCACCGCGTTCTGCGGCCCGATCGGGTTCATCGGGATCGCCGTGCCGCATCTGTGCCGCAGCCTGTTCAACACGGCGGATCATCACCAATTGACCCCGCTGACCATGCTGGTCGGCGCGCTCGTCGCGCTGATCGCGGCGTTCGCCGCCAGCGTGCCGGGCAGCAACATCGTCCTGCCGCTGAACGCGGTCACGTCGCTGATCGGCGCGCCGGTCGTGATCTGGGTGCTGCTGCGCCGTCAGAACATCAAGGAGTCGTTTTCATCATGACCGACCCCTTGATTCATCTGCACGACGTGAGCGCGGGCTACTTTCAGGGCCGCAGGCCGCCGTTGGTCGTCGTACAGCCGTTCTCGGTCACGCTGGATGCCGGTAAGCTCGTCTGTGTGATCGGGCCGAACGGGGCCGGCAAGTCGACGCTGCTGCGCACGATCGCCGGGATGCAGAACCCGGTCGGCGGGCGGGTCGATCTGCGCGGCCGTGACATCCACCGCATGTCGGCGGCGGAGCGCGCCCGCCAGCTCAGCGTTGTGCTCACACAGCGCACCGAGATCGGGTTATTCACCGGATACGCGCTGGTGGCGATGGGGCGACAGCCGTACACGTCGTGGCACGGCCATCTCAGCGAGCAAGATCACGCGGTGATCCGCGAGTCGCTTGCGCAGGTTGGCGCGCTGCCGCTGGCGGGGCGGCCGATCAACGCCATGAGCGACGGCGAGCGCCAGAAAATCATGATCGCGCGGGCGCTAGCGCAAGAACCCGACCTGATGATCCTCGACGAACCGACCGCGTTTCTCGACCTGCCACGGCGCGTCGAAGTGATGCTGCTGCTGCGCGGGTTGGCGCGGCGCACCGGGCGCACCGTGCTGCTGTCGACACACGACCTCGACCTCGCGCTGCGTAACGCCGATCACCTTTGGCTGATTGACGACCGTGGGACGGTGACCGCCGGCCTGCCGGAAGACCTCGTGCTGCAAGGCGCTTTCGAGACGGCATTCGCCAGCGCCAATGTCGAGTTCGACCTTGAGTCGGGGGCGTTCAAGACGAACGGGATGGGCAAGCGCCCGATCGTGCTTCAAGGTGAGGGCATCGCCTCGGTGTGGACGCGGCGTGCGCTCGAACGTGAGGGCTACGCCGTAGTCGACCAAGCGCCGGACGACATCCCGCATGTTACGCTTTCACCCGACGCCGAACACCCGTGGACGCTCGTCGTAAGCGGTGAGTCTCACGGCACGGACTCCATTGGCGCGCTGATGGATGCGCTTGGCGGGATGTCTGCGTCGCCGTTTCCTACGAAGCGACACGTTCAAGACGGTATAGACCGGAGAGATGGGTAACACTATTGGCAAAGCGGAGCAGCAGGAAGAAACCGCGATGCCGTGGAAAGTGGCGCCCTGCTGGCGGGTCGCCCCTTAGAATCTTTCTTTGTGTCCTTCGTGTCCTCTGGGGTTCAGCCGTTTTGCCCTTCCTCAGCACCCCTTTACGGAATCTCGCCCGGCAGCACCGCGACCACACCATCGACGACCTCGGCGCCATCGGCCCGTAGATCGGTGATGACGCCAGTTTCGGGGTCGAAATCGTACACCTTGACCCACAGGCGCACCGGGCCGTCGGGCCAGTCGCCGGGCAGCAGCACAGCGCGGTGATCCCAGACCGCCTCGCCGGGCGGGAGCAGCGTGGTCGTCTTAAACGTCGCGCCCAGCCAGCTGTCGGCCCCTTGCGCACGTATGAACGGGTTCTCCGCGCTGACGACGAACAGGGCGACGGTGTAGTCGTCTGTTGGCGGCTGATCGGCGCGCCAGACGAGGCTGACCGGCACGATGCGCCCCGCTGCCGGCACGACGCCGTCCGGGATCGTGTAGCCGAGCAGTTCGAGCGATCCGCTGCCGTCTGGATGCGTGAACGTGTAGGGCGCGGCGATCTGCGGCACGGCGGGCGCGTCCCATGCCGGCGCGCGGTGCAGGTCATAGCGCAGCAGCCGGGCATACGCCGAGAACTCGCGCTCGCTGACGCGGTAGTAGCGTTCGCCCATGTAGCGTTCAAACGGACGCCGCGACCATGCCAGCGCGGGGCTGCTGTCCATGAACAGCCACAAATCCGGCGTGTAAGCCTCCCACTGCCGGATGATCGGCTGTAAGCCGGGCGCGATCTCTTTGCGTGCGTCCGCGCTCATGACCTCGACCGGCTGCTCAAAGCTGCCGCGGTCGCCGGGATGATAGGGCAGGCCGACGATCCAGCGCCGCCCGACCTTGCCGTAGTTCATCCAGAAATACGTCGTGTCCGGGCTGTTGACCAGCACCGCGCCCCCTTGCGGCACGTCGGCGCGGATCGCTTCGACGGCGGCGAACAGGTCGGCGCGGCCCGCCAGATAGAACGGATCACGGTCGTACAGCAGGCGCAGTCCGCCGTATGTCAGCACGATGAGCGACGCCGCCGAAATCCCGATCAACAGCCACGTCCGCCGGTTTCGCAGGGCGAAGGCCGCCAACACCGCAGGGATCACGAACAGCGCGGCGTAGGGCAGCGTATCCGCCCGCGCCCATGCCCAGTTGACCGGCTCGACACCGATTGCGCGCAGCAGTCCGACAGGGCGGATATACGCGAGGTCATTGAAGCCGGGCAGCCAGTAAGTCAGGCCGAAGCTGGCGTCGGACACGGCGCGGTCGTAGGCCGTCCAGTTGAATATCACCGACGACAACTGCCACCACAGGCTGTACGCGCACAGCCCGACAGCCACCGCCCGCACCGGCCAGCGCCTGAGCCTCGGCCACACGTCCATCGTGAGCAGGATCAGCAGCGGGAGCACCGGCAGCATGAAGCGCTGTGGCCAAATCGTGCCGCCGAACCAGTTTCCGCCGAACTCGCCCTCTCCGCGCAGCAGCCCATAGCCGAGCACGAACCCGAAGGCGATCACGATGATCGACGCGGCCAGCGCCGGTTGGCGACGCCACAGCAGCAGGCCGCCGGGCAGGGCCAGCAGCAGCACCGGGGATGTGCCCCAGATGCTGCCGCCGATGCTGAGGGTATACGTGTGAAGGGCGATGCGCGTCGTCTCCGGGATGATCGGGAACGACGGACGCAGCAGATAGCCACCGGGCAGCACGTCGCGCAGCAGTTCGGGCAGCGGGGTATAGATCAGCGCCAGCACGAGCGCGGCCAGCGCGGCGATCAGAAGCACGGCGGCCCGCCTGAGCCATGTCCTGCGCCACGCCGTGGGCGGGAGGACGAGCAGCGCCATCCCCGGCAGGGCGAACAGCGTGACATCTTTCGTCAGGTACGACAGCGCGAGCATCGCGGCGGCGGTCAGCGCGGCGAGAAGGCGGCGCGGAAGCGTGGGCGCGCGCGGCACGTCATAAAGCGCCAGCACGGCGAGCAGCAGCCACACGCACATCAACGGCTCGCGGAAGAAGGTCTGGCTGTACGTCCACCAGATCGTCAGGACGCCGAACGCCAACGCGGTGATGATCGACGCGCGCGGCTCGGCCCCGAAGCGGCGGGCGGCGATGTAGACGAGCGCACCCACCAGCGCGCTCGTGCCGACGTTGAACAGCCAGAGCGTATGCACAAGGCCGATGCCGGAGATGCGCTCGGCGAGGGCGTACAGCGGCGCGGTAACGTCGATGAACAGCGGGTCGGCGATGGTCGCGCGCAGCGGTGGTTGGCCGTCGATAAACTCGCGCGGGGGAGTCTGCCACATCCCCTCGTCCGCCAGCGGAAGGCCGAAGCGCGCCATGCCGCCCACGGCGTCGAAATACTCAAGCTGGTCGCCCAGCTCGATTCGTCCGGTATACGTGATGAGATAAACGGACGCCAGCAGCAGCGCGACGATGCAGGCACGCGCGGCGTCAGCGAAGGCCGGCCCATGGAGAACCGGGCCGGGAGCGTGCCGCACGGCCACGAGCTACTTCTTCAGGACTTGATTACGCCGTTTCATCACCCACTTGAGCATGCGCTGCGACCGGGTGAGCTTTTCGAGGTTATCGAGGCCCTTTTCCATCGTCTCGGCGCCGTGGATGAACTTGCGCTCCTTGACTTGCAGGGTGCCCATCGCGACGAGGGTGTCGGCGTGCATCTGCTTCTCGCCCAGCTCCTCGAACACGTCGGCGGCCTGCGCATAGCAGCTGTAGGCCTGCTCGTGATCGCCGAGCGCGGCATACACGCCGCCCATGTTGCCCAATACCTGTGCCGTGCGCAGCGCGTCGCCCATGTCTTGAAACGTCGCCAGCGCCGCGCTCATCAGGTCAAGCGCCTGCTGGTTTTCGCCCAATGCGCGGTGGACAAGCCCGATATTGACCTGCATTTCGACGGCCTTATCTTTCTGACCGGCAGCCCGAAACGCATCGGCGGCTTGGTTGAACAGCTGAATAGCCTGCTCGTAGTTCTTCTTCTGATAGGCGGCGATACCGCTGTCTTGCAGCTTCTTGGCGTCGTCAGCCATGACGTCCTCCTTGCCGGTTCCGATAACGGCGTCCTTCCAATCGTAGCGCAGTTTCGCAAGCCGGAGAGTTAAAACAGGCGCTCGATCGTCGCGGCTTGACGGCGTGTCATCAGCCAGTCGATGAAGCGCTGTTCCTGCGCGATGGCTTCCTCGCCGGACACCAGCGGGCGTTCGCCAAACTCAAGCGTCTGCACGATGTGCCAGCCCAACGCGGTCTGAACCGGGCCAGACGTCTCGCCGGGTTCGAGGCTGAAGGCCAGATCCGCCAACTGCGGAGTCGTCAGGTCGGTTCGCACGAAGAAGCCGAGGTCTCCGCCGACATCCTTGGTCGTGACGTCACGGCTGAGTTCCGCCGCCAGCGCCTCGAACATTTCGCCGTTGGCAAGCCGGTCACTGACGGCCTGTGCCTCGTCCTGCGATGCCAGCAGGATATGGCGCGCATGAACGGTGCGGATGGCTTCGACCTCGCCGCTTTGCAGCAGCACAGCATCACGCACGCGCTGCGTCAACAGGTTCGAGTACAACGCCGAACGGAAATCCGCCTCGGTATAGCCGTTGTCGGTCAGCCATGCGTCCCAGTCGGTGGTCAGGGCCTTCAGGGCGTTGATCTCGGTGTCGATGTCCGCTTCGTCGACGGTGATGCCCAGTTCGACCGCGGCCTGTTCGATCAACGCTTGTTCGATCAGCGCGTCCAGCACCTGATTGCTGACCTGCTGCGCGATCGCACCAGCGGGTGACAAGCGCGCGACCGCGCGTTCGTATTCATCGCGGGTGATGTCCTGCCCGTTCACCCGTGCGACGACATCGGGGAGATTTTCGGTCGAGGTCGTCTCGCCGAGAATCGGCGGCGCGGCCTGACCGGCGCACGCGGCCAACCCCACGGCGACGGCGCACATCAGCACAGCAATCAAGCGGCTCAACAGCACATCCTCTCCGACCCGTCACGCAGCACTGAAAATCGGCCCCTGATTATGCAAGGTTCCCCCACGGCCTGCAAGGATAGGCGGGCCACGTCAGCCCTTGCTGGTGCGGCCGGGCGGATGGTGTGGGCTGGCTGGCCTGAACGGTGTGCCGGGCGTCTCCGGCGAGACCGGGTCGTCGTCGTCCGGCTCGACCGGTTGAGTCGGTATTTGCGGCGACGGTTGGGCGCTGTGGCGCTGCGCCGTCTGCTGCATGCGCGGCATGAGAAGTTCCGACAGCAAGCGCGTCAGGTCAAGCGGGAGCCGCTGGCGGAAGTCGCGGAAGGTCTCGCCCCCGCTTTGGCCGTGGACGGTGTAGGTATACGTCTCCCAGATCGTCTTGCCGGTGACGGCCATCTCAGGCTGCCAGCGGTCAAGCAGGAGCCAGTTCGCGCCGTCGGACTGATACAGCTCGAACACGATGCTGACCTCGCCGTGTTGGCCGCGCAGGCGCAGATCGAGCGCGACGGGCAGCACGGCGCTGCGCTGCGTGATCCGGCGCAGCAGTTGGCGCGTCAACCTGCGGGCCAGCGGCGTCACGCGGCGTTCAACCTGATCGGCGTCGAGCGCTTTGTTGCTGTGAGCGAGGCGGTTCAGCCGGCGCACCACCCACAGCGGGCCGGGGGTGTAAGTCCGCGCGACGCGGCCGTACTGATCGTATTGGCTCATGCGCAGCGCGGTGATCGTCCAGCCGCTGAGGTATTGGCCGTCCGCGCCTTGCAGCAGCTTGACGACCGCGCTCGTCCCGCGCACGGTGGGCTGGGTGATGGTGTTGTTTTGCGCGTAAGGCTGCCAACTCTGGCGGATTCCCGACTGGCTGTACGGGTCGATTGGCGGGGTGGTCGCGTACGGCGGCAGATGGTTGCCGAAGGCGGGCGGCCGGCGGAAGATCAGCCGGTACAGCCGCAGCAGCACCAGCAGCAGCACCAGCACCAACACCAGCATTAGCGCGGCGATCAGGATTTCTTCGCGCTTGAGGTTGTCGAGATCGACGGTGTAGTCCAGAAAACTGATGTACAGCGGATTAGCGGCAGGCGGCGGCGGGTTGCAGTCGGCCGTCGCGGCCGGGATCGACACGGTGAGCTGGCGCGGCTGGCTTCCGAAAGCCAACCCGCCGTTAAGCACGACACGCACCTCGAACGTCTGCGAGGTGTTCGGCGCGAAGCCGGCCGTCGGCGCCGACAGGGTGATCGTGCTGCCGCGCCCGGCGTCAAGCGGCTCGACGGGCTGCGAGGCCAATACCGTACCGGGTTGGTCGAGCGCGCGCAGTTCGACGGTGACCGGTTGTACGCTCCCTGCGCCGTTGTTGGAGATCAGATATTCAAGCTCGAACCGGCAGCCATCCGTGCTCACCCCTTCGGTTAAGGGGAGAATCCGGTAGAACGGCTGCGGCTGGGACGTGTCTTGGGCGGCGGCCGGCAGCAAAACGCCGAGGAGGGCGGTCAGCACCAGCGCACGCAAGAGGGCTTTGAACATAGGCGGACTGCCCGTCGGTGCGGATATCGTCGCGGAGATAATACCACGATACCGCCAAAACCTGCCGATGTCCTGTCGCATAGGCGACGGTGCAACTACGGCGGGCCGGTGTCTTAATGAACAGGGCAACCGTGAACGTTCGGCCCGGCTTCGGCGGTTTCAGTTCGGGCTGAAGCGCTCCGCCGGTGGAATACGGTACGGTGGAATCAGTTCCGGCGCCTCGAAGTACGGAAGCTCGATCTCGATGTGGCGCAGGTACGGCATCACGAGCTTATAGCCGATCGGAATGCCGATGTTTGCGACGTGCATCGCGGCTTTGATCAGCCACATCCGGCCGCGGTCTCCCGGCGGTTGTTCGAGCGGGTCGATACCGTCGCGTTCGCAGTAGAGGCGGCCAAGCCCGAACGCCGCGATTCCACTCTCGGTGTTCATGTTGCGTTTCTCGAAGTAATAGTAGGCGGTCTCAAGGTTTGACTCGGCCGACGTGAGCAGCCCGGCGCTGAACTTGACCGCCGCCAAGGCAAGCTCGGCCCGGTTACGCTGTGCGGGTAGACCGAAGCGATCTGCCTCGCTCCGGTAGTACACCGCGTCGTTGACGTCAGCAGCTCCAGCGCCGCGCAAGCTGCGAAGCAGCAGCCGATACGCAGCCAAGTCCAGTTCAAGGATTCGGGTCGGGACATGGGCCGGGTTCGTACGATAGGTAGGCAGGGCTTTGATAACGTTGTTCGCCGTGCACAAGATCGACTCGGCTGATGAAATCTCGCCGACCAGTATCAAATGCCACGCCAGCGCGACTTGCAGCCGGAGTCGTTGGAAATGATTTATGGGCCGGGTCAAAGCCACGTTGTAGGTCGCGATCCAAGCATACAGATTGCCACCTTCCGGCAGGAAGTGGCGCAAGCTGTACAGACCCGCAAAGAGGACGTTGGCGTCTTCTACGCGGCGAGCCAGATAGTAGAGCGTGTGCTGCCACTCGCGAAGCCGCGCGCTTTCAAAGTCTTTACCGGGGGAACAAAGAATTGAATCAACGAGTCGAGTAAACGCACGATCATATGTTTGAGAAGGTTTAGCCATAGATTGTTGTGAATACCGGCCTTATCACATAGATTAACACCCGCCTTGAATCCGATTGTATGCCGGAATTGATCAGAGTTACGCCGGTTAATTTTGAAGTTCGCCACGGTCTCGATTCCTGCACGGCGAAACCACGCCAAAACGTGGCGATCCGTGGCGATTCGTATTAGCGGGTTTGCAGCCGGTATATTTCAGTGCTCGCCGGACGTCGTGCTGCGGCCGTGACGCAGGCGGCGCACGGCGCTCCGCACGCGTGGCAGCAGCTCGCTGAAGGCCGTGTAGAGCAGGGCGTTAGGCGCGAAGTCGTATGCGCCGATCCCCTGTCGCACCGTGCCGCGAAATCCGCGCTTGAACTGGTAGACGCCCCACATCCGGTCGCTCTCGTCAAAAATCTCCGGCGCGCCCCACAAGTCGTAACGGGTGCAGCCCTGCGCCTTCGCCCAGCGCATCGCCGACCACTGCAGCAGGTAATTCGGCATCTTGTCGCGGTGGATATCGCGGCTTGCGCCGTAGAAGTACCAGCACGTCGACCCGAAACGATACAGCACGACATGCGCCACCGGCTCGCCCTCGACCTCGGCGATCAGCGCGTGACCGAGGCCGGCGGCGAAGAAATCGCCCCATGCGCGCTCATAGTAGGCCTGCGGGCGCGTCAAGAATCCATCGCGCTGGCCGGTCTCCTGATACAGCCGGACGAGCATCGGCAGGTCGGCGCTGACCGCCGGCCGGATCGACACGCCGCTGCGTTCCGCGACGCGCACCTTGCGCCGCGTGTTCTGGCTCATCGCCATCAGCAGCGTGTCTTCCGGCGGCGTGAGGTCGATCACGATGGTGTTGCGAAACTGAATCTGCTCGCGGCTGTAGCGCCATCCACGGCGGAGCAGCGCGTCCCGCCACGCCAGCCCCTGTGGCGCATCGGCGGCGTCGTCACCCGGCGTGCCGATCGACAGCGCGATATCGGGATCGATCTTGAGGGCTGCGGCGCGTTCGCGGCGTGCGAGGGACTCCAGCTCGGCCAGCACGCCGTGCGCCAAGTCCATCGAGACGTCAGCCAGCAGCGGGCCACGCGGCGCATACATCACCTTGACGGGGCCGGCCCGCCGCACGCCGATCGAGATCATCGCGCGCAAGCTCGCCCCGTCGGAATACGCGAGGCGCAGCGGCTTCCATCCGGTCGTGGCGTGCTTGAACTCGCCCCACTCCCAGCTTTGCAGGATATGTGCGTCGGGGAACTGTGCGGCGGCGGCGTTCCACCGGTCACGGTCGGTCATCACTTCAGCGGTGAGGGGCATCGGCACTTCGCGGATAGGTTCGGATACAGACGAATCATACACTATGGGGGAAGGGGCAAAGGGCAGTGGTCAGTGGTCAGTGGTCAGTGGGCAGGTGTCAGAGCGCAGGGGTCAGGGGTCAGTGGTCAGTTGTCAGGGGGCAGTTGTCAGTTGTCAGGGGTCAGGAGGCAGGGGTCAGGGGTTGGGAGGCAAAGGGCAGGGGGCAGGAGGGCGTAGAGGACACGGAGAGGGATTCGTAGGGCGACCCGCCGAATCGCCCCCGTTATCTTTTCCCGGTCTCCGGCCGCGCATCTAAACGTCAAGGGCGTAGATGTCGCCTTTCTTCCACCCGCTCTCGGCGGCGACCTGCTTGGCCGCGGATGACCGGCTTTCACCGGCGTCGAGGCGTGCCCTGAATGCAGCGCGCACCTGATCCGCGTCCCAGTGGAGCGCCTCGGCTGGCGCGCCCGCGATCAACAGCGTGATCTCTCCGCGCGGGGGCTGTTGGCGCATGTGTTCGCGTACCTCGGCCGCCGTCCCGCGCACGAACTCCTCGAACTTCTTCGACAGCTCGCGGGCCACCACCACCGGCCGGTCGGGGCCAATGCCGTCCACAATCGCATCCAGCGCGTCGGTCAGGCGATGCGGACTCTCGTAGCAGATCATCGTCCGGCGTTCGTTCTTCAGGGCGGCGAAGTACTCCGGCAGATGTTTGCGCGGCAGGAATCCGAGATAAACGAACGAATCGGTCGGCAGGCCGGATCCGACCAGCGCGGTGATCACGGCACTGGCGCCGGGCAGCGGCACGACCGGATACCCACGCTCGATGGCGGCGCGCACCAGCTCGAAGCCCGGATCGCTGAGGCCCGGCGTGCCAGCGTCACTGATAAGCGCGACATCGCCGGTATCCAGCACGTCGAGGATGGCATCGAGTTTCACCAGCTTGTTGTGCTCGTGATAACTGGTCAGCGGCGTGTCGATCTCGTAGTGATTGAGCAGAACGCGGCTCGTGCGTGTATCCTCGCAGGCGATCAGCGCGGCAGACTTCAAAATGCGCAGCGCGCGGAGGGTGATGTCCTCGAGGTTGCCGATGGGCGTGGGGACAAGGTATAGGATGCCGGTCATGGTGCGTCCGTCAGTCGCATGTTAGCAGTGGGTCAGGCGGCGTGTGCGCATCTAAACGCATGCCGGCCGCTGTGCTATTATACGGGCAATCATTGAGAGCAGGCTGAACCCTATCCTATGTCCCGAGTGCTGATTTTCCTTGGCCTTGTGTTCACGGCCGTGCTGACCGCCGCCCCGGCATCCGCCAATCTCGACTCCGCCGCGTGTGCGGGCATCGACCTATCCGCCGGTGTGCCGAGCGCATGCCTCGACTACATGCGGGCTTTTCCGACTCCGACGCTGTCGCAGGTTCGCCGCGATGGCTATACCATCAATAATTACAGCTTCTGGAAGGTCGACTCGGCCGGCGCGCCGGTGTTCGATGCTCCGGGTGGGAATGTCGTGCGCGAGATTCCATCCGGCTTCCACGCGGTGCAGTCGCTCGACTCGACCAGCGTCGAGGGCTGGGTGCAGATCGAGGACGGCAACTGGATGACGGCGTCGTCGCTCAAGTACACGCCGGCGTCGGAGTTCCGCGGCGTTCAGATTCTGGACGGCTTGCAGAATCAGTTCGCATGGGCGCTGGACACGATGTATACGTCGGATTATCCCGGCGGCCCGCAGAACGCCGACAGCGGACGCTTGCTCTACCGTTACGACACGATCACGCTGTTCGCCGAGGCCCCCGACGAAGAGGGCTGGCTCTGGTACATGGTCGGCCCCGATCAGTGGGTCGAGCAGCGCGTGATCAGCAAGCCGGTCAAGACCGCGCGCCCGGAAGGGGTTGAGGGCCGGTGGGTGTCGATCGATCTGTACGAGCAGGCGTTGATCGCCTACGACGGGGATACGCCTGTATTCGCCACGCTGATCTCCTCTGGACTGCCCGGCAATGACACCAACGAAGGGCTGTTCCGCGTTTGGGCCGACCTACCGCAGGATCGCATGAGCGGGTTTGCCGGCGCGCCTAACGCGTATGACCTCAGCGGCGTGCCGTGGGTGATGTACTTCGACGACTCGATCAGCTTGCACGGCACGTACTGGCACAACAACTTCGGATACCGCCGCAGCCGTGGGTGCGTCAACATGAGCATTAGCGACGCGCGCTGGGTGTTCGAGTGGGCGCAGGAAGGCTATCGCCAGCAGGGTATCCAGCGCGTCAGCCACGAGCAGCCCGGCATTTACGTGCTGGTATGGGGCAGCGGCGAATACCGCACGACTGGCGCCGCCACGAAGTAACGCATCGGGGCGCTGTCTCACTCCCAAACCTGCTCCGTAGTGGTCATGGAGAAGGATTCTTCAAGTGCTGAGTGCCGCGTGCCAAGTCGTGAGTCACGGGCCAAAGCGGATCAGCCGATTGAACCACAAAGGACACGATGGACACCAAAGGGGTAGGTTATGTGCTCCCCTGCCACGGATCACGGCTGGCGAACGCGCCTAACCCCGGCGCCAGATCCCGCGCGCAGCGGATGTCATGCGGTTCATACCACCTCGCGTTATCCCGCGGCGTCCCAGCACGCGCGCAGAACCCCGACCGCGGCCGGAAGCACCTCGACGGGATCGCCGGTCACGCCGCATTCGAGCGCGAACCATCCCTCGTAGTGGGCTGCTCGCAGCGCCTTGAAACACGCCGTGAAGTCGGTATGCCCGTGCCCCGGCAGCTGGCGGTTGCTGTCGGCCAAATGCACATGGCCGATCAGCGCGGCGTTATCAGCCAGCGCGGCGGGCAGGTTTCTCTCCTCCAACCCCATGTGGAACAGATCGGCCATGATCTTCACGCGCGGACTGTCCGCCATCTTGCAGATCGATGCCGCGTGCGCCAGCGTCTTGAGGTACGGTGTCTCATAGCGATTAAGTGGTTCGAGCAGAATATGCGCCGTACCGTTCGGCGTTTGCCGGACAGCCTCTTTCAGCGCGTGGATGAGCAGCCGTTCAGAGAGCTGCGCCGCGTCACCAATCGGGGATAGATCCGGCACGGGATACTGCTTGCGCAGCGGGAGCGCGATCACACCGGCCGCGCCTAACGTCTCGGCAGCACGCAGCGCATTGACCAACCCATCGAGACGGCCCGCGCGTTCGGCGGGATCCGCATGGACGAGGTCGTCTTTTGCCATGCTGCACAGGCTGGAGACCGGCAGGCGCGATACCCGCATGGCGGCGCTGATCGCGTTCATGTGGTCGCTGAACGTGCCGAACTCGACAAACGGCAGGCCCCATGCCGTCAGCTCGACTCCGTCGAATCCGAACTCGGCGGCATACTGGAACTGCTCGGTCAGTGACGATCCCGGTAATAAGTGATGCTGAATGGCGATCTTCATGGATGATCTCACCTCTATAACCGTAAGAGGACATGCCTACATTATACGTGTCGCGTGTGTGTCGTTCGGATATCGTCCGCTGATGCGGGGCGCGGGTGACGCGAATCGAGTTCGAGACGCGCATCACGGTTCGATGCCGCCTTATCCCCCAAGCGCGCGCCGTTCCAATCCCGTAACATCACGCCGTAGGTGAGGCGTCCCTTGCAGGCCGCGTCTCGGCGCTGTGCTATAATTTTCCACACTTGGCTGCCATCTGCACGCGTTTATGACCGACCTCGGTATCGTCATCGTCAACTATAACACCGTCGATCAACTGCGGCGGGCGCTGCAAACCCTGTATGAAAACACCGGCGGCTTGTCGATCCGCGTCGTGGTGGTCGACAACGCCTCGGCGGATGACAGTGTCGGCATGGTTCGGCGCGAGTACCCGCAAACGCATGTTATCGCCAGCGAGGTCAACAGCGGGTTCAGTATCGCCAACAATCACGGGCTGCGCTGGCTGGGCTTCCGCGAGGATGGCGCGACGGCGGACATGCCGCGCTACGTGCTGCTGCTCAACCCGGACACCGAGACCCCACCCGGCACACTGCCAGCGATGGTGCAGTTCATGGACGCCAATCCGGACGTCGGCGTCAGCGGGCCGCGCCTGCTGCAAGCCGATGGATCGCTCGATCTAGCGTGCCGGCGCAGTTTCCCCACGCCGTGGGTCGCCTTTACGCACTTCAGCGGACTCGCCAAGCGTTTCCCCAACAGCCCGCGCTTCGCCCGCTATAACCTCACATTCAAGGATCAGCGCGGCACGTATGACGTCGACTCGGTCGTCGGCGCGTTCACGCTCATCCGGCGCGAGTGCCTGACTCAGATCGGCCTGATGGATGAGACGTTCTTCATGTACGGCGAAGACCTCGACTGGTGCTTTCGCGCCAAGCAGGCGGGTTGGCGCGTGATGTACGTTGGCGCGCATCATCTGCTGCACCTCAAAGGTACGGTCGGGCGGCGCAGCGCGAAGGCCAAGTTCGAGTTCTACCGGGCCATGTTGATCTTCTACCGCAAGCATTTCCGCAAGCAGACCCCGCTGCCGGTGCATCTGCTCGTGCTGGCGGCGGTCGCGGTCAAAGGCGGATCCCCGCTGCTGCACGAGGTTCGCATGCCATCGCCGCTCGTCCCGACACCTCACCCCCTGCCGGCTGCGTCGCCTGAGCCGAAACCGGAGCCGTTCCGATGAGTACGCCTGCGCCGATCTTCAAGCCCCCTTCGCTTCCGCGCTGGCCCAACGGCGGAGCGCCGCGCGTCGTCAACGTGCAGCGGTCGGCGCGCATCAAGCGGATGCTGTCGGCGCTGCTGCTCGTGCTGGACGGTGGGGCGCTGACGCTCGGCTTTCTGCTCGGCTATGAGACGCGCCGCCTTTCGCTCGACGCGAATCTTGAGCTGTTCCCGACGTTCGACCGCTATCTGCCAATCCTCGCGCTCAACCTGATCGTCATCCTGCTGATGTTCTACAGCGTGCGGCTGTATCACCAGCGGCGCACGTTCAGCCGCTTCGACATGGCGCGCAGCGTGGTCGGCGTCGTCACGCTTGGCACGGTGCTGGTCAGCGGCATCCAAGACCTGTTCCTGCGTAACACGCTGCTGGAAGTCGATTATCCGCGCACGATGTTCCTCTACGTGTGGCTGTACAGCCTGATTCTGGTCGTGATCGGGCGCGAACTCCACCGGCAGATCATCAACCGGCTGCGCCGCGCGAAGATCACCGCCGACAACCTGCTCGTCGTGGGAAGCAGCAAGACGGCCAGCGACTTGATGCAGAGCATCCAGCACCGGGCCGAGCTGGGGTATAACCTCGTCGGCGCGGTCGACCGCGAAGCCGACCCGCGCGAAAAGACGCCCGGCGTCCCGTTCCTCGGCACCTATGACGACCTGCCGACGATCATCGACAAGTACCAGATCGAGCAAGTCATCATCGCGCTGCCGGACGGCCGGCGGCAGGAAGTCCCCGATCTGGTCATCCGGTGCCAGCGCGGGCGCGTCGATATCAAGGTGCTGCCGGACATCTTCGCCTACATGGCCGGTGATCTGAACGTCGATGACCTCGGCGGCACGCCGCTGCTGACCGTGCGTGACATCGCCATGCGCGGCTGGAAGCTGAGCGCCAAGCGCGCGATGGACATTGTCGGGGCGGTCGCGGGGCTGATTCTGCTGTCACCGTTCCTGCTGCTGACCGCGTTCCTCATCAAGCGCGACTCGAAAGGCGACGTGTTCTACACACAGCCTCGCATGGGCCTTGATGGGCGTTCTTTCCCGATGATTAAGTTCCGTTCGATGCGTATCGACGCCGAGGCCAGCGGGCCGGGCTGGACGGTCGAGAACGACCCGCGTGTGACCAAGATCGGCCGTTTCATGCGGCGCTCCAACTGGGACGAAATGCCGCAGCTCATCAATATCCTGCTCGGCCACATGAGCATCGTTGGCCCGCGCCCTGAACGCCCTGAATGGGTGATGAAGTTCCGCGAGCAAATCCCGCGCTATATGGAACGCCACCGCGAGAAGGCCGGCCTCACCGGATGGGCGCAGGTCAACGGCTTGCGCGGCGATACGTCGGTCAGCGACCGCACCGCCTACGACTTGTGGTACGTCGAGAACTGGTCGCTGTGGCTGGACATCAAGATCATCATTCGCACGGCATGGCAGACGATCACACGCAGCAGTCCGAATGCGTATTGAGTTGGCAGGGGGCAGTTGCTAGGGGTCAGTTGTCAGGGGGCAGTTGTCAGGGGTCAGTTGACAGTTGTCGGTTGACAGTTGTCAGTTGGCAGGGGGCAGTTGGCAGGGGGTAGTTGGCAGGAGGCAGTTGGCTGGCGCGTAGAATCTCACCCTGAGCCTTTCTTCGCCTCAGAGTATTTTTTGCTGCCTCGCGCATGGATCGTGGCCGGGGGGTGAGGTCGTTCAGCCGCCCCGGTCGTCCCGGTTTATCACAATGGTGTGAAAGAGACTTGGCGAGCTTACGCCTCATCTGCCGCCGGCGGCTGATACAGGAACAGCGACAGGGTGATCACGCTGAAGGCGATGAACGACAGCAGCGGGATTTCGATGAAGCCGAGCCAGTTGAGCCAGCCGATCGTGCAGCTTGTCGACTCGACCGCCGAGCACGCCGTGGCCGGAATCAGGCCGTACTGCATGGCTGAGTGAAACAGCGAAATGCCCATCCCGATGATGCTCAACGGGAGCGCATACCACTTCACCTTCGGGTCGCGGCGCAGCACGCCCACCCCGACAATCGCCACCAGCGGGTACATCGCGATGCGCTGATACCAGCACAGGCTGCACGGCACGTAGTGCATGACCTCGCTGAAGTACAGGCTGCCGGCCATCGCGACAATTGCCTGCACCCACGCGAGGTGCAAAAATGTGAAGCGGACGAATACGGCGCGAAGGCCGGTCGGGGGTGTCGAGGCGGTGATGTCGCTCATGGGGTTTCGTCCTGCGCTCTACGAACTTACAGTATTGGCGCGTCTATGATACGTGCGCGACTCCTGCTTGCCAAGTGATACGCGGGGCAATCGGTGGTGACGGGCGGCGTGTCATCAGCCGATCCACCCCATGTTATCATCGTCCTGTGCTTACCGTGCAGGATGCCTGCGCATGACCCTCGCCGAACTGACCGCCGCTATGCTCGCCTTCGTCGAGTCGAAAGGCTGGCTGACGCCCGGCTCGTCCCACCCGCAAACGCCCAAGAACCTCGCCGTCTCGCTGATGCTGGAGGCGTCCGAGGTTCTGGAGCATTTTCAGTGGGCGAACGAGGCCGCCGATCCGGATGCGCTGGCGTCTGAACTCGCCGACGTACTGCTGTACCTGATGCAGCTCGCGCACATCCACGGCATTGACCTCGCCGACGCGGTGATGCGCAAGCTCGACGTCAACCACAAGCGCGAGTGGTGACGACTCTAGCCGTTGTCGCCGGTGCGCGGATAACTGTCGAACAGTGGATCGCTCCCGCCGCCGCAGCCCATCGCGGCAGTCTCGCCGAAGGGAAGCCTAAGCGCGTGGAATAAGTCCCGGATCGCTTTGGGGAACCGGTACGAATACTGCATGTAGTTGAGGCCGTCGATTTCAACTTGCCACGGCCCGCCGATCCCCACCGCGTTAGAGGCATTGTTCGCCATCGTGACCACCGTGCCGTCCTCGAACGTCAGCTCGACCGACCAGTCTGGATAGTAGTCCCAGCACGGTATCGTGCTGAACTGCTGGCCGATGGGAACGAGGTCGGTCAGCGCCGCGCCGAACGCCTGTACCACTGCGGAGTCCACCGAGTCCGGCAGAGAGACGGGGGCGCCGGGCGTCTCGTCGGAATAACCGCCCTCGATCGTCACGGTTCCAGACACGACAGGCTCGTCATCGGCGCTGGTGATCGTCACATCGTAGTTGTTGCTTGGCCCCAACCCGGTGAACGTATAGGTCAGGTGCATCGCGACAACCGGCTGATGCGTGAAATCGGGCGCGTCGACCAGTTCGGCGGCGTCGTAATACGTGGCGAGAATCGGCAGATGCAGCGTGAGCGCCGGGTTCAATTCGAGCAGTCGAGTGAACAGCGCGATCTCGTCCTCAGAAGGCGGCTCCTCATCGCCCTCGCGGCCGTGGGCAAGCGCCAGCGCGGCAGCGGCGATCTCACAGGCCGTCGCCGACTCCAGATCAACGTCCAGGGCTTCGGCCGCTTCTGGATCAAGCTCGCAGGCATACGCCGCTTCGATCTGCTCTGCGGTTGAATGCGCCAGCGGGAACTCAAACGCGAACTGCGGTGTCTCAGGTTCCGGTGTAGGTGTCTTATCTTGAGCAATCGCAGCGGATCCGACGACGACGAGCAGCAAACACAGCACCGATAACCGTTTCATGATTTGGCCCCCTCCACGTTTTCAACACAGTGTGTTCAACGCAGTGTATGACGAACGGATAGGGGCGCTTGTTCCAAACGCTGCGTGCGGTATTCGTTTGACCGGCTACTGCCCGTCGGCCGCCGCGCTGAGCCGTTCGACATAACCGCGCGCTTCGTCGCCGAACCGTCCACCCGGATCGAGCGCGACCGTCGTCGCGAAGTCGCTCAGCGCCAGATCGACCTGCTGCAAGGCGGCGAAATACGCCCCACGCAGGAAATACGCCTCAGGATAAGACGGCGCAAGCTCGACCGCGCGGGTATAATCATCCAGCGCGAACTGCAGCTCGCCCACCAACTGCCATGCCTGCCCGCGCAGCAGGTGAAACTTGGCGATATATGCGTCGGGATAACCGCCGTTCTTGACCATCGTCAGCGCATCCTCGGCCAACTGGAGCGCCTTTTCGTAGTCGTGCGCCAGCACCGCAGCCCGCGCCTCCGCCGCCAACGACTCCGGATCGGCGGGTGGACGATACACAATCGCAATCGCCGCGACTCCGACAAGTATCACCGCAAAAACGGCTTTGAGTCGGTTTCCGGCTATCCCCCTACGCTGATTTGCCACACGCGCCTCTAACTCGCTTTTTAGGCCAATTTGTGATAAACTTGGGATATTCTGGCACACCTTCGACCAGAACGGGAGTCCTTGATTACACATGGCAGACGAGTACAACGACGACGTCAATGCTGGCGGCGGTGATGAGGGGGATTCGTCCCTTCCGCAGTCCGTCGGAACAATCCGTGCGATCAACATCAACGAAGAGATGCGGGGCAGCTATCTCGACTACGCCATGAGCGTGATCGTGGCGCGCGCCCTGCCTGACGCCCGCGACGGCCTCAAGCCGGTGCATCGGCGCATCCTGTACGCGATGTACGACATGGGCATCCGTCCCGGCACCCCGTACAAGAAGTCCGCCCGCATCGTCGGCGAGGTACTGGGCAAGTATCATCCGCACGGCGACTCGGCGGTGTACGACGCGATGGCGCGCATGGCGCAGGACTTCAGCCTGCGCTACCTGCTGGTGGACGGGCAGGGCAACTTCGGCAGTCTTGACGGTGACAGCCCCGCGGCCATGCGTTATACCGAAGCGCGCATGTCGCGTATCGGCGACGAGCTGATGACCGACATCAACATGGAGACGGTCGATTTTGGCGACAACTACGACGGCACGCAGCAGGAGCCGATCGTGCTGCCGGCCCGTATCCCGAACCTGCTCGCCAACGGGGTCAGCGGGATCGCCGTCGGCATGGCGACCAACATCCCGCCGCACAATCTGCGCGAGTTGGCCTCGGCGATCACCTACATGATCGACAACTTCGATGTCGTTGAGGACATCACCGTCGATGACCTCATCCAGTTCGTCAAGGGGCCGGACTTCCCGACCGGTGGCCTCGTGATCGCCAACGACGAACTTAAAGAGGCGTACGCGACCGGCAAGGGCCGCGTCGTCATGCGCGCCACCTGCGACACCGAAGAAGGTCGTGATGGCTACCTGCGCCTTGTCTTTAACAGCTTCCCGTATCAGGTCAGCAAGGTCGGCATCATCGAGAAGATCGTGCAGCTTGTGCGTGAGGGTCGGCTGAACGGAATCCGCGACCTGCGCGACGAGTCCGACCGTGACGGCCAGCGCCTCGTGGTCGAGCTGAAGAAGGGCGCCACGCCTGAACTGGTGCGCAACCAGCTTTATAAATTCACGCCGCTGCAATCGACGTTCAGCATTCAGATGCTGGCGCTGGCCGGCGGAGAGCCGCGAACGCTCAGCTTGAAACGTGCGCTGCAAATCTTCATCGACCACCGCTACGAGGTCATCACCCGCCGCAGCGAGTTCGAGCTGAAGAAGCGGCAGGCGCGGGCGCATATCCTTGACGGCTTGCTCAAGGCGCTCAGCAGCATCGACGCGATCATCCGTGTGATCCGCAGCGCCGAGGACGCCGAACAGGCCCGTAACACGCTCATGGAACGGTTCGGCCTGAGCGACTTGCAGGCCGACGCGATCCTCGAGATGCAGCTCCGCCGCCTCGCCGCGCTGGAACGCCAAAAGATCACCGACGAATTCAACGAGGTCACGGCGCGCATCGCCTACCTTGAGGATCTGCTGCAAAGCCCCGCAAAGATTCGCGGGCTGATCCGCGACGACATCAACGAGATCGCCGAGACGTTCGGGGACAAGCGCCGCACGGAGATCGACTACGCCGACGCCGACTTTGACGAGGATCAGCTGCATCGCGAGGAAGAGGTCGTCATTACGCTGTCGGTCAACGGGTACATCAAGCGCGTTCCGGCCCGTGAATACCGCGCGCAGCGGCGTGGTGGCAAGGGCGTCACCGGCATGTCGTTCAAGTCTGAGGACGACGTGCTGATGGACGCGTTCGCGTGCAGCAGTCTTGACAGCCTGCTGTTCTTCAGCAATCTCGGCCGCGTGTACAGCAAGAAGGCGTACAAAGTGCCGGAAAGCGCGCGCGCGTCGAAAGGCACGCTCATCCATGCTATTCTGCCGCTGGAAAGCGAGGAGTGGATCACGGCGGTGGTGAACATCGATACGTTCGACCGCCCCGACGGCGCAGAGGCGTACTTCGTCATGGCGACACACGGCGGCAAGATCAAGCGTGTGACGTTGGATGAATTCCGCAGTGTGCGCCCCTCTGGCCTCATCGCTATCAACCTGCTCGAAGGCGATACGCTCGGATGGGTCAAGTACACCGACGGCGATCAGGAGATCATGCTGGCGACCGAAAGCGGACAGAGCATCCGCTTCCACGAGTCGAGCGTGCGCGTCATGGGCCGTATGGCGATTGGCGTCAACTCGATCCGCATGGACGAAGGCGACCGTATCGCCGGTATGGACGTGGTCAAGCCGGAACACACGCATCTGCTCGTCCTGACGCGTAACGGATTCGGCAAACGCACCAACCTTGACGAGTACCGCGCGCAGGGTCGCTACGGCATGGGCATCCGCACGCTGGCGCGCAACGAAAAGACCGGCCCGGTGGTCGCCATGCGCTGCATCACCACCGAGGATGAGATCGTGGTGCTAACCCGTCTCGGGATCGTCCTGCGCACGTCGCAAAGCTCGATCCGCGACACGGGACGGAATACGCAGGGTGTGCGGGTGATCCGCCTCGCTGATGACGACGACGTGGTCGCGATGGCGATCCTGACCGAAAACGAGGACGACGAGGCCGCCGCGCCGAACGGCAACGGTGCTGCGGAGGAGAGTGTCAAGATCGACGACCTGCCCGAAGCCGAAGCGCCCGACGCGCCGAGCAGCAACTAAATCGACCCTATTCCGAACCCCTCTCCATCCCGGAGCGGGGTTTTTGGAATCCTGCGCGTGCGCTGTATCACTTTCCTGAACGCCCGATGCACTTTGTGGTCAGCGTGGCGGAGTATGATTCGTCCGCGCAGCGCCTGTCGCGCCTGTGGGAACCGCTTACGGCTTCACTGGCGAGCAGACCGACGACAGCGGCTGCTCCACCCGCGCGCACGGTATCTGACGCCGGGGCTGGGCACGTTCGCCAGCCGCGATCCGTGGTTCAGCAGCAGGCGTATCGGTATACATTGAGCAACGTGGTATACAATAGAATCAGAACTGTGGAGACACACAAATGCACGCTGCACCCACTCGCACCGTTTTCAGCCACATCACCGACTTTTTAGCGACGAACCCAACCCCGCAGGAGATCATTAGCTATCAACTGCCCCCCGAACTTGAGGCCCGTGCACTTGATCTGCTGGAGCGCAACGGTGAAGGCTTGCTCAGTGTCGAGGAGCATCAGGAAATGGTCGACTTTATGCGTGCTGAGGAAATGATGTCGCTCCTCAAGGCCAAGACGCGCCTGAAACTCAAGAAGTCCACCGAATGACCCTGTCCGCACAGCAGCGGCAGTTTGTCCGTCAGCGTGCGAACAACTGCTGCGAGTACTGCCGCCTGCCCCGATATACGTCGCGTCGAGCAGCGTCGATTACTGGCTGAGGTGGGATTGTATCCCTGTACAGCAGACAGCTAACGGGTTGGGTCGTGCTTGGGTGTGGAAGCTGGACGAACCGGCCATTTAAGCGCGAAGTTGAAAGTGTTGAGTGATGAGTGATGAGAAAACGCCGCGCTGTAAAGCTCGACTAACGCTGCAAGATGGGAGACCGAATCTCTCGACTTACGAATACCGGCTTAGGCTTTCTTTGTTAGCCGCGCCAGCGAGGACTTCGAGCCATGTGATCGGTGTGACAGCACGTTGTTGATCCTGTGACGCAACCCGCTGGGCGGACGCTGGATCGCGACGGAAATAATGGGGTTTTGAACTTAACGTTTGTGCCTGTTCCAAGATTTCCGCGATAGATATGTCGCTGATTCCTCGAAGTTGATAACCCATTACATCAACTTGGATTACGGCAGCTGAGAACCTGTTTCCGTGAGGATGTTCACGGTCGAACAGACACTGGCCTACACTTAGACCAGCATGCTCCGCGCAGCCCGGACTCCTCGTGGGACTGGATGCTGCATAATGGGCTGGGGAGCGTGCGCGGCGTGAGTCACCGGCGCACATAGTCATCCGGTCACTGTCCCCGGACGGTTTCCCCCACCACCATGACAGGACGGCCAGCGTGAACGCGCCCGGACTCGGTGATGCGCGTGCTACTTCACCAGCGTCCACTCGACCAGCGGGGCCGCGACCCACGTCGGTGGTGGCGCGTGATACAGCTCGCCCGCGTCGCTGTACGTGATGTCGACCACGCGGCCGGTCATCGGCCCGCGCAGGTAGCGGAACACCTGTCCGGCGTCGCGGTGGTCAGACTTGGCGGTGACGCAGTGCTGGTTGTAGCCCCAGTAATCGCCCGCGCCGAGGATGCGGATGCCGTCCTCGATGACCGCCTGCGCACGTTTGAGGCCCGCCGCGTCGTGGTGGAACGCGTTCTCCGGTGTGTCACCGTAGCCGATGCCGTGATGGAACGGGTCGGCGGTCGACACGATCACGGCGTCCTTGACCAGCTCGGCCAGCGCGTCGATCCCCGGCAGTTCCTCCGGTTTGCCGCCGGCGAGGTACGGATAACGTTCGATCATCTGCGGTGTCCGTTCCGGCGATAATCCGCGCCGCCTGACCTCGGCGTTCCAGAAATGCCGCCAGCTCATCAACGCGTGATCGCTGCGCCATTCTTGCCGTGGGCCGTCGATCCCCGTCCCCTGAATGCCCCAATACGGCCAGTCTGACGGCTTGCCGCCGTTAGCGACCGCACGGCGCGCCGCTTCCATATCGGCTGTGAACGCATGCAGCACGCTGATGACCACGACCTTATCCGCGCCGCTGTCCAACGCCGCGTGGACGCACGCCGCGATCTGGTAGCCGCAGTCCTTCACGCCGGCGTGTGGAAACACCAGCACGCCGCCGGAGCGCAGCGCGCCGGAAAGATCCCACTGCCGCCCGCGTTCGAGGTGGTCGAGCGTGCCGGAAGCGCCCAGCTCGGCGTGGTCGCGCGTATACAGCGCGATGATGTCCTTCTGCAGTTGGTCGCGATCAAGTTCCATGCGGCGGAATCCTTCCGAGATAGGGTTAGGCGCGGATTATAGCGCGGCGGCGGTGACGCGTAGGTCTACACTCAAGATCGTAACGCGGATCAGTGATTCATGTTAAAGTCCAAATACCGAGAACCTGTAAGGAGGAGATCGTAATGATACCCGTTCGACGTGTATGGATCGTGTTTGCGTGCCTGATTTGCGCAA